>Ga0209575_10000017_pt1 | contig 306594 bp, 223 predicted proteins | sample Medcelwee11metaG_FD_187172 | JGI IMG/M metagenome (GOLD analysis project Ga0209575, IMG submission 187172) | Freshwater pond sediment microbial communities from the University of Edinburgh, under environmental carbon perturbations - Medium... | ecosystem: Environmental > Aquatic > Freshwater... | reverse complement strand
CGTGGTGGCGGGGGTGTATCGTGGGGAAGGGGAGGGAGTGCTTCGGGTGGGGGACGAGGTGGTGGAGGTAGAGGGACAAGCTGTGGTGGACGAGCGAGACTTGTGGATGGCGGAGAGGCGAGAGGGCGAGGTGGGGGTGGTGGTGGTGAGAGGGGGAGAGCGGGTGGGGCTTCGGGTGGGGGGGCGGGGGTTGCGGCGGGTGATTTGGGGGTGAGGGGTGGGATGAATGCCTCGATGAGGGAACCATCCGCCCTCCCCCCTGTCCAACCCCACCATCGGAGATCTCCCAATGGCCCCCCTCGCTCATCATCCCCCTCGCCCTCGCCGCCGCGTCCGATCACCCGCGTATCCTGCCGTCGCCGTGCTCCTGTCTGCCTGCGCCACCGCCCCTTCCATCGTCACTCCGTCGCACCCGTCTACGGTCGTCGTTGCCGCCACGCCTGCGTCGCCCCTGGAACCGGTGGAGGCTGAGCCCACGGGCGAGAGTCTCGCGTTGGGCGCCCCGGCTCGTTTCCCCGAAGACGACCAAGTGATCTCGGTCGGGTGCGGAGGGGGTTGTCCCCCGGCCTACGTGTTGGAGGCCAATGCGAAGGACCGTATTCAGGTCGAAGCCCGGGTCCGCTACTGCGAGAGCCAGGGGATTGCCCTCTTGCGTGAGAAGGCCGAGCTCGAGGTGACCACGGTGATCGACGCCGCCGGAGCCGCCACGCGCGTTCAGGTCGACAGCCAGCAGGACGTTCCGGAGGCCATCCGGAGCTGTGTGGCTGTCTTGATCCGGTCTGTCACGTTCAAGAACGATCCCTCCTACGAAAGAACGGATCGGACGACCGTACGCATTGGCCCTTCCCCGCGTGACCGCGAGTAGGGGGATCCGACCGGACGTTGCCCCGGTGCAACCACGGATTGCGCGGAGGGTACAGCAAGCCGGAGACCTCTTCTTCCTGCTTCCTCCTTCTGTGGATTCTGTGCCCTTCTGTGGTTGCTCCCGTCTGTGGTTGCGTCGGGCAACAAACGGTTGTGTTCGTCGCGGCGGGACGCTAGACGATCGGCCGTCGCCTCTTCCCAGGAGAAACCACCGATGCGCACCTTTGCGATCCTGACTCGTACCACGTTGCTCGCAGGTCTACTCACTGCGTGTGCCACCCAAACGCCCGCCACGATTCCGCCTCCCGCTCCGACCGCGGCGCCCGCCGAGCCGGTTGCGTCTGCGGACCCGGTGGCGGCCAACCCGCTGCTCGAACCCTGGACCGGGCCCCACGGCGGCGTGCCGCCCTTCGAGAAGGTGGAGCTCGCGCACTTCCAGCCGGCTCTCGAGCAGTCCATGACGCTGGCCCTGCAGGGGATCGACCGCATCGCCAACGATCCCGAGCCCCCGACGTTCGACAACACCCTGGGGGCGCTGGAGCGCTCGACCCGGACCTTCGACCGCGCCGTCGCCGTGTACGGCGTGTGGAGCGGCGCCAAGAACACCGAGGGGTTCCAGGCGATCGAGCGGGACATGGAGCCGAAGCTCGCCGCCTTCATCGACAAGATCACCCAGAACGCCCCGCTGTTCCGCCGGATCGAAGCGGTGTATGCGGCGAAGGACAAGCTCACGCCCGAGCAGCAGCGGCTCGCGTGGAAGTACCACAACGACTTCGTGCGCGCGGGCGCGCGGCTCGACGACACGGCGAAGAAGCGCCTTTCGGAGATCAACCAGAAGCTTGCGGGGCTGTTCACCCAGTTCGGCCAGAACGTGCTGGCGGACGAGAAGGATCAGTTCCTGGTTCTGGAGACGGAGGCGGACCTGGCTGGGGTGCCGCAGGCGCTCAGGGACGCCGCTGCGGCGGAGGCCGAGGGGCGCAAGATGCCCGGCAAGTGGGTGATCTCGAACACCCGCTCCGCGGTCGACCCGTTCCTCACGTACTCGGAGCGACGGGACCTGCGCGAGCGCGCGTGGCGCCTGTTCGTGGACCGCGGGGACGGGGGCGGCAAGACGGACAACAACGCGATCATCACGGAGATCCTCGCGCTCCGTGCGGAGCGGGCCAAGCTGCTTGGTTATGAGACGCACGCGCACTGGCGCGTGGAGGACTCGATGGCCAAGACGCCCGCGCGGACGTTGGAGCTCTTGGAGGCCGTGTGGAAGCCGGCCGTGGCCCGGGTGAAGCAAGAAGTGGCGGACATGCAGGCCGTCGCCAACAAGGAGAAGGCCAAGATCAAGATCGAGCCGTGGGACTACCGCTTCTATGCCGAGAAGGTGCGCAAGGAGAAGTACGACCTGGACGAGAGCCTGATCAAGCCGTACCTGCAGCTCGACAAGCTACGGGAGGCGATGTTCTGGGTGGCCGGCGAGCTGTTCGGCTTCCGTTTCGAGCCGATCTCGGGCGTGCCTGTCTTTCACCCCGACGTCACCGTGTGGAAGGTGTCGAACAAGCAGACGGGCAAGGACGTGGGGTTGTGGTACTTCGACCCCTGGGCCCGGGAGGGAAAGCGGTCCGGCGCCTGGATGAGCGAGTATCGCGCGCAGGAGCGGTTCGACGGGGAGACCCTGCCCATCGTGTCGAACAACGCGAACTTCCTGAAGGGCAAGCCCGGTGAGCCGGTCCTCATCTCCTGGGACGACGCGACGACGTTGTTCCACGAGTTCGGGCACGCGCTGCACGGGTTGTCGTCGAACGTGACGTATCCCTCGCTGGCGGGCACCGAGGTGGTGCGTGACTACGTGGAGTTCCCGTCCCAGATCCTCGAGCACTGGCTGTCGACGCCCGAGGTGCTGGAGAAGTATGCGTTGCATTACCAGACGGGCAAGCCGATTCCCAAGGAGCTTGTGGACCGGCTCAAGAAGGCGTCGACGTTCAACCAGGGGTTCGAGACGGTGGAGTACCTGTCGAGCGCGCTCATCGACATGAAGCTGCACCTGGCGGGGGCGCAGAAGATCGACCCGGACGCGTTCGAGCGGGAGACGCTGGCGAAGCTGGGGATGCCGCGGGAGATGGTGATGCGGCACCGGACGCCGCACTTCATGCACATCTTCTCGAGCGACGGGTACTCGGCTGGGTACTACAGCTATATGTGGGCGGACGTGCTGACGGCGGATGCCTACGGGGCATTCGTGGAGGCGGGCGGGCCGTACGACCAGCAGGTGGCGAAGCGGCTTCGTGAGAACGTGTTTTCCGTGGGCAACACGATCGACCCGGACGAGGGGTATCGTCGCTTCCGCGGGCGTGAGGCGAAGATCGACTCGCTGATGAAGAAGCGGGGCTTCCCGGTTCCCAAGGGCAAGTAGGGGTTATCGCACGTAGAACTCCATTGGCTCGTTCAGGCCTCAGTGATACGTAGCCGTGAACAGCACGCCAGGAATGACGCTCTTCGTCTTCCAGTCCGCTTCCACGCTGGTTCCCGGTAGGTCCGCCTCGATCTTGGTGTCCGCGTACAGCACTCGGAGCAGGCCGCCCACGCTCCACTGCTCGCCGGCCCAGGTCTCGAACCCGAAGCCGAGCATGGCGCCGAACCCCGACCCGCTCTCGTCATCGGTGTCGATGCCGCCGTCACCGGACTTGAACTCCCCTTCTGACACGCTCGAGGACGCGAAGCCCGCCGCGAGCTGCAGGTGCAGGCCCGCCTCGGGATTGAAGTAGTAGTCGATGAAGGGTCCGACGATGCTGAGGGAGATCATGTCCCACTCCCCCTCGAGGTCATCGATCGCCTCGCCGTCTTCCTCGAAGTTGTCTGCCTTTGCCGAGGGGGCAGACATCCCGTAGACGCCGCCGCCTAGCACGAGTCCGGGAGCCACCGTGCCTCCCATCGCGAGCTCCGAAGCGACCGCTAGCCCTTTCGTCGTGAAGGTGACGTCATCCGCACCCGATGCGCTCACCGTGGTCGGGGCGAGCATGTACCCCGCGCCGATCCCGAGGCGCAGGTAGAAGCCGTCGTGCACGTGGATCGTAGGGTCTGCGACGGGAGCGTACCCCTGGGGAGGCGGTCCGTATCCCGCAGGCGGAGGAGGCTGCTGCCCGTACCCCGCGGGCGGAGGAGGCTGCTGTCCGTACCCAGCCCCCGCAGGAGGAGGCGGCTGTTGTCCGTACCCCGCAGGCGGGGGCGGCGGAGGCGGCGCCGCGGGTGGCGTTTCGGGAGCTGTTGCGGGCGGCGGAGTCACCGCAGGAGGCGGCGCGTCGGGGGACACGCACTGCCCGTTCTGACAAATCCTCCCGCCCTTGCAGTCGGCGTCGGACCCGCACGCGAGCGCGGGGCGAGCGTACGCCAGCGACAGCGCACAGGCGCCGGTGACGACGAAAGCATGCACGTGGTTCGATGGGTTCCTCATGGCGCGCATCTTCGCAGGGGGGAGGGCGTCCTGTAAATGCGCTCTTGGGGGTATCCGGAAGATCGCTTCCGCTGGTCGTGCCTCTGCGATGTGGTACGCTTCGCACGCCCTTGAACCCTTCGGATTTTCCCCCATGAAGCGCCTTCTTCCCGTCGCCGCCTCGCTCGCCCTGCTCGCCGGATGCGGCGATGAGGCGTCCTCACCCACCCCGGCCCCCGATGCCGCCCCCGAAGGCGCCCCGGATGCCCCCGCCGTCGACGGTCCCGCTGTCGATGCGCCCGACGTTGCGCCAGACGTGCCCGATGCATCGCAGGACGTGGTCGAAGAGGTGGACCCCATCCCCGCCCACTGCTCCCCGCCCTCGGATCTGCCCCCCTGGGTCACCGTCGACTCGGGCGCGGTTGTCGCCCGCTGTGATGGACTCGACGTGCAGGTCGACCCGTGGGACGACGGCATGATGAGGGTGCGGTACTTGCCAGAAGGGGCCTCCGCGCCCCAGCGTTCCTGGGCCGTCGCGGAAGTCCCACCGGCCGACGAGGAGGTCTATCTGTCCGGCTCCGTCGACGCGGTGCAAGTATGCACGCGCTGGATGGTAGCGACCCTGCAAGCCGCTAGCTGCCGCCTTCTCGTGCAGGACACCGAGGGCAACGTGCTTATGGAAGACGGGGCGAGTGGGGGGTGGTCGCGCAGGACCGAGCCCGTGGGCGGTACGCCCGTCACCGTGTCCAGACTCACGCGTAACACCCCTGCCAGCGAGCAATTCTACGGCTTCGGAGAGCGCACGGGGAGGCTTGCCCGGCGCGGTACGCGCATGACGTTCTGGAACACGGATGCCTACGACAGCAGCTACGGTGGCTATGCCCCGGACGCGGACCCGCTGTACCTGGGCGTGCCATTCTACGTGGGATTGCGCGATGGCGTCGCCTACGGCGCCCTGACCGACGTGGCCCACCGCACCGTCATGGACGTGGCCGCGTCGGCCCCGTCGGCGCTCACCATCGATGCGTACACGGAGGCGGTGGACCAGGTGATCGTGGCGGGTCCAACGATGGCCGAGGTCGTGAGACGATATACCTCTCTTTCCGGTCGGGTGGTGCTGCCGCCGCGGTGGGCGCTCGGGTATCACCAGTGCCGGTGGGGATACTCGCCGGCCGCGTCGTTCCAGCAGATAGGGCAGGAGTTCCGAAATCGGTCCATTCCCGCGGACGGACTGTGGCTCGACATCCAGCACATGGACGGGTTCCGCACGTTCACGTGGGACCCGGTGGCGTTTGCCGACCCGCAAGGGATGGTGTCGGACCTCGCGGCCGACGGCTTCAAGGTGACGGTGATTGCGGACCCGGGCATCAAGGTGGACCCCGGCTGGGACGTCTACGACACGGGTGTTGCGGGGAATCACTTCTTGCGGCTGGCGAGCGGTGAGCCGTTCGTGGGTACCGTGTGGCCGGGTGAATCGGTGTTCCCGGACTTCACCTCGAGCGCCACGAGGGACTGGTGGGGAGGCTATGTCGGAGGGTTGGCGAGCGTAGGTGTCCGTGGGATCTGGCTCGACGTCAACGAGCCGACGGTGTTCCCCGAGAGCGGTGGAGGCAGCATACCGGACGACCTGCCCGTCGATGGGGACGGGGTGCCTACGACGATGGCGGAGGCGCATAACGTGTATGCGTTGCAGGAGGCGCGGGCGACCTACGAGGGAATGCGGGCTGCCGCGCCGGACCGCAGGCCTTTCTTGCTCACGCGCGCGGGGTTCGCCGGGACGCAACGTTATGCGGCGGTGTGGACGGGGGACGGCCCCAGCACGTGGACCACACTCCGCCAGACCCTGCCGATGCTGCTGAATCTGGGCCTGTCCGGTCTGCCCTTTGCCGGCAGCGACGTGGGTGGCTATTCCGGGGGCGCCACGGGTGAGCTCTTCGCCCGCTGGATGGCCGTCGGCGTTGCGTCTCCCTTCTTCCGCGGCCACGTCACCAACGGCGTCAATGACCAGGAGCCCTGGGCGTTCGGCTTCGAGGTCGAGGACATCAGTCGCGAGCGCATCCACGAGCGCTACGAGCTTCTCCCTTACTTCTACAGCTTGTTTGACGAGTCCCGCCGGACCGGTGCGCCGATCCTCCGTCCGATGGTCTATGCCTTCCAGGACGACCCCGCCGTGCGGGAGCTGGACGACCAGGCGATGCTCGGTCCTCACGTGCTCGTGGCACCGGCGCTCGAGGAGGCCGCCGTCGAGCGCACTGTCTACTTGCCGCAAGGGCGCTGGTTCGAGGCGACCTCCGGTGCTGCCTACGACGGCCCCTCCACCGTGACCGTCGGCGTCACACTCGGCGCATTTCCCATGTTCGTACGGGAGGGGGGCATCGTGCCCCGCGCGCCGCGCATGCAGTGGAGTGACGAGCGCCCCGTCGACCCGCTCCGTCTCGACGTCTACCCCTCCGAGGAGGCGTCGAGCTTCACCCTCTACGAGGATGAGGGGGATGGTTTTCAGGCCATCGACGCCGAGGGTTACGCGCGTACGTCGTATACCGTGCAGCGGCTGGCGACCGGCGCGCGTCTCTCCGTGTCGCCACGGGAGGGGACATTCTTGCCGCCTTCACGCAACGTGGTAGTACGGTTCCACCGGGTCGACCACGGCGCGACCGCGGTCCGGCGCGGGGGCGTGGCGATGACCGAGCACGCTAGCTTCGAGGCCTTGGCGCAGGCGGGGGAGGGGTGGTGGTGGGACGAGCGGGACCTCTCGCTGGTCGTGCTGCTTCCGGACGAGCCAGGTGTCGTCGTCGAGGCGGATTACGACCCAGGCCTCTCGTCGCTGCAGCCTCCCGTGCAGGTGCGGCTGCAGGTGCTCGTGCCCGAGGGCACCCCGCTCTCCCCGCCCGTCCATGTGGCGCTGTCGTCCGACGGGTGGACGCAGCGTCCGCTGCAGTGGACGGGCACGCCCAACGTGGCAGAAGGGGCGTTCGAGGTTCCGCGGGGGGCCTGGTTCTTCTACAAGTACACGCGGGGCACGTGGGAGACTGTGGAGAAGTGGTCGGGGTGCGAGGAGGCGGAGGACCGGTACGCGTTCGGCCGGGCGCACCCGGATCGAGCGGACGAGGTGTACCAGTGGCGCGATTGGTGCGGGAACTGACCGGTTCTTTGCCTCAACCGGCCACGTCATCCGCGGATTCGGCGGTGCCGGCGCGGACGGCCCAGGTTCTCAAGGTGGCGCTGTCCGCGCACTGCTCCAAGCGCTGACGGAGGTCGTCACTCGGAGTCAGCCCCCGCGCTGCCAGCATGTCGAGCACGGTGGCACGCAGATCGGCGAGGGCCTGCTCTGCACGAGCCTGCTCCTGCTCCGCGCGAGCCTGCTCCTGCTCTGCGCGAGTGTTGGCCTCGTCCCGACGGTGGGCCAAGTCCTCCACCAGCCCCTCGATGCGACCGATGAGCTCGTCGGAGTCCGGTAGCTCCGCGTCCCCGACGTAGAACCTGAGCCCTCCGGTTCGTACTTGGAGGTCCAGCCCCAGGACGACGGAAGAGAAGCGTCCGAAGCGAACATGAATCCGCTCGTAGCGACGGGCACCCGGCTTGGGCAGACGGTAGCCGACCAGCGATCGGCGTCCCCGATCGTAGATGAAATACTCCTGAATCCCGAAGCGTGCGTAGTCCTCCACGTTGCGCACGAAGTCCTTGTGCTCGTCCCCGTAGTGGTGCACCTCGAGCGCGAACTCGGGCCCTTTCCCCTCGTCCGCAACGACCCACGCCGTACGCTCGTCGTCGTCTCCCGTGTCTTCCACGTCCAAGACGGCCATCAAGTCGGGATGCACGATGCGCTCGCCCGGGTAAAAGATAGGAAGCTCCGAGGCGAGGTAGACCCGTCGCCCCGCCCGACGGAAAAACCGCCCGAGCGTGTCCATGGCCTTGGACTTCGTGCGGAAGTGCGGACGTCCTTCGGTCATCAGGTCACGGCGTTCTTCGAACGCGGCGTGCACTTGGTCGATGAACCTTTGCCGTTGTTGCGGGTTCATGGCCCGCCAGGTCGCCTCGTCGGGGGCCATCGGGTCCTCCCACAAGGCTGGGTCGAGGGGCTTGGCAACGACGGTCATGAGCCCATTCTGGCAGGCCCGTCCGTGTCCTGCAAGGCAACCTCCACGCGCCCGTCCACGGCCCACATGGCTGACCCATTCACCATCAACGGATTCACATCCATCTCTTGCACTTCGGGGAAACGCGTCACCAAGGTGGCAATCGCCCGCAGGACGCGCGCGAGCGCTTTTCGGTCTACCGCGGGGGCGCCGCGGAACCCGTCGAGAATCGCCTGCGTGCGAATCCCCCGGATCATGTGCTCGGCTTCGCCTTCGGACAGGGGGGCCAATGCCATCTTCACGTCGGACAGCGCCTCGGTCATCACGCCCCCGAGTCCCACCATCACGAGGTGGCCGAAGCGGTCCTCCCGGGAGGCGCCCACGATCAGCTCCACCCCCGACACCTGCTTCTGAACGAGAACCCCTCGGGCTCCCTCGATGTCGAGCAACCGCGCACTGGCTCGCAGCGCTTCTTCCTGCCCACGGACGTCGGTCACGACCCCCTTTACGTCCGTCTTGTGGCTCGGCCCCACCACCTTGAGCACGACCGGGTACCCTAGCTCGGCCGCGGCATCGGCCACCTGATCGAGCCGATCCACCACCCGCGACGGCGGGGGGGTCATCCCTATCGCCCGCAAGAGCCTCTCTACCTGTCCCGGCTTGAGCATCCGCTGACCGACTGCCTCCTTGAACAGGTCGCGCAGCGCGGCGTCGTCGATCTCCACCTCGGGCTCGTCCTGCGACGGTTCGGGAGTCCTGCAAACGAGCGCGAGGGCACGCGCCAGCTCGACCTCGTCCGTGAAGAAGAACCCGCCTGCCCGGCGGAACTTTCGCGCTTCGTCCGCTGCCGTGCGAACGCTCGGCAACACAGGGTACACCGGTATCGACATGTGTCGTCCTGCCTCCAGGATCACCTCCATGACGGGCCAGATGTTGAACAGTCCCGGGCTCCCGAATATGACGCATACGGCGTCGATTCGTTCGCCCTCGTGCTCCTGCAGGATCGCGAGGATGGACCGGAGGTGCTCCGCCGTTCCCGAGGCGAGGAAGTCGATGGGGTTGCCCGTGGCGCTGCCGGGTGCGAGCGCTTGGGCGAGCCTCGCGCGTGTGCTCGGGCTGAGCACGGGCACCTCGAAGCCATGGCGCGAAAGCTCGTCCGCGAGCAGGATTCCGGGGCCGCCTGCGTGCGTCACGATGGCCACGCGCTTGCCGCGCGGGGCTCCGACTCGCGTCAGCAGCCCTGCCACGTCGACCATCTCCGTCTTGGAGGAGACGCGAATCACGCCGGCTTTGTCGAAGAGTGCCGATACCGCCGCATCCTTCGACGCCATCGCCCCCGTGTGAGACGACGCCGCGCGGGCCCCCACGTCGCTCGTGCCCGCCTTGAGCGCCACTACGTGACATCCCTTGCGGCGCAGGGATCGTGCGTGATGCAACAACCGCGCAGGGTCGGCGATGGATTCGAGGTACAGCAGCTTCGCCTTGACGGGGGAATCCTCGAAGGTGGCGTCCTGGTAGGCGAGCACGTCTTCCACGCCGGTGGTGGCGGAGTTGCCGACGGAGACGAGGGAGGCGAAGTAAACGCCTCGGTCGAGGCCGGCTTCCATGATGAAAGCGGCTGTGGAGCCGCTCGCGCTGATGAAGTCGATGGTGCCGGGGACGGGGTCGAGGTCCGGACCGCCGAAGGTGCCGACGTAGCGAGGGGTGAACACCCCGAGGCTGTTGGGGCCGATGAGGGTGGCGCCGGCGCCGCGAATCGTGTCCGCGAGCTCTTGCTCGAGGGCGCGACCGGACTCGTCGAGCTCCGAGAATCCGCACGACAGCACGATGAACCCGCGGGTCCCGCGCTCGACCAGCGCACGCACGGAGGACACGACGTGCTTGGCGGGAATGGACAAGACCGCCAGGTCCGGCGCCTCCGGTAGGGCTTCCACGCTCTCGTAGGTGGGAAGATCCTGGACTTGTCCCCCGTGCGCGTTGACCACCCACAAGCGCTCGAACCCCTTGGTCCGCAGGCACCACACGAGGCGCCCCCCGGGCTTGGTCAGATCGTTTCCACCACCGAGAACCGCGATCGAAGCAGGCTCGAAGATCGACTTCACGACACACCTTTGGGCGATAGGTCTTGACCCCGGAGGCGCACAGCCACCTGGCGTCCGCGCTCGAAGGCAGCCAGGTTCGCTCGCTGCAGCGACTCCTTCGGCGACACACGTACGATCGCGCGTTGCCACAGCTCCAGTGGCAGCTGAGAGAGAGGCGGCACCGTCGACAGCACGCCCAGCGCCACCACGTTGCTGGTCCGGCCCTGCTCGTCCCCGAGCGCTTGTGCTTCCCCGAGCGCATCGAACAGCACCACGTCGCGATGGCCGAGGTGCTCGCGGATTCGCTGCTCGGACGGGTATGCCTCGGGGCCCATGCCCGCGGGCAAGATCCGTAGCCGGTTCAGAAGCACCACCCCGCCGGGAGCCAGCAGCTCGACGAAGCCAGGACGCAGCACTTCCCCCTGCTCGAGCGACACGAGCACGTTCGCCGAACCCGCCCCGAGTACCGCGGTGTGCACGTCGCCGCACGCGAAGGTGGAGATGACCGCTCCGCCTAGCTGCGCCATGCCATGGGTCTCGCCCTTCAACACCGTGCCGTATCCCGCCAGCAGGGCGGCCTCCGCCAACACCTTGCCCATGAACAGGTTGCCCTGTCCTCCCACGCCTCGCACCGCGACCCGGATCGACAGCGGCAGCGTGTCGGGGAGGACGACCGGGCGAGACAGATCCGGCAGCGCAGGCAGGACCGGCGGAGACTTCTTGGAGCGCTCCTGGTCGACCACGGCGATCGCGTCGAGGTGACAGCGCTGCACACAGATTCCCGTGTTCCCTCCGCAGCTGTTGCACAGGTGCGTGAAGCGCGGGAACCCGTCGTCGTCCTTCTCGATGCCCGGGCACACGAGGCACAGATCGCACTGCTTGCACTTGTCGGTCGTGAGCGTGTAGCGAGGCCGACGCTCCTGAGAAGGCAGCTCCTGCATGCACGCGCCGCGAAGCACGAGGACGGTGAAGGCGCCGGCCTTGGCGTCGTCCAGGCCTTTTCGCAGGGCCTTCTCGATGGCCTTCATGTCGAAGGCGTCGATCTCGTGCACCGTGGCGCCTTCCCCGCGGAGGGCGTCGGTGAGACGAAAGACGTTGGGCTGTCCCGCGAGGTTGTGCGGGGACGATGGGGCGGGTTGTCCACCGGTCATGGCGGTGGTCTGGTTGTCGAGCACGACCTTCACACCGGGAATTTGGCGGAACAGGGCGTTGCGCGTGGAGTCCAGACCCGAATGGCATTCCGTGGAATCGCCGATGACGGACAGCGTGCAGCCCGCGAGCTCGGGAGCCGCGAGCACGACCCCTTGCCGTTGCGAATCCGAGGAGCCCATGCACGCGCACGTGTCGATGGCGTCGAGGAAGTAGAGCAGGGTGTTGCAGCCGATGTCGCCGAACGAGGCTACGATGCGCTTCTTCTTGCGAAGGTGCTGGACCACCAGACCGAAGGCTCGGTAGGGGCAACCGGCGCAGATGTTGGGCGGGCGAGAAACAGGTGTCACAACCGCTGGCGTGGCCTGCTTGGGGGCGGGGGCGCCCAGGCGCTCGGCGACCGTGTCGGGCGTCCACTCCGTGGTGGGGTCGAAGGTTCGCTTGCCTTCGATGCGATGGCCGAGACTCGCGACCTCCTCCTGGACGAAACGAAGCCCGTCGCCCAGCGCCACCACCTGTCCCGAGATCCCTTGCACGAAAGTCCGCACGAGCGCGTCGGGCACGGGGAAGGTCGTTCCGAGGGACAAGATTGACGGCTTGATAGGGAGCCTGTTCCACACTTCTCGCACGTACAGCTCCGTGATGCCGTGGGTGATCACGCCCAAGGTTCGGTCGTGCCACTCGATGCGGTTGAGGGGCGAGCCTTCGGCGAACTCGAGGATCTTCGGCAAGCGCGTCGAGCAGATGGTGTCGTAGCTCTTGCGCGCGATGCCGGGCAGGTTCATGAAGCGCTTGTAGTCCGTGTGGGGGTCGGGCTTCTCGACGACGCGAGTGGGACCGAGCTTCACGAGGCCTTCGGAGTGGCAGAGCAGACCGCTCGCGAGGACCACGACCGGGGTGCAGTGCTGGCGCGCGAGGTCTGCGGCGAGGGGACCGATCTCGAGCATCTCTTGATGCGTGCGCGGCTCGAGGATGGGCAACATGCAGCTCTTCAGGAAGTAACGGGGGTCCGTCACGTACTGGGTGGAGCTTGGGACGAAGTCCGAAGCGACGTAGAGCACGAGGCCGCCGCGCTGTGCGGTGGAGCCCGCCGCGGAGGCCACCACGTCGGCCGCCTGGAACAGACCGGGAATCTTCATCGTCACGACGGCATCGGCGCCGGCCATGGTGATGCCGAGTCCGACAGCCACCGCGTTGGCTTCGTTGACGGACCACCCGACCGTCATGCGCCCCTGAAGGTGGCGGAGTCCCTTGTCGATGACTTCGGTGGAAGGAGTACCGGGGTAGCCGTCGGCGGCGTGGATGCTCCCGCGGGCGCATCCGAGCGCGAAGCAGAGATTTCCCTGCAACACGGCGGTCGTTCCGGTCTCCGCGTCCACCAGCCTGGCGAAGCTGCTGGTCGTCATGGGGTGGGCAAGCCCATAGCACGGAATCGGCGGGAGCAGGGGGTCAGGAACCCCGATGGGACGCCGCGCGAACCGTGATACACTGCCGCGCCATGCTGGTTTCCGCGCGCTTCTCCACCGCCTTCTCCCTTGCCGTGGAACTGCACGGCGACCATGTCCGCAAGGGGACGGGCGTGCCGTACCTGACCCACCTGATGGCCGTGAGCTCTCTGGTAGGGGAATACGGCGGCGACGAGGACCTGATGATCGCGGCGCTGCTGCACGACGCGCTCGAGGACAGGCCAGACCGCATCACCCTCTCGCAAATCGTTGCGCGCTTCGGGTGGCGTGTGGGGCACGTCATCGAGGGGTGCAGCGATTGCCAGTCCTTTCCCAAGCCGCCCTGGGAGCAGCGCAAGCGGGCGTACCTCGAGCGGCTTCCACGGGAGAGCGGGGACGTCAAGCTCGTGGCCGCAGCCGACAAGCTCCACAACGCTTCCGCGCTGGTGCGAGACGCACGCCTCATGGGGGACGACCACTGGTCGCGCTTCAATGCTCCCAAGGACCGACAGTGCTGGTACCTGCGATCGTGCGTGACAGCGTTGAGCGACGGGTGGTGGAACGAGATTGTCCCGCGCCTGGACGAGACGGTGGCGAGCTTGGAGCGTCTTTGCGGCGTGAAGGGGTGAGGGGACGGGACCTGTCCATCACCCCAGCTGCTTTTTGAACCGCAGTGCGCTGAGCGTGAGGATGAGCGCGCCGAAGCAGAAAAGGGCTGCGAACTGGAACCACAGGTCCGCGAACCCTGCCCCCTTGAGCAGCACGCTTCGCATCACTTCCACGAAGTACCGCACCGGGTTGGCGTAGGTCAGCATCCGGATGAATCGCGGCATGTTGTCGATGGGCGTCATGAACCCCGACAGCAAAATCGCAGGCATCAGGAAGAGGAATCCCCCGAGGATCGCCTGCTGTTGCGATGAACTCACCGTGCTGATGAATACGCCGGACCCCAGCGTCGACATGACGTACAGCGCCGCCGCGGCGAAGACCACCACGAGGGAGCCCCGAAGGGGTACGTCGAAGAGCCACGCACCGATGGCGATCACTCCCGCGACGTCGATCAAGCCCACGCCAGCGAACGGGAGACACTTCCCCAAGAGAAGAACCCACGGGCGAAGAGGCGTGACGAGCAGCTGCTCCATCGTCCCCATCTCCTTTTCTCGCGCGATGCCCATGGCCGTCACGATTGTGGTGACGATCAGCACCACGGTGGCCGCGAGCCCAGGGACCATGTACGTAGCGGAACGCAGGCTCGGGTTGTACAGCACGCGCGCGACAGGTGAGATCTGGGGAACCGACATCGCTCGCTGTCGCGCCGCCGCCAGAGAAGCGATGGACTGCTGCGTGATTGCCAGGGATCGGCTCGTCGCCATCTGCTGCACGGCTGCCGACGCCACCTGGGCGCGGTTGGTGTCCGTCCCGTCGATGATCACCTGCACCGAAGTTCCCCCTCCTCGTTTCAGGTCCTGCTCGTACCCGCGAGGCACGACCCACGCCGTCGCTGCCTCTCCGCTCGTCACCCACGCCACGGCCTCCAACGGGTCAGTGACCGTCGCGACCCGGCGGAACGTCCTCTCCGCGAGCGTCGCCTCGAGCAGGGCACGGCTCGCTGGCGTGCGGTCCTGATCGCACACCACCGTGGGGATTCGATCGACCTCGAGGTCCACGGCATAGCCCAGCACGATGAGTTGCATGAGCGGAGCCACGAAAAGGACCGCGGCCATGCGCTTGTCCCGGAAGGCTTGTCGCACTTCCTTGACCATCACGGACCAGAGCATGAGTGCGAGGGAGCGCCACATCGGAGTACGACCTTCACGCCAGCCGGCGACGAAAACGGAACGTGGACAGAGCGATCATCACCAGGGCGAACGCGGTGAGTGCGGCCATGTGCGGCCAGAGCACGAGAAGGCCGTTGCCCTTGAGCAGGATTCCCCGAAGGATGACGATGAAGTGGGTGGACGGCAGGATGGTCGCGAGCACCTGCAGGGCCAGAGGCATGTTCTCGACCGGGAAGAGGAACCCGCTGAGCAAGAGGGTGGGCAGCAGCGACGTGATGATGCCGACTTGGGTGGCGACCTGCTGGTTGCGAGTCAGGACGCTGATCAAGAGTCCTTGCCCGAGCATGCCGGCCAAGAACAAGGTAGAGCATGCGAACAGGAGGGCCACGGAGCCGCGCACTGGCACGTCGAACAGCCAGGCTCCCAGCGTCGTGACGATGAGTACCTGAATCAGGCCGACAGCCAGGTAGGGAAGAAGCTTGCCGAGCACGACTTCCACGCGGCGGACCGGCGTGGAAAAGAGCTGTTCCATGCTGCCGCGCTCCCATTCGCGCGCCACGGTCAGGGCGGTGAGAAGCACGGCCATGATGGCGAGGATCAAGGCGATGAGCCCCGGCACCACGAAGAGCACCGACTTCATCGCAGGGTTGAAGAGCATCAACGTGCGCGCCTCCACCGGCAGCGAGAGGCTCACCCCGCCCTCGGCGATCAGCGCCATCGTCCGCGCCTGGGTCACCCCCACCACGTGGCCGAGTGCGATGCTCGTCGTGGTCCCGTCGGCCCCGTCGAGCAACACCTGGACCTGCGCCACCTCACCGCGGGCGAGGCTGCGCTCGTAGCCCTTGGGAACCAGCACGCCGACCTTGAGGGCGCCCCCTCGGAACGAGGCTTCGACCTCGTCCGGGTCGGTGGGGCGCTCGGTGACCACGAACGCGCCGCTCGACACCAGCGCTGCCGCATACGCGCGTGACGCAGGGGTCTGGTCCCGGTCGATCAAGGCGATGGGCAGACGGTCCAGGTCGAAGCTCACGGCATACCCGAACAGAAGCAGAAGCAGAATCGGCATGCCAAAGGCCATGTACACGACCCGAACGTCGCGCAGGACGTGAAGGGTCTCCTTGTGGGCGAGGGCTGCCACCCGGCGAGGTAACGCCCACCGGTCGACCGGGCCTCGCGCGCGCCGGGTCACCTCGCCCCTCCCACCACCTCGAGAAACACGTCCTCGAGCGTCGGCGACACGGATTCGACGTCGACCCGCGACACGCCCAAAGCCACGATGGCGTCTACGATCTGATCGACCGATCTGTCGTGCCGTACGCGTACGTGCCATGCCGAGCCGAACGGTTCCACGGAGCGAACGCCTGGCATCTGCCCGATCGACGACCGAAGCTTGTCGTCGACGGTGTGCACCTCGAGCATCGCGTCTTTTATGAAGTGCTCTTTGAGTCCGGCAGGCGTGTCCAGCGCGGCCAGCTTGCCATCTACCATCAGCCCCACGCGGTCGCAGTACTCGGCTTCATCCATGTAGTGTGTCGTGACCAGGACGGTCGTTCCTTGCGCCGCAAGCGAGCGGACGAGCCGCCAGAAGTCGCGGCGCGCGCTGGGGTCCACACCCGCTGTGGGCTCGTCCAGGAACAGGATGCGGGGTTCGTGCAGGATCGAGCAAGCGAGCGCCAAGCGCTGCCGGTATCCGCCCGGCAGGTCCGAGGTCCGCGCTCGTCGCACCGAGGACAGGGACATGAGCGCGAGCAGGTCGTCGGCACGCCGATCGAAGCGTCGCCCACCCAGACCGTACATGCCGGCGAAGAATTCGAGGTTCTCGAGGACCTGCAGGTCGGGATAGAGCGAAAACTTCTGGGACATGTAGCCGATGACCCGCTTGACCCGTTCCGGGTCGCGGCCCACGTCGATACCTGCCACCCGCGCCGTGCCCGAGGAAGGCGACAGCAGCCCGCACATCATCCGAATGGTGGTCGACTTGCCGGCCCCATTGGCACCCAGATAGCCGAAGATCTCCCCCTCGCGAACGTCGAAGCTCACGCGGTCCACCGCCACGAAGGTGCCGAATCGCCGGGAGAGGTCACGGACCTCGATGACGTTCATGGCGCCTCCCGATCCATCGCAGCGCTCTCGCCGAGGCGTGCCAGGAACACATCCTCGAACACCGGGTGAAGGGGGTGGAGCTCCGCTCCAAGACGCTCGGCGGTGCGGCGCACCTCGTCGAGGCCCCGAGAGGCGACCACCACGCGCAGGGCCCCCCCGGCGGGCGACAACGCGATCACGGCGGGGTGCTCATCCAGCGCCGAGGCGAGCCGATCGCGATCGCCACAAACCATTCGGAACGCAGCCCCGCGGAACGAGCGCAGCATCTCCCGCGGCACACCCTGCTCCAGAATGCGGCCGTGGTGCATGAGCGCCACCCGCGAGCAGCGCGACGCTTCATCCATGTAAGGTGTGGAGATGAGGACGCCCATTCCCTCGTTCACGAAGGTGGCAATCAGGTCCCAAAACTCTCGACGGCTCACGGGGTCCACGCCGTTGGTAGGCTCGTCGAGGACGAGCACGCGAGGCCTGTGAAGCAGGGCACAGGCCAGGGCGAGCTTCTTGTACATACCGCCGGACAGGGCGTCGGCCCTGCGGTCACCGAAGCGTTCGAGCCGCGTCAGGCGAAGAAGCATCTCCCTGCGTTCCGCGAAGACCTTGCGGCCGAGGCCGAACATCGACGCGAAGAACGCGAGGTTCTCGTCGACGGTCAAGTCCCCGTAGAGGCTGTACTGCTGAGGCATGTAGCCGACGAGGGCGCGCACCGTCGCCGACTCCGACGTGGCGGGCTCGCCGAAGATGCGAGCCATTCCGCGGTCCGCGTCGAGCAGGCCGACGAGCACGCGCAGCAACGTCGTTTTGCCGGCCCCGTCGGGTCCTACCAGTCCGAAGACCTCGCCTTCGTGCACCCGCAGCTCGACCCCGCACACCGCCTGGGTCTTTCCGAAGCCGCGCCAGACGCCGGACGCGTCCATCAGGACGGCTGGCGAGGTCGTTGCGGCCGATGCGGGCATGTCGTTCATCGCTCCGTTCCGGTGATGGCGACGTCCACGGGCATACCGGGCCGGAGGTGCTCGTCGGCGTTGGGGATGGCGACTTCGACGGCGTACACGAGGCGATCGCGGTCTTCCCGTGTCTGCACGTTGCGCGGGGTGAACTCGGCTTCCGCCGCCACGCGGAGGATCGTTCCGGGGAAGGTCTGGCCGGGCCACGCGTCCGCGCGGAGCTGTACGGGGCGTCCGGGTGCTGCCGCTGCCAGCTCGGCGTTGGGCAAGTAGAAGGTGGCGCGGGCATCACGAAGGTCGACGAGGGTCACGAGGCGGGCGCCAGAGAGGGCCAGCTCTCCGGGCTCGTAGTTGCGGTGCAGGACGACGCCATCGATCGGGCTCTGCACGAGGCATTCGCCCAGGAGAATCGAGGCTCGCCGGACCGCGGCTTCGGCTGCGGCGACCGCATGCTGGGCGGAGACGGTTTGTGCGACAGCTGCCTTCTGGGAGCGATAGGCCGCATCGGCCCGCGCCCCCGCGGCCTTGGTCGTCGCGACCAGGGCGGCTTCCTGGTGCTGCACGCTTGTGACACGCGTCTCGGTCGTGTCGAACACGGAGTCCGAGATCGCACCTTCGCTGTGCAAGGAGGCGAGGCGGAGAGACTCCTTCACAGCGTTGGTGCGCTCCGCCTCCATGGCTTTGACCTGTGCTGCCGAGGCCTGCGCGGACTGCCACGCTGCGCGACTGTTTCCCGCCGCCGCGGCCTCGCCTGCTTCGGCCATGTCCACGCCAGCCCGCGCCATCGCCAGACGCGCCTTGGCTTCGTCGACCAGGGCCGTGGGCTCCGCGCAATCGAGCTCCACGAGCACTTGTCCCTTGTGGACGCGATCGCCATCGCGCACGTGGACGGCTCGGATGGGGGCCGATAGGCGGGCGCTCAGGTCGACCTGGGTGGCTTCGACCACGCCGGAGCCCCCCGACGGGGCGTGTTGGTAAGCGCGACCCTCATGAATCCGCCAGCCGAGCGCGACGCCGAGGATGGCGACGATGACAGCCAGGATTGCTAACACCTTCTTCATGTCGGCACGGGTTGGTGCAGTGTTCGTGCCGATTGATGGCAATCGCGCCTCCGTTGTGGAGGAGACCCTACTGCACGTGCATGCGCACCTCGCACGGCAAGTCTTGCACGTCGCTGAACGCGCGCTTGGCCCGCAGCCACACGTGGCTAGGAGACCCGACGACGACCCAGTCGAAGGGCGACTCCGCCGTTTGGCTCCCCTTGGGATCGAAGCGGAGGGTGACCGGAGTGGGAATGCGGACGCGCTCCCCAGCGGGCACGCGGACCGATCGAGGCTCGACCGGCCCATCGTAGGGCGGAATCGTCACCTCGAGCCGCGTGGAAGCGGACCAGACTTCCAGCTCGAACATCAAGGGATGGTAGTAGCGAGCGTCGAAGGGCTGATCGGTTCGGTTCTGCAGCTCGAGCGCCACCGACCAAGCGTCTCGTCCCTGCCTGGACAGCAAGAGAGCGCAGCTTCGTTCGGGACCGGTCGGGTGGGCCGCGGCCGAAGACGATGGCTTGGGAGCGGAGGTTGGCTCCTGCGGCGTGGGGCGCGAATCCACGACCTCCGCGGGGGAGGCTCCGGGAGTGCAACTGCATGCGAGGCACGAGATGACGATCGCCCGAACAGAAGACATGAGGGGAGCCTACCAGCTCGGGCATGCTTCTCGCACGACCTGACGATCATGTGCAGCGGGAGTCCTGCCGTGGAGCCATGCAACAAAGCGGGCCCGACCGCGGCCTCAGGGTGTAAGGAAATCCGACACCCCGTCGGGTTTCTAGTCAGTCATCGACCGGCGGCGACCCGGCGCCAAGAAGGAGAAGGCAGGTGACAGGGAGCGAGATCGAGGCCTCGCGCGCCACGGCGGACGCCGCGGAAGAACTGTGGCAACGGGAGACGCACGCGCTGGTGCGGCGCATGTTCCGAGCCCGCGTGCTGCTCGTTCCGATGCTCCTGTTCGTCGTGCTCGCGTTTCTGCTGTTCGACCCGACCCCCTGGAAGCTGGTGCTCATCTCGGTGGGCATCGTGCTCGTGATCGTGATGTTTGCCGTCGAGCAGCGACGCCTGCGGCACACGCGGGCCAACGAGCGCACCGTGTACCTGAACCTGCTGTTTGCCGTCGGAATCCAGTCGTTGCTGGTCTACGTGACGGGCGGTATCGCCAGCCCGATGTTGGCGGTGTACGTGCCCCTTGCCGCCCTCGCCGGGCTCAGCATGACCCAGCGATGGCGGCTCGCCAGCGTGGTGGGCCTGCCCATGGTCGTCGTGATCGCGCTGGCCTTGGGTGCGTGGACCGATGTGCTCCCTGCCATGGTTCCGGCGTTCTTCCAGGCAGACGATCCCCTGTCCCAGGGCAATGCCTGGCTGTTCACGCGAGCGGGCGTGATCTTGGTTGTGATCGCCATCGCGGTGGTTGCGGGCGCGACGGTGCGGGCGGCGTTCGAACGGGTCGTGCGTGGCGCGATCCGTTTGCGGCAGAGTGCGCTGGACACCTTGGAGAGCCGCAACCGTGAGATCCTTTCCACAGGGGTCACGATCGCGCACGAGCTCAAGAATCCCCTGTCTTCGATCCAGGGGTTGACCCAGCTGATGGCGCGCCGTGCGGAACCAGGCACCAAGGACCGGGAACGGGTGGATGTCATTCTGCGAGAGATCCACCGCATGACGACGGTGCTCGACGAGTTTCGAAGCTTCACGCGGCCCCTGAGCGGGCTGATGCGCAGTCCGGTGTCGCTCGCGGAGCTGGCAGGAAGTGTCGTGGCCCTTCACGAAGGAAGCGCGGTGCGGAGAGGCGTGCTGCTCGTGGCGGATGCGCAGGGGGAGACCGTGGCGGAGTGCGATGCCCAGAAGGTCAAGCAGGCCCTGGTCAACCTCGTGCAAAACGCGCTCGAGGCGAGCCCGCGCGATGCCGAGGTTCGGGTCAGCGTGCTGTCAGAGTCGACGGAAACGGTCGTGTTGTGCGTGCGGGATCACGGCCCCGGGATCGACGAGGGGCTGCGCCACAAGCTGTTCACGCCCGGGTTCACCACCAAGGATCGTGGCACGGGCATCGGGCTGGTGGTTGCGCGGTCGGTGATTGAACAGCACGGCGGGAAGCTCGAGCTCAGGACCCATGCGTCGGGCGGGGCTGAGGCCACGATCACGTTGCCTCGCAAGGCGCCGGAGACGACGGAGGTGCAGCTGTGAAGCCGCGGATCCTGGTGGTGGATGACGACGCGGGGGTGAGATACACGCTCAAGGAGATTCTCGAGAGTGTCGACATCGAGGTCTTCGAGGCCTCGGATGGGGTGGAGGCGCTCGCCTGGCTGGGGGAGCACGGCGTGGACTTGGTGATCGCGGACCTGCAGATGCCTCGCATGGACGGCATGCAGTTACTCGAGCGCCTGCAGTCCGCGCCTCCGTGTCCCAAGACCATCCTGCTCACGGCGCACGGTTCGGAGCGCCACGCGGTGCAGGCCATGAAATTGGGCGCGTTCGACTACTTCTCGAAGCCCTTCGACGCCGATGAGGTCGTGGAAGTCGTCGAGCGGGCCGTGGCTTCGGTGCGTGCGGAGCAGGAGAACGAGCAGCTTCGTGCGGAGCTGCTGCTGTCGCGGCACATGGTGTTCGTGTCGGAGCCGATGAAGAAGGTAGCGCTGCTCGTGTATCGCGTGGCGCCCAAGGACGTCACGGTGCTCATCACGGGGCCGAGCGGGACGGGCAAGGAGCGCGTGGCGAGTGCGATCGTAGGAGGATCGCGTCGGGCGGCGGCGCCCTACATTCGTTTCAACTGCGCGGCGATTCCCAGGGACCTTGCGGAGGCCGAGCTGTTTGGGCACGCAAGGGGGGCGTTCACGGGCGCCGTCAGGGCGCGTCACGGCCTGTTCCGCGAGGCTCATGGCGGGACGATCTTGCTCGACGAGATCGGTGAGCTCGACCTCGGCACCCAAGGCAAGCTGCTTCGGGTGCTGCAGGAGGGCAAGATCCGGCCGGTGGGGGAAGACCGGGACCACGGGGTCGACGTGCGGGTGCTGGCCGCCACCAACCGGGACTTGAAGGCCGAGGTGGCGGCGGGACGGTTTCGGGAAGACTTGTTCTATCGGCTCGACGTGGTGGAGGTTCGGGTGCCCCCGCTCGAGGAGCGCATGGACGACGTGCCAGCGCTCGTGGCCCACTTCCTCGACCTGTTCCAGGGCCGATTCGGTACGGGACCGCTGACGGTCACGCCCGCGCTTAGAGAGCGTCTGGGTGCCGGGCCGTACCCCGGAAACGTTCGCGAGCTCGAGCATCGGGTCGAGCGGGTCGTGGCGCTGTCCGCGGGTGGCGTGGCCGACGGTTCGTGGCTTGCGCAGTCCTCTCCGGAGGAAGCGGAGCCCCCCTTTGGCCTGAAAGAGCGGGTCGAGGCCTATGAACGAGGGATCTTGGCTCACGAGCTGGAACGGTGTCACGGGAACCGTTCGGAGGCCGCGAGACGTCTGGGGGTCGCGCGCGTGACGTTGCTGGAGAAGCTCAAGAAGTACGGGCTGTGATGCGGTCTACGGCCGTGTGCCCGAAGTGAGCACCGGGATCGCACTCCGGAGAACCACAGAGGACGCAGAAGGCACAGAAGTAGTGCGGAGGCCGTGCGTGTTGCGCCTGACTCCGGCCGTTCCTGCTTGATTGGGGACGAGGTCTACGGCCGGACCGCGTCGCGTCCGAGCGCGTGGTCGAGGTTCTCCCTGGCGACCCGCAGGTCGATGCGCGCGTTGACGGCGTCGAACCCCGCCTTGATCAACGCGGTCTCCGCATCCGTCATCTCGCTGCTGGTGGCGCGCCCCGCGCGGAACAGCTCGCGACGCACGCGGTAGCTCTCCTCCGCCGCCACGAGCTGCCGCTCCGTGGTGTCCTTGCCCACCTGTGCCTGGCGAAGCGCGTTGTACGCCTGCGTGACCTGCAGGCGAATGCCGTCGTCGAGCTGCGCACGTTGCGCTTCGATCTCGAGGATCTTCGCGTCGAGCTCCTGCACCTGAGCGCCCGCGGTGAACGTGTCGTTCATGGTCCACGACAACTGCACGCCGACGTCCCAGCTGGTGGACCACTTCTCTTCCTGCGGGAATACGCGCGTGTTGGGGTTCGAATGGTAGAGGTTGCCGAAGGCGTCGAGTCGCGGGTAGTTGCCGGCGGTGAGCACCTTGCGCGTTTCACGAAGGGAGGCGACGGATTCTTCGATGACGCGGCGTTCGAGGCGCTGGCGCAGGGCTTCGGCGTAGAGGGTGCGAAGGGGGGTGGGCTCGGCAGCGACGGGCGCGTCGATGTCCTCGCCGATGCGGTAACGCGCGGTCTCCGGGTCATGCATCATGACGCGCAGCTGCTCCTCGGTGAGGGACGTCATGTTCTTGCTGTTCTCGACGAGCATCTCGGTGGAGGCCACCTGGCTCTCGACGGCGAGCACGTCGGCGCGGGAGGCGCTACCGACCTGGAAGGCGACGCGCACGTCCTTGAGGTGAGCGTTGGTTGTGCCGAGTCCAGCCTCGGCGACGAGCGAGCCGCCCTGGGCGCGGACCCAGTTGTAGAAGGCGATCTTGGCGTCGAGCTGGGCCTTGATGCGGGCGGCCTTTTCCTGGGACTCAGCGGCTCTCTTGGACTTGGACGCGGAGGCGTGGTTCTGGGACAGGCGCAGGACGTAGTCGGACAGCGGGATGTTCAGGGTGCCCTGCAGCGTCCACATGTTGAGCACGACGGGGAAGGAGAGGGCTACGCCTTGGGCGCGGACGAAGCATTGGTCCGGCGTGCTGCCCGGACCGAAGGGGCAGACGACGGGGACGGGCTGTCCGGGGGGTAGGTCCGTTCCCAGCAGGGAGCCCCCTCCACTGAGGTTCGCGGAATCGACGTCCGACAGGCGTACGTAACGGGCGAGCAACTTGACCTGGGGAATGAAGAGCAGGGCAGCCTGATCGACCTTGGCTGCCGCTGCGGCGACGGCTTGCTGTTTGGCGCGGACCTCGGGGCTGGACATCTCGGCGCGTCGAGCGACATCGGCGGCGCGCAGGCCTCCCGGCTGGGGGGCGAGCGCCTCGTTGAGACGTTGTCGGACGTGCGCAGCATCGGGGGGCGGTGGAGCTGGCGGTGCTGGCGGTGCGGCGGCTTCCTCGGCAGGGGGTACCGGGGCCGGGTCTTGCGGTTGCGCCAGGGCGCTGCCGGGGACGGCGAGCCATGTCAGGGCGATGGTTCCCCCAAAAATCCACGAGCCACGTCGTACCATTACCTGCTCCTTCGTTCCTTTGCCTTCGGCTGGGGCTTCGCTTGGGTCCTCGCGATGGACAAGCGAGCCCGCTCTGTCAATTCCACCAGAAGCTCGAATGCATCGACGAACCTCTGGCGGTCCTCCACGGCGAGGGCTTGGAGGATGGTTCGGTGAGCGGACCGCATGGCGGCGCGCCGCTTGTGAAGGGCTTGCAAACCGCGTTCCGTCAGCGCCACGAGCACGGCACGCTGGTCCACGGGGTCGCGATCCTTGCCCACCAAGCCCGTGCGCTGCAGCCGCGCGACGACCTCACTGATGGTGTTCTGTGCGGCTCCGATCGCGCTTGCCAGCACGCCGACGCGCTGCGGCCCCTCTTCGAGAATGCACAGGACTGCGATCTGGGTCGGCGTGAGCTCCGAGGCGTCCTCGGGCATGCGCACGGACGTGAGCATGCGCTTGACGAGCTCGCCCATGCGCTCGAGCTTGATCTCGACATCCGCGTGGGCGGGGTCGAGGGGAGGGGGGGCGGAGCCTGGGCGGGTCATTGCTTCGTGGTACGATATAAATCCCAACGCCGCGTGAAGCCAGCCCGTTTTCTGTCGACCGGAAGCGTACGGTTACCTGAAGGTGCCGACTTCTCGGAAGAGGGGGTAGATGGCGCCTTCCTTGAGCACGAGCTCTACCTCGGCGCCGTCCGCGTGCTTGATGACCAGTTTTACCCCCTCGCGCCGAGGGGCGTTGAACGCGGTGCGGACTTCCCCCTCGGACATGTCCCGGGCAAGCTTGCCATCGATGCGCAGGATCTGGTCGCCCATCCGGATCCCGGCCCTGGCGGCCGGCGATTCCTCGAACAGGCGCGTGACGTACACGTCGTACGTTCGCAGCTCGTAGGAGAAGCCGTAACCCAACCGGCCACGGGCGGGCTCGATCGCGATCTGGACTCGAACTCCGGATTCGGTCTCCACGTCCAGCTCCCCTGAGCCGACATCCGCGCTGTCCAACCGTCCGATGTCGCGGATGCCGATAGGGTGGTCGTTGATGACGCGCGCGTCCCAGACCTCGACCCGGAAGCGGTCCTCCTCCCGGAGGCGGAAGTTGCCCGCCGGGGCATCCGGCCACGTGGGCTTGAGCGTTCCCTTCTGCACCGTGGTCTGGAGCAGCGGTCCCTTGTTGACCAACAGCTTGCCGTACGGGTCAGGCAAGCCGCTCGACAACTCGTTGCCCCACCGGCGCCCGTCGCGCGTGAGTGACGGGATGGTCGCTCCCTTGAACGCGATCCAGCGCAGGTCGGACGGGGGCGACGGGTCGAGGGCTTGTCCCGTACGCACGTCGCGCATGGGCGTCTTGATTTCGGGGTACACGGCTGGGCAAGCCGACAGGAGCGCCGCCGCACCGACCGCGCACGCCAGGCGCACGCTTCGATGAACGTGGGAAGAACGCAGTGCCATGGCGACGCAGGCTAGCACGTTGGGTGTTCGATGGAAGTGGAAGCCACGGCTACCAGACGAAGCGCGCGACGGCCCGACCCGTTCCTTGCTGCCATGGCTTCACGCGGACGCCCATCAGCGCAGTCCGAAGGCATTGCCCCGCAGCCGTGTCGCCGACGGAGCCGGCGAGGAAGTCGACCTGGGTGGCTCGCCCGTCCTTGCCGAACACGACCTGGACGGTCGCCGCTCCCTTGGGCCCGTCGCGCTCGCACCCCGCCGCTGCGATCTTCGCCGTGACCCTTTGCGAAGCGGTGCGCGCGTCGAACTGCACCCCGGAAGCGTCAGGCGCGTTCGCCACCTCCTCGTCCTCCTGTTCGGTCCTCGGACGGGATCGGTCGTGCACCGCGCACGTGAAGGGGTCCGCAACCACCACCCAGCGGGTCGGCGTGGTCGTGAACACCAGCAACGCCGGGGCTTGCGCCCCTCGCTGCGCCCAGTGCGTATCGATGGTGAAGCGATCGGGCGCTCCTTCCCCCACGACATCCCGTAGCGAACACCATCGCGCGGGCCGTTCGTCCGGCTCAGGCGCGGGATGCAACCAGATCGCGACGCCGTCGAACATCCCTTGCCGCACCGTCATGCGCCAACCGTTGATCTCCCCATGGCTCCGCGTCGCTTCCGGCGAAAAGTACACAAGCTGGACCTCGGAGCTCTCGCGATCAAAGGACCCGTCCGCCCTCACACCCGTCGCATACAGCCGGGTGAGCTGCGCGTCGTCCCGCCACCCGCGCGCGTGACCCGCAGAGAACGCCATGACGCTCTCTACCGTCGTCCGGTCCGGTGGCAACGGTTGCGTCCGGGACTCCCCCTCAACCCGCTCGACGGGCGCGCTCGAGACCACCGCCGATGCCGCGCCCTGCTCGTCAGCGGGCCAGACCAAGACCACGACCACCACGGCTGCGACCAAGACCAGCGCACCGGCAACGAACGTCTTGCCTCTGGCGTCCTGCGGCATGGGCACGCGAAGCTACTTCTTGCCGCTCTTCTTTCGCCCTGGCGGCTTTGAACCCTTCGGCCCGCTCGCCTTCGGCGCCACGGCATCCTCGGCCAACACCTCGCGCAGCGTCGGCACCAGCAGCTTGCGTCGAAGCAACACGACCAGCCTCTCGCTCAGGACCGTCGCTGCCTCGGCGAGCGCCGGTAAGCTGTCGCCCGCCACCGGCAAGATGCCCTCGCGAAACATCCTCACTTCCGTGCGAACCAGCTCATGGATCGTCCGAACGTAGGGCTCCAGGATCGTCGCAGGCAGCATCGCTCGCGTGATACCCGCCTTGCGCGCGTCGTTCATCGTCTCGACCAGTTCGAGATCGTCGCCCGAGTAGGTCTGCTCGTTCCCCTCGCCGACCGGTGTGACGATGCCGATGTCACGGAACCAGTCCAGCTCGGTGGCAGGCATTCCCTCCTCGACCAGATCGGCGCGCGACTTGGTGCGTGAAGGCGCCATCTCCTGCAGCACCCGCGTCACGGCCGCCTCGGGATCCGACGGCCCGTCGGGGCCCACCCCGTCGAGCAACTCCTTGATCACCCGCAGGGGGAGGAACCGCGTGCGCTGCAACTCCTTGATCGTGCGGATCCGCGGGATGATGGATGCGTCGTAGTAGGCCATGTTCCGGCTCGTGCGCTTCGCAGGAGGCGGGAGAAGGCCCTCGCGGATGTAGTGCTTGATGGTCGGGGCCGGAACGCCGCTCTGACGAGCCAAGTCGGCCATCTTCAGGAGATCGTTGTTCGAGGTGTCGTTCATCGCGGTTTCCACGCCGTGGTCGAGGTCCCCTGGGGAGGTCGAGCGACGGCTCGACCGGATGGGAAACCCTTGTTGACGAAGTCCAGAAAGCCAGACTCCCTCCATTGCAGTTCGAAGGACAACTGGTAACGCAATTCCGTCGAATGGCAGCACGCCCATGCGGGCGACCGGGACCTTACTCCTCGCTGTCGGCTGGAAACACCAAATACCCCGCCGCATCCGCAGAAACCTCCCGCATGCGGGCCCACCCTGTCACTGAACCCGCAACGTCTCGGTTCCCAGCGTCGGGCTCTGCAGCGGTGCCCACTTGCCCTCCAACAACCCAGGGCCGATCTCGTACGCTACTACGCCTCCCTGCACCGGAGACCGCGCCCACGTGACCACCAGGCGGTCGTTCTTCCGAATGCCGGTGCCCTGAAGGCCCCCCGCCTCGGGAGACCGCACCAGGGTGAACGAGGAGCCATTCGCGCGGATCTGGACCTCTCCTGCGAGACCGTCTTCCGACTGCGCCACCCGGTAGGTTCCCGACAACCCCACCGGCCCAACCAACACCTCTCGCCCCACTCGCCCTGGCACATTCGCTCGCGAGTACGCGCCCCGCAACGTCCCACCTTCGATCTCATACAACGCCACCGCGTAGTCCCCGCCCGGTGCGTATCCGACCCCGAACAGATTTCCGGAAACCAAACCAATCCCGTGCTGGCTCGGCCCCACCGAAAGATCCCACCGCACCTGATACGTCGCGCTCACCCGCTGAACCGCCGCCGACCCGTAGTACCGGCCGGTTCCCCCCGGGTTGGTCCCGTCCACGATCACATAGGTCCCCGAGATGTCTCCGGTCGGGTTGCCAGCCACGTCCGTCGAGGACGCGTCGATGCCCACGGCCGCCAAGGCGAGCAAGAGAACCACGCCCCCCGCCGCGAGCAGAACGGCCACGATCCCCACCACCATCCAGACCCACAGCGAGCTTGCTCGCCTGGCAGGTGCCGGAACGCCCAGCCCTCCGTGCGTGACCTGGCCAAAGTCCGGTTGCGGAGAAGGCGTGTGCGCAGGCACGCCCGTCGTCCCGTAGCCCTGCGGCGGGACGCCTGCAGGCGGCAGGGCGGGGGCCGCGATCGGGGACGGCAAGGACCCTGGCAGCGAGCCGGGGTGGTTCACTGCTGTGGGTGCGACCCTTCCGAGCACGGCCTCGAGCCCCTGCATCGCTTCCCCCGCATCGCGAAAACGGGCGAGAGGATTGCGGTCGACACATCGTGCAAACCATGCGTCGAACCCCGGGGGAATCAGGTGTCCCACCCCCATGGAGACCGCACGCACCGAAGGCGGCAGGATGGGCTCGAACAACACCTCCCGCATCAACGTCATCACGGACGACGCCTCCCCGGCGGCCTGTGTCCAGTACCAACGCGCGGTCAGCATCCGAAACGCGATCAAGCCCAGGGCCCATACGTCGCTGGCGGGGGACACCACGCCGTTGGGGTCGGTCTGTTCGGGCGCCATCCAAAGCGGTGTCCCGACGACGGCTGTGGCCTGGGAGGTACCGCGTGCGGCCGCCACGACCTTGGCGATGCCGAAGTCCAGGACCTTGACCTTGAAGGCGATGCTCTGCTGTCGGGAGCGCGCCACGAAGATGTTCTGCGGCTTGAGGTCGCGGTGGACGATGCCGGAGCGGTGGGCGGCGGCAAGGGCGTGACAGAGTTGGCTCAGGATCTCGCGTACCTCGACCACGGGAAGGGGGCCACGCTGCTGCATGAGGGTCGATAGGTCGAGCCCGTCGAGCAGCTCCATGGCAAGCCAGGGCGTACCGGACGACGGGTCGACCCCGGCGCCGACGACCTCGACCACATGTTCGCTGTCGATGCTGGCGCCCACGCGGGCTTCCTGAACGAATCGCTCGCGAAGGCGCGCGTCCCATGCCAGCTCGGCGTGCATCAGCTTGAGGGCGCGTTGCTTGCCGGTGGAGAGTTGCTCGGCGACGTAGACCGCCCCCATCCCCCCTGCGGCGAGGGGCCGAAGGATGCGATAGTCCCCTGCGAAGACCGTTCCCGCAGGGATGCCGACCCCGGAACTCATTCCCGCTATCTAGCGCTTTCGTGCCTCTCCGCAAAGCGTGACCGTCGTTGCTGACCCGAGACATCCACCCCCCTTTCGTGCAAGTCTTGCTTCTCCCCTCGCAACCAAGAGGTCGACCATGGCTGTGTTCCACGGCGCGTACGAAGAAACCTTCACCGTCGATGTTCCCCTGGAGAAGGCGAAGGCGCACTTCGGCAAGCTGGAGCTGATCGGCACGAACTACGACGGCGTCGATCGCTGGGAAAAGGTCGACGACCGCACGCTGCGCATCGCGCTCAAGCCCCAGGACGCGCTCGGGGTGTCCTTCCGCGGCGAGCACGTCTGCAAGTACACGTTCGGCGACCGGGAAACGACGTGGAAGTCGGAGCCCGGCGGCAACATGCGCAGCCACGGCCGCACCACCTTCGAGCCCGTGGGCGAGGGCCGCACCCGCATCACCCACCGCGACGAGATCGAGTGCGACATCGAGATCAACCGGTTCCTCGCCAAGGCGCTCCAGCCCGTCGTGGGCCTCGGCATCGAGAGGGGCGTCAAGGCTTACCTGGCTCGCATGCGCAAGGCCCTGTGACGTCCGCGATGTCCCCGCCCCCTTCGGTCCCAACCCGCCCCGCCCCGTTCGACCGCAAGGCTCTCGACCAAGCCGCGCGCGCGCTGTCCCGCATCGACCCGAAGATGCGAGCGGTCGTTCGCGCCGTCGGTCCCTGCACCGTGTCCATGCGCCCCCGTTGGGATCACCTGACCGCGCTCGTGCGGTCCATCGTCTTTCAGCAGCTCTCGGGCAAGGCCGCCTCGACCATCTTCCACCGGGTGCTCGCGCTGCTTCCGAAGGGCGCTGTGGCATCGGACTACCTTTCCCTCGACGACCACGCGTTGCGAGGCGCTGGGCTCTCCCGCCAGAAGATCGGCTACCTGCGCGACCTGTGCGAGAAGGTCGACCAAGGGACGCTTCGTCTCGCGCGCATCGGGGCGCGACCGGACGACCAGGTCGAGCAGGCGCTCGTGCAGGTTCGTGGGTTCGGGCGGTGGTCCGCGCACATGTTTCTCCTGTTCCAACTGCGCCGTCCCGACGTGTGGCCCGTCGACGATCTCGGCGTTCGTAAGGCACTTCAGAAGCTTGATGGGTGGACGGACCTGCCTTCGGCGAAGGAGGTCGTGTTGCGCGGGGATGTCTGGCGTCCGTATCGGAGCGTGGCCTCGTGGTACTTGTGGCGCTCGCTGGAGGTGCAGGTGCCTTCGGACTTCGGGTGAGGTTCGGATCCCCTGCTCTGGAATCCTTGGCCAAGAAGCTGGTTGAGATGTCAGCCTGATGCGCAACCAGCTTGGTTAGCCGCACCCTTCCCGACGCGTCGGGAAAGGGAAGGGGCAGGGGAAAGGGCAAGGGCAGGAACCCGGACCCGCGCAATGCACCGGTGCCTTCGGACTTCGGGTGAGGTTCGGATCCCTGCTACAGTGTCGAGTCGAGCACCGGCCCGCTTTTTTTGAACCTGCGGTCTGTAAGGTCGCGCGTGGCAGCGGCGTTGGGTGGGTGTTCAGCGCAACAGGAGGCAATGATGGGCAAGCTCAAGCTTTGGGGATCGATGCTGGGGATGGTGACGACGCTTTCGCTTGCGGCGTGCTCCGCGGGCACACGGGGCGAGCCCGCAGCCTCCCCGATGTCACCTGGTTCGGACTCTGCCGCCTACGAAGCCCCTCCCGAACACTCTTCGCAGCAGGAAGCGCAGGCTCCCTCGTCCGCGCCGGGAGGCGCTTACGGTGAGTCCGAGGCGCCCGCACCTGCCACCATGCCCTCTTCCGAAGCCAGGGCGAGTAGCCAGGACGTGGCTGGCGGCGCTCCCATGCGCAGGGAAGCGGCTCCTCCCGAGGACCGGCCCGGTCTTGGCACGGCTTGGGGAGAGACACGGCACAGCCCCACCACCTCTGCCCCCTTCGTCCGCGATACCGCCGCGCCCTTCGCTGTCGCGGCTCTCTGGTACAACGACCGGACTGGCGCGGATGCCATGGCTCGCTGGGCCGACTACCGCACGCACGCCCGTGGCGCCGTCCCCGTGCTCGGCGGCGCCCTCACCGTCTCCCTGCGCGACGAGTCCGGTCGATTGCTCGACGGCTTCTTCGCCGGCGGGAAGGACTACGTCGTCGGAGAGGCTGGCACCCGGTACGCGATCGTGATTCAGAACAACACGGGCTACCGATACGAGTGTGTCGCGTCCGTGGATGGGCTCGACGTCATCGACGGGCGGACCGCGGCCTACACCAAGCGCGGCTATCTCATCCAGCCTCACGGGACGCTCGAGATCGATGGCTTTCGGCGCAGCTCGGATGCGGTGGCGGCGTTTCGGTTCAGCTCCGTGAGGGGCTCTTACGCCGCGAAGTCCGGCAAGAGCGATCGCAACGTCGGCGTGATCGGCATCGCCTTCTTCAACGAGGAGGGGGCACGGCCGACCTGGTCCCCGGACGAGCTGCGTCGCCGTCACAGCGCCGACCCCTTCCCCGGCCGGTACGCTGAGCCTCCGCAATAACCAGCCGTCCTTTCTCGGCGTTGCCAATCCCTCCACTCCCCCCTATACGAGCCGCAGCCGCGAGGCTCGACGGCTCCGTGAAGTTTTTCATTCGCACGTTCGGCTGCAAGATGAACCTGCTCGATTCCGCGCGGGTGGCCGCGGCCTTGTGCGACGCCGGTCACGAGCAGGTTGCCTCGGAGGTGCAGGCGGACGTCGTACTGGTCAACTCGTGCACAGTGACGGCCGAGTCGGACCGCAAGTCGCGACGGGCGGCCCATGCGGCGCAACGTGACGGCAAGCGCGTGGCCGTGCTCGGCTGCGGTCCTCGCGTCGACCTGGAGGCCTGGAAGCGCGCCGTGGCGGGCGTGGAGGTGTACGCGTCCGAGACGGCGCTTTGCGGCAGGTTCGGGGCTGCGCAGGGTGCTCGCTGTGTCCACCTTCGGACCCGCCTGCCCGTCGCCATTCAGCACGGTTGCGACAACACATGCGCCTACTGCATCACCCGAGTCGCCCGGGGACCGCACCGCAGCGTGCCGCAAGAGGAGGTCCTTCGCGCCGTACGCGAGGTTGCCGCCGGGGGCGGGTACGAGGTGGTGCTCACAGGCATCAATCTGGCGGCCTGGGGATGCTCCCTCACGACGCGACCGTCCGAGTCGGGTCTCGCCCTGCTGCTGAAGGCCATTCTGCGGGAAACGTCGATCGGCCGGGTTCGTTTGTCCTCCCTCGGTCCTGAGTACCTCGACCGCCGGTTCTTCGAAGTCTTTGCTGACGAGCGGGTGTGCGACCACCTCCACCTCTCCGTGCAAAGCGGCTCGCTTTCGGTCTTGCGTCAGATGGCGCGTGGTCACGGGGTCGTGGAGGTCGAGCAGGCCGCGTACTGGGCTCGGGAAGCGCGGCCCGACGTCGCCCTCACGGCAGACTTCATCGTCGGCTTCCCGGGCGAGGGCGAGGACGACTTCCGCCAGACCTTGCAGCTGGCCGAGCGGGTTGGGTTCGCGCAATTGCACGTGTTTCCCTTCTCGCCGCGCGAGGGGACGCTCGCATTCGGGCTTCCGGACCAGGTCCCGGACGGAGAGAAGAAGCAGCGGGCGGCACGGCTCTCTGCTGTGGGGCGCTCCTTGCGAGACCAGTTCCTTCGATCCCAGCACGGCAGGAGAGTCCAGGCCCTGGTGCTCCGGGACGGAACCGCGATCACGTCCAACTACCTCCGGCTCCGAGGAGCGCGAGGGGAGCGAGGCAGCCTCGTGGACGTGGTGATCGACGTCCGGGACGTCGTGGGACGGTAGGAGGGCCGTCTTCGAAATCCGGGCTTGCGCTTTTCCCAGTTGGTGTAACCTTTGACGCGTCTCGAGCATGCTTGATGGGAGCGAACGTCGTCATGGCGTCTCTTCGACCTAGCCCTTCTGGTTCTTCCACCTCTGCCGCCCTGGAAACGTGGGCGGTTCGTTTGTCGTTCGGCTTGATGATCTTGGGGATGGCGGGGTTCGTGATCTACGACCTCATCTATCCCGGCCCTGCGGATGCCTCGACCACGACCGAGGCCGCGGAGGAGACCGAAGAGCAGCCCTTGGCTGCTGCCCCGTCCCCGAAGCCAACCGGGGACCGACGACGATCGCCCTCGAGGTTTTCGCGCTCGAACAGCCTTGCGGCGCCGCCGCCAACCACGGACCATGAGTCTCACGACGACGTGACGGATCGACCCACGATCGCTACGCCCCCCATGGAAGACATGAGGCCGGGTCGGCGTCCGTTCCTCTCGGTTGCTGGCTCACGCTTGACGCCCGGGGACGAGATGCGGTCCGCCATGCGCCCGGTCGAACCTCCGGTGGAGCCCGTTCCCGCGCCCCCGCCGCCTCAGCAGCCGGTCGATCCCCCCGCCCCCCAGCCCGAGCAACCGCCGCCTGAGCCGCCCCAACCCGAGCATCCGCAGCCCGAGCAGCCGCAGCCCGAGCAGCCACAGCCCGAGCAGCCGCAGCCCGAGCAGCCGCAGCCCGAGCAGCCCGTCGTTCACTGACGGTTTGCCCCCCTTGCTCTCCCCCCCTCGCCCGATCTGAGGTAGGGGCGTGGACCCCGTCATGGCGAACGATCTCAACCCTTCCCAGAAGTCTGCCGTCGAGCACGACCGCGGGCCCATGCTGGTCTTGGCCGGCGCCGGCTCCGGCAAGACCATGGTCGTGACGCGGCGCATCGCGCGCCTCATTCAGGATGGCACCCCGCCACGCGCCATCCTCGCCATGACCTTCACCAACAAGGCCGCCGAGGAGATGGCCGACCGCGTCGAGAAGCTGGTCGGAAAGCGAGCGCACGAGACCACCATCTCCACCTTCCATTCCTTCGGCTTGCGGGTGCTGCGTGCCGAGGCTCGCTCCCTGGGCTTCCGCGACGGTCGCTTTGCGATCTTCGACCAGGCCGACCAGACGAGCACGATCCGCGAGATCCTGCGAGGAAGACGGGGGGACCGTCGCTGGGACGTGCACGCAATCCTGGCGCGCATCTCGGCCGCCAAGAACGCGTTCACCGAGCCAGCCGACTACGAGCCGCGCTTCGCCGACCCCTACGACGAGGTGACCGCGTGGGTCTACCCCCGGTACGTCGAGGCCTTGCGGACCTTTCACGCGTTCGACTTCGATGACCTGGTGTGCGAGGTGGGGCGGATCTTTCGCACCCGCCCCGACGTCCTCGAGCGGTGGCAGTCCAAGTACTGGTTCGTCATGGTGGACGAGTACCAGGACACCAACCATGCGCAGCTCGAGCTCGTACGTCTGCTCGGGCGCGAGCACCGCAATGTGTGCGTGGTGGGTGACGACGACCAGTCGATCTACGCGTGGCGTGGCGCGGACGTGCACAACATCCTCGACTTCGAGCAGCACTTCGAGGGGGCCAAGGTCGTCAAGCTGCAGAACAACTACCGATCGACGGAAGCGATCCTATCCACCGCGAACGCGGTGATTCATGCGTCCACGGCGCGGCGGCACGAGAAGCGGCTCATCGCGACGCGCCCGGGTGGGGACAAGGTTCGCATGGTGGTGGCGGCGGATGCCGACCTGGAGGCGTCGTTCGTGGGCGACGAGATTTCCCGGCGGCTCGGGGAGGGGTTGGCCCCGCGGGACTTGGCGGTGCTGTACCGTTCGAACCAGCAGAGCGAGCCGATCGAGACCGCGCTTCGCCAGCGGCAGATCCCGTACCGTGTGGTGGGGGGCACGCAGTTCTACGAGCGCAAGGAGGTGAAGGACCTCGTTGCGTTCCTGCGTGTGGCTCTGCAGCCGCGGGACGAGCTGTCATTGCGGCGCATCATCAACTACCCGGCGCGGAGCATTGGTCAGACCAGCGTGGAGCGACTGGCCGCGCAGGCGCTGGCGCACGACATGACGCTGTGGGCGGCGGTGACGAGGGCGGGATCGATCGAGGGGTTGCCGCCGGCCGCGGTGGCAGGGTGTGATGACCTGGCCGGGATCCTGGGATGGGCGGCGCATGCGATCGAGAAGGGGGAACCCTCCGCCGAGGTCGCGCGCAAGCTCGTGGCGGACGTGAGCATGGTGGCGGACATCATGGCGGGGTCCGGGTCGACGGAGGCGGCGGCGCGACGCAGGGCGAACCTCGACGCGTTTCTCGGAACCCTTGCGCGCTTCGACAAGAACGCGGAACCCGGCGGCGAAGCCTTGTCCCAGTTCCTGCAACTGTTGACGCTCAAGACCGACGCGGACGAGGAGACGGGCAACGTGGTTACGCTGACCACGATGCACGGGGCCAAGGGGCTCGAGTTTCACACCGTGTTCGTGGTGGGCGTGGAGGAGGGGCTTCTCCCGCACGCGCGGACGATCGACGGCAAGTCCACGGACGCGGCGCCCCAGGACGTGGAGGAAGAGCGGCGGCTGTTCTACGTGGCGGTGACGCGCGCGCGGTTGCGGCTGTACCTTTGCCGCGCGAAGTACAGGGCGCTTCACGGCAAGCCGTCGCGGCGGGTGCCCAGCCGGTTCTTGAAGAGCATCCCGGAAGCCTTGCTCGAGCGTGTGGACGTGAAAGAGGAGGCAGCCCCGACCACGAATTCGATGCTCGACGGGGTGGCCGCGCTGCTTGCCGCGCTCGAGAAGGACTGAGACGGGTTGCTCGACGGTTCTCGCGTTGTATCCTTCCAGCGTTCTCGAAGGTGTGCTCATGCGATCCCAACTGCTGTTCGGTCTGTCCCTTCTCGCGGCCCTCGCCCTGCCGGCGTCGGGGTGTTCCAAGTCGTCGGGGGAATCCGAGACGAGAGTGGCGCAGGTTGTGTTCCTCGATCAGGAGGAGATCTGCCCGATCACGAAGAAGGGGATCAACAAGACCTGGGAGGCGTTGCAGACGGCGGTCAAGGGGAGGGACATCCGGGTGATGCGCGTGTACCGGGACACGCAGGGCAGCCTGGCGCGCAAGTACACGCAGCTGAAGCCCACGGTGCTCGTTCCGGGGATCTACTTCCTCACGGAGAAGGGGGAGCTTGTCGAGTTGACGCAGGGGGAGAAGAAGGTCGAGCAGATTACGGCGGTGTTGGATCGGTAGGGCACGGTCGAAGGGGTGAGCTGGGGACCGGAGATTCTGCCGCGGGCTGCTCGATCCAATCGCTGTGACTGGGAAAGCCCACGGCAGGCAAAGGGACGTGAAACCCCGGCTTCGCCGGGGTGATGAGGCGCGGCGGGGGCAGCGCGGTTTTCGCCTCAACTGTCAGCCCGGCCGCGGCCGGGCTTTCGCGGAAACAGCTTTGCCGTGGGCTTTCCCGGTGGAAGAGGTCGCAGGTGGGTAGCCCGCGGCAGAACCGCTCACCCCACCACAGGTTCCGTTTCCTTGCCGGTCTCCGGGTCGACGTCCGTCACGCGGCTGCGCTTGCGGTACATATGCGGACGACACCGAGGGTGGCGACGTCATGCCCAACGACCAGGCCATGACCCGATCGAGAGGGGGTGAGACCCCTCAGCACCCCACGATGCGAATCACCTTTCCCGCCTGCTCGACCTCCCGCAGAAACAGCTTGTCCTCCCAACTCACCTCCTTGCGAAGGTCGAAGAGCACCAACCAGCCCTGGTCCATGCCGATCGTGTCCAGATAGCCGGCCACCTGCTCGAGCGCCTCGGCCTCGGTATCCGTGTCGCGACGAAGCTTCAACTCGACGACGTGCCGGTCTCCTTGCCAGCCGACGACGAGGTCCACGGCGCCGCGCCCCAGCCCATACTCGCGCTGGATGCTGCCGCCGCCGTTGAGAATGCGCTGCAGGAACGCCATCAACATCAGGTGCGGACCTGCCTCCCGGTAGTGGAACCCCTCGGCCGCCAGGTGCCCGTCCTTGCGCCAGAACTTCTGCCACGCCGTCATCAGCTTGGGCATGTCCAGCGCGCCGTCGGGCCCTACGTACCAGCTCGTGGGCTGATTCAACTGTACCTGGTGCGCCCACGTCAGCGCCCGCACGATCACCTCCCGGTAGATGGGGTTCGCCACCCGAAGCTGTCCCTGTTGCTTCGTCACCAGCCCGAGCCCCATCACGTAGGCGAAGTCGTCCTCCATCGAGTCCCCAGTGACCTGACCGCCAATCAGCATCGGCTCGATGACCCGTCGCACCCGGTCTTCTCGAAGCCGTGCCAGCAGCGAGTCGATGTGCGTCCTTCGCTCCCGGATGATCGTCTCCTTCGCCGTCTCCACGTGCGCGGCCGTCACGGTCACGCTCCGGTCCTCCACGTCCCGGTTCACGATCTGGTCGGCCATTGCGTTGACGAGCCACGGGTGTCCCTGGGAAAGGTCGAAAATCAGGTCCATGGCCGCGGCGTCCCACTTCTGCCCTGTATGCTCCGTGTGCTGCAGCAGAAGCTCGTGGACGTTCTCGCGCGTGAAAGGCTCGAGCGTGGCCGCCTCGGCCGTGATGTTGAACGGTGACGTCGTTCCCAGCCAGGTGACCGCCCTGCGTTCCTCCGCCGACAGTGCGTAGTCCCGCACCTGACGCATGCCGATGAGAGCCATGGACTGTGGGAAGGGGATCGAGGACCGTGAGATGTACCCGTCGCGCAACTGCGTGAGGAAGGACACCATGGCGGGACCCACGAGTCCGTCAGCTTCGTCGACCATCACCACGAGGGGCCGGTCCGAAGCGCCCGCGAGCTGCTGAAACAGACGCAGGATGCAGGTTCCGGGGTCGTCGAGCAGGTCGTTCTTGTCAATGACTGGGCCCTCAGGCCAGTACATTTGCAGGACCAACTCGACCTTGGTGAGGATCGTGCGGAACGCCGCGGTGAGGTCGGGTTGCTCACGGGCCGTCTGGATGTCCAGCCACAGGGCCCGGTAGCGGTTCCCTGCGTTGTACTGGTCTACCAACCACCGCGCCGACGTGCTCTTTCCCGTTTGCCGTCCGGCGTGCAGGGTGAAGTACTTGCGCTCGTCGACGAGGCGCATCACGCGGCGAAAGCGCGGCTCCGGCGAGAGCATGTAGTGCTCGCCGGGGATGCACGCCCCGGCCGTGTTGAAGTACAGGAGCATGGCGGCAGGATAGCATGCTCGTGCTCGTGCTCGGATTGCTCCTGCGCCCCGCCACCTCACCCGTTCCCCGCGCATCCAACCCACGCATGTCCCTCGTCGCCCTCTTCAAACCCAACGGCCCTAGCGGATTCGGACACGGCACCACCGCCGAGCAAGCCACCGAAGGGGTGGAACTCAAGGGCAAGCGCGTCCTTCTGACCGGGTGCAACAGCGGCATCGGGCTCGAGTCGATGCGCGTGCTCGTCGCCCGGGGCGCCACCGTGGTCGCCGCCGCGCGAACCAAAGAGAAAGCCCAAGAGGCCGGAGCGCTCGTCGGTGGCAACACCATCCCCGTGGCCTGCGAGTTGTCGGACCCCGAAAGCGTCCTCGCGTGCGTGGAGACGGTGAAGGGGCTCGGCAAGAAGCTCGACATCATGGTCCTCAACGCCGGCATCATGGCCCTGCCGAAGCTGCAGACGTCGCACGGGCTGGAGCTGCAGTTCCTGACGAACCACGTGGGCCACTTCCTGCTCGGGACGCGGCTCATCGAGATGCTGACGGACGACGCCCGGGTCGTGGTGCTCAGCAGCCGCGCGCACGAGATGACGCCCGAGGGGGGCATTGCGTTCGACAACCTCGACGGCAGCAAGGGGTACAACGGGTGGAAGTTCTACGGTCAGAGCAAGCTGGCGAACCTGCTGTTCGCGAGGGAGTTGGCGAAGCGATTCGCAGGATCGAAGCGGACGGCGAACGCGGTGCACCCCGGGGTCATCCACACGAACCTGGGGCGGCACATGGGCGGGGCCGTGAACGTGGTCTCCAGCGCGGTGGGCCCCCTGTTCTTCAAGTCGGTGCCGCAGGGCGCGGCCACCCAGTGCTGGGCCGCGGCGCACCCCGATGCCGGCAAGCTGAACGGCAAGTACCTCGCGGACTGCAACGAGAAGGAGTCGTCGTCGACGGGCAAGGACATGGCGCTGGCGGAGCGGCTTTGGGAGGAGACGGAGCGGATCGTGGCGAAGTGGTGAGACCGCGTCCGAACTGGTGAGCTGGGGACCGGGAGCCGGGAATTCAGAACGGAGCGGATCGGGGAGACCGAACTGGTGAGTCCCCTACTGTGTGACCGAGTGAGTACCGGGATCGCACTCCGGAGAAACCACAGAGGACGCAGAAGGCACAGAAGGGTGGTGCGGAGGTAGGCCGTGCGCGTTGCTCCCGAGTCCGCCCATTCCTAGTTCGAATTCGCCTTCCGTGTTCTCAGCTCCTAGTTGATGTGCGTCATCCGCCCATTGTCGCAGCCGGGCCTTAACCTCGCACGCAGCACGAGTTCATCCACCCCTACTTCGGAGGGGTCATGGTCTTGCACCCGATCTCGATGTCGATCTTCCCACCGTGCTGCTGCATGAACTCGCACGACTGGGGGCACAGCAAAATCTTGGTTGGCTTGGTCTGGTTCGGGTCCGTGTCGTAGAACCACCCGCCGTTCACGGGATCGCATTGGGAGATGTCGCCTACGTAGTAGACCGTGTGCTCGGTGTTGTTGACCGCCGTGTAGACCACGTTGACCTGGTCGTAGTCGAGCATCGCGCCCGTGGTGGGGATCTTGAACTCGCACTGCATGGCGGCGCCGCGGATCGCCTCGAGGGCGGCAGCGAACTGGGCGCTCATGTCCTGGTTGGGGTTCACGATGAAGGCTTGATTGGTCCCTCCCGCGGCGGCCATCCCGTGCAGGTTGTTGATGTTCACGAAGTTCATCGCCATCTCCACGCCGATGACGAAGGTCTTGATCGACGGCGTTCCGGCCACACCCGCCTGCGCCGTCTGCTTGACCGCGTTCACGCGCTGGGCCTCGGTGTCGCTGGCAGGGCACACGGTGGGCATGCCGTCGGTGGCGAGGATGACGATGGTCTTGCGCTGGGGATGTGCGATCGCCCACTCCTTGGCGTGCTCGATCGCGCCTTGCAGGGCCGGGCCCGTGGGGGTCATCGTGAGGGGACCGTGGCCATTGAGGGCAGCGATGAGGGAGGCGTTGACGCTCGGAATCTCGGCGATGGGCACCTCCGGCGTGGCGTAGGCGCCGACGTCGCAGCGGTCGTTGCTGCAGAACCCGGGGTCACTCCCACGGCACTCCGACTCGGGGGCGCATCCGCCGGTACAGCTGTCGTGACAGAGGGGGCCGATGTCGACGGTGACGCAGAGCCCGTCGCCGCAGCTGGGTGCGTTGGGGTCGCAGTCCGTCATCAAATCCCAGGGCTTGATCGGCAGCGGGAAGAACTGCATGCCCATGCTGAGCCCTTGTTGCGTGGTGTTGTTGAGGAACGCCGTGAACGCGTCGACCAGGGCGGTCCACTTGCTCTTGCCCGAGATGCCGATGTCGCCGTCCATCGAGCCGGACTGATCGATCATCACGTACATGTCGAGGGGATAGGGCTCGGCGGCCACCGTCTGCGCGGAGCAGGTGTCCCCGTCCGGTTGCACCCAGCCGTCCAAGTCTCCCGAGTCGGGGTCGATCGGGATCGTCGCGTCGAACCCGCCTCCGCTGCCGCCGCTGCCACCCGGGGAAGCGTCCGTGGACGTGCCTCCCGACCCCGAGGACCCTCCGGCCCCTCCTCCCGAATACGGCTCGGGATCCGAGTTGGCGCTGCATGCGCAGGCAAGGGACGCGCAAAGAACCATCGGGACCAAAGCAAGGTGTCTCATGGGCAAGCCTCCTGCGTAGCCAGCTACACTCGAGATACTATGCCATTCGCAAGGCCTCCGCACGGAGCAACTGGTGCCCTGACACCCCGAATCACGCAAGGTCTTGCATGCCCCTCCCATCGGCTGGCCCGCGGACATGCTTGCGGAAATCGACGATTCGCGCACGCGCACGCGCACGCCGAACGATCACGCCTGATGGTGCGAGCGGGCCACAACCGGCCGGAGCGGCGGATCTTCGGCGCCCGTCCGAGCGCGCCGAACGTTGGTCTTCCACCCAAGCCGAGTTTGACCTGACCATCGCGGAGTCAGGACGGACCTCCGTCTTTGCGGTCCGCGGCGGTGCAGCGCTGGGAGCGAAGCGAATTCGTCCTTCCCGACCGTGCCCGTTCGGCGTGCGCGTGCGCGTGCGCGATCGAATCGGGCACACGCTCCGTGCACGAGCATGCCCAATCGTGTCGCTCGCAGTCACCGGCCTTGTCGCGCCTGCTCCACCCCACGCAACGTTCGAAGGAAGTTTCCACCAAAGATGGCTGCGACTTCCTCGCTCGTGAACCCGTCGTCGACGAGCGCCTTTCGCAGGTTCGGAAGCTCCGCTGGCGTCTCCAACCCCTTGGGGCCTCGCGCGATGCCGTCGAAGTCCGACCCGAGACCCACACAGCCCACGCCCCCCACGTCTCGCACATGACGGATGTGCGTCACCACGTCGGATAGGTCCGCCTTGCCGCTCTTGCGAAGATGCAGAGGATAGAAGTTGATTCCGACCACGCCTCCCGAGGCGCAGATCGCTCGGATGTGATCGTCCTTCAGGTTCCGCGGGTGGTTGCACACGGCGCGTGCGTTGGAGTGCGACGCGATCACCGGCGCCTTCGCCACCGCGATCACGTCGTCCACGGCGCGGTCGCTCATGTGGGACACGTCGACCGCGATACCGAGCTCGTTCATGCGCTTGACCGCTTGCTCGCCGCGCGCTGTAAGTCCCACGCGGCCGTAGTCGACCCAGCTCGTCGCGAAGTCGTGGTCGCCCTCCCAGGTGAGGCCGATCATGCGCACGCCGGAAGCATGCAGGTCATCGAAGGCTGTCTTGCCGTGCAGGCACCAGGACCCCTCCACGGTGCGAAACAGCGAGCGGAGTCCCGAGCGCCAGTTCGCCTCGAGCTCCCCCGTCGACGTGGCAGGTCGGAGCTCGCTTGCGTGCGAGGCGAGGAGGGCATCGATCTTCTCCGTGGCGCGCTTGCAGTACTGCGCCGCCCCTTGCTCGTGGAACCTCTTTTCCACGAACAGCACGGCGGCGAACGCGCTGAGGTGCCCAGCCCGCATGCGCTCGAGGCTGAGGTGTACGTCCCTCGGGGCGTCGATGCGCTTGCCCTTCATGAGCCGATAGGGCGTGTCCGCGTGCATCAGGATGGTGAACGGCGCGTCCTTGTCGAGGGGAGCGCCAGGAGGTCCCCACGTGGGTTCCGTCGCGCTCGCATGCGCAGTAGGAACGACAACGGATGCGGTCGCCGATGGAGGCACCTCGACCGCTGCGTTCGACGGGGGCGCTTTGGAAGGACAGGCCGTCAGCCAGAGACAGGCGACGAGCAAGACGGGACGCGCCGCACGTGTGAGATGGGTCATCGGCAGCCTCACCCCCGGTACGCCTCGTCTTGCTCGATCTTGCTGAGCACCCAGTCGAACTCGCCGGTCGTGACCTTGGCTTTGCAGTACTCGCAGTAGCCGGCCATGTTGACCTGCAGGGGCGCGCCGCAGTTGGAGCAGGCCTTGTCGGTGCGTGTCGGGGCTGAGCGCCCGGACCCGCGGATGAGCGTCCAGTATTCGGTATAGGCGCGTTCGCGGCTGTTGCTGCCGGACACGATACGATTGCCATCCTCCGCTATCGTGTAGTCGAGGCCGGTGGCCCTGAGCCGGACGGTGATGGCGTCGTAGAAGCGGTCCGAGCCGACCTTCGCGACCTCAACCCCGGTGATGCGAGTCCGCTCGGTCACGTTGCGTAGCCGCTGCTGCTTGTACGCCTCGACCCAGTACGCCTGGGTCTGGAAGAGAGCGTCCGACAGGAAGGGCCGCATGGCCGCCAGGTTGCGAGCGCTCCAGGCGGTCTGGAACTCGGCGAAAATGAGGCCGACGCGTGCCTGGAACGTGTCCCATCGGAACTGCGGGTCCCGCGCGGCGAGGGCCGCGGACGCCTGCTGAACCTGGGGATCGAAGACCGTGGGCAGGTTCGTCCCCTGCTCGGGTACGTTCGAGGTGAGCATGGGCCCGCGCGTCTCCCTTCGGACGAGCTGGATGCCCTGTACGGTCCAGTCGAAGGCCCCGCTGTTCACCTGTTGGCTGCAGTGCGAGCACCGTCCCGCGGTGACCACGTCGAGCGGGGCGCCGCAGCTGGGGCATGCGAGGACGGACGCCTGCGCAGGCGCCCGGGACAGCGGGCCGTGTTTTCGCGTGAGGTGCCACTGCTCCATCACGTACAGGCCCTGGGGAGCGCCTTGCGGCTGCGCGCGCTCCGTGTAGTTCGCCTCGAACTCCACGTTGACTTGCACGTAGGCATCCGAGGGGCCCACGCCGGAGACATGGACGATCCGCATCGCCCCGACGATGACGCCGTGCACCTCGGCTGTCTGGCGCTGGGCGAGGTAAGCCATGGCGGCGGGGGCCAGGTAAGCGGACAGCCGGTCGAGTCGATTGCCGCCGCGTGCGCGGTGCACTTCGGCGAACAGCGAGTAGAGAAAGTCCTCGAACAGGACCGTGGAGAAGTTCGGGTCGAACCCTCGTATGGCTTGCAGAGCCGAGCCTGGGGTCGCGGGGGCATGGGGGCGGGCCGCGATCGCTTGCATGGGGACCGGATGCTGGACGGGCCTCGCTGGCGATGGGCTGACCCCGCTCTCCCAGTCGCCGTACGAGCGTCGGCGCATCTTGAGGAGCGCGGAGACGCCCACGACCACGAGGAAGATGATCATCAGCGGGATGCCGATGACCGGGTGCTCGAAGCAGAGCTGCAGCAGGAGAAAGAAAATCATGAGCAGCCCGTCGTCGCCGCCGCCACTGCCACCGGAGGGACTGCTAGAAGGACCGCTGTAACCCTGGCCGCCGCCCGGACGCGCGAAGGCGAACGTGGCCACGAGCAGGAGCGCCAAGAGCACGGCGATGCCTGCCACCAAGGTGGGACGCGTCCGCAGCGCGCGGGTGACGGAGGTCAGCGAGAACCGGTTGGACCACCGCTGGTTTGACCGAAGCTTGCTCATGACACGTCCGGTTCGTCAGGCAGCTCGTTGACGTCGTCTTCGGCCCGGGGCATCGCTGCGCCGAGCACGGGACCCAGCGCCGCGAGCGCCCCGATGAACCCCTCGAGGTCGGCCCTCCGTACCGCCGCGCTCATCTTGTCGACGGCGCCTTTCCAGCCCGGGCCCAGCGCCTCCGTGTCGATCCCGATGTCGGCGACGACTTGCACGCGTCGTTCGAGCATCGACACGAGCACGAGCACGCCGCTGCGCCCGCTGGTGCGCGAGATTCCCTTCTCGTGGAACGTGGTGCAGGCGGCTCGCCAGGTGGCTTCGTGCAGCGACTTGTTTCGGACGAGCCACCTCTTTGGGGCCCAGAAGCCCGAGCTGATCGCGAAGCCGACGAGGAACGCCACGAGCACCTCTGCGGGCATCCACCGCACCGCGAAGTCCCAGGGCAGGAACAGCAGGAGCAGCAGCGCCGCGAAGCCTGCGAGGCTCCCCGCGGCCACGTCCACGTGTGGGTAGGCCGAGGCCTGGCGCCGCACGGCCACGACGAGCTCGGCGGAGGTTTGGGCCTCCACGGCCAAGATGGCGTCGCGGACCTGGGTTCGCGCCTTGGTTTCGAAGAACTGGCGTTCCGACATGGGGCTTGTGGGCAGCATGCCGCAGCCCGTCGCGGCATACCACTGTCATTCGCGCCCGCTTCCGATACGATGCGACCCGATGCCGACGGAGTACCAGGCTCATTGCTCGTCCTGTGGTCACAAGGGTCCCGTGAGCCCTTGGGGGTATCAGGCGCTCATCCTGGAGGAGTCACGCATCATCCCCCTGCCACACCCCTACGAGGCTCGCACGCTTCGCGAGCACGGTTACTCGTTCTTCATGGCGGGGGTCGAGGGGCGGTACGCGCGCGTGGACTACCGCGTTTGTCTGGACTGTGGAACCTGGGGTGAGCGCGCGATCTTGAGCTTCCCCATCACCATGGTGGGCTGTCTGCTCGTCGTCGTGGCGCTCACGTTGCTGTTCATGGGAGGGGCGCTGGCGCGGTTGCCGACGTGGGTGTTGCCGATGCTCGGCATCGGTTCCTGGCTTGTGCTGACGTGGGTCGCGAGCCGGGCCGTTCGTCTGGGGTTTCGCGCCAGGCAGGCGGGGCTCCCGGCCGGCAACCGATGTGCGAGCTGTGGCGGGACGCGCCTGCGGGACATTGCCTCCGCGCTGCGGGAGAGCGTGCCTTGTCCTTCGTGCAAGAACCGCTCGTTTCGACTGCACGCTGTCGACCTGGTCCCGGGGTCCGACTCCGTCAGCCCCCCATGATTTGCACGTACACGTCGCGCTTGCGGCCGCGGTTGTCGAAGTCGCAAAGCACCAGCTGCTGCCACGTCCCGAGCACCAGGCTGCCACGCTGCAGCGGAATCGACACGGACGGCCCCAGCAACGCAGAACGAACGTGCGAGTAGCCGTTGCCGTCCCCCCAGCGCGCGTCGTGGTCGTAGTGCATCTCGCGGGGAGCGATGCGCTCGATCGACGCTCGCAAGTCGTTGACCACCCCTGACTCGTACTCGATGGTCGTGATGCTCGCGGTGGATCCCGCCACCCCGACCGTGACGAGGCCGTCCGTCAGCTTCGAGCTTGCGATCGCGGCCTCCACGTCGCCTGTGATGTCGAGGATGTCCGTGCCCGACGTCGTCTGCTTGTGAAACGTGGTGAAGAACATGGGCCAAGGGTACGGCACGAACTTGCCAACCCGCTTCAGAAACGTATGGTGTGGGTGGTCGTCGTGGCACACAAGAAGCGATATCCCCTCGATCCCCTGCTCCAGAAACGGGAGGAGGAGGTCGACGTGCGGGCGCGGGAGCTACGGGAGCGGATGGAGGCTGCGCGCCAGGCGGAGGCGAGGCGGCAGCAAGCCTTGCGGGAGCGGCAGGACCACGCGCGGTGGATCTCGGTGCAGACGCAGGAAGAAGCGGACCGGTTCGACGCGGGGGATGCGGCAGCGCAGGACATGATGCGCCTTCACGCGTGGCGGTTGGCCCAGGCGTGTCGGGCCGAGGAGCTTGCGCAGCGGGAGGCGGCCGCGCGCGAGCGAGCTGGCAAGGCAGAGCGGCAGGAGGGGGAGGCGAGGACGCAGCTGGCGCAAGCCCGTGCCGGGACGAAGGTCATCGAGCAGCATCGGGACCGGTTCGAGGCTGAGGAGCGCAGGGCTGAGGAGCGCAGGACGGAGAGCGAGGTGGAAGACCTCGTGAACGCGCGGTGGTCGAGGAGGAAAGCGTGATTCGACGTGACTGGCGGACGATGGCCGTGCGGGTAGCGTTCTGGGCTGTGGCGATCGAGGCCACCCAGCTCATTGGGTGTGGTTGCGGAAGTGTGCAGGAACGCCCGGGGGCGACCACTGCGCCGGAGTCACCGGGCGCCGTGGCCTCGGTGAGCCCAGCCTCGTCGGCCCCGCAAGCCACGGCGGCGGCCGTGCAAGAGGACCCTCGCAACATGACGCTGGTCCTGCAGGGCCCGAGGCTCGCGGCCGTTCGTGCCGCCCTCGACGCGGGTGATCCTGCGCGGGCTGCGCGCGAGATGCGTGTGGCGATCGGCCAGCATCAACCGCAGGGCGTGGAGAAGGCGCGTTGGTCTCTTCTCCTCGGCAGGATGCTCCTGGACGCCAAGGACCCGGCCGGCGCAGCGACCGAGCTCGATCAGGCAGCGTTGGAGCCGACGTGGGTCCTTCGGGATCTGGCGCGGGTGGAGGCGGCGGAGGCCTACGTGGCGGTAGGCAAGCACGAGGAGGCGCGGGTTCGGGCAGAGGCGGTGAGCCGTGACGCCTCGGTGGCCGATCGCGCGCTGCTCGTCCGTGCGGACGCCCTCGATGGGTTGGGCGACAAGGAGCAGGCGCTTCGCATCTGGAAGGAACGCTTGGCCGCGGACCCGGGTGGAGCGCGGTGGGAAGTCGGGGCGCTTCGGTTGGCGCGCGCGCTCCTCGAGCCGCCGACCGAGGAAGCCCGCGTGGTCGACGCCTTGCAGTGGCTACGTCGCGTGATGAGTGAGGCGCCTTCGACGTCGCACGAGCGGGAAGCTCGCGGTCTGGAAGAAGATGCCCTGGGGAAGCTCGCGCCGGCGCAGCGCGCTCGATTGTCCGACTGGCCAGTCGAGACGCGGTTGCGTCGTGCCCAGGTCCTTGCGGACCGGGGGCGACGAGCCGATGCGCTGGACGAGCTCGAAGCGTTGCTCGAGGACTTGAGTGGGCCGCAGCGCGAGGGCAGCGTCGGGTGCGCGGCCACGGCGTTGAAGGGCAAGCTCCAGAGCCAGGTCAAGAAGACGCGCCAAGTGTCCGCGGATACGTACGTTGAGGCGGTCCGGCGTTGCGAACGTCACAAGGGGGAGTTGCCGGGGGTGCTGTACGCGGGAGCGAAGGTGCTCGCGCAGGTGGGACGTCTTGGGCCGGCCGCGGCCATGTTCGCGCGGATCGAGAAGGAGTTCGGGGGGCACAGGCTCGCGGACGACGCGCGGCTGCGCGGTGCGCGGGTGGCGCTTCTGATGCGAAACGAAGCGAAGTTCGAGACGATGCTCTCGGCGATGGGCAGCGACTATCCGGAAGGGGATATGGTCGAGGATGGCCTGTTCGAGCTGGCCCTGCACCACATCGACAAGGGCGCATGGGACAAGGCCATCGTTCCTCTCGAACGCAGCGTGCAGGTGCGGCCGAGGGAGAAGCAGCACTGGGTTTCCGGCCGGGCGCGCTACTTCCTGGGTCGTGCGTACGAGGCCACGGGCCGCAGCGAGCAGGGCCACGACGCCTACCGCCAGGTCATCCTGGAGCATCCGCTCTCGTACTACATGATCCTTGCGCATGGACGTCTTCGGGCGCGGGCGCCGGAGCTGGCAGCCGAGACGCTTCGCAAGGCGGAGACGGCGGTGGAGCCCGAGCAGACGCTGGGGGAGCTGCCGGCCAAGCTGAAGGGACCTGCTTTCGAGCGTGCCGTGGAGCTGCTGCGTCTCGGCGACGTGGCGGGGGGCAGGGCGGAGGTCAAGTCCCTCGGGCTTGGGGAAGGGGACGGCGAAGCGCTGTGGGTGGTGGCGAGAGTGTACGAGCGCGCGGGCGACGCCCGTCTAGCGCACCAGGTGGCGCGCATGCGCACGGACGAGTGGAGTCGTTCCTACCCTCGCGGGCGCTGGCGTGACGCGTGGGAGCTGGCGTACCCGCAGGTGTATCCGGACCTGGTGCGTCGCGAGACGGACGCCTCGGGCATCCCGATGTCGCTGGCGTACGGCATCATGCGGGAGGAGTCTGCTTTCGATGCGGCTGTCGTGTCGTGGGCTGATGCCTACGGGCTGATGCAGCTGATCATGCCGACAGCCACGTCGGTGGCGAGGTCCCTGCAGATGAAGGTCGACGAGACGTCGCTGAAGCGTCCGGAGGTCAACATCAAGCTCGGGTGCAAGCTTCTGGGCAGCTTGCGGGGCAAGTTCCCGAGCGCGCCCGTGATGGCGATCCCGTCGTACAACGCGGGGGCGGGGGCGACCGAGCGCTGGCTGCGTGAGCGCAGTGCGGACGACTTCGATCTGTGGGTGGAACGCATCACCTACGAGGAAACCCGCAGCTACACCAAGCGCGTTCTCTCGTCCGTGGCGGTCTACGCTTATCTTTACGAGCCAAACGATCTGGTTTCCGCGTTGCAGCTTCCCGACCAGCTCGACCTGTGACCGAAGGCCGGAAGGAAAGCTTCCTGGTGCATCGACGGCGCGAACTTCCCACTCGCAAGGCGAAGCGCGTGGCGCTACAGTCGCGCTGCGATGTCTGGCCCTGATTCCATGGTGGGAGCGGTCCTCAACGGCAAGTGGAGGCTCCTTCGGCTGCTCGGTGAGGGCGGCATGGGCGCCGTCTTTGCCGCCGAGGGGGTGAACGGGGAAGGGCGTCGGGCCATCAAGATCCTGCACCCCGAGTACGTCAACGAACCCCAGATCCTGCAACGATTCTTCGCGGAGGCGTACGCCGCACAGCAGCTCCAGCACCCCAACGTCGCGAAGGTCTACGAGCACGCCCAGGCCGAAGACAGCTCGCCCTACCTCGTCATGGAGTTGCTCGAGGGCATCCCCCTGTCCGAGTACGTGCAGCCGGGCAAGGCCATCCCCGTCGCTCAGGCTGCACCCATCGTGTACGGCGTGCTGCAGGCCCTGATGGCCGCCCACGCACAGAACATCGTTCACCGCGATCTGAAGCCCGACAACATCTTCCTCGTGCCGGACCCGACCGGGCGCTACACGGTCAAGGTGCTCGACTTCGGCATCGCGAAGGTCATGGACGCCGCGGGCGGCATGGGCTCGAAGACACGCACCGGCATGATGCTCGGCACGCCCGGCTACATGAGTCCCGAGCAGATCAAGAACGCGAAGGGCGTCGACCACCGCAGTGACCTGTGGTCCGTCGGCGTGATGTTCTACGAGATGGTGACCGGGGGAGAAGCCTTCGATGCGCCCACGGACTTCGCCAAGCTCACGGCGGTGCTCACCAACGACCCGCGGCCCATCTCGCAGGTGGCCCCGCACCTGGTGGGCTGGCAGGACTTCTTCAATCGGGCCATCGCGCGTGAGCCCGACGGGCGATTCGCTTCCGCGGACGACATGGCGCGCGTGCTGCTCGCGACCGCGCGGGCGCTCGCCGGTGCGGCCCCCCTGCCTACCGCGGAGTTCCGGACCGTCGAGGTCGGCAAGGGCGGCGCAACGCGGGAATCCGGACCTCAGCCCGTGGGGCGGGAGGGCACGCACGTCTCGCCGCAGATGCCCACCGGCGTCGGGAGTCCCTCCGTCGCGCCGCCGAGCGTCCAGGTGCTCGGCCCGTCGGACGGGCTCTCCGCGACGATGAAGTCTGGCGATTCGCCACGTGTGGTCGTGCAGCAGGTCAACGGGATCAAGCCTGTGTACGTGGCGCTCATCGCGCTGGGGTGTTTGGTGGTGGGGTTTGTCGCGGGCGTGGCGACCACGTGGGCGGCCTTCGCGTTCTGAAGGGGCCGTCTCGGTGTGGGATGCCGGACCGAACGCGGTTTGCTATACCCTAGTCCGCATGCTGGCCCGCTTCACGGGGAGGTTCGCGTGAGAGGTTTGTGCTTCGCTTGGTTTTCGGGAGCCATCCTGGTGGTTTTCGGAGTCGTCGGCTGTTCTGGGGACGACTTCGGAGTGGACGGCCATGACGCTGGGGGCGGGGCTGCGTCGGGCACCGGAGGCAACGGGCCTACGGGTGGCGCGGCCGGCACGGGAGGGCAAGCCGGTGCTTCCGGTGGCGGCAGTGCTGGCGTGTCGGGCACGGGTGGGGATGCCGGCGCCGCGGGGGTCGGGGGTACGGCCGGTCTCGGGGGCGATGGGGGCGCGGGGGGGGATGCGGGGTCGGCTTGTCCTTCGGGGTTCGCGGACTGCGACGATGACCCCTCCAACGGATGCGAAACCTCCGTGGACTCCGATCTCGATCACTGTGGCTTCTGCGATAACGTCTGCGTGGCGGTGAACGGGGACTCCTCTTGCGTCGAGGGCAGCTGCAAGCTCGACTGCTACGACGGTTTTGCGGACTGCGACGGCATCGAGGCGACGGGATGCGAGCAGGACGTCTACTCGGACCTCGCGCACTGTGGCGACTGCGACAAGCTATGCACCATCCAGGGCGGCGGAGATGCCGCATGCTCCGGAGGCGTGTGTGGTGTGTCTTGTGCCGAAGGCATCGCGGATTGCGACGGCAACGCGGCCAACGGATGCGAGACCGACGTGTACGGCGATCCCTCGAACTGTTCGGGTTGCGACATCGAGTGCAGCTCCGTGAACGGTACCGCCACGTGTTCTGCGGGGGCCTGCGCGATCGCGTGCGCCAGCGGCTTCGGGGATTGCGACGGGAAGGTCTCCACAGGGTGCGAGACGAACACCAAGACCGACCCGTCACACTGCGGAAGCTGTTCGACCGCGTGCAGCAACGTGAACGGGACCCCGCAATGCACGAACTCCCAGTGCTCCACGGTGTGCGACGTGGGGTTCGGCGACTGCGACAACAGCGTGCTCAACGGCTGCGAAACCAACACGAACACATCGGCCCTGCACTGTGGCCAGTGCAACATGGCGTGTGTGGTGTACCCCAACGCGACGGCTCCCTGCACGGGGGGGGCGTGCGAGATGGTCTGCAAGGCGGGCTTCGAGAACTGCAACCAGACGACGACCGACGGGTGCGAGGCGACCCTTGCGACAGACATGTACCACTGCGGTGCGTGCGACCACAGTTGTCTAGGGGGAACGTGTGTGGGTGGCAAGTGCCAGCCGATCGAAATCGCGACGGCGCAGGACAAGCCATGGGGGATCGCGCTCACGGACACGCAGGTCTACTGGACCAATCAAGGGACGACCGGGCTGAGCGGCACGGTACGCGTTCGGCTCAAGTCAGGGGGAACCATCTCGACGATCGCCTCCTCCCAGGCAGACCCGCGAGGCATCGCAGCATCTACCGCGTTTGTGCTGTGGGCGAACCACGGCATCGGCGCGACCGCCGGCAACATCTCGCGCATCGACTACGGGAGTGGCTCCACTACGCCGTCGGTGTGGGTGAGCAACCAGGCGAGCGCCTACGATGTGTTCATCACATCCGCGGCCTACTGGACGAGGGACGCGGCGAGCGGCTCTGTCGAGTCTCAGAAGCTCGGCGTCACGACGGGGGTGACGGTGGCTGTGAACCAGGCTTCGCCCGGCGGAGTCGTGGTTGGCGCGGACGCGTACGTGTACTGGACCTACTCGAACGGCATTCGGAGGGGCAAGCCGAACTCTACGTACGAGACGATCGTGACGACCACGGACACGCCGGTGTTCGTCGCCGTGGATGACACGAACGTGTACTGGACGAGCACGGGTGCCACCTACCGCGCGGCAAAGCAGGCGGGAGCCACGGCGCAGGTGCTCTCGACGTCGGGCAGCGGGGGGCGAGGCATCGTTGTCGAAGCTGGGCAGGTCTACTGGTGCGGAGCGGACGCCATCTGGAAGGTTCCCGTGACCGGCGGTGCTGCGGTTCAGCTCGCGACCAACCTTCAGAACCCGTGGGACATCGCCGTGGACGATCAGTTCGTGTACTGGACCGAGAACGTCTCGAGCGGGAAGGTTCGCAAGGTCGTCAAGCAGTGAATTGACACGCCTCGCGTGATCCGAGGACACTCCTCCGATGGGGTTGAGCTTCGATCTGTTCATCCAGTTGGCCTATGCGCTTGGGATCGGCACGCTGATCGGGCTCGAGCGCTCGATGGACGTGTACATCTCGCGCGCGCCATCCGCCGAGGACCGCGACGTGGGCGCCGAGGAGGAATCGCCGCGATTGACGAAGGAGTCGATCGAGCCGACACAAGACGCGCCTGCGCCGCAGGAACCGTCGGCTTCGGAGCAGCGGGAAACGGACCGCCGTGCCGCGGTGGTCGACGTCCAGCACCTGGGTGTTCGGACCTACGCGGTGTTCTCGTTGGTGGGGTTCGGGGCGGCGCTGGTCAGCGACCAGGTGCCGGGGGTCGCTCTGGTGGCCATGGCAGGGGTCATCCTGCTCATTCTCGCCATGTACCACCACACGATCAGCATGGGCACGGGCATCACGACCGAAGTCGCCGCCGTGGGCACCACCGTGCTCGGGTTTCTGTGCCACCAGCATCCTCACGTGGCCGGGGTGCTCGCGCTCATCATGACCGTGCTGCTGGCTTCGAAGCGCTTCACGCACGGCACCATCCAGAAGATGCGGCGGGTGGAGCTGACAGACACCCTGAAGTTCTTGGTGGTGTTGCTCATCGTGCTGCCCATGCTTCCGAACCGGGCGCTGGACCCGTGGGGGGCGCTCAACCCCTACAAGGTCGGGCTTCTGGTGGTGCTCATCTCGGGCATCAGCTTCGTGGGCTACTTCTTGACGCGCATTCTCGGCGCCCAGCGCGGGTTGGGACTGACCGGCATCCTCGGGGGTCTGACGTCTTCGACGGCGGTCACGGCGGCAATGGCTGCGGAGGCGAAGCAGCAGCCGGGGCTCCGGCCGATCTGCGCGTTCTCGACCCTCGCGGCGAACGCGACGTCCTTTGTCCGGGTTCTCGTGGTGGTGTTCGTGCTGGATCGCTCGCTGGGGATGCGGCTGGCGTGGTCGGTGGGGGGCATGGCGGCCGCAGCGATTGTTGCGTCTGTGGTGCTGTGGTTCATGGCTTCCGGGGCGGCGCGGGACGGGCAGGGGCCCAGCGTGAAGCTCAAGAATCCCTTCTCCGTGGGGCCCGCCCTCAAGTTCGCGGTGTTCTTCGTTGGGATCCTGCTCGTTGCCAAGCTCGCCAAGGTCTATCTCGGCAGCAAGGGGCTCTACCTTGCCGCTGCGGTGTCAGGGCTCGCGGACGTCGACGCGATCACCATGTCCATCGCGGAGCAGACGCGCGCCTTCACGCTGGATGGGAAGACCGGGGCCCTCGGGATCACGATTGCGGTGGTTTCGAACGCGGTAGTGAAGACGGGCATGGCGATCTCGACGGGGGGGTGGCCGTTCGGTCGGATCGTGGCGTTGGGGCTTGGGCTGGCGACGGCGGTGGGGTTGGGGCTGGCGGTCGTGGTCTGACGCGAGGGGCAACGCCTTGTGTGGACCTAGGTTCACGTGAGCCCGCTCGAAAAGAGAGGTTTCTTGCTCTTATCGAAGGAAGTGGGGTATGGGCGAGTCGGGATCGGTGGGCCCAGGAATCATCCACCCCAGCTGCCGGTTGTGAAACTCGTGCTGGCTTCTGGCGTCGCGCTTTGAGGCCAAAAATCCCTGTAACTTCCGCTCACGCCCCATGCCCCATGCTGAAACCAAAGCGAATTGCCCGTTCCGGTCTCCGGAGGAGGGTGGTTTGCCATCGGAGCACGCGGGGTGTTGCGGACCGGCCTTTCGCGAATCCGTGAAGGGCTCCTGGAGGACCCCATGAGGATGTACACCTTCCCCCTCGTTCTTGCCTTGGGCGCTCTCGGCCTGGTTGCGGCCTGCAGTGAGACGCCGGAGCCTGTGACCCCCACCGCCGCGGCCGAAGAGGCCCCGGCCGTCCAGGTGTCTCCCGTCCAGCAGACGGCGATCGACGACGCCGAGAAGGAAACCGGGGCCACGGGCCTTGGGATCGACGACGAGATCCTTCGGCTCTGCCCGGCGGTCAAGCCCCCGAAGTTCGGGTATGACTCCGCGCGGGTGAAGGACGAGTTCCGCAACACGCTGGTGGCGCTTGCGGAGTGCATGAACGACGGCGCCCTCAAGGGTCGTGGCTTGCTGATGGTGGGGCATGCGGACCCTCGCGGCGAGGACGACTACAACATGGCGCTCGGGGGCAGGCGTGCGGAGTCCGTACGGGGAGCGATGGAATCCCTCGGCGTGGACAAGGGCCGCATGGACGTGTCTTCGCGCGGTGAGGTCGAGGCCTCCGGGGTCGACGAGGAGAGCTGGTCGAAGGACCGCCGCGTCGACGTCAAGCTCAAGGCCAATTAGCGGCGGGTGAGGCGATGGCACGCGTCGCCCGGTTCATCCGGTCGTTCGGGTTCGGGATTCTCTCGGTCGGGTTGCACCTGACCCTGGTGGTCCTGTGCGTCCTGTTCGCCACACCCACGACGGACTCCATGGCGGCGGACAAGGAGTGGATCGAGGTGGACATGCCGCCGGCGTTGGGGCAGCCGCACGGCAAGGACGAGGGCAAGGACCTGGGGTCGCATGTGGCCAAGGCGCCGAAGATGCCGGAGCCTGAGCCCTTCGAGCCTCCTCCCGCTCCACCCCCGGACCCGGAAGCCATTCCCACCTCCCTTTCGTCTGCGGATGTTCCGGACGCCGGCGCTCCCGGCGAAGCGGATGCGGGTGACGCGGATCTGGGCGAGGCGGGCTCGGCCGAAGGCGAGGGAGACCCCACCACCCCGGTCGGAAGCGAGAACGTCGCCCCGGCTTTTGGCTCGCCGGATGGAGTGCCTGGGGGGCAAGGGACGGGACCGCGCAAGATTTCGCCCCAGTACATGGCAATCCTGGCCGCCTGGGCTCGCGCCCGCTTTCCCACCCATGGTCACGGCCTCGGGGCGCCGCCTGAGGGCACCCGGCCTTGCGCCCGCGTGAGCATCCAGATCAGCCCCGACCGACAGGTGACCGGATCGTCCATGTCGTCGAGCGGCCAGGCGGTCTGGGACGACAAGGTTCGCAGCGCGCTGCCCGCCTTCAACGGGGCCACCGTCCCGGCCGACCCTGAAGGGGGACCCGCGCCTCCTTCGATCGGGTTGAGCGTCTGTTGGGACTAGGAGCCCACGGGAGCCGCGAATGAATACCGCCCCCGCTTCGAAGGTCTCACACCCACACTTCGAGATCGCACCATGAACTCCAAGCCCTTTCGTCTCGCGGCCCTCTTCAGCGTGGCATCCGTCGCCGTGGCTCCTGCTGCCTTCGCGCAGCTCAATTCCCGCGACATGCCGGGCACGGACGGCGCCGTGGCCGGGGGACCCGATGCGACCCACGTCGAAGAGCCGCTCATCGAGATCTCCGTGACCTCCGAGCAGATGCCCGTCCTGGTGCTCGCTCACGCCACTGCCGCCGACGTCGAGCTTACGCAGCAGATCGGTGCGGAAATCCAGCTGACGGGGCTCTTCAACGTGCGCACGACCGCCTCCATGAAGCTCGACCCGGGTCTCCCGGAGCGGTCGAAGTGGCCGGCCTTGTCCACGGCTGCCGTGGTGGTGAGCAAGCAGACCCGCCCTTCGGGCTTTCCGGTGGTCACGTCCGAGACCTATCACGCCGCCGAGTCCGACGTGTTTCGGCGCCGTGAGCTTGTGCAGTATCCGGGCAGCGAGACGATGACAGCGTCCACGATGGCCGATGCCATCCTCGAAGACGTGCTGGGTGTGAGGGCTCACATGTCCGGCAAGCTGATCATGTCCGATGCCTCCACGCGGGGAGAGCGGTCCGTGCGGGTGGTTGCGCCCAATGGCTCGCGGGGTCGACGCATCAGCGGGTTCGGTAGCCTGGCCCGGGGACCCGACTTCGACCATGAGATGCGGGCGTGGTACGCGACCGAGGACCCTTCTGGCAAGCTGCAGCTCTTCAAGGAAGGACAGGCCACGCCGGTGGCGCTAGGCATCCCGGGCTACGTGCAGAGTGTCGGCTTCTCCCCCAGTGGCAAACACGTCGTGCTCTCGATGGGGGAGGGGGCCCACGTCCGCACGTGGATCGGCTCGTCGATCGACCAGGTGCGTATGCTCCCCATGCCGGAGGAGCAGACTGCACTGTCCCCCTCGGTCGATGACCAGGGGCGTGTGGTCCACGTCGTGGGGCCGGCGAATGGGCCCTTTTCGGTGTACGTGGGTGACAAGCGGGTGACGCCGCCCGGGGTGTGGGCGGCGATGCCTTCGTTCTGCTCGACGCTCATCGAGGACCGCGTGGTCTACATGGTGCGGGCCGGACGAAGCTGGCACGTGCGGATTACGAGCTTGACGAATGGGTCTTCGCGGACGGTGGCCACGAGCGCGATGTCGCCGTCCTGCAGTCCCGACGGCAGGACGGTGGCTTTCTTCTCGACGGGCCTGTACGGCAAGGGGCCTGGGGTTTATCTCACAGCTGACTTCGGGGGTCAGGCGCGCAAGGTGTGGGACGGGCAAGCGGCCGGACTGCGTTGGCGCGGAGGGGAGAAGCTGCCTGCCAAGACCATCGAGCGTCTTGCGCCGCCGGAACCGGAGACGCCGGAGACGCCCGAGACGCCGGGGACGCCGGGGACGCCCGAGGTGCCGGTCGACCCGGAGAGCTCGCTCGACGTTTCCCTTTCTCCGGAGCAGCCGCCCGCGGCCGACCTCCCGGAGGAAGTCACGCTCGACGTTTCGCTGCCGTGAGTGTCCAAGGAAGCCCTAGACAGGAACGACTACGCGGCTGTCATCGCGCAGATTGACGCCGTGTCGGGGGAGACGGTTCGAACGTGGGAGTGGAATCCGACGAGCGTGCTCGATGCGGTGCACGGTCTCACGTCGGACGGGCAACGCTTGTATGTGGCTCTGGGGATCAACTCGGTTGCGGGGAGTGGGTGGAGCGGATCCCGTGCGGTGGTGGCGGCGATGCCGCTCGATCTCGACCCGGTGGACACACCGCTGTGGACGACCGAGCTATCCGCGATGACCATTGTGTCGGACGTCTCCGTGGACGCCGCGTCCGACGGGGTGTTCGTCACGGGCCAAACGGTCGACGTGGGCTGGGTGGCGCGCTGTACGAAGGACGGCGTGTGTCCGCTGTGACGTCGGGGGTGCCCTTGGCCGTTCACCGCGGAAGGGCCCCATGCTACAGCGCCACACCATGCTCTCGCTGACGAAGTTGCTGACCCTAGGGTTGGTCCCGAGCGTTCTTGCCGTGGGCTGCGGGAAGGATGACCCGTCGGACCCGGGTGTCTCTTGCGCGTGCGACTGCACCGCGCAGGACCCCGTCGCCCATTGCGTTCGCACGCAGGACTGCTCCACCACCGCGGACTGTCCTGCCGGAACCGTTTGCGCGGATCTGCCCGCGCGTCTGGCCGGCCAGGCCTTCCCCGACGCGGTCGGTTCGGATCCCCTCGCGTCCTGTGGCGCCCAGACCCCGGCACGGCGTTGCCAGCTTCCGGACGGTCCCAGCGGTCGGCAAGCCCTCATCACCGGGTTCGAGGTGCCGATGTTTCGTCTCCTTCGCGCCACCTCCTCGGGGCCGGTCGCCTTCACTTGGACTGCCCCGGAAGAGACCCACATCGTGCACTGCGCGCTCTTCGCTTGCCCACCTGTCGTCGTAGAGTCCGTCCACGACGGGCGCACTGTGTATCAGATCGCGAACTACGAGCCCTGCGTGATGGCGTCGAACTTGTTCGAGCCGGGGGAAGGGGTCTTCGACCTTGGCGACGGGAGTATCGTGTTCTCGCCCGCGTCCGGGGCGACGTGCGGAGGGGCTTCTGCGCGAGTCGTGCGGGAATTGCTCGCGGGGTGCTGGGCGTACGACAAGTCGAAGGTCATTGCGGCGACGCCGCTCGAGCCTGTGACGCCCAAGGAGATATTCGGCTACCACGATCAGTTCGACCTGGGGTGCGCGTCGGGGATCGACGGGCGGACGTGCGAGCTTCCGGATGAATCCCTGGGTGTCTGCTGGGAGGGAGTGTGTCGGGCGCCGTGTGTGACCGGGCAGGATTGCCTTGCGTACGAGGAAGCGGAGGAGCCCGACGGCGGGGCCGACGCGGGAGGAGAGGCGGGTGTGGTCCCGCTGGCGTGCGTCAAGACAGGGGCTTACGTGGGCGTGTGTTTGCCACCGAGCGCCGTGCGCGGGGAGGTGCTCCGATGAAGCGCTTTGCATGGCTGGTTCCGGTTCTGGTCCTGGCCGCCGGGGAGGCGAATGCGCAGTCTCGAGCGTACGCGCTCGACATCCACACTGGGCCGGGAGCGCCTCCCGAGTTCGTCTGCGTCGTGCACCACGGGCCGGCCTTGCCCGGGCAACTCCACCTGGACGCGTCCACGCGTGAGCCGTTGTTGTTGACCGAAGGCGGGACGGCCACCTTGCGGCCCGGCGCTGTCCCCTCCGGTGTCGCGGAGGATACCGTCGCGGCTTGGCGTGCGATGCAGAGCGTGGCGGCTTGCGGTGCGGAACAACCGGCGTGCGTGGCCCGCCTGCAGCTGTCTGCGGGCACCGGAGCAAGCTTGGCGTGCGCGAGAAACGCGCCTTGGGTGGCTCCGACGGGCAAGGTGCTGGTGGTGGAGGTGGGGAACGAAGGGGCTGCGCGTGGGGTGGAGGCGGTGGGCCTCGAAGGTGCGGTCGTGCGGGTGACGGTCGGTCCCGCGCAGGAAACCAAGGGCGCGCGTGGCGTGCCTGTCGAAGAAGGGGTGCGCGCGCGGGTCGTGGGAGGGCACTTCGACCCGGGTCCTTCCGAGGCGGCGATCGGGCACCGTGTGGCCTTGCGTCCGGTGGCACGCTGCCAAGAGCGGACGATCACCCTGCCGAGGACCTCCGTGGAGGGGGTCGAGATCACTGTATCCCGAAACGGACAACCCATGTCCACGTGCAGGCGTCCGGTGTCGTCGTCGATCGCTGTCGCTGTTCCCGATGCTCCGCCGGGGACCGAGACCCGGGTGCGCGTATCCGCAGGAAATAGCGAAATAGGAGAAGCGTCTTGGGCTTCTTCGCGGCCGCCCGAGCCCATCCTTGTCAGCCCCCGACAGATCCAGTTCACCTGGTCCGCTCCCTGTGAGTACCCCTACGTATCATGTCCCGATGTGGATATACGTGGCGCAAGGGCAACGTGTGTGTCGGAGCTCGTTCCGCCGGACGGTCGCAAGACCGACGGGGCGCTCACGTGTGCCTATCGGTGCGAGGCGCCCTCGATTTCCCTTCCGGCGACGGTGGCCTTCCATGCGCCGGACCGGGCGGTGTCGTGGTTGGCGAAGCTCGAGTCCGCGGGCCAGGTGCTGCGGGCCCACCTGCCCGAGTCGTCCCGCTCGTTTCCCGTTCGCTTCGCGTGGTCGGAGCGGTCGGAGGCGCTGCTGACGCGCCCGGGGGACCGAATCCGGTTGGTGGAGGTCACCACGCCCAAGGGGGTAGTCCATCGCATCGAGCCGCGGGACGGGCTGCGGGTGACGCTTCCCGGGGCCCGGTGCGGCGACACCTTCGACAGCCGGGTGATCGGCGATCGCAAGTACGAGGTGGACACGGCGCGCATCGAGCGGGGTTGGCTCGTGATTCCCGACCCGAAGGCCTCGGCGGACCCGCTCCAGGTGGGAGGCTTGATCGGCGGGGGCTTCCTCCTTCCGGCGTCGCGCTTCGGTCTCGGCGGACCTGCGGGCCTCGAGGCTCGCTCCTACGGAACCGCGCAGCTCGCCTTCCGCTACCAGCGAGACCCCCACGTGGAGTCCTCCGCATTCGAGCCCCGCGGCTACGAGCTGCACCTGTCCTACGTGATCGCCCAGCAACCCTTCTTCCCCGTGCACGCCGCCGACGAGCACGTGGAGGACGACGCCGAGTACCTCCCGTTCAACCGCTGGATGCTCGAAGCTTTGCCCCTGTGGCAGCTCGGTCAACGCACGCAACTCGGGCTGGGTATGGGCCTCGGCCTCGGCTTCCCCGTCCGGACCGACGACGTGGACGCCGTGGGGCCGTCTCGCCTGTTCTTCATCCCCTTGTCGGTGCTCGGGCGCGTTCAGCTCACGCGCGTCGTGTCCCTCGAAGGCTCCTTCCGTGTCGTGGGACCGGAGAAGGTCTATCGGTACGAGCCGTCGCCCTTCTTCGCCGGCACTCCGGAGCGAACCGACGAGACGCTATGGTCGGGCATGCTGGGCGTGCTGGGCGTGCGTGTCATGCTCTAGTCAAGAACCGCCCGAGCCATGCGTCCCCAACCGACCCAACCCCTGACGCCTGCCGACATCATCGAGCGGAGCCAGTGGGACTTCTTCTGGATCCCTGCCGACGCGAGCCTCATCGATCGCCCTGAGCTGCTGTTGGTGCGTTGCCCTCGCGACGTCGCCATGCTCAACAGCGTGACGCGCTCGCGACCGGTGGCCGGCTCGTTCGACGCGTTGGTCGACGAGGTGGGGCGGGCGCATCAGGGGGTGACGTCGCGGTGGCTCGTGCGCGACCTGCCCTCACATGGTGCCCTTTCTCCCGCGTTGGTCCGGGCCGGGTACGTTCCGATCCACGATCACGGCGCTTACTGGCTGGGCTTGCCGCATGCGGGGGTCAGCATCCCCTCGCCGACGGTTCGTGCCGAGCGGGTTCGGGACATGGCCGGGTTGTGCGATTGGTATTCCGTGGCCGATGCGGTGTTCGGGGCGCAGCGGCCCCCGACGCAAGACCTCGAACGGTTTCTAGAGGCTTGCACGCGACAGGCTGCCCGGGTGCATCGGTTCGTGGCGTATCGCGGCAAGCGAGCGGTGTCTTGTGGCGCCTTGACGAGCTTCCCGTCCTTGCGCTTCGCCTATCTCTGGGGCGGGGGCACGCTGCCCTCCGACCGCGGGCGCGGGGCGTACCGAGCGGTGCTTCACGCGCGTGTCGAGCACGCGACACGGCTCGGGCTCACGGGCGTGGGAATGTACGCCAGGGACGAGTCGTCGGCTCCCATCGTCGAGCGCGTGGGGTTTGTCCGTCACGGGTCGATGACCTATTGGGATCGGTTGCCGTGATTGCCTAGTACCCTGTGCCCGAAGTGAATACCGGGATCGCACTCCGGAGAACCACAGAGGACGCAGAAAGCACAGAAGGTTGGTGCGGAGGTAGCACGCGCGGGTCACGCCTGACGGTTCCAGTAGCCTTCGTGTCACAGAACAGAGTCTGCAGGCACTCCCCAGGGGTACTCGCACCTCACTCGCATCGAGCAGTCGCATCGAGCAGTCGCATCGAGCAGTCGCATCGAGCAGTCGCATCGAGCAGTCGCATCGAGCAGTCGCATCGAGCAGTCGCATCGAGCAGTCGCATCGAGCAGTCGCATCGAGCACGAGCACGAGCACGAGCACGAGCACGATCGGAGAGGCGTCAGACAGCGATCACAGTCTCACTTGCTCACGTGGCATCCCCACGCGTCGCCCAGCGAGCACCCCTTCTGCATCCAGGTCTTGCCGGCGCCGGCCCCGGTGGCGGACAGCAGGATGCCCAGGTTCGTGCAGTCCACAGGGTCCCCCGCGTTGCACGTCTTCTCGTAGGTGGCGCGGTACAGCTCCACCTCGCGGGGATCGACGCTCACCTGCTGGCCGTGCACCACGCGGAGCGTTGCGCATGCCATGACCTCTTTGGCGTGGCAGGCTCGCTCGAGGAGGGACCGCGCCCGCGACGGGTCCTTGGGGACGCCCTTGCCGAGGGTGGCGAGGACCGAGAGGGAGTAGCAGGCGTAGGTGTAACCGCTGTCGCAGGACGACTCGTATAGCTTCACGGCGCGCCCGAGGTCCGCGTGCACGCCGCTGCCGGATTCGAAGGCGCTGGCGAGGCTCGTGCACCCTGACAGGTCGCGGCCCTGGCACGCGCGCTCGAACAGGGAGGTTGCGAGCAGCGGGTTTCGGTCACCGAGCGTCCCTGTGAGCAGCAGTGTGCCGAGGTTGGTGCACCCGGCTGGCTCGCCGCCGGAGCACGCTCGCTGAAACAGTTTGCCAGCCCGGGCGGGGTCCTGCGGGATGCCCGAGCCGACGAACAGGGCTGCGCCCAGGCTGTTGCAGCCTCGCGCCTCGCCGCCGAGGCAGGCCTTTTCGAACAGCCCCACCGCCTCCGTGGGATCGTGGGTCATGCCTTCGCCTTCGTTGAGCAAGTAGCCCGCGTTGTGACAGCCGAGCGCGGAGCCAAGCTCGCACGCCTTCGCGTACAACTGCGAGGCTCGACGCACATCCTTCGGCGCGCCCTGCCCCCGTTCGTGGGCGAAGCCGAGGTTGACGCAGCTCTCGGGCTGCCCACGATCGCACTGCGCGCTGCAGTCGGCGACGTCGCCAGGGTCACACTGGTGGGGGCGCTGGGCGGAAGGCACGGCGCACTTGCCGGCGCTCAGCACCATCCCGGCCGGGCACGGGTTCGGGGCCCACGACGTCTTCACCGCGGGCGTGTGCGTCTTGGCCGCGACCGGCGCGATGCTCTCGAGCTCGAGCCGGATGAGCGCCGTGCAACCGTCGGGCGGGGAGGCTTCGTCGGGGCTGGCCTTGCGGCACGAGGCGATGTCACCGTCCTTGTTCATCACGTTCTTCGCGCTGGAGGTCTCGGCGCTCGCGCCCACGCTGAACACCTCCGCGGCCGTCGATGCCTCGCCTCGGGCCGCCGTCTTGAGCACGAAGGCCCCCACGGTGGCCCCCGCCACGAAGTGGGTGGCGCCGTCGCACCGCCCCTCGAGGGCGTCGCGCGGGACCTCTTGGTTCGTCGTCCTGTGCTTGCCGACGAGGGCCATCGCGATGTTGAGAACCGTACCCTGGCGAAGCTCGCCGCCGAGCTTCCCGGCGATCCCCACGCCGGACAGGGGCAGGTTGGCGCGGATCTCGTTCTCGTCCTCGAGGCTGATCACCTGCTCCTTGAGGGTCATTCCGAGGAAGCCGTACTTGCCAATCGCGTGGCAGCCCTTGAGCAGGCGCATCCCCTCTTTGGTGTAAGAGACCACGGCGACGCCTTCCCGCATGGCGACCTCCAAGTCCCCGCGGTGGTCCGGCCGCCAGTCGACCACGAGGGGCTCTCCGTGCCCCTCGATGACCGGCGTGGATTGCCCGCCCACCGCGTCCGCGTACGACGGGTCCTCCGGCCGCACGATGTTTCCGTTCGGACAAGCAGTGAGCGAGAGGACCAGAGCCGCTCCGGCCGCCGCCCCGCCCGACCCCTTCACGACAGAGGTGGTTTTCATCGGACGCATGTTATCACTCCATGCCCGATCGAAAACCCGATAGCATCGCCGTCGGAGGATCCGATGAAGCAGCTTGCGCAATGGTGGCTCGTTCTCTTGCTCCTTGTCGTTGTGGGCTGCGGTGGCGCGCCCATTCGGGGAAGCTCGTCGGCGTCCGCGGGTCCCGGCGCACCCGCCGCACCTGCGGGCGCACCTGCCCAGGAGACGGCGGCCCCTGATGCGGAACGTCCCGGCCTCGGCACCGCTTTCGGCGAAGCCCGCACGAGCAAGAGCTCCTCCGCACGTTTCGAGCGGGACCGTGACCAGCCCATCGCGGTCGGCTCTCTCTGGTACAACGATTCCGACGGGGCGCGCTCCATGGCCGGCAACGCTGGGTACCGCGACGAGCAGCGTCCGGTGCTCTCCGTGCTCGACGGCATGGTCACCGTGCGCATCGAAGGCGAGGCGGGTCAGGTGCTCCCAGGGTTCGTCGCGGACCAGCGAACCTACGTCATCGGTCAGGCCAACGAGCGCTACTCCATCGTATTGCAGAACCACACCGGCTACCGCTTCGAGGTGGTGGCGTCCGTGGACGGGCTCGACGTCATCGACGGCCGTCCCGCCTCGTTCGAGAAGCGTGGCTACATCCTGCACCCGAACAAGTCCCTCTCCATCGAGGGGTTCCGCACGAGTGCCGACGCCGTGGCCGCCTTCCGCTTCAGCTCCGTTCGCGGATCCTACGCGGAGCGATCCGGACAGGGCGACCAGAACGTCGGCGTTGTCGGTGTCGCGTTGTTCAACGAGCGAGGGGTCGTGCCCACCTGGGGCACGGACGACGGGGAGCGCCGCAAGAATGCCAATCCGTTCCCCGGCACCACGTACACGCAGCCGCCGCCATGATGGAAACAAGAGCCTTTCTCGTGGCACGGCGTTGCTGTGCTCGTTGCTAGGCATCCGCGTGAGAGGGGCTGTAGGTGAGATTTTTATGCGGGTATCGACAAGACACCTTCTTTTCGGGACGTGTTGGGTGGCATTCGGTGTTGTGCTGGCGGCGCCTTCTTGGGCGCAGCCGGCCGGCCCCGCGGAGCCAGGAGTGGACGTAGCCTCCGAGCCCGCTTCACCCGCGGGCCCTGGGGGCGCCCCGCTGGACATTGCTGCAGAAGACCCGCCCATGGAGATCGCGTCCGACGGTCCCGGGGCACAGCAAGCGTATGGCGAGGCGCGACGGCCGGAGCCTTACTATGACCACTACGAGCGAAGGGACCACGCGGGGGTGCGCTTTGGCGGAGGCATGGCCTTCACCCACGACGTGGACGGCGGCTGGTATGGTCGCCTCGAGTATACGTTGCTGTCGGACTACTACCCTGGTTCCGGCGGGTTCTTCCTCGCGATCGGGGCCGAGGGATGGGCGGCGGACGAGGCGGCCGGCGGGAGCATGCCCTATACGGCCAACCTCGGCCTCGAGTCCGGGGTGCTGTTTGCGTCCCTCGGTCTCGGGTTCGACCTGATCTTGGTGGACAGGGTCTACGAGGAGACCGGGGTCGGGTTTGCCGCTCCCGGGCTGGCAGGCGCCTTCGGCCTCAACTTCAACGGCTTCCGCATCCTGGCCGACGCGCGGGGCAAGTACCGCTGGCAGTTCCGTGGGGAGGACCGTCTTCAGGGGCTCATGGGCCTTGCCCTCGAGATTCCCGTGGAGTGATTGTCATGCGCGCGATGGTGCTCGACGCCCCCGGCCAGCCCCTTCGTGAGCGGCAATGCCCCAACCCGACCCCCGGACCGGGCCAGGTCCGGGTCGACGTCTCCGTGTGTGGCGTTTGCCGCACGGACCTGCACGTCGTGGACGGGGACCTCACCGAACCCAAGCTGCCCATCATTCCCGGGCACCAAGTGGTGGGCAGGGTCGCAGGGTGGGGCGCCGGCGTGACGGGCTTCTCCCTCGGCGACCGCGTGGGCATCCCGTGGTTAGGTGGCAGTTGCGGGGCGTGCGACTACTGCTGCCGCGGGCAAGAGAACCTGTGCGACGACTCCCGCTACACTGGATACCAGATCGACGGGGGCTTTGCGGAGCACTGCGTGGCGGACGCCGGGTTCTGCTTTCCCATCCCCGAAGGGTACCCGGACCTGCAGGCGGCGCCGCTTCTGTGTGCGGGGCTGATCGGGTACCGGGCCCTGTGCATGGCGGGCGACGGCAAGCGGCTCGGGTTCTACGGGTTCGGGGCGGCCGCTCACATCCTGATCCAAGTGGTGCGCCACCAGGGGAGGGAAGTCTACGCATTCACCCGCGACGGGGATGCATCCAGCCAGGAGTTCGCACGAAGCTTGGGTGCCGTGTGGGCCGGGGGCGCCTCGGAGAGCCCCGGGGTGGAGCTCGACGCCGCCATCCTGTTCGCTCCCGTGGGGAGTCTCGTACCGGCGTCCTTGCGGGCGGTGCGCAAGGGCGGCGTCGTGGTCTGCGCGGGCATCCACATGAGCGACATCCCGAGCTTCCCCTACTCGATCCTGTGGGGGGAGCGCGTGGTCCGGTCCGTAGCGAACCTCACGCGGCGCGACGGCCACGAGTTCTTGGCGCTGGCGCCCCAGGTGCCGGTGCGGACCGAGGTGCATGCCTATCCGTTGGAGCGAGCGAACGAGGCCCTGGACGACCTGCGGCACGGCCGGTTCGAGGGGGCGGCGGTGGTGGTGGTCGGGAAGGGTTGACGGCTACTCGTCGAGGGGAACCTTCTCGTACTCGCAGAACCCCATCTTCTTCCAGCGGATGCTCACGGGTCGCACCTCGATGTGGACGAACTTCGGGTCGTGCTCGTCCGGGAAGTGCCGACGCACCTTGGGGTTGCGCTCCAGCAACTCGCGCTTCTTTTCAGGGCCGCCCTCGAGGCTCACGACGCCCTTGATGCGGACGTGCAGCTTGCGGTCGTCGACGAAGCAGACCTCGACGCGGGGGTTGGCTTCCAGCTCGCTGACCTTGCCGGAGGAGCGGTAGGTTGAGCTCCAGAGGCGACCGTCGTCGAGCAGGACGAAGGCCATGGGTCGCACGCGGGGGGAGCCGTGGGCCATCGTGGCGAGGGAGCCGTAGGGAGAGCGTTCGATGATCTCGCGAACGACGGGGGGAAGGGGCATGGGGTGGGCCAACCGGGACTCGAACCCGGGACCGACGGATTAAAAGTCCGCAGCTCTACCGACTGAGCTATTGGCCCTGGTCGCCAACCGGCGACGGGGTGCTCGCGAACGAGCGGGACGACTTCTGCCACAATTCTTGGCGGTCGTCGATAGCGCGCGATCATTTGCCGTGGGCGAGGGGGCGATGAACCAGCCCCCAGATCGTGCACGTCGACGGCGATGTGCGTTCTGCCCTAGCGACCCACGAACGACTTCTTGCGTGTGATCCCAGCTGTCGGCACTGCTTGCCAAGATCGTCGACACGGAATGTGCACGGTGCGCTCGGTGGAATCGGGCAGGATGACGGGGCGCCCCAGCATCTGGCGACCTCTTCGCGTAACGGGTAGGCTGGCCCTGAACCTCAGGCCATTCATCATTCCGTGTTCGCCTTCCGTGTTCTCAGTTCCAAGTTGATGTCTGTCATCCGTCGATCGTCGGCGCTGGGCCTCAACCCATCTGGCGCCTTCGCGCCGTCTCACGCACCCACGACCTCGACCGTGCTCAATCCGCCCCCCGCGGGAGTCACCCTCACGTGCGCGCCCAAAATGTCGGGAAGGCGCTCCACGTGCGAGATCACCCCAATCGTCTTTCCCGTGGCCCGCAGCGTGTCGAGCACGGCGATGGCGGCCTCCATCGCTTCCTCGTCCAACGCACCGAAGCCCTCGTCGATGAACAAGGTCTCCACTTCCGCGACGCTCCCCCCGCTTGCAGCCAGTCCGAGGGCGAGCGCCAGGGACACCAGGAAGGTCTCCCCTCCGGAGAGTGAGGACACCGTCCTCACCTCGTCGCCCATGTCGTGGTCCACAACCTGAATCTCGAGGCTCTGACCCGGTACAGCCATCAGGCTGTACCGCGGCCTGAGATCCCGCAGGTGCTCGTTTGCGTACTCCAGCACGATTCTCAGCGTGACGCCCTGGGCGAAGTCCCGGAACTTGGCGCCGGTCGCGGACCCGATCAGCTGCGCGAGGTTGGCCCAGCGGTCCTTGCTTGCGCGCTGCCGCTCGATCTCCGGACCCAACGCGTCGCGCTGCCTTCGTGCTTCGTCGTCGATGGCCCGCCTGCTCCGCGTCACCTCCAGCTGCTGTCGCGCCACCTGCGACTTGCTCCGCTGCTCGGCAAGAGCGGGGGCCAGCGCCTCGAACGATCGCTTCGTCTTGTTCTCGAGTTCATGCTCCGCGAGTGCTCGGTCCCGCTCGATCCGCTGGGCTTCGACGTTCTCGACGGCCAGAAGGTCTGCTTCGACCTTGTCCGTTGGGTGGCCGGCGAACAGCGCGCCGCGTGCCTTGCGGTGTTCCTGGAGCTTCGCCGTCCTGTCTTCGACCTTCTTCGACGCCGCTTCACAGTCACTCGCCAGCTTGCCGAGTTGCTCGCGCTTCGCTCGGCCATCGACCTGCTCTGCGGGCAGACGAACCCTGCAGCGTTCCAGCGCCTTTCGCTTCACGCCCAGCTCCTTGACTCGCGACCGCCAGCCCTCGACGAAGGTCTTCGGGTTGGCAACCAACTCGGTGCGCCATGTGTCACCGTCGAATGCCTTGTCGAGCACGAGGCGCGAGCTGTCGTGCGCGTGCGTGGCGGCGTGGCGCGCCTGCACGATCTTCTCGGCTTCGACCTTCAAGAGGGCCACCAAGGCACGGGCTTCTTCCGCGAGCTTGCCCGCCTTGTCCACGTTGGCCTGGCCCGCGTCCTTCTCGCTTCGGGCCTCCGCCACTTCCTTCGAGAGCAACTCGTGGCGCGCGAGAACTTCGTCGAGCTTTCCGTTCGCCTCCTCAACCGCTGCCCTGCGTGCCGTGAGCTGTGCGGGACCGTCCTCCCGGTCGACGGACGGGAGCGGTTGCTCGTCCCGGGCGAGCGTGGCCCACGACTTGCCGTTCGCCTCGAGCTGGGTCGCAAGCCCCTTGCGCTTCTTCTCGCCGTCCTCCACGGCCTTGGCGGATGTCCGCACGGCAGCCTCTTGCTTCGCCAGGTCGTCGATGACCCCGTCTCGATCGCGCTTCAAGACCTTGATCGCCGTCTCCTGTTCGTCGACGAGGCGTTTCGCGCCGGGGTCGTGGCGGGCAAACGGGTGGTCGGGGGAACCGCAGAGAGGACACGGCTGGCCGGCGACGAGCTCCTTGCGATGGCCGCTCAGATCGAGCGTGGCTCGGACGCGCTTGAGGTCCTCCTCCGCCTGAGCCACCCTTGCGTCGAGCATCATCTTCGCTTCACGCAGCGATGCCACGTTGGCCTGCCCTTCGGTCCTTGCGTCTTCCGCGGCGGCGAGGGTTGCGCCGGCGCTTCGGTACGAAGCGAACAGCTCGAGGGTCTTGTCGAGCAGCGTGGCCTTGCTCCGCCCCGTTTCTCTGCTTGCGCGGACGTCCTCCATCGGGATTTCACGCTGCCGGGCCTCCGCCTTGTCACAGCGGTCCTTGGCGGTCTTCAGCTCCTCCCGGGCCAAAGCGAGCGTGCTTTCCGCGTTTTCGACGGCTTCGAAGGCGCCAAGTCGCTTTCGCCCGAGCTGGTCTTCTTCCTTCTGCAGTGCGGCGAGCTTGGCGTGGGCATCGGCGTGGATTTGGAGCTCCCTCTCGTTGAGCGCCCAGTCCTTTGCGAGTCTCTCGGTACCCGCGTTGGCAGCGAGCCAGGCCTCGATCCCTTCGAGCTCTGACTTCGTTGCCGCAGCCTTGGCGTCGGCTTCGCGGGTGGCCTTGGCGAGTTGTTCACGCCTCGCTTCGAGTGCCTCGCTCTCCGTCGTGGCCTCCTCCAGGGCCCGCGCCGCATCTCCGAGTACCGCATCGAGCTTCGTCGCTACCGTGAGCCGCTGCCGCACGCCGATCGCGAATCGCGGCACGGCGGCCGCGTCTTTCAGCTTCGGAGGCGCCCAGGCATCGGGCTCGTAGGCTGCCCAGCGTTCGAGGAGCGTCGAGAGGGACTCCGCCGATTGGAGCGCACTCTGGGCAAGCCGCCGTCGACGCTCGTGCCAGGCAAGCTCGTCTTCCAACTCCTTGAGCATCACGACCGCCGCCTTGTCCGTCTCCTCCAAGAGACGAATCTGCTCGTCGAGTTGTTTGCGTCCATCGTCACCAAGGACGCTCACGCTCTGCAGACGGGCCTCGAGGTCGTCCAGCGTTCGAGACTCCTCCTTCGCGCGGGCAAACGCGGCCATCGAGATTCGGGCGTAGAGGTCGGTACGCGTCACGCGCTCGAGCAATTCGCCTCGGTCCTTGGCCTTGGCGCGAAGAAAAGCGGCGAACTCTCCCTGCGCCAGGAGGATCGAGCGACGGAACTGCTGGAAGTCGAACCCAAGCTTGTCCGAGATGTCGGCGAGGGTGTCCCTCTTTCCTTGGGATGGCGGTCCGTTCGTGTCGAGGTATTGGAGGGACAGCTTCTGAGGTTGGAGCAGACCGCTCTTGCGGGCACGCTGGACGGACCATCGGGCGCGATACCGATGTCCGTCCCTCCCCACGAAGTCGACCTCCGCGTACCCAGCGGTCGCGCCCCGTGTCAGGAGACCGCGAGGGTCATCGGACTGCATCGTCTCGTCGGGGTGGCCATTCTCGTGGGCGTGCCCGATCTTGGCATCGCCGCCGTCGGTGCTGAGGCGTGGGGTGTCGTCGAAGAGAGCCAGGCAGATGGCGTCCAACAACGTGCTCTTCCCCGCTCCGGTGGGGCCCGTGATGGCGAATAGCCCCGTCTGCGAGAGTGGCCCTGAAGCGAAGTCGAGGGCGAAGGGACCTGCGAGGGAGGCGATGTTGTTTCCTCGGACCGCAAGGATCTTCATTCGCAACCCTCCTGTTCGACGGACTCTACGATTTCGCGAAAACAGGCCAGGATCTCCTCCGTGGGCTCGCTGCCGTACACGCTCTGGTACAGCTGCAGGAAGACATCCTCGGCGCTGAGATCATGCAGATGCTTGTGCGGCACATGCTGCGCCAAGCTCTTCCCGGTGCCCGAGTATTCGAGCGTGAGCTTCACCAGTCGCGCGTGTTTGCCTTCGATCGCCTCGGAAACGAGGCGTCGTAGGGTCGAGTCCGGCCGATCGAGGCGCATGCGCACCTCGAGGTAGGGCTTGGGTTCGGTGTCGTTTTCGGCGGGTAGAGCGGACAACCTTTTCAGGACCGCTTCCGGAGGCTGCGGCCCCTCCTCGGGTATCCGGAGTAGCTCCACCGCTCGGGGAATGCGTGGCGTCTTCACGTCCACCAACTGACCCTTGTCGAAGGTGGCAATGCAGACTTGGTGGGGATACGTCACCTCGTCCATGGAAAGAGGAAGGGGCGAGCCCGCGTAGCGAACGTGCTGCTTTTCCCCGACGATCTGTGCGAGATGCAGATGGCCGAGCGCCACGTAGGATACGTCGTTGGCGAACAGGTCGGCCGGCAGCGCGTGCTCGTTGCCACCGAGGATCTTCCGTTCACTGAGCTCGCTCAGGGTCGCGGACTTCATGTGGCAGTGGCCCATGGCTACCAGCGCCTGTGTGGCCGTTCGGCGCGCGTTCGCAGCGGCGAGCACCTCCCCGTAGACGGCGCGAACCCCTCCCAACGTGGGGTCCTCGACGTCGCTCATGCGTGGCAGATCGGCGGGCCGCAGGAAGGGGACGGCTGCGCACCAGGCTCCCACGTTGCCCTGACAGTCTCGGAGGGGGTGAAGCAGTCGATCGGTGTCGAGCTTGCCGTCGTCGTCGCGCGAGAGCGTACCCACGACGTGGATGTCGAGCTCCTCGAGCAGCGCCCGCGGAGCCTCCAGACGCGCCGCGGAGTCGTGGTTGCCGGCGATCGCGACGATGTCCAGGGACGGCTGCTGGCGTCGCGCTTGCGACAGGAACCGATACCACTGGCGTTGTGCGGTGGCGGAGGGGTTCGCCGCGTCGAAGACGTCGCCCGCGACGAGCAGCGCGTCGATCTGTTCCTTCTGCAGGGTGTCGAGAAGCCAGGACAGGAACCGCTCGTGCTCGTACGTACGGGAGACGTCGTGCAGCGTGTGGCCCAGGTGCCAGTCCGACGTGTGCAGGATTCGCAGATTCATTTCCCTTCCATAGCTCAGACTCGGTCCTCCCCGCCGCCCCAACTCACCCCGTCGACCACCGGTCCGAAGCTGCCAGCTACTTCGATCGACCCAACGCACCCAGGCGAGGAAGCTCCCGGCAGCCTCCGCCGGTCCCCTGCCCAGCATGCTCGGAAGCCCAATCCCCACCGCGTCGAGGCTCCCCGGAAGCCTCGAGCCACCCCCATGCCCACCGCGTCGAGGCTCCCCGGAAGCCTCGAGCCACCCCATGCCCACCGCGTCGAGGCTCACGGATGCTTCGAACCACCCCCTTCCCCCACCCCGATGGGGCCCGTGGGAGTTTCTTTCGACCCCCGTCGATTTCACGCAACCGAACAGCGATCAAACGCCGCGGCAACGGGCCGCGCCGTCACAACTTGGAGAAATTGCCATGCCGTCCGAGAACCTCATCCCCGCTACCGTCGAAGAAGAGCCCTCCTTCGCGATCGCCTTTGCCGATTCCAAACCCCACCGCGACGCCCTTCGCCCCGACGAAGTCCAACGTGTCAACCTCGACATCCCTTCCGCGGTGGCAACGGCCCTCGGCGCCCTGCCCGAGATCCTTGCCGTGCGCAGCGACGTTGTGAAGCCTGAATCTCGAGGCTTTGACCCGGGACGGCCATCATGCTGTACAGCGGCCGGAGATCCTGCAGGTGCTCGTTCGCGTACTCCAGCACCATTCTCAGCGTGACGCCCTGGGCGAAGTCCCGGAACTTGGCGCCGGTCGGGGACCCGATCAGCAGCCTCCACTACTGCACCGCAGCCGAGGAAGCAGCCTTCCTCGGGGAAGCCGCCGACTTCTCCGGGTTCGAAGGCGGGCGCATCCTCAACCGCGTCGTCATCACCGAGAGTCCCGACCGCGTCATCGAGTTGATCCGCGACCACGTCTTCGACAAGTTCAGCCCCGGCAGCGCCTCCCCGGTCCACGCGAGGCTCGCCCAGCGGTCCTTGCGCGCGCGTCGCCCCCTTGCGCTTCTTCTCGCCTTCCTCCACGGCAGCCTCTTGCTCGGCCATGTGGTCGATGACGCCCGCTCAGATCGAGTGTGGCGGGGCGGGCGAATCGTTCACGCGGCCGCCAAAGACCGGTGACGCCGGCAGGGTGCCGGAGCATACTGCCATCGTCCGCGCGCGCTTGGGCTTCAGCACGCAAGTCCGCGCGCCCCTGGGGTTCTGTTCAGATTCGGAAGGAGCGATTCAGATGACCCGTTCTCCTCTTTTCCGCCACGGTGCCGCGGCCTTCGCCGCCGTCTGCCTCTTCGCCTCCACGGACGTGCAATCGCAGCCGCGTTCGGCTCCCGGGCCCACATCTCCGTCCGGGGCCAGCGTGTCGCTGGCGGGAAGTCTTTCCCAAGCTGCGAAGGCCGCCCTCCTCGCCAAGTTTGCCGCACGAGCGAACCCCCCTGCGACCCCTGGAGGCCCCTTCTTGAGGTTCGCGCCCACGCCTCCCGATGGACCGAACGGCCCCGTCTCCTGCTGGCCTTCGATGAGCCAGACCTATGTCAATACGCTCTACCAAGGCCCCGATGCCGGGGTAGGGGCCACGGTGCACTTCGAAGCCATCGGAGCCTCCGGGAACGTGCTGCAGGGGACCTCTGGCTCGCTTGCGGACCTGAGGCCGGGGCCGCTCTTCCGGGCGATGGGACAGATCTCCTATCCGTCCGAGCAGGCTATGGGAAGCCAACCCTTTACGGAGCAGCCGTCGTTTGTCGCCTGGATCGAGGCCATTCCCAACGACGGGAAGATCGCCATTTTCGAGCCCAAGTACCACCAGCGACTGTCCACGTCCGCCACACCGGCTTCCGCGGGACCCATGCTTGCGTTCCTTCCGGGCGGCGAGACATCCCTGACCCTGGGGACGGGAGGTGCCCCCGCCGTACTCAAGACCTGCTACAAGGTGAAGAATGCTGGCGGGGCTTCGAGTCCCCAGGCAAGCATCAAGATCGTGCTCCGCAAGGGTGTCGGTACGCCTCAGGTCGTGGACGTTGTGTCGTCCACGTTGGCGTTGCCCCCCGTCCCCAAAGGCGGACAGACCGAGGTGTGCACGGCTCTGCCGCCTGCTCCCGCTGGAGTTGCCGGGTGGGACAAGATTCCCTGCAAGGATGCCCAAGTCGTCAAGTACGGCTTCGAGGCCTCGATCCTGGGTGCCCAGAACAACGGCGCAAAGGTAACGATTCCGGTAGGCCGGTGGTCCTACCGAGTCGGTTCCCTCTGAAGCACACGCCTGCAATCGGTGCTGGCGCACGGGTCACAGGACACCATCCTCTGTCAGGCTACGGAGCCGACACCCTGGGTGCGTACTTCCAACCCGTCTCGCCGTCGTTGTTCTCCGATCCAACGGTAGGTGCGGTGTTGCGCGAGCTTGAGCGCACGGACCCGGACGTCATCGCAGCTGTCGCGGACGTGGACCGATCTCAAAATCAGGGACATGCTGTTTTCCACCCCTGCAGGCCGTCTCGCGCTGGCGTGCCGTCTGGCGCGATCTCTAACGGGCTATCGCCATGGCGCCCGTTGAGGACTCGGGCTTGATTCTCGAAGGGCTCTGCGACGCTGGGATCGAATTTGTGGTCGTAGGGATGACGGCGGGCGTGTTGCGTGTTCGCCTTCCGTGTTCTCAGCTCCTGGTTGATGTCACCCCAAGGAACATTCCCCCCCCAACCCCCGTACCACGCCCACGGAGGTCCCATGCTTCATCGCAGACTGGCTCACGGCTTCTCGGTGCTCCTTCTCGCAGCGTGTGGAAGTGATTCGGATACCCTCTTCGAACCATGTACAGGCCCGGATTGCGACGGCGACCCGTGCGACGGCGTCGTGTGCGATTCGCCCCCCGTCGCGTCGTGCGCCAACGACGGGACCCTGCGCGTGTTCTCTTCGCCCGGCACCTGCAGCGAGGGTGCATGCGCCTACGCGAGCCAGGACACCGCGTGCTCCATGGGCTGCCACGATGGTGCGTGCGCCGGGGACCCGTGCGCCGGCGTGACCTGCGACAGCCCTCCCGGACCCTGTCACGAACCCGCTGGCACCTGCCAGAACGGGGTGTGTTCCTATGCCGTCGCGGTCGGTGATTCTTGCGACGACGCCGACCCCTGCACCTCCGACGACGTATGCGACGCGTCAGGGGCGTGTGCCGGCAGTGCCCTCGATTGCCAGTCGCCGCCTGCCCCCGCGTGCAAGGACGAAAACACGCTCACGGTCTACGACTGGACGGGCCTGTGCGATGGCGCTGGCCAGTGCACCTACGGTTCCACCGAGGTTCCTTGCGCGGAAGGGTGTGAGAACGGCGCGTGCGCCGGGGACCCCTGCGCAGGCGTGGTCTGCGACGCGCCTCCCACCGCGTGTCATCAGGCCACGGGCGCCTGCGAAAGTGGCGTCTGTCTCTACGAGTTCGACAACGGGGCGAACTGCGACGACGGGGATGCTTGCACCGCGCTCGACGTCTGCCAGGGCGGCGTGTGTGCGGGAGCCGCGAAGGCTTGCACCACGCCCGATCCCCCCGCATGCGCCGACGCAGACACGCTGCGCGTCTGGGCCAGCCCGGGCCAGTGTGGCGGCGCGGGCCAGTGTACCTACGTGCCCGACGACGTGCCCTGCCAGTTCGGCTGTGACAACGGTGCCTGCATTGGCGACCCCTGCGCCGGCATCACGTGCGACGATCCCCCAGCGGCGTCTTGCGTGGATGGCACGGACCTGCTGACTCCTGCAACGCAAGGCACATGCTCCGGGGGCGCCTGCAATTACGCCGCAACGCTCTCCACCTGCACCTACGGATGCGCGCAGGGGGCCTGCCAAGCGCCGACCGGCCTCGTCGTCTCGGAGTTCCTCTACGACTCCGATGGCTACCCGGATACCGAGTCCTTCCTCGAGCTGCACGGCCCGCCCGGGCTGTCCGTCGACGGGCTGAGGATCGTGGGCGTGAACGGCAACGGCGGCAACGACTACGCAAGCGTGGTGCTGTCCGGCAACCTCGACAGCAACGGCTTGTACGTGATCTCCCACCCGTCGGCTTCCCATGCTCAGGCCGCGAACCTGACGAGCAGCGTCGTCGACTTCCAGAACGGTCCCGACAGCGTGCAGTTGAGGTTCGGCACCGTCGTGCTCGACGCCGTCGCCTATGGAACGTTCGGCGTGAACGACGTCGCAGCCGGCGAAGGGACCCCGGTGGCCGGCCACGCCCTCGGCGAGAGCCTGCACAGGGACGAGAGCTACACGGACACCAACGACAACGCCACGGACTTCGCCTCGCACGCCCCCACGCCCGGCGCGCCCCACGCGGACACGAGCTGCGACACTGTGCTCAACCCGGGCTGCGATTGCATCAACGGTACCACGCAACCCTGCGGCTCCGACGTCGGCGCTTGTGAATTCGGCACCCAGACCTGTGTGCAAGGGGGCTGGTCCGTTTGCACAGGCGGCGTGTCACCCGAGCCCGAGGTTTGTGGCAACCCGGTCGACGAGAACTGCGACGGCCACGTCGACGAGGGCTGCGGGCCCGAGGACGTGTTTACCCTGGGCACGTGCGACGGCACCGCGATGACGTCGGCCGAGGCGCTCGCGTTGCTGGGCAGCGGGACCCGCGTGGTCCTCACTTCGACCACGATCCAGAGGCGAACGCGTTCCTGCGGGACGTGCGCCTGGGGCGACCCTGCCGATTGGATCATCCACTACCTCACGTGGTCCGGCGGTGTCACGACGCGTTACAAGGACCTGCCCGCGACGATGAACCTCGTGCTGTTCAACGACGGTGGGACGCCGCGGTTCTCGATCCAGCACACGACCTTCGCGGGCAGCACGTACGACGACTACGACGGGATGCTCTACGGCCTTCCCCCCGCGGTCATCCCCTACGCGCACGTGCGTGCCTACAACCACTTCCCCGAGCAGCAGTACGACTACCGGGAGCTCGACTACATGGTTAAGGACGCGACGGTGGTCGTGGGTGATCACTGTCTGCAGTGGGTGGCGGATCCCTATGGTGTGGGCGGGCCACCGTACACCACGGGCTACGGCGTGATCTTCCGGTGGAATTGATCGTCCAGCGACTTCACGGGCCGGCCAGCGTCGCGCCGCAAAGGGAACCGAGAACCCTTTGTCTTCGGCATGTCTCCTATCCAACGCGCGCAATCGAATCCGTACGCGTGGCAAGGAGAGGACATGTTGAATACAAACCTGAAGCACATCGAGTCCGACGAGGCGTTCCGGGCTCTGCTTTCCGAAAATGAGAACGTGATGGTCTGCTGCGGCCGCATGGGCCCCATGTGCATCCCGGTTTACGACGTGATGGAGAAGATCGAGAGCAAGTACCCCCACGTACAGCTGCGGGACATGGCCTTCGACGGTCCGGTGAGCCACCTCATTCGGGCGCTTCCCGAGGTGCGGGGCTTCAACAGTCTGCCGCTCACGGTCTACTTCAAGAACGGGCGCGTGGCGGGTGCAACCGGAGGCATTCAGAACAAACAACAAGTCACTGCGATGCTCGACCGGCTCTTTGCGGCACAGCCAATGACAGCCTCGACGGCGATGTAACCTCAGCGAGGCAGTCATGACCAAGAGCTACGACGTGATCATTCTCGGCGGCGGTCCCGCCGGCCTCACCGCAGGTATCTACCTCGGACGGGCGCGGCTGCGCACGCTCATCGTCGACAACGGCTCGCTGGGCGGTCAAATGATCATGTCCTACGCCGTCGCCAACTACCCCGGCGTGCTCGAAGCGTCGGGACGCGACATCGCGATGACCATGCGCGACCAGGCCAAGCGGTTCGGATGCGACATCATCTCGAACGCGGAGATCACCAGCGTCGAGCTGTCAGGCGCGAACAAGACCGTGGTGGTCGACGACGAGGGCACCTTCATCGCGCCGGCTGTGATTCTTGCCACCGGCGGGATCCCTCGAACCCTGGGCATCCCTTCCGAGGAGACGTTCAAAGGGCGCGGCATATCGTACTGTGCGACGTGCGACGGGGACTTCTTCACGGGCAAAGACGTGGTCGCGATCGGCGGCGGCAACACGGCGATCGAGGAGGCGGTTGCCCTCACCCGCTATGCGTCGTCGGTCACAGTGGTGCATGAGTTCGACCACTTTCAGGCGCATCCCTGGGCCGTGGAGGAGGCGCGAGCCAACCCGAAGATTCGATTCTTGATGGAGCAAGACATCAAGGAATTCGTCGGTGGGGAGAGCCTCGAGAAGGTGGTGGTGGCCCACAAGCGCACGGGCGAAGTGACTGAGATCCCTGCCTCCGGCTGCTTCGTCTTCATCGGATACGTGCCCAACACGCAGGCATTTTCTGGGCAGGTGACCCGTAACGATCGAGGCGAGATCCCCGCGGACGAGGGCATGAAGACCAACGTGCCGGGCGTGTTCGTGGCTGGCGATTCCAGAGCAAAGCGCTACCGGCAGATCACCACCGCCGTGGCCGACGGAACGATCGCCGCGTTGAGCGCGATCGAGTACGTGCACGGCGACGGGCGAGGGAACAAGGCAGTCTGACGGCCCTGAATCTCGACGTTGGCCTGTGCGAAGTGGTGGGCGCCAGGGAAGGGAAGGTTGTCTCCGACTCTCCACGGAACTGGATGACACAGAGACGGCTCGAGTGGATCCGCTCCGCGGGCTGCAGAGCCCACGGCAAAGTTGGGGAAGCCCGCCGTGGCGGGCTTCGCACGGTACGCCTGGCCGAACCGTGTGATCGAGACCTGCCGAGCCCTACTTGCGCGTTGCGGTTCGAAAGACGAACCGCCTTCCACTTCCCCAAGGGAGCTCACGTCGTGACCGCGCAAAGCCCGCCCTCGCGGCGGGCTTTCCCCCAAGTTGCCGTGGGCTCTGCAGCCCGCGGAGAGGGAGGAAGGTCCGTTTGGCTATCCTTGGAGGGACTGTGGGGCTGCGCCCAAGGACTCCAAGCCCACACCCATCCGTACAAAGTCGGCGTCGGGCCTCAACACCCCTCCGCCTCCGCCCAAGGACTCCAAGCCCACACCCGGTCCCCTCCCATCGTCGACAGCGCGGCCAAGTCTCCCGCCGCCCCCACCGACGCCGGCTCCAGTATCCCTCGCAACATCGTAGGCAACGAAGGCACCTTGCGTGGTGCGATCAGCACCGGCACCATCGCTTCCCCTCCCGGCCCGATGCGCTTGCGTACCTCTTCCAGCGCCGTCTCGAACCCACCGAGCCGATCCACGAGCCCCCGCTCCAGTGCATCTTCGCCGCTCCACACACGCCCTGACGCCAGCGGCTCGATTTCCTCCGGCTCCCGCCCACGCCCCGTCGCCACCGCTTGCACAAACCCCCGGTAGATCGTCCCCATCACCCGGTCCAGGCTCGCTCGCTCCCCCGCATCGAACGCGCGCGTGGCCGACATCATGTCCGCGTGCGCCCCGCGCTTGACCGTCTCTACACGGATGCCCACTCGCTCGAGAAGCTTGCTCGCCACCAGGCGTGCCGACACCACGCCGATCGATCCCGTCACCGTGGTGGGCTGCGACACGATCGCGTGCGTCCCTACCGCCACCATGTACCCCCCGCTCGCCGCCGTGTCACCCAGGCAAGCGATCACGGGCTTGTCCTTGGCGAGCCGACGCACCTCGTGCAGCATCCGCTCCGATGCGCTCGCGCTGCCCCCCCGCGAGTCCACGAATACGACAACCCCGCGCACCCACGGCGCCTCTCGCGCCGCCCGCAACGCGTCACACACGTGCGATTCCACCGCCATCGGCAACCACTCCGTCGGCTGGTCCGACACGATCGCCCCGCGCACCTCCACGACTGCGATGCGTCGCGGCCTGAACAAGGGTCGAAACAGCGCGCGGTGCCGGCGCAGGTAGCGTCCCACGGACAGCGTCGGCGCTTCCTCTCCCTTCGGTCCGAGCTCGCGCAGCAAGTCCTCCGCGTACATCACGTCGTCGACGATGCCTTGCTCCTTCGCCTCCGACGCAAGCCACGGCCCCTCGTCGACCCATCGCTTCGCCTCGTCCGGCGTTACCGAACGCCCCTGCGACAGCGCGTGGATCAGGTGGTCCCAGGCGACATCGAGGAGCCGTCCCACTTGCTCGCGCTGTGGTTCGCTCATGCCTTCCGCGACCAGAAATTCGCCTGCGGTCTTGTAGCGCCCCTGGGCGAGCACATCGGCTTGCAGGCCCAGGCGATCCAGCGCGCCCTTCACGTAGGGTGCTTCGACCACAAACCCCATCGGCGCCACTTCGCTCCCCGGGGCCGCGACGATCCGGTCCGCTGCGGACGCGGCGATCAGCTGGCGTGCCCCCGCGCCCCTGGGCAGGTGAACGATCACACGCTTGCCTGCGGTTCTCCACGCGCGCAGCGCATCGCGCAGGGCCATCGCGGTCGCGCTTCCGCCTTGCAGGCCGCGAAGCTCCACCAGCAGGCCCGCGACGTGGTCGTCCTTCGATGCGATGGCGGCGGCCTCGTGCAGCGCGTGCAAGTCCAGAGCTTTGTCGGAGCCGTCCCAGACCCGCGACGCGCGACCGAGGGGCGCCACCGACCCGTTCACACGCACGGTGAGCCACGTGCCCTTGGTCGTGCCGCGCCATCGTCGGTACAGCAACCAGGGAAGGACGATCAATCGCAGCGTGTTGATGGCGATCGTGAAGAGCATGTGCATGTCAGAGCGTTCCTTCCGGTGGCCGCTCGGGTGCGTTTCGTCCGAGCGATGCCACGGCGGCTTCGCGTTCGAGCCAACGCTTGTGCACCCGCGCCCGACGGGTCCCTTCTCGGTAGAACGGGAAGGTCGCCAGCGCGGGAAACCAGGACCCGACCAAGTCCCGAAGGGCGTCGCGCCCGCGATCCCGCGCCTCCGTCACGTAGCCCGGGTCCGTGTAGATCTCGGGGTAGGAGGCGATCTTCACCGCGCAGGCGAACAACGCGCCGGGCGACGGCCACACCTGTGCCGGGCTGTCGGGGTCGACTCCCGTCTCCGCGAGGAACGCGACATGACGGGCCGCGATCTCGTCGAGCAGGCGCGCGCGGACCATGGCCACCACCTCTGGGGAGTACGTGGATGTCGCGGTGATCCTGTCACGGTACAGCCTCCACACCACGAGTCGGTTGGCGAAGTGGGACAGCTCGTGCACCATCACCAGCCGTCCGCCTCGATACCCGTCCTGCAGCACGATCCACCCGGGCAGGTCGTCCTCGCTCGATGGCGGACTGCGGCGCTCGAGGCACTGAAACAAGGCACCCACGCGCGCGGCGACGGGGCGGGCGCGATGCTGTCGGAGGGTGATCAGGAAGCGTCGGCTCGAGCTGTGAATGCCCACGAGCGTGCCGTTGTGAAGGGCGCGGGCGGCGAGCCAGGCGGCGTCGCGGTACGCGGGGCTCGGGTGGTTCGCCATCTCCTCCAGGACGGGAGAGGCGCTTGGGCTGACACGCAGCGGGTTGCGGAAGCTCTCCGCATGGAAGTCGTGCACGCACGCAACGTATCGCATCCTCAAGGACCTGCCTCGCGGATTCGCCTCTGTCGAGGACCAGGGGCAGCGAGCTCTGCGTAGCGCGTTTTCGCTGAGTGAGGCCGCAGTTCGTAGCGGTGCGGACCGAGCCTGCAGGATGACCAGGACACGAGCGGAAGCCAGCGAGGATGCCGCGTGTTCGAAGGCATCGGCGAGATGGGCCTGATCGCGGCTGACAGGATCGATGCCCAGCTCGCTCTTCTCTGGAGGCTGAGCGCCATGCTCATCGGGCTCAGCCGGTCAGCCCGCCGGTAGGCAGATTTGGCCGACTGGGTGTCGGCATCAGCGCCAGCGCCGAGCTGTGCGACGTCTCGCACTGCTCAAGCCCGCAGACAACGGCGTACCGCGAGAAGCCCGCCCAGGCGGGCTTTCCCCGAAGTTGCCGTGGGCTTCAGCCCGCGGAAAGGGAAGCTCCAAGATCCGTTACACGCGGTACACTGGGTGGTCTCAGGAGGAACCGATGCTTCATCTTTCTCTCCGTTCGACGCAGAGTGTTCGCTTCGGTAGTTTGGTCGCCGCAGGGGTCTGCTTGACCCTCGCGCCCCGGATCGCGAGCGCCGCCGACGTGACCCTGGCGTGGGACAGTTGCCCTTCGTTCGCCAACCAGACCGACTGCGAGAGCGGTGGGTGCACATGGGACGGCTCCCTGTGCTCCTACGCGGGAGCGACGCCGGAGGGATACCGGGTGTACTACGACACCAACGGCTGCGGCGCGCCCTACTGCGAAGCTGACCCCGAAGACACGGCCAACGAAGGGTGCCCCGTCGACATTCCCATCGGTTCGCTGGCCGACCCGGGCCACCCCGAGGTGACCATCACAGGGTTGACGTCGTGCCAGGAGTATTGCTTCGCAGTCACGGCCTACAACGCGGAGGAAGAGAGCGACTACTCCAACGCAGTCTTGGCCACAATCATTGCGACTCCGAACCCCCTATCGGTCAATCCGTCCGGTCCGGGCGCGATCTCGGTGAGTTGGTCGGGATTGCCTTCCGACGACGGCGGCAGCATCGACAGCTACCGCATTCACTACGACGTGGACACCGGCGAGCCCTACGACGGGCCCGGATCGCCGGTCGAGCTTACTGCGAGCACGTTGCCCGTGCCGCCTACCCACGAGGTGAGCGGGCTCGACCCCGCCACGACCTACTACGTAGTGGTCGAAGCGGTCTGCCTCGGCGGCGGCGCGCGCATGTCGACCGAGGTATCCGGTGAGGCGGGCGTGGCAGGATCGGGAGGAAGCGCGGGCACGGGAGGAAGCGCGGGCACGGGAGGAAGCGCGGGCACGGGAGGAAGCGCGGGCACAGGAGGAAGCGCGGGCACGGGAGGAGGAACCGCTGGTAGCGGCGGGGGGACCGACGGCGGCGATGGCGGCGATGGCGGCGATGGCGGCGACGGCGGGAGCACGGCAGGAAGCGGCGGAACGTTGTCACCGGACGGCGGCGCGGGTCAGTCACAGGCGGATGACAGCGGGAACGACAGCGGGTGCTCGTGTCGCGTCGGCAGTGCCACGTCGCGGGCGGGGGCCCTCTGGGCTTGGCTTGTGTTGGGCCTGCTGGTCGCTCGCATGCGAGGCGGGATTCGGCCACGGTGAGTCCCCAACCTCACGCCGCACGCAACTCTGACTCATGCAAGCGAACCATCATCGCCGTGAGGTTCGACACGATCCGCTGGAGCAAGTTGCGAGCGAGGAACAGAAGCTCGGAGTCGGCCAGGTTCGTGGCGTCGCACACGTCGAGGGTGGCGGCGCATTCGGTGGCTGACCGGCAGGCCAGGCGAAAGCTCTGCGCCTTGCCCGTGGAGGCCGCTGCCGCTCCTTCGGCGATCCGAAGAGGGACCAGCGATGCCGCGCTTCGAAGGGGATCGGCAAGGTAGGCCCGGCCCTGCGGCAAGCGGTCGGCGACCTCCTCGGCCACCTCCACGAACTCGAGGGCGATGCGGTACACGTCGAGACGGTCATGTTCGAAGACGTTCATGTCCCCCCTATCGGCCAGCGGGGCGACTCGGTTGCTAGCTTTTTCACGTCGGGCCTTGGAGGCTGATTCTGCAGTCCGTGCAGAGGGGCCACGCCTCCGTTCAGAATTCCCGGTTCCGGGTCCCCTGCTCACCAGTTCTGCCGTTGAATCTCCGTCCACGTGACCCCTATCGACTTGGGGCCTGCTGTACTAGGTTCGCCCCGTGCCCTTCGACGCCATCCTCGGACAGCCCGCCGCCGTGGGAACCCTGGAGCAGATGCTCCGGTCCGGCCGCGTCCATCACGCGATGCGGTTCGAGGGCCCCCACGGGATCGGCAAGGAAATGGTGGCGATGGCCTTCGCCCAGGCTCTCGTCTGCTCCGGCGGCGACCCCCTCGGCTGCGGCACGTGCTCCGCTTGCCAGCGCGCCGTCACGATGGGGGAGGGAACCCCCGCCGTGCCCCGCCACCCCGACGTCATCCTGCTCGAGCGCGGCCTCTACCCCCCCGAGGTGCTCGGCCGCTCCCGACCCGAAACCCAGGACCTCTCCGTCGATCAAGTCCGGTCCGTGGTCCTCGACCGTGCGGCCTATCCTCCGCATGAAGGCAGGGCACGCGTCTACATCGTCCGCCGTGCGGAAGAGCTGAGCATCTCCGCGGGCAACGCATTGCTCAAAACGCTCGAGGAACCGGGCCGCAACACGTACTTCGTCTTGCTCGTCGCCCGCCCCGCGCGCCTTCTGAGCACCATCCGATCCAGGACGTTGCGGGTGCGGTTCGCGCCCTTACCCGATGACGTGCTCAGGAAGATCGTGTTGCGGCATGGCGTGTCGCCCGAAGAGGCGGAGCGAATTATCCCTCTGAGCGCGGGGTCCGCGAGCGCGGCGCTCGAGCTTGCTGACGTCGACGCCTCCCTGGAGCGGGATTCGTTCGTTCAGCAGGCCTTGAGCGCGCTCCAAGCGAAGGACTCCGCGGCTTCTCTGGCCCTCGCGGACGGCCAGGGGCGGGACAAGCCGGCGCTTCGATTGCACCTCGAAGCCCTCGCGGTGCACTTCGCCCAGCAAGCACGCAGCGCTGCTCTGCAGGAAGACCCCAGCGCCCAGCGGCTTGCCCTCCGGCACGAGCTCGTGCTGCGAGCTCTCTACGACCTGGAGCGAAACGCTTCGCCCGCCCTCGCGATCGAGAACATGATGCTGCGCTTGCGCGCGGAGACGGGATGACACCGTGACCGACGGTTCCAACGAGAAGAAACCACCGGCCTCAGGTGAGGCACGCGAGGACCGCGGCAAGTCGAGGCGGCGACGCCGCGGACGACGCTCCGGCGAACGACCGCCGCAAGCCGAGGCTCCGGCCGGTGGGCAGGAGCCCAAATCTACGCGAGACCCGAGAGAACCCAGGGAGCAGCCGCGCGAACAGCCGCGAGAAGCCCGGGAGCAGCCGCGCGAACAGCCGCGCGAACAACCGCGAGAAGCCCGGGAGCCCCTAGAGGGAAAAGGCAAGTCACGTGGACGCCGTCGCAACAAGGGACGCAAGCCCGACGGCCCGCCGAGGGAAGAACCCGGCAAGGGCACCAAGCCCTCGACCCAGCGTGGCGGCGTTCCATCCGAACGCGGAGCTTCACCCGAGCGTTCCCCCACGATTCCCCCACCGCCTCGCCTCGATGCGGCAGGCGCGCCTGCCTCCGAGTCCGCCGACGGCAGGAACAAGGACCGTCGCAACCGTCGCACCACGCGTGAGGAAGCGCCCCCGGCCAGAAAGCCGCGTCCCGCTCGCCCAGAGAAGCCGAAGGCCGAGAAGCCTCAGTCCGTACGCTGGAGCCAGGCCCCCGCGCCAGACTTCCCCCCCGAACCCACGGCGCCGCCCCCTCCTGTCGCCCGCCCCCGCGAGCCAGGTCCCCCTGTTTTCCTCGTACAAACCGGACCCGAACCGCCCCTCGACCCCGACACCGCCATCGACGTCAAACCCTGGGAGGCCTCCATCGCAGAAGGCCCGGGCGACGGAACCCTCTACAACACCATCGTCGTTCGTGGTCACCGCTCCCAGCGCGCAAGGCTCTACGACGCTGGCGACACGCTCTACGATCGCGGCGAAGTCGTCGCCATCGAAGGCGATGCGGGCAGCCCCGGCACGGGCGTGGTGGTCCAACCCAACCGTCGCGAGCTCTTCCGCGGTCGATTGCCGCGCGTGATCCGTCGCCTCCACCCCACCGAGGTCAGCGCGGAACCCCGAGGCAAGCGTCGCGAACAGGAAGTATTTCGCATCGCACGACACGTGGCGACCACGCTCGACCTCCCCATCAAGGTCATCCGCGCGCAGGCGGAGCAGAGCGGCAAGATCGTAGTCTTCTTCGCCTGCGAGGAGCGCATCGACTTCCGCGAGCTGTACCGTCGCGTCTCCGCGGCCGCCCAGGGGCGCATCGAACTCAGGCAGGTCGGCGTGCGCGACGCGGCGAAGATGCTTGGTGGCGTCGCCCCCTGCGGCTTGCAGCTCTGCTGCACCTCCTTCCTCAAGGACTTCGCCCCCGTCAGCATCAAGATGGCCAAGGAACAGGGGCTCGTGCTCAATCCCCAGCGCGTCAGCGGCCTGTGCGGTCGCTTGCTCTGCTGCTTGACCTACGAGGACGAGCTGTACCGCACCCAGCGCAAGCTCCTGCCCAAGCTCGGCAAACGCGTGGTCACTCCCTCCGGTCCCGGCAAGGTCCGCGACGTCGACGTCCTGGCTCAAACCGTGCGCGTGGCCCTCGACAACGGAGACGTCACCACAGTCAAGCCCTCCGAGATCACCGCCATGTTCCCGTCGCCCTCCGCTGACGATCGAGAAGACCGGTCGGACGGCCGATCCGAACGACGCGGGGGGCGTGGCAGACGCCCGCCCGCCGAGAAGACCGAACCGGTCGAGGAACCCCCAGATAGCCTTGCGTCCGACGACGACGACCTACCCGATGACCCGTGAGCCCCAGCCCGGAGAACCACAGAGGACGTAGAGGCCACAGAAGGGGATGGGATTGGTGCGGAGCTGAGCACGGTAGGTGCGAGCCCGGGTCGGTACAACTCTGCCGACGTAGCGACTCGACACCGTCGAGTCCAGCGTGGGCGCTGATCCGGAGCGAAGCGACGGGCTGCGATCATCCTCTGGATCCTGCTTCTGAATGGCGAGGCTCCTTCCCACGACGCGGGTCGGTTTGGGTTCGGAGGCTCAACCCGTCGCCACGCTGCGACCTACATCCGCACAATCAACGAAACCATCTGCGGTCTTCTGCGGAATCTGCGGCCAACTCCGATGGCTCCAGACTTGGGCCGACTGTGCTCACCAGTCCTGCATCGTCGCCTTTCCCGCAGCCAGGTGCAGCATCGCCCCTTCGTCCACCAATTGCCCGCGCCACGCAACCGTCGCTCGATCCGTGCGAAGGCAGCCCATCACGTCGCCAGACGGCGATTCGAACCAGGACCACGATCCTGCGGTCCCCACCGCAGGGCACCCCTCCCCGTGGCCCTCGACCGTCACGGGAATGAGCCGCAACCGCGTGAACAGCTCTTGCCCATGCTCGATCGTGGCCGGCCCCACCCCCATCCCAGGCAACTCCACCGCGTGCATGTGGTACATCAGCCGGCGGGGCCGCGGCCGCAACAGAAGCACGTCCCGCTCCGCCGTGCGGTCCGAGAAGAAGAGCACCGCCTCGTCGTCCCCCGCATCCTGTATGCGTAGCGCAGACGTCAACCATGCCTCCGAGCTCCGAAGCATGACCACGTCCCCCAGCGTCAGCCCCCCCATCGTGAAGGTTGGCGCAGGCTCAGGGGCCGGTGCGCTTTCCTCCACCGGTGCAGGCGCCAGGGCCGGCCGACCACGCTTCACCGCCCACCGAATCCCCGCAGCCAGCGTCCCCGCCGCCGCGACCCCTGCCACAATCCCCGCCAGCACGAGCAAGCTCATGGAACGCACGCCCCCGACCCAGGGTCGCAAACCGGGCGAGTCTCCGGACACACCTCCACGTCTCCGTACGCACGACAGTCCACCTCGCACAGCAACGTGGCCGGGTCGCACACGAACCCCGGCCCGCACAGACTCTGCTTGCAGCCCGCCGGCACGCACGCCCCAGCGTCACACCTGAACCGCCCGTCTCCCGGACACGACCCGTCGGGCTCCTCCGGGCTGCACAACACGGGCACCAGCGCAGGCTCCATGAAGTCGCATCGCATCGTGAACAGCCCGCTGTACGGTTGGGCTCCAGGTTCGGCGCCCACCTGATCGAGGGCTACCCCGTCCCGGCTCTTCACCTCGCTGCGGATCGTCACCCGATACGACAGATTCCCCTCCTCCAGCTTCAAATCGCCCGTGGTGTACGTCGCAATGAACCCACTCGGGTCCACCACGATCGACGCAGGAGCCGGATCCCGGTCCACCTCGAAGTGGCCCGGTTCGATGAGACTCGTGTGCTCGATGGGCTTCGAGAAGACCACGACGATCGTGTCCACACGGCAAGGCTGCAAGAATGTGTCGTCGGCCGGTTGCACCTCCGTGACGCGAGGCGGGAGCACCTCGGGACGAAGGTTGAACGCCACCGACAAGGGCTTGACCTGGTCCCGCGCGAAGCGAATCCCGCGAACTCGCCCTTCCGCCAGGCGGACGTCCGGCCGGTCCGACTGCGAGCCGATGACGCGAATGTCCAATGAGACGTCCGGCAACCCGCCTTGCTCGAGCCGCACCGTGGGAAGCTTGCCCGACGGCAGCTTCACCGTCGCAATCAGCTCGAGGTCCGAAGGGTCGTCGTCCGCGTCACGCACCTCCACGTTCCCGCGGATCGATTCGGACCCCGGTGGGTACAACCCCTCAGGACTGTCGATGATCAGGCGCAGCGTGTCGATCGACGTGACAATCTGGTTCGCCGAGTTCAGGTTGATGTCTGGCACCAACTCCACGTCAATCGCTGTCTCTTCGGACGCCTCGCTTCCACAGCCGAGCAGCGCTCCGGCCAGGAGCAGGCAACAGCAGGGGAGGAAGGGTCGGTGTGTCATGGCGGTGTGATCACGACATCGGGGGGTATCTCTTCTTCTTCGCGATCCCGTAGCAGCAGCGGGACCGCCACGCTCGTCGTCACCACGGCGCCCGCGAGGGTCCACACCCACCACTGCTCGTACCAGGCGGGGGAGGGGTCCACCGGGTCGGGCAGGGCATACGGCTTTGCGAGCTTCGCAGCCAGGTCGCGCACGGCTCGCTGTAGCGCAGCATCCTCCGCGGTCTGCGACACGGACTGCCGGGTCTGCTCCTGCGTTCCCCCCTTCACGTCCACCACCGTCATCCGTACGAGCACCGTGCCGCCCAGCGCAGCGATCTTCGTCACCACGACCTTGGACGCCTGGGTTCGCTCGCCCGTGGTGCGAAGACAGTCCGGATCGTCCTGGCATGGAATCCCCTCCTTCGTCGGGTGAGAAGCCACCGAGGCCGGCTGCGCCTCGACACCCCGGTTGGACCGGACGCCCTGCAGGACAGCCTGCGTCAGCTTGGCCGTGGGCTTCGGGTCGGGCGTCACCCACTGCGCGGGCAGGACCGCCATGCGTACGGAAGGAGCGGAAGGAGTCTCCGGCCCCGGGCCAGGGGCAGCGCCACACCCGCAGATGCCCAGCGCCCCCACCCAGATGGCGATCGATGCGGTCTTCATGGCGGTTGTGTCGTTGCATGAGACTACCAAGGGTTTCCTGCCCGCGCCGAGGAAGTTGTCACATGGGGCACACGCCCGTCCACTCGCAGACCCCCTCCGTCGTTGCCATGCACTCGGCCAGCGCTTCCCCACCTTCGGGGCATGTGTACCCGCTGAAAGGCTTGCCCTCACAGTCCGCCGGCGTGCACTGGACCGTGGCCGAGCAGTCGAAGCCCCACCCGCACGCCTCGTTCGCGTCCGGCGTACAGACCATCTCCGCGTCCGAGCCGTCCGGGCAGATCTTCGCAATCGCAGGTGCAGGACCGCAATCTTCCGGCTCGCAAGAAGGTGAGCTCACGGTACCGCAGACGAAGCCGATTCCGCACTGTCCCGCGGACGTCTTCTCGCACACGGGCTCGGCCATCGAGCCGTCGTCGCAGATCATCGCGATCTCGGGGATGGCGTCGCAGTCCTCCGGGCCGCAGTCGTCGTCACAGCGGTGCACGTAGTCACACGTCCCGTCCGACAGACGCTCGCAAGCCGGGGTGGCGACGCTGCCATCATCGCAGATCATGGCGATCAAGGAGATCTCGGCGGGACACTCGGAGGGGTCGCACGCCTCCGGGGCAGTTCCCGCGCAACCCGCCGCCGTGCAGTCCTCGACCGAAGGATCGCATCCGGGGGAGTAGGACACGGCGCAGTCGGAGCGGACGGTGCAGGAGTTGGGGTCGATCTCGCTGCAGGGGTAGGGCTCGGGACAGCCTTCCTCGCTGCACACCGCGTAGTCCGGAGGAACACTCTCGCCGTCGGCGAACTCCGTCGTCTCTCCGGTGTTGAGGTTGATGAAGAGCTTGCCCGTGTCGGTGGGCTCCTCGACAGAGCCGCTGCACCCGAGAAGGGTCGCGAACAAGCAAGCAACAAGGGCGGTGGCGGTGCGGGTCTTCATGGCAATCTCCTTGCGTTGGTGAGGCGACCGTGTCGCCGTCGCGTCATGGTGTGACCTAAAGCAAGGGGCGGGCCATGGACGCACACGCCGAAAATACGAGGCAATTGCAGGGGACCCGGGCCGGGTGTCAAGCGCGCGTGACACCGCCTCGTCCGGAGTGTCAACCGCATGAGACGCCCGAAGTTTGCTACAGCGCCTTCGCTACCGTGCCTTCGCAGCCGCAAGCTTCCCCAGCAAATCGTTCAGCAGCCGATTGGTCTCCGCATAACGTCCCTCCATGTAGGCCTGGAGCGCGCGCGCCGACAAAGGCTGCAGCCCGGAGACGTCCACCCCCGCTCGACTCGCCCCCTGCACCGCCTGGTCTACCCGCGCCATCTTCCGCTGTACGAAGGGCCCATCCACACGCACCGCCGCCACCTCTCGCTCGACCGCTTCGACCGTCGCAGTCGCCTCCTCCCACCGACGCGCCGCTAACTCCGAACCCGCACGCGAGAACAGGCTTCGCGCCTCCGCGCTCACGTCGTCGATCAGGATGCCCCGGCTCCGCAGTGAGGACCGGGCCGCAGCAAGTCTGCCTCGCAGTCCCTGTTCCGGCGATGCGGCGACCTCGGGATCCAGCGCCGACGCCACCGCAGCCGCGGTAGTCACAGCCGCCGTCGCGGGAACGGCCGGCCCTGCCGCTGCGCTGCCTCTCGCCGGGGGGCTGCGACGTCCACTCGTTGCGGCAGAAGGGGAACCGTCTTGTTGCGGTGGTCCAGCCTCGACGTCCTCCTCGGGCATCGCTTGATCCACGACGGCCGCCGCGCCGTTCGGGGCGCCCGTCATCGATGGGCCCGCTTGCGGTGCCTCCGCGAAGGACTCGAGCCCCTGCGTCTGCCACCCGCGCAACCACAGCGCCCCCGCAACCAGCACCGCCACGCCCCCTGCCGCAAGGTAGTACCTGAACCTGGAGGCCTTCGTGTCGGCAGCGATTGGCTCTTCCCGCCCGGCGACGGCCTCGGCCACCGTCGGCTCTTCCGCACCCGCGGCGCGCACTCGCTGGGGTCGGAGGTCGACCGTGGGGCAACTCCGTCGGGGCATCCCCTTGAGAACTGCGTTCGTGCCGACAGGTCCGCTCTCGTCCCCCACGAGCACGACCGGAACGTCCTCCTGCGGAAGCTCGTCACACACCTGCAAAACCCAGGGCGACAGCTGTTCCGGTCCCCCTCGCACCCCAAGCTCATCTCCCACCTTCCGGAGCGCCCGCAAGAACGCACGCGCGTTCGGATACCTCTCCTCCGGAAACCGCTCCAGCGCCCGACGAACCACCGGGTCGAATCGCGGGTCCACGTCGGCGACCGACGACGGCGCGCGAAACTCGGGCGCCTCTGCCGCCCGCAGCATCTCGATCTCCGTCTCCCCCTCCAGGAAGTGCGTCCCCGTCAGCATCTCGAACAGCATCAGGCCCACCGCGTACAGGTCCGTGCGCGCGTCGATCGCCGACCCGGTCACCTGCTCCGGCGCCAGATACCGCAGCTTCCCCTTGATCACTCCCGTGCGCGTCCGCGCGTCGCGCACGTTCGACCGCGCAATGCCAAAGTCACCCAGCCGAACCTGGCCCTCCCGCGACAGCAACACGTTGTGCGGAGTGACGTCGCGGTGCACGATCTGCAAGGGCTTGCCCTCCGCGTCCGCGACCTCGTGCACGTACGCCAACGCCTCGAGCACCTGCTCGATCACGAGCACGAGGACCTCGACCGGGACCCTCTGATCGCGCTGGCGCAACGCGCGAATCAGGTCGCTCAGGGCGATTCCGTCGACCAAGTCCATGACCAGGAAGTGGCGGGCTCCCGCGTGTCCCACTTCGTACATGCGAACCAGGTTCGGGTGCGACAGCAGCATGCCCACCCTGGCCTCGTCCTCGAGCATGCGGAGGAACTCCGCATCGCTGGCGTACTGCGGGAGCAGGACCTTGAGCACGACGCGGCGCGCGGGGGCGTCCTCCCGCAGGCATCGTGCCTCGAAAATCTCGGCCATCCCGCCTACGGCGATCCTGCGCACGAGCTGGTAGTCGCCCACCGAGGCCGGTCGGGTCGGGTCAGGTGCCGCGGAGACCATGCTTTTCCATCAACCGGTAGCACGACTGACGAGAGAGCCCCGCCGCACGCGCGGCCTCGGAGATGTTCTGTCCGTGCGTGGACAGAAGCTGCGCCAGGTAGGCGCGCTCGAGCCGGTCCGTCCACTGCTGCTTGGCTTCGTGGAACGGCAAGTGAACCGGGATCGACTCACGAGGCGCATCCACGTCCTGCTCCTCCAGCAGCCCCCCAGGATCGAGGTCGCGCAGGACGACGAACCGCTCCACGAAGTTGCGTAGTTCACGAACGTTGCCCGGCCAGGTGTGGTTCGTGAGCATCGTGAGAAGCGAGGCGGACAGCTCCGGTGGGTCCTGCACCCGCATCTGCGACATGAAGTGGCGAACCAACCGGGGGATTTCCTCCTTCCGCTCGCGCAGCGGAGGCAACCGCACGGACACGACCGACAACCGGAAGAAGAGGTCCTGCCGGAACCGCCCCGCCTTCACCTCCTCCTGCAAGTTGCGGTTCGTGCACGCCACGAACCGCGCATCCACCGTCCGTGTCTTGGTCTCCCCCACGCGCTGCACCGTGCGCGCCTCCAGGGCGCGAAGCAGCTTGGGCTGAAGCGCCAACGGAAGCTCCCCAATCTCGTCCAGCACCAGCGTCCCGCCATTCGCCTCCTCGAACACCCCAGCCCGCGCATCCACCGCTCCCGTGAACGCCCCTCGAGCATGTCCGAACAACTGGCTCTCGAGAAGCGTCTGCGCCGCCGCCCCGCAATCGAACACCACATAGGGCCCGTCCTTTCGAGACGAACCCTCGTGCAACGCGCGCGCGGCCAACTCCTTACCCGTCCCCGACTCCCCCAGCACGAGCACCGTCACCTCCGCCTTGGCCGCCCGCTCCAGCACCGCAAAGGCCGCCCGCATCGGCGCGCTGTGCCCCAGCAGTTGCCCGAAGTTGGTGCGGCTCGTCAGCGCTACCTCCACCTCTTCCGGCAACACGCGGAAGCCAATCCTCGTCTCCCCCGCTGCGATCTCCGCTTCCGCCGGCAGATGCACCTCGCCCACCCGGTACCCGTCCACCACCGTCCCGTTCGTGCTGCCCAAGTCGCGAAGCACGCGCCCCGTCGACATCACCGAGATCTCGAAGTGATTCGTCGACACCGCAGGATCCGTCAGCACGACGTCGCACCGCTCGCTTGTGCCCACGCGCACCACGCTCTCGCGCACGTCGGCGACCAGACCCTTGTCCGGACCTTCCAGCACTTCGAGCCGCGCAGGGCGAAGCATCAAGACCGGATCGTTCCCGGCCTTCGTGATCAATCGTGTTCCTGGTGCGTGGGACATCTTATCCGTTCCGAGCTAGCTCCGCGAAGCCTAGCACAGCGCCTGCTCCTAGCGTGCGCCGGAGAGTCGCACCCGGTCTGCGTCGCGTTCGGTGGAAGTGGCGTTGAGGCAGGGGCTCAGATGGGTTTACCGCCACGTGGGGTAGCCTGCCTTGGGCGTCGCGTGAACTGGGGACCTCGACGCGCTTGACAGCCCGTCCACCTACGACACCCTTCGCTGAGCGCGGGGAGACGCCGTCGAGCGAGCCTCGAAAAGGCGTCACGCTGGGAGGCCTGTGTCGTTCGCGATATGCTCTTTCCCGGCACGGAACGCAGCCGCTCTAATTGGTGCAGTAGGGAACGTTGCAGTAGGGAACATCAAAGGGGCAGTCGAAATCGGACTCGCAGCCGAACGTGAACGGCGATGGGGAACCTATGCACTTGTGTCCGTTCACTGCATCGCCCGTACAGTCCGCCGTGGCGCTGTTTGGGGCTCAGTGACGTTCGGCACGGGTCGAACTCTGTTGTGGGGCTCTGTGGGGCCCAATGGGACCCAGTAGGACCGACTTGTGCCAAAGGCAGACGGAACGCCTCTCGCAAGCCAACACGGGTCGCAAACCACCTCCTCCCTTGACGTCCGCCCTCGACCCGGCTGGGATCCCCTCGTGCCCGCCCACCGAAAATGCTTCGTCCTCCGCGGTCCGCCACACAAAACCGCGGCCCAAGAGCGGGAGATCACCCGTGACCTCGGGAGCGTCTTGCGCGTAGGCGCCGGAGAAACACCCCCCGCCCACGTGCGGCGCTTGCTGGGACAGAGCTTCGATGCCGTCTGCCTCGACCTGCACGACGGCTTCGAGGCCGACGTGCTCGGCCAATGCCACGGTCTCATCCGGGGCGGGGGAGCCCTGGTCTTGCGTATGCCCCCCACCGGTGTTGTGCCCCCTTGTCCCTTGCTGGCCGTCCTTCCCTACACCGCAAAGGACACGGGCACGCGATGCTGGAATCGACTCGAACGCTGTCTCGAAGGCCACGAGGCTGTCGCTCCCCCCGAGCCCTTGCCTCCCCCAGCGACCCTCTCCGAGGGAACCGACGAACAACGACGCGTCGTGGGCCAACTGACCTCCCTTTTCTCCGACCCCGCGCCTTCCACTGCCGTCCTCTTGGCCGATCGGGGAAGGGGAAAGTCCGCGGCCCTCGGCATGGCCATCCGGGCCGTCCTCGAAGACCCCGCCAGGCACGTGGTCGTCACGGCTCCGAACCACGACGCCGCCGCGGAGGTCTTCCGATTCGCAGCCCAGGAAACGGGGACGAGACTGCGTTTCGCCGACCCCAGCGCCGTCGTTCGTGACACCAAGCCCCAAGACGTGATTGTCGTCGACGAAGCCGCACAGCTCCCCGTCGCCCTGCTCCGCGAGCTCGTGAGCCGCCACCCTCGCGCCTACTTCGCATTCGCGACAACCACCCACGGCTACGAGGGAACGGGTAGGGGGTTCGTTCTCCGCTTTCTGGACTGGCTCGTAAAACAGCCGAGACCCGTCTCCCATCTTTCTCTCCACGAACCCATCCGGTGGGGAAGCGGCGACCCACTCGAACGGCTCGTGTTCCAGATCCTGGCCCTCGACGCAGAGCCTTCTTGCCCCCCTCCGCTCACTACCCCCTTACCCCAGCCCTGCATTCTCGATCGGGATGAGCTCGCCCGCAACGAGACTTTGCTGAGGAGCCTGTTTGGCTTGCTCGTTCACGCCCACTACCGCACAACCCCCGGTGACCTCCAGCGCCTCGTCGATGCCCCAAACATGGCAGTCCATGCCATTGTGGCGGACAATCACGTCGTCGCGGCGACCCTCGTCGCACGAGAAGGCGGGCTGGACAAGGCAACCTGTGAGTCCGTCGCTTCAGGCAAACGTCGCATTCGAGGTCACGCCCTCGCCGACACCCTGATGACCCACGCCGCGCGCCCCGGGGCAGGCGAGCTGTCCATCGTGCGAAGCGTCCGGATTGCCACCCATCCGGACCTCAGGCTCCACGGGCTCGCCCGCACGCTGGTCCACCACGTACACGCATCCTATCACCCTGACCTGTTCGGGACCGTCTTCGGAGCTACGCCGGACCTCCTCGCCTTCCGACGCGCCGTCGGTTACGAACTCGCGCGTGTCGGCGCCTCCCTCGGCTTGCGCACCGGCGAGCCCGCGGCTGTCATGCTCCACCCGATCTCCCCCGCCGCAGTCGAGCTCGTCGCTGCCCTGCGCCAGGACTTGGCCCGCGACTTCCCCATCCAGCTCGACCTGCTCCGCGCCGACGGAGACCTGGGCTTCGACCCACGCCTCGCCTCCGCTCTCGTCGAACAGCTCCCCAACCCCGTCGACCTGGACGCGAACGAGCTTCAGATTCGCATCCAGCGCTACCTGTCCGGACCGCAAACCCTCCAGGGCGCGGCCTACGCAATCACCCGCATGGTCGAGCAACACAAAGAAGGCCTTCGCGCCCTGCCTCCGAAAGAGCAGGCCCTCGTTCACTGTCGCGTGCTGGACCGCAAGTCCTGGGACGACGTCGCAACCCAGGGCGGCTACCCGAACGTGCGCGCCGCCATGCGCGCCCTGCGCCCCGCCCTCCGCAAGCTGCTGCTGCCCGATCCTTGATCACACCTGGTCGGCCACCGAACGAGGGGGGCATTGCGCTGTCCCCGGTTCCTGACCGGCTCTTTCCCCTGCCCGAGGCGCCGAGACCCTGGCCGAAGTGACTACCGGGATCGCACTCCGGAGAACCACAGAGGACGCAGAAGGCACAGAAGGGTCGTGCGGAGGGAGGCCGTGCGTGATGCGCCTGACTCCGCCCGTTCCTGGTTCGAATTGACTGCGCCTTCGGCTTCGTCGTCCTACGTGGACTCCGGCCGGTAGCACCAGTCGCTTCGGGCAAGGGAAGGGGCGGGGGTCAGACGCATGCCGAACGAGTACCAAGTTGCTCCCGCGTGTACTAAGCAGCAGGGAACGAACAACCCGCCCGTTCAGAATTCCCGGTGCCCGGTCCCCTGCTCACCAGTTTGGCCATGAACATCCCCGGTCCCAACGCCCCCACCGAAAACGACGTCGACATCGTCGCCTTCGACGTCGATGGGACCCTCGTGGAGCACGACCAAGGGCTCGTCATCTGGCAGATCCTCAACCGTCTGTTCAGCGAAGGGTCCCAGCTCAACGCCGAGCGCTTCCGCGCCTTCAAGGCCGGCGAAATCACCTACGCCCAGTGGGTGCGACTCGACATCGAAGGCTGGCGACGCGGCGGCGCTACCCGCGATCGCATCGTCGAGGCCATCCACCACGAGCTGCGTCTCGTCCCGGGCGCCCGAGAGGTCACCGTCGAGCTCGCCCGCCGCGGCTACTTCGTCGTCGTCGTCTCCGGCACCCTCGACATCGTGCTCGATACCCTGTTCCCCGAGCACCCCTTCCAGCACGTCTTCGCCAACCGCATCCGCTTCGACGAACAAGGCCTCATCACGGGGTGGACCGCCACGCCCTTCGACATGGCAGGCAAGGCCGACGCCCTGCGACTCCTCTCCCAAGAAACGAACACCCCCGCCCCCCGCTTCGCCTTCGTCGGCGACCACGTCAACGACCTCGATGCCCTCCGCTTCGTGGGGTGCCCCATCGCGTACGACCCGAAAGACAGCGCAGTCAGCGAGGTCGCCAGGCACGTGCTGCCTCGTGGTGAGCTGCACCGCCTGCTCGACCTGTTCCCCGCCCCCCGACAGCCCGTGCCCCGACCATGACCACCCTCCCCAACGTTCTGATGATCCACACCGGTGGAACGCTCATGATGCGCCCTGGCGAAGACGAGCACACCCTGGAGCCCGACGTGTACGCCCGCGACTTGCTCGCCGAGCTGCCCGTCCTCCGGTCCATCGCGTCCATCGACACGCGCATCCTGTTCAATCTCGACTCCGGCGACATGGTGCCCTCCCATTGGGTCGAGATCGCACGCAGCATCCACGCGTCCCTCGACGACTACGACGGCATCGTGGTCATCACCGGCACCGACACCATGGCGTTCACCGCGAGCGCACTCGCGTTCTTGCTCCCGGGACTCGACCGCCCCGTCGTGCTCACGGGAGCCCAGCGACCGCTGTTCGACTTTCGCACCGACGCCCGCAGCAACCTCGTGGACGCCTTCCACATCGCTACCTTGTCCGTGGCCGAGGTGGGTATCGCCTTCGGTCACAAATTCCTCCGCGGCTGCAGGAGCACGAAGATGGATGCGTGGGGGCTCGACGCCTTCGACAGCCCCCTGTGCCAACCCCTCGTCGAGCTCGGCTTGGGCGTCATGATCGCGCCGCATGCGCTGCCCGCTCGCGCCGCCGGGGCCTTCGATCCCCGGATCGATCCACAGGTCTTGTGCCTGCGCGTCTTCCCAGGCCTGGATTCGTCCTTGATCGATCACGCCCTGCATGCCGGCGTGCACGGCATCGTCCTCGAGGCGTTCGGTGTCGGAAATGTCCCGCTCGCGACCGGCTCCTTGGTCCCTTCGATCGCCCGCGCTACCGAGCAAGACGTGCCCGTGATCATCGTCAGCCAGTGCCCCCGCGGTGGCGTCGACCTCGGACGCTATCCCGGGTCGGCTGCCGCCCAGCACGCCGGCGCCATCTCCGGCGGCGACATGACCGTCGAGGCCGCCATCACCAAGCTCATGACCCTGCTCGGCCGGGCCCCCGAATCGCGCCGTCGTGCCCATGTGGTCAACGGCTTCCGTCGCGCCCTGCTCGGCGAAATGAGCGCGGACCTCCCCTACGCCTGACCTCCCTCGACCGCCGGACTCATACAATCGGCCAGGGCCAGCGCGCCAAATCGAGCTCCGCAAGCCCCCGCCGCATCTCGCTGATCGTACACCGATCCCGTGGGTCGCTCCGAAGCCCCCGCTCGAGAACCCCCGCAAGCCCGAGGAGCGCAAGCTTGCCCGACAGTCTCCCAAGACCCCTCGGACGACCGTCGTGCGTCAAGTGGCTCGTAATGACCGCCAGATGATTGGGCCCCCGAAATAGCTCCTCCCCCGTCAAGGTCTCGTACGCAAGACAAGCAAACGCATACACGTCCGCAGCCATCGGCTGCGGCTCATGCCCCTCCGGCACGTGCCCCCATACCTCCGGCGCCCCATATCCCGACGTCGCACATCCCGGCCGGATCTTCCGGCCCGCAAGGCCGAAGTCCACGAGCACCGGCATGACCTCCCCGTCCGATGCCAAGGGGATGCGAGATACGCGCTGCGTTCGCGAAAGATCCAGGTCCGTCGACAGAGGGACCGCCTCCTCCGAGGCCCGAAGAATCACGTTGCCAGGCTTCACGTCGAGATGCCCCACCCCAATCGCGTGCATGGCCTCGAGGCCGGCAGCCACCCCGTCGAGTATCGCAAGCACACGGTCGGTCTCGAGAACGCGCGTGTCGATGAGCCTCTGCAGCGTGGGTCCCTCCACGAGCTCCATCACCAGCAGAGGCTTCGGCCTGGCTCCCGCATCGAACGTGACGAGACGCGCCAGGTTCGGGTGCTGCGGGACGGCCAGCAGCGCATGGGCTTCCTCCCGAAACAGCTCCAAGAACTCATCCTGGGACAACGTGTGCGCCACGTCCCCGCCGTACTCAGGAACCTTCAGCGCGAACCGCACAGGATGACGCTGCGTCCGATCCTCCACCCGACACGCAACGAACACAGACCCGACCGCGCCGAACCCCAACGGACGCATCACGTGAAACCCACCCAGAATACGGCTCGGCGGCATCCACGCAGGCAACACCGGCGTGGACTGCACGCGCGGGCGCCGCGTCTCCAACGCCACATCCTCCGGATGCTCCGCGGGCAAAATCAACAGCCGACCGAGCGCGTGGTCCGCCACGTCCGCCAGATGCAACGGAAGCTCGTCCCGCAGTGTCGCCAGCCCCGTCGAAACCGCATCGCGCAGCGGCGTCGGATCCCCTCGCAAGGCGTGCTCCACACCCGTGTCGATCCGCTGCAATGCCATTCGGCTCATCGGTGGCTCGTCCCCCGGCCACGCCCCGAGCCGACGCCGTGCCCCCGCCGCAAGCCGTGCCAGCAACCCCGCGGTCCCGGCCAGCGGCGGAATGCGCGAGGTCCCCGCTCCCTCGTCCCCCGCGACTTGCGAAAGACTTCGCACCGAGAGCAGCGACCCGAGCGACGCCGCGTACCCAACCAGCGCCCCACGCAACGCCTCCACGCGCGGTGGTCCCGCCACCGGCATGCTCTCGATCATCTCGTTCAGCATGTCCAACGCCGCCAAAGACCCGCTCGTCATCCGCGGCGCTCGCTGACATCCCGCCAGATACCGCGCATAGCCGTGAAAGATTAACACCATCGACGGATCCATCGCGGCCTCCGCCATCGTCGTCACGGCCACCGGGTCGTGCACATGGTCCGTCACGAGAACCAGAATGTCCGACAGTTCACCCACCTCCTCGCGCAACAAAGCATCACACGCCCGCGCCGCCGAAGCCGCCACGACCCGCCGCAACGACGATGGCCCATCGTGAGAGACCCGCTCGAGCAACCACCGCGTCGTCCTGAGCTTTCGTTCTCGCCTCCCCGTGGGGTGATCCGCGGCCACGACGTCGTCTGCGTCGACCAGGTGCAGCATGGCCCGGAAGCGATGCAGGTGCAGCGTGTAGTGCTCCGCGCTGCCGTCCTCCCCCGTCGACGCGACCTCCACGCCACAGAGCCAGTCCGTCAATCTCCCGAGCTGCTCGTCCAGGGGCACGAATGACGTGTCCGCCTTTCCCCCGAGGGCGAGCAGATCGGACAGCACCGACGTTTCGAGCAACGTTCGATCGAGCTCACGAAGGATGAAGAAGGCCTGCCGTCTCTGCTCCGCTGTCGTATCGCTCGTTGCTTCGAGATCGTCCAGGAGCCGGTCCGCACGCTTCACGACACCCAGAGCCCGCGCGAAGGCCGCCCGTGCCCCTTCCGTCACGAACGCGGTGTGCGCTTCGAGAAGCTCCTCTCGCAGGTCCCGCAGCGTGTCGCGCTCCTCCGGCGGGCGAAGCTCCTCCTCCAGGGCACGAAGCAAAGCCTCCCTCCCATCGTCACCGGATGGATCGAAGTCGCGGCTGGCAATGCGGCGTCGCGCCAGGTCCGCGGCGCGGGTTCCCAGCGTCGAGTTCACATGCTCCTGGCGTACTCGCACCAACGCTTCGATCGCATCGAACCCTCCCGCTCGGATGAGGTCCTCCAGCAACGCCTCCGAGGCTTCCGGCTCTGCGTCCGCCGCACGCGATAGCCCCAGCACCATCGCACTCGCAACCCCCGGGTCCTGATGAAACACCCGGCCGTGCAAGAGCCCGCGACACCGCTCGAGGGCCCCTTCCGGATCCACCGCAACCGCAGCCGCCGCCGATGTCGCTGCCCGTCGCCACTCCGTAGGCGAAAGCATCGGATCGAGGTCTCGCGCGATCTCCCCCTCGAACATCGGTATCCGCTTCGAGAGCAACCCCCGCGCAGATGCCACGTGCCGCCACACGAGCGGCTCCCGGTCCAGCAACAACCGCGTCCACGTGGTCAGCACGCCAGGCCGCTCGAACACCGATACCACCGAACCCAGCGGGTCCGAAGACCTCCGCAACGCCTCGCACGCCGCTCGCTCCAACAAACGCGCAGCCAGCCTTCGCGAAGGCAACGACCCCGTCGACGGCTCCGTCAACCAGACTCTCTCCAACTCAGGTCGCGTCAGCAGCGAGAGGGCAAGACCGTCCGCACCCGTCGCGAACCCCACCGGCAAGTCGAGCACCAACGCTACGCGCGACCGAACACCTGGCCCGCTCAGCCCCCGACGCGATCCCAGCGCCAGCCGCTGAGCCAACGCCACGAACGTCGCAGCATCCCCTTCCGTCAGCCGCATCAACACACGACGTCCCACCTCGCGTCGCTCGGTGCCCACCGGAAGCGTCGCCGCAAGTTCGTACAGGGCGCCCGCAGCGTGCGCCGACGACAACCATCCAAGGTCGTCCATCAACCCCTCGGACAAGGCCCAGCGGATGCTTTCCTCCAGGTATTGAGGGTTCGTCCCTTCCAAAGGTACGGGAATCTGGTCCGCCGATTGCGCGGCCAGCGACGCCATCGCCTGCCGCCACGCACCACGACGAGCGTCCTCCGGCAAACGAGGGAGCTCTACGAAAGCATCGAGATGATGACGTGCATGGCCCATGAGCCGGCCAAGTCTACGTCACGCCCACGAGCGCAAGATGGGAAAAGAGCGTGCCCTTCGACCGCGCCCCTACATCGGTACCTGAGAACGACGCGCCCGAACGGTCGCCTCGCGCCAGCGATTGACGATGTCCGGCAAGATCCGCAGGTCGTCCAGCAGCATGTCCGGATGAAGCTCACGCAGAAATGTCTCCGACGTGTAGCCCGTCGCGACCGCCACCGTCCGCGCTCCCACGCTCTTTCCGCACAGCACGTCCTGGGGGCCGTCCCCCACCATCACCAACTCCTTCGGATCTACCCCCAGTACCGACGCAATGTGTCGCAGCGGATCCGGGGCCGGCTTGTTCCTCGCCAGATCGCCTCCGCCCACCACCACGGAGAACCGCTCCTCCGCGTGAAGCGCCTTCAGGATGCTGTCCGTGATCGCGCGCGGCTTGTTCGTACAGATCGCCAGCGGCATCTCCGAAAGCTCCTCGAGCGCGTGCGTCGCATACGGCATCCACGTCGTCCGCTCAATCGGATGCGCCTGGTAGTGACGAACGAATTCCTCGACGATCCCCTCCAAGTCCGGATCGCCGTCCTTCATTCGCGCCGCGCGGGACATCAACAGTCGTGCGCCGTCCCCCACGTACCGCTTGATCTCCTCGATGGGCAGGGCAGGGCGGCCGAACACCTCGAGCGCATGGTTGCAGGACGATGCCAGATCCGGACTGGTGTCCAGCAGGGTACCGTCCAGATCGAACACGATGACACGAGGTGCGAGCATGTGGGTAATATGCTCGCACGAACAGCCCCGCCGTCCAAGGACAACTTGGCCGGAATCGTCGGGACCGCTCGTTCGGGCTTGAACGGGTTGTTACGCCGCGAGCGACGTGGAGGAATCGGCAACCAGAACGTCGCGCAACCGGGACCGCGCCCGGTGCAGGCGGGACCTCACCGCAGACTCGGAGATGCGAAGGCGATCCGCGATCTCCTGCAAACCAAGGTCTTGATGGTAGTGCGCGACCACCACCGATCGATACGACTCCGGAAGGTCATCCAGCGCCTCTCGAACCCGCGCATCGCGCTCGCCCGTCACCGCCTGCGAGATCCCGTCGCTCGCCACGCCAGCATCCGACAGCGCGCCAAGCTCCTCCATGTCCATGCCCTCCACCAGACGCGCACGGTGCCGTCGATGGGAACGCATCATCATCAGCGCCTCGTTCGCAGTCACCCGGAACAACCAGGTCGAGAAGCTCGCGTCACCGCGAAACGACGAGATCTTTCGAATGACCTGCATCAGCGTGCTCTGCAGCAGATCGCGCCGGTCCTCTTCCGACACGGGATAGCGTGTCAATTGCCGTTCCACGTGCGGTCGAATGCGCCTCGCAAGCTCCTCGAGGGACTTCGTATCGCCATTCTGCGCGCTGAAAATCAGGTTCGTGTCGGGAAGCATTGCCATGTGCGTCTCCGTGCGGAAGTCGACAGCCTCTCGGGCCGCCGTGCGAACCCCACCGTGCAAGGGCAATGCCGACTGAGAAACTCTGCGATTGTTGCGGTTTCGGACGGGCAGGAGGAGAACGGGAACGCCGAAGGTATCAGGGCAACACCATCCATCGAACGTCATGGTAAAGATCTTTTGCCATCCCCCCGCTGGTCAAACCCGACAGCCTGTGATGAGAATCGCGCCCATGAGACCGTCCCGACCTCCGAGCTTCCTCCTCGCGCTCGCCGTCGCCTCCACGGTCGCCTGCGGTGCCTCCACCCCCCAGCGCGCCCCCTCCGCCAGAAACGAGGCCGCGGCCGACGCCTCCCCACCCGCTCCCCAGCCTGACCAGCAGCCCCCCGATGCCTCCGTCGCCGACCCGCCGGACGCTGCCGCCCCACCCCCGTCGCCGTGTCCCGCGGATATGGTTCACGTGCAGCACAACTTCTGTACCGATGTGGATAGAAGGTGCGTCTTCACCGAGTACAACAAGCCCAACCGCTTGACGCTCTGCCACGAGTTCGAGCCGGGCTCCACCACGTGCAAGGGCACCAGGCACCCCCTGTCCTATTGCATCGACAAGTACGAGTATCCCAACCGAGAGGGCGGCCATCCCCCATGGATGGTGTCCTGGTACGACGCCGAAGCCACGTGTCGTAGCTTGGGCAAGCGCACGTGCTGGGATTGGGAGTGGGTTGCCGCGTGCGAAGGGCCCGACGAGACCCCTTTCCCCTACGGATGGAAGCGCGACAACACCAAGTGCAACATCGACAACCTGTGGATCGATCCCCGCCTGTCCGCCGCCTACTCGAAGGACAAAGACGTCGCCCTGCGCGAGCTGTCCCGCCTCGACCAGAGCGTCCCCTCCGGCGCCATGCAAGGGTGTGTATCCGGATACGGCGTGCACGACCTCACCGGCAACTTCGACGAGTGGGTCACGCGCGCCGAGCGCGACAAGCAGAAGTCTCAATGGGCCGGTCTCAAGGGCGGTGCCTGGGGCCACGTTCGCAACGCGTGTCGACCCATGACCACGAGCCACACCCCCGACTTCACCTACTACTTCATCGCTTTCCGCTGCTGCAAGGACCCCGAAGGCGCCCCCGCTTTCGTACCGCCCGGCTCCTCCCCTCCTCCTCATGTCAAACCCGAGGACCGCGCTCCCGTCCCCCAACCCATTCATCCCCCGGGCCCCTCCAACAAAAAGGTGGAGCCCCAAAGAACCAAGCGCTGATGCGTCGTCCACCCGGCGCACTGCACGCCCTGGAGGTCTCATGACTGCTGTCGTCGTCGTCGGCGCCCAATGGGGCGATGAGGGTAAAGGCAAGATCGTCGACTACCTCGCCGAATCCGCGGACGTCGTCGCCCGCTACGCCGGCGGTCCCAACGCAGGCCATACCCTCGTCGTGGACGGAGACAAGATCATCGTACGCCTCGTCCCAAGCGGCATCCTCCGACACGACAAAACCTGTGTGATGGGCCACGGCATGGTCGTCGACCCCAAGCTCCTCGTCGAGGAGATCGATGACCTCGCTCGACGCGGACACCCCGTGTCCGGACGCCTCTTCATCTCCTACAGAGCCCATCTCATCCTTCCGCACCACGTCCTCGCCGACGCGCTTCGCGAGCAAGCTCTGTCCGAGGGCAACGCCATCGGCACCACCCGCCGCGGCATCGGTCCCGCCTACGAAGACAAAGCCGCCCGACGCGGTCTGCCCGCCGTCGTCCTGCGCGACCTGAACCGCGCCTCCGAGTTGCTCGAATCGTCCTTGCAGGCCTGGGCCCCGTTCTTCCAATCGCGAAACCAACCCCTGCCTAAGACGCGCGACCTCATCGCCGACCTCGTACCCCTCGCTGAACGGATCGTCCCCTTGCTCGCCGACACCTCCGCCCTGCTCCAGGACCGACTCCAGAAGGGCCAGAGCGTCTTGTTCGAAGGCGCCCAGGGCACCCTCCTCGACATCGACCACGGCACCTACCCCTTCGTGACCTCATCCTCCGCGACAGCCGGAGGCGCCTGCACCGGCTCCGGTATCGGCCCACGCGCCATCTCCCGCGTCGTCGGTGCCGCCAAGGCCTACGTCACCCGTGTCGGCGGCGGACCCTTCCCCACCGAACTCCACGATGACGCCGGCGCCCATATGCGAAAGGTCGGCGCTGAGTTCGGCTCCGTCACCGGCCGCCCCCGTCGCGCCGGCTGGCTCGATCTGCCCGCCCTCCGCTACGCCGTGCGCGTCAACTCCCTCGACTCCCTCGTGCTCACCAAGCTCGATGTCCTCACCGGCATCGGTCCCCTCCGCGTCTGCGTCGCTTACGACACCCCCGACGGACGCACTCCCGTCCTGCCCGTCAGCCGCTTCGACCACCTCGACGGCGTCACCCCCGTCTACGAAGACCTGCCGGGCTGGTCCGAGCCCCTCGATCACGTCCGCAGCTTCGACGACCTCCCCCAGGCCGCCAAGGAATATGTCCACTTCATCGAGTCCGCCTGCGGCGTCCCGTGCGATCTCGTCTCCGTCGGCCCCGGCCGCGAAGCTATCATGGTCCGAAATCACCCGTTCGGAACCAAGTAACCGCTCGCCCTGACCCGCGTAGCACGACCGCAACTTTACACCGGTTGCGCCCTCCCCCTGCGCTTCCTACACTCTTCCCCGACTACCCTCTTCCATCCATCCCGGAGGTGCGTGCCGTGCGAAGTCTCCTCACCCTTTCTTCGAGCCTGATCGCCTTGACCCTGGCGGCTTCTGCCATCGCCGCTCCTCCCCGCTTCGTCGTCGACGTCCCGAGCGAGCTGCGCGTCTCGCCCGCGAAGCCCATCGAATCAGCCCAGATCGCCCTGCGCAAGAGCGCCGACATTCCCGCTCACGTCCTCCTCGCGTTCGACCGCGAGCGCGTCGTGGGTGGCCTTCGCGTGCTCCGCTTCCGGCAGGAACACATGGGCATCCCCGTCTTCAGTCGGGGTGCGTCGATAGCCGTCGACGTGCACGGCGTCTCCCGCCTCGCTACCTCCAAGATCGAACACCGGTTGCCCAGCTCCGTCCTCCCCAAGATCGCCCCGTCCGCTGCCGCCGTCACCGCCTCCCACGTGACCGGACTCCAAGCCTCCGCAGCCAACACGCGCTTGCTCATCTGGCCCACCGAACAAGGAGGCCGGCTCGTCTACTCCGTGCTCCCCCCGTCCATGCTTCCCATCCCCTATGCCCCCGTCGTCATCGTCGACGCCGACTCGGGCCAGGTCCTCACGGTCCACAACCTCGTGCGCCACAAGAACCTCGCCAACGTGCATGAGTTCAACCCCGTCTCGTCGCCCTCCACCATCCAGGTCGAGCTGCCCATTGGCGACACGCTGTCGGTCCCGCAAAACGATCTGCTCGTCTCCTACAACTGCGTCGACACCCAGAAGACCCGCCCGATCGACTACTCCGGCTTCAAGTTCGACGTCCACGTCTGCGAGCTGCTGCAGAATGCCGAAGCCGACGACACCAACGAGGACTTCCTTCAGTACGAACTCGAAGACCACACCTCCGGCGGAGACCCCCACGCCCAGGTCGCTCTCTTCTACCACGCAGCGAAGGCCTACGAGTACTTCAAGCAGTTCGACCCCGCCTTCGAGCTCGAGGCGAGCTCCAAGCCCCTGTTCCTCATCGCCAACCTCATGATGCCCGCCGGCTTGGACACCATGGACCTCAACAAGATGAAGGACACGAGCATTCCCCTCGAGCCCTTCTCCAACGCCTTTTCGGTCGGCTGGGACCCCGCGTTCGGGCAGCTCGTATCCATGATCTGGCCCGAGATCACCGGCGGCGCCATCGCCTTCGGTCAGGGCGTCAAGGTCGACTACTCCTACGACGGCGACGTCGTCTATCACGAGTTCGGCCACTCCGTGGTCGGCACCACCATCAACCTCGTGGGTTGGTGGCACCTCGATGAGCAAGGTGCCTCCGCCTCCCCAGGTTCCATGAACGAAGGGCTCGCAGACTTCTTCTCGAGCGCCATCACCGGAGACCCCGCCAGCGGCGAGTACGCCAGCCAGGAGACCGGCGACGACAGCATCCGCCACCTCGGGAACGCCAACACGTGCCCGTCCCATCTCGCCGGCGAGGTCCACGTCGACTCGGAGTTCTTCTCCGCCGCCATGTGGGCTACCCGCTCCACCCTCGCGAGCGACGCCGACAAGTTCGCCTTCGACGAGGCCATCTTCACCGCCATCAGCACTGCCGCTTCCGGTGACCTCGCCTTCGAGGAACTCGCGGAGGTCTTCGTTGCCGCCGTCGCAGCTTCTTCCCTAGGCCAGTCCGTGGGCGATGACCTCTCCGCGCAGTTCACCTCCCGCGGCGTGCTGCCGACTTGCCAGCGTACCTTCGTGTACGACGGCACCCCCATCGCCTCGAAGTCGCCGGAGTTGGCGAACTCCTTCATCTCCGCTGGCAAGAACATGTTCGCCGCCGGAAGCTCGCTTTCCTACGCCCCGGGCACGTTCCAGGTCGAAGTCCCCCTGCCCGAGCTGGCGACCGCGTTCGAAGCGTCCTTCGTCCAGTACAACGCCTCTTCCTCCATGACGAGCCCACTCGACCCCGGCACGCCCTTCACGCCCGCGTTCATCGTCAGCTTCGACGAGCCTCTCTCGTTCGACTGGGCGAACAAGACGTCCAACGCCTCCGACCCCGTCGACTGCACGGCCCTTGCCATGTCCAGGAAGGGGGCAACCATCGAAATCCCCGACGGCGCCACCAAGGCCTACGTCATGGTCGTCAACAAGGGAGACAAGGACGGCTACTACTCCGCCTTGAAGTTCGAGTTCTCCGGCGATGTTCCCGACGACGCCGGCTCGGACGCGGAACCGATGCCCGATGCCCAGCCCGATGTCGATGTGCCCGAGGATAGCGGCGAGCCCTCCGGTCCTGCAGCTTCGTCGGGCGATTCCGATGACGATGGCTGCGGCTGTCGTACTGCAGGCAGCCCCTCCCAGGCGCCGTGGTGGGCCGCCTTGATCGCCCTCGCGGGCGTCGGCATTGCAAGGCGCAAGAAGAGCGATACCATCCGTCGTTGATGGCCTCCGTACTCCTCCTCGGCACCACCGCACTCCTCGGCGTCCTCCTCGCATCCCCACGGGGACCTGCCCCACAACCCTCCGACCGCCTCGCCATGGCGGCCCAGGCTTCCGGACGACCGAAGGAGTGCCGCAAGGGGGGCGAGCGATCGCGCCAGACCCAATGGACGATTTGGGACCACGCCAGGCAACCTCACCTGCTTCGTTACTGCGACCTGCTCGGTCGGGGGCACGCTCTGCTCGACCGATCCCCCGCCTCCGCCCGTGAAGCAGCCTCCCTCGCCGACCAAGTCCTGCCAGGCAAAGCGGCGCCCCTCGTGCTCACGGCGCGCGCCCACGTCCGCCTCCGCGACTTCGACCGCGCCCTGCAGGACTTCCAGAAGGCTCGCACCATCGACCCGCGCAGCCTGGAGGAGCCCGGCACTCTGCATGACCTCGCCATCACCCAGAAACACTCCGGCGCACTCGAAGATGCCGCAGCGACGTACCGGATCCTCGTTCCCAGGCTCGACTTGCTTCCCGACACGGACGACCGGGTCGCAGTGCTGCTCGAGGCTGCCGCGCTCGCGATGAACCGCGGCCCCTCCGGGCTCGACGAAGCCACGGCCCTGCTTTCCCAAGCGCGCTCCCTGCCCCTGTCGAAGCACAGCCCCATCGTCCTCGGTTTGCTCGCCCTCGCCCTCGACCGGGCCTCCTCGTCCGAGCAGGCCGACGCAGTCCTCGATGCGCTGCATCGATCCAACGGAGCCGCTGTGCTCGCTACGCTGGACCCAGCTTCCCTTCCGTTCCTCACCAACCCGAACGAATGGACCGCCGTCCTCGCCATCACCCTCGAACGCGAGGACCGCTCTCGCGCTGTGATGACCTGGGAACGCTACGTCGACAGCAAGCCTCCCGAGCCCCACCTCGCGCATGCCAAGGCTCGCGTCGACAGCTTGCGGAAGCCACCGGGCCGACCGTGAACGTTCGATGAATGGCGCAAGGACCAGCGTCGGCACCTTCCTCGCGATCGTCCTCTCGTGCAGCCTCTCTCGTGGCGGAGAACCCTGCCTTTGGGAGGCCGCGCGTGAACCTCGACGCAGCCTCGACGTCGCGGCCCTGCGTGCAGCCGAGGTAGCCTACCTCCAAGCAGGGACGAGCAACGACCCGCGCGCCCGAAGACTCCTCCTGCATGCCGTCCGTACGCTCGAACGTGCCGATGCGGCCAGCTCCCCCGACCCTCGCGTTCGCTTCTTCTTCGGACGCATGCTCAGTCGTGTCGATCAAGACGAGAGAGCCGTCGAGGTCCTCCTGGATGCCATCGCCTTCGCCCCACACCACCCGAGCGTGAACGAGGCCCTCTTCGCTCTTGCCGTGTGCCTCGCTCGCCTCGGGCGCAGCGAGCAGGAAATCCTCGCCTACGGCCAGTGGCTCGACCGTGAGTGGTCCCGCGAACACCGCGCCATCGGCTTGAGCAATCTCGCCGAAGCCTTCATGGCTGCAGGTCGTATCGATGAGGCTGTTCGCTCGTATCGCGACGCCACCGTACACGCTCACGACAACGCCCTTGCTCACTGGGGACTGGCCGTCGCCCTCGATCGGTCCGGTGACCCGGCCGGCGCGCTCGAAGCAGCAAGAGCTGCCCTGACCTACGACCCGGACGCCGCCCAGATCGATAGCCCCGACGTGTTCTTCGTCCCTGCTCACGATCGCTTCTGGTATCACGCCGTGGGTTCCATGGCGCGCGCTGCGACCTTGCAGGACATCGCGCTGCAAAGAGCTCACTGGCAGCGTGCTGCGCTCTACTGGCAGCAGTACCTCGACGTTGCTCCCCTCGATGACCGATGGGTCTCGATCGCGCGGCTGCGGCGCAGTCACTGCGAACAACGTGCAGACGCACTGGGACGGCCCCGACCGAGATAGCCTGAGCGCCTCTACACGCCCTTCTTGTCGAAGAGTTCCTCGCGAAGCGCTTGCACTTGCTCGACGTCCAGGGCTTGCAGCATCGGGCGGAACCCCCGCACGCCTTCCCCCGGACCGAAGGCCCCCTGGGCCGAGACCGCGCGTGCCTGCGGACCGTCCAGGATCAAATACGCGTCCCTGCCTCCGTACAGCCCTTTGCGATCCACCAGATCCACGATCGCCGAGCGGGTCACGTGCAGCTCCTGACGGCCTCGCTCCAAGATGAATCGCTGGTTGGTAAGGACATACCGTGTCTTCGCATCCAGCCACGGCTTGCGTGTGATTCCTGCGTGCAGCATCCAGCCCCCCAGCGCACCCAGCAAGACGACCGTCAGACCGATCGCCCCCAGCAGGGACAGGAATCCGAGGGACCAAGGAGCAATGCCGGCGTCGAGCAGGCGACCCATCATGGACACCCCGACCAGGACCGTTCGTACTCCCACCATTCCGCACAAAGCACCGAGTGCTGTGGTGAGCGTGCGTCGCGTACTCAAGGGGAGCACCGCCAGCCAGGATCGCTTGGGTCTGGCCGCCCATCGAACCGCTTCCCCTTCGTCCATTCGCTGTTCGGGCGGCACGTTGCCACCACCCTCCTGCCCGGTCATCGTCTGGGCTCCCCGCACGATCGCCCATACCCGGTGTGGCGCTGCCACGCCCTGAAGCGTGAGGGTCAGACGACGGTGCATCGCACCCGTCGGTACGGCACGCACCAGGTCGAGATCTCCGACTTCGGGGTTTCGCCTGTGCCACGTGATGCGGGCAAACGAGATCCCGGCCCGCTGCACCGTGCGCTTGAGTTGACCGCTCTGCCAGATCACGTGGCGGTCCGTCACGGTGTAGCGCGCGGCCTGTGCCCACAGCACCGGCACCGCTCGAACCAGCAGTGTGAACGTCGCCGTCCACGCCGCAAACAGGATGAGCTTGCCCGTCGCGACATGGCCCGCTTGCGAGCCCGCCACCGCGAGCAACGTCGCGATCGCCGACATGCCGGCGAGCAGCCAGGCCATGGCGCGGTGCAGCGAAGACGCGACAACATGGGAGGGGGTCCCGGTCCACCTGACTCGTTCGGCAAACAGCGAGTCTCGCGGGATGGTGGACCCCGTGGAAGCTGGCTCGGAGGGAAGGACGGGAACGGTCACGATCTAAGCGTGAATCCGAAACCCCGGTTCGTAAAGTGCTGTTGAACTATTTCTGTCTGAATGGAAAGGTACAGGGTTCAGGAGGCCGGCGCGACGAGGATGACCTCGACCCGGTCATTCTTGCTGTTGCTGGGGGGGGGGAGGGGGTCATGCACGATGGGCCGATGGGGGCCCGCATCGAGCTGCTCCATGCGGGACTTTTCGACACCTTCCGCCTCGAGCGCGCTGGCGATCGCGCGCGCTCGGTCGCGGATCGCGGTCTGGGCAGCAGGCGGAGCCTTTGCTCGGGTGTGTCCGACCACGAGCACGGGGAACGCGGGATACTTCTTGGCGACACGTGCGAGGGCTTCCAGACGTGTCTTGGTCTGCTCGTCCCTCTGCAGGTTCCCTTGGATGACGATGACGACGCCTCGGTCGTCACGGTGGGGGTGGAGACCTGGGACCTGAGACAACTCGGCCAAGACGAGATCCGCGGGGGGGGCGGAGGGTCCTGCGCTTCGCGCGAGGGTGAGCAACGACAGACACGCGGTTCGAGCTCGCAGGGTCTCGTCGAGTGGAGTGGGCCTCGGCCACTTGGCGAGCGCTTCTTCGAGGCGGGCCACCTCGGACTGTGCGGTCTCCAAGCCCTCGAGGGGGCGCCCGAGCAGCCTCGCCGCGGTGCATAGCAGCCGCGCGTCGACGATGATGGATCGAGCGGCCGTGAGGCGCGCGAGCTCGCGAGAAGGGTCGCCAGGCGGGGTGGGGGTGATGGGCTGTGCGTCTCGGACCACCAGGATGAGCTGCTCAATCGACGCGATGTCGGCGTCGAGCCGCTCGCGCTCGGCGTCCAGTTCGCGCTGCTCCTTCGCGGATTCCGCGAGCGTCTTCTCCGCTTCCGCGGCGAGAAGCTCGGCGCGAGCGAGTCTCGCCAACACGGCGGCGCGCTCATAGGCCACCACCGCTCGCTCAGCGAGAATGCCGGCGGCGGCGATCTCTCCACGCTCGTAGGCAGCGTCCGCTTGCCGGCGCAGGGCGTCGGCATGGGCGACCACCTGTGGTGCGACAGCAGAAGCATCCTTGACCGCGGCGGAGCGCGCGACGTGTTCGGCCGCGCTCAAGGTGGCGGGTCGAGGCGGGCCCGCGCACCCTGCGGAGAGAAGTGCGAGCATTCCAACGAGGGCGAGGCGTTTCATCATCGGCTCCCTTTCGGTGCGGAGGCCGACGCCGTGGCGGGGGAACGCAGCCTTGCCGCCGACATCGCGGCCGCGGGAATGGAAGCACTCGATGCGCCGCGCAATTGCTGCAACTCGCCTTCGGCGCGAGATCGCCGGCCCGCTAGCGTCTCCAGCATGGCTTGAGACTTCCGTACGCTGGCCGCCGCACCCGCTGCCGTTCGCTGGCTCTGATCGGCGCGCCCCTCCGCTGTCGAAGCGAGGGCAGCGTCTCGGGCCATCTCAGCCCATTCGCGCGCGAGACCCTCGAGGTGCCGTGCATTGGTCTCGTCACCCGTGGACCTGGCTTGGTCCGCTCTCTCGAGTGCCCGGCGGGTTTGGTCCAGCGCATGGCTGGAACCGGGACTCGCAGAGCTCGCAGCCTGCTGGGCCAAGACGGCCGTCGCGACCGTTCGATCCTCGGTGCTTCGAGCGGCCAGGGCAGAAAAGGCAAGGCCTGCAACGGCAATTCCTAGGGCCGCCGCCAGAGCATGTCGCTTGGGGGATGGATGATGAAGCATGGGACCCCGAGAACAACGCACGGTGCGCGTCGGTGGTCAAGGGGAACCTTGGAGAGAATATCCGAACGATTTAGTCGATGTTTTGATCGAAGGATCGCAACGTCAAGGGGGGGGCGACCATCCAAACGTACCGAGCCCCCAAAAGGACAGCCGAAAGCACCTACACCAGATGTGATCGGTTTCCGGCGGGAGCGACGGATGGGCCGTCACTTGACCGAGGACTCCGAAAATTATATCACGTAACGTAACATGAAAGCTCGCGCGCCCCATATCGAGTCCAATAGCTCAGTTTCCCGATACATCTCCTACGTGAGAGATATCGAGCAGCTGTCACGAGAAGAGGAGTCGGAAGTCGCGCGGCATTGGCTCGCGGAGGGGGACCACCACGCGGCCGACCTCCTCATCCGTGCCAACCTGCGCTACGTCGTAGCGATCGCCCTCACCTACCGTCGCTACGGCCTGCCTCTGGCGGACCTCATCGCGGAAGGCAACTTCGGCCTCGTCCACGCCGTCAGCAAGTTCAACCCGGAGCGAGGAACCCGCTTCGTCACCTACGCCGCCTACTGGATTCGAGCCTACATGCTCAACTACGTCATCCGGTCGTGGAGCATGGTCGGCGTCGGTTCAGGTCCCCTGCGCTCCAAGCTCTTCTTCCGCTTGCGCCGCGAGCGAGCCCGGATCGCCAACCTCGTCGGCGACAACGAGGAGGCCACCCGCATCCTCGCCGAGCGCTTCGGAGAGTCCCAGGACAAGATCCGCAGCCTGGCCAACCGCCTCGAAGCACGCGACGTGTCCCTCGACGCCCGCGTCTTCGACGACGGAAGCGTCGCGATGCTCGACACCCTCGAATCGGATGAGCCCAATCAGGAAGACACCGTGGTGCACCAGCAGGCTCACGACCGAATCAAGGAGAGCCTCCGGGATGCTCTCGGAGAGCTCGATCCCCGCGAGCGCTTCATCGTCGAAGTCCGGATGATGGCGGATGCGGACGACGCGCTCTCCCTGGCCGAGATCGGGCGACGTCTGGGCGTGTCGAGGGAGCGTGCTCGTCAGCTCGAGGCCCGAGCGAAGAAGAAGCTTCGCGACAAGCTTACCCACCTTCGCGAGCACGAAAGCGTCGCAGCCTGAGACACGGACTCGCAGGCTCTGCTTTCCGCAGGGCCCCCTTGACCTTCACGGCACGCCCAGCAACTCCTTCACCTTGGCGATGACTTGCGGAGCTTGGATCGGCTTCGTGATGTACGCATTCGCGCCTAGCTGCAGGGCACGATGGCGGTCCTCCTGCGCCCCCTCCGTCGTGATCACGATGATGGGGGTGTCCTTGTGAACGGGATCCGTTCGAACCCTTCGGATCAGCTTCAGCCCATCCATGATGGGCATGTTGATGTCCGTCACGATCAAGTCGAACCGTGCGTTGGCGAGCTTGCGAAGACCATCGACCCCATCGTCGGCTTCAGTCACTCGAAGATTGCGAACCCTCGCCAACGCGAACACCAGAAGCTGGCGCATCATGGGAGAGTCTTCGATGATCAGGCACGCGTATTCAGCCATGGTCTTTGTCTAGACTCCGTGCTCGAGAAAGGACTCGATCCCCGGGACTTGGCGATCGGCGTCGGCGAACAAGCGAGCCGCCACGATCGCACTCGCCGCATGTCCCGACAGCAGCTTGAAGAACTCGTAGTCGACGGGCAGAAACCTCGCCTTCTGCTCGAGCGTCGCGACGATCACGATGACTCCAACGACGCGATCCGCGATGCGCAGGGGGATGCACGCGGCCGGGTCCGCTTCGTGTCGCGACGGGAGGTTGCCGTCCTCCGCGATAACAGCTGTTCCGGAACTGAACACCTTTCCAACCAGACCAGCATGAAGATCCATGCGGCCGGTCTCGCTGTCGTCCAGCCCTCGGCTCGCGATGCGAACCAGACTCGTCGCGTCGTCGGACAAGAAAAAGATCGCGTAGGTCTTCGCGCCCACGAGCTGTTCGAGGATCTCCTTGACCTGCCTCACCGCGCTGCTCACGTTCATCGTCGAATGCAGCTGACGGCTCGCAACGTAGAGTCCTGCAAGGTTCGCGAGCTCCGTTTCCACCTCGGAGTAGGTCATCTCGACGGCGGATGACTTGGCTTCGACCTCGCGCACTTCCGACAGGAGCTGTGCCTTCTCCGTTTCCAGCTCGGTGATCTTGGTCAACAGCTCCCGGATGGCCTGATCGCTCTTGATCTGCAGGCGCATCGCGGCGTTGTCCGCTTCGAGCTCCCCGATCTGCTGGTTCAGTAGCTCGTTCTCGCGCAACAACTCCTGCGTGAACCGAGCGCCCTTGTTGAAGAACGTCTGGATGAACTCGTCGCGCTCTTTGTTGAAAGACGGCGGCCGATCACTGCGGGGAGGGGCGGGGGGGGCGCTGCTCATGGGTGTGCCAATCCAAACTAGCGGGTCGCAAGCGTATCACGGCAGGGGCACCTGCAAGCAACGAACTGCGCGTCCCGGCAAGCCGGCATCCTACCTTCCGGCAGTCGGTCCGAGCATCAACCACCGGTTCAACTCCGGGGATAGCAGCCTGGGGACCGCTCTTAGTGCCTCGAGGTTGGGAGCCCCGACCAGCAGCATGACGGCTCGCAGTTCCAACTCCACCCGCTCCAACACCTCTCGGACCCCTCTGGGCCCGCTCGCATCCAGCGCTTGGAGGACGGGGCGGGCCATTCCCCCGATCGTGGCTCCCAAAGCAATGGCTCGTGCAATGTCCAGCCCCGTTTGAATACCGCCGGTCGCCACCACCGTCTGCATCCCGGCCTGACGCGCGAAGGCAACCGCGGCTGCTGTTGGGATTCCCCACTCCCGCAACAGCTCCCCCAAACCCCGCTTCGTTCCGCGCGCACGCTTCATTTCCACCGCAACCCACGACGTTCCCCCCGAGCCGGAGACGTCCACGTGCCGAATCCCCGCCTCGTATAGACGCCCGGCCGTTCGGGGCGAGATCCCACAGCCCGTCTCCTTCGCCACCACGGGCTTCCCCAGGTCCCGCGCCAGCCGAGCCATCGTCTCTGCGCCACCTCGGAAGTCCCGGTCCCCCTCCGGTTGCACCACCTCCTGTGCCGGGTTCATGTGCACGCAAAGCGCATCCGCTCCCACCCGGTCCACCATCTCCCGCAATGCTAAGGTCGGCGTCTCCCTCGCCTGCACGACCCCCACGTTTCCGAATAGAAGAATGCTCGGAGCCACGTCGCGAACCTCGTAGGTGGACGCAAGCTCCGGCCGCTCCAGCATCGCACGCTGACTCCCCAGGCCCATCCCGCATCCAAAGGCCTCCACCTCCGCCGCAAGCTGCCTGTTGATGTCTCGCGCTCGATCCGAACCGCCTGTCATGCCGGCAACCATCAGCGGTATCCTCAACCGCTTGCCCATCACCTCCACCGACGTGTCGATCGCGTCGATGTCAAGGTCTGGTAAGGAATCGTGCAGGAACTGCACCCCTTCCAGCAACGTCCCTGTCCGGTGGAACCCGACGTCCTCCCGCTGGGCGATCACGATGTGCTCGTCCTTCCTGCTTGCCGTCCGGTCGTTCGCTGCCGTCGTCCCTGGGTCACGTGTTTCTCGCGTCAAAGCTCTTCTCCTGAAGCGCCCGCGGTGCGTCGTTGACGACCGCCCGAAGCCGCGCCTAGCCTGCCTCGTTCCCATGAAAGAGCGCAAGAAGGCTGATGCTCCCCGTTCCCCCGCGGTTTCCCTCGATGGAGCCGTTTCTGAACCCCTTCCTAAGGCCTCCGACCCGGAAGAAGCCTTTCGGGCCTTGCTCGCCGATGTCCGCCGTGACGTCGACGCCCGGCTGGCCGGGTACCTGGACGCGCGCGTCGCCGAGACCGCTCGCCATGGCGCCGACGTCGAAGCCATGACCCGTGCGGTTCGTGACCTGACCCTGCGTGGGGGCAAGCGGCTCCGCGCCGCACTCGTCTTGCTCGGCTACCTAGCGACCGACGAGCGCGGTCCCACCGGACCAGCCCTCGATGCGGGCGTGGCTTTCGAGCTGTTGCAGACGTACCTGATCGTGCACGACGACTGGATGGATGGTGACGAGCGTCGTCGGGGTGGGCCCAGCGTGCCTGCCATGCTTCGCGCCCATCACGGGTCCGCGCGACTCGGTGACGCCGCCGCCGTGCTGGCAGGAGACTTCGCCGCGGCGCTATCCCTCGACGTACTCTCGCGGCTCGATTCTCCCCCCGACCGTCTCGTTCGGGCGCTCGGCCTGTTCGCCGAGATTCAGCAAGACGTCATCTGCGGTCAGCAGCTCGACATCGCTGGCAAGGAGCTGGACGTGGAGGTGTACTACCCGCTGAAGACAGGCAGCTACACCGTCCGCGGCCCCTTGCTTCTGGGCGCTATCCTCGCAGGCGCTCCCCCCAAGGTCATGCGTGCCCTCGACCAATACGCTCGCCCCCTTGGTGTGGCGTTTCAGATGCAGGATGACCTCCTCGGTGTGTTCGGCGACGCAACGAGGACCGGAAAGCCCGTGGGAGACGATCTGCGCCGGGGCTCGAAGACCGCCATCGCACAGCATGCCTTCCGCATGCTCGACCCCACCCATCGAGCCGCGTTCGACGCCGTTTTCGGCAATCCGGAAGCAACGGATGAGCAGATCGTGGCCGTCACCGACATGCTCACCGAAACGGGGGTGCGCGGCGCCGTCGTCGAACGGATTCACGACCTCATCCACGCGGCCATCTCCGCTCTGGTCGATGCTCCCATCGATCCCGCCCCGCGGACCATGCTCCTGGGCTTCTGCTCCATCCTCGCATCGCGCATCGACTGAGCCATGGGGTTCGAGGGCCAGGCGAGCGGGAAGGTCATCCTGCTGGGAGAACACGCTGTGGTTCACGGCGTGCCGGCCCTCGCCGCCAGCATCGGGCAAGGGGCTTGGGCTTCCGCGCGCGCGGCCGAGGCCCCATCGCTATGCATCGCCGATGCTTCGGGAGCGTGGACGCTCGACCCGGACTCCGAGTTGCTTCGGGCTTACCGCGCGCTCAGCGACCGGGTCGGCATCTCGGCCGAGGCGCGGGCCCGGATCGACATCCCCACCCGCGCAGGGCTCGGATCCTCCGCTTGTCTCGGGGTCGCCTTGGCGCGCGCCCTGATGGCGTCGCGAGCGATGCCCTTCGATGACGGAGAGGTGGTCGAGGCCGCCATGGCGTGGGAACGCGTGTTTCACGGCAACCCGTCTGGAATCGATGTGGCCGTGGCAACCCATGGCGGGTGCATCGAGTTCTCCCGGTCCGCTGGGGTGAAGCGCGTGCACCTCACAACCCCCATTCCCCTGTGCGTCGGGGACACAGGAACCCGGTCGTCCACGCGCGAGATGGTCGAGCTTGTGAGTCTCGCGCTTCGTCGACACAAGGGTGCCGGAAGCGATGTGCTCGAGGGGATCGGCGCGTGTGTAGGTTCCGCGCGCGGCGCCCTGGCCTCGGGAGACTGGGGGGCCGTCGCTCGCGCCATGAACGACAACCAGGAATGGCTTCGCGTTCTTGGGTTGAGCACCCCCGAATCAGACGCGCTCTGCCGTGAAGCCCAATCGGCGGGTGCCCTTGCCGCGAAGGTCACCGGCGCCGGTGGTGGCGGCTGTGTCATCGCCCTCGCCCCTGGAAGGCAGCACGACGTCCTCGAAGCCTGGCAATCCGCTGGATTCCGGGCCTTCGTGGTCGATGCGGGGGTCTGAGCCGGTCGAGCGAGGTCCGGGCAGAGCCCCATCAATGGAAGTCTCTGGACCGGACCTTGTAGCCTGCGGGGGTGTCGACGCGTTCGAGGTCCCGCGCGATGACGTGGGTGACCCCTTCGCGCTTGTCCAGCGTGCCGCGCACCAGCAAAATCCTCGCGTGCACCGCCGTGTGTCGGTGGGCCTCGAACACCGCGCCCCAGAGCACCAGGTTGACCAGTCCCGTTTCGTCTTCGATCGTCATGAACACGACGCCGCTGGCCGTGAACGGCCGCTGTCGGTTGAGCACTACGCCCGCGACGACGACCTCCGTCCCGTTGCGTAGGCTCCCAAGCTGCTCGGCTTGAAGCACCCCGGTCAACCTCGCGCGCAGATGTCGCATGGGATGGTCGTGCAACGACAAACCTACGCGCTCGTAGTCCAATACCAGCTGTTCAGCCGGGCGAAGCGGCGGCAAACGCACTTCCGGTTCCCGAAGGGCCTCGTCACCGAACAGCGCCCCTGCGCGAGGCGCACGCGCCTTCCACAGCGCAAGGCGGCGTCCCTGGACCAAGCCCTCGAGCGCTCCTCCTTCGGCCAGGGCCTCGACCACGTTCTTGCGCAGCGCCGTGCGCCGCAACAAGTCGTCCAGGCTTGTGAATGGACCCTCGGCGCGGGTACCCACGATGGACCGACCCGTCGACTCGCCAAGCCCCTGCAGCAGTCGGAGTCCAAGCCGCACCTTGGGAGGTCGATCGTCCGTGAGGGTACAATCCCAGTCGCTGTGGGTGACCCGGAGCGGAAGCACCTCCACGCCATGGGCTTGGGCGTCACGCACGATCGACGCGGGGCTGTAGAAGCCCATGGGCTGGCTGTTGATGAGCGAAGCGCAGAAGGCGGCGTGGTGGTGCGTCTTGAGCCAACCCGAGGCATACACGAGCAACGCGAAGGAGGCCGCGTGGGACTCTGGGAACCCATACTCCCCGAACCCCTGGATCTGCTTGAAGAGACGCTCTCCGAAGGGCTTCGAGATGCCCGTCCGCTCGAAGCCGCGCAGCAGGCGCTCTCGATGCTCCATCAGTCGTCCGTGCTTGCGCCACGCAGCCATGTCCCTGCGTAGCTGATCGGCCTCCCCCCCCGAGTAACCCGCCCCAGCGATCGCGATCTGCATGACCTGTTCTTGAAACAGAGGCACGCCGAGCGTTCTGCGCAAAATCGGCCACAAACAGGGGTGCGGGCTATCGATCGGGGCCTTCCCACTCCTGCGCGCCAGGTAGGGATGCACCATCCCGCCCTGGATCGGACCGGGCCGCACGATGGCCACCTCGATGACCAGGTCGTAGAAACACCGCGGCGCAAGGCGCGGCAACATGGCCATCTGCGCCCGGCTCTCGATCTGGAAGATCCCCACCGTGTCCGCCCGGCAAAACGAATCGTAAACTGCAGGATCCTCCGGCGGAATCGAGGCTAACGCCGCAAGCGGGTCGCTCCCCGGCATCACCAGATCCAACGCCTTGCGGATGCACGTGAGCATCCCGAGCGCCAGGATGTCCACCTTGAAGAATCCGAGCGTCTCCAGATCGTCCTTGTCCCACGGAATCACGGTTCGACCAGGCATCCGGGCGGGCTCGATCGGCGCCACCTCGCTCAACGAGGAGGAAGACAGCACGAATCCCCCCACGTGTATCGACAGATGCCTCGGAAATCGCTGGATCTGTCGCGCGATCCTGAACACCTGCTCGATCCTCGCGTCCTTCGGGTCGAGCCCCATCTCCCGCACACGCTCCGCCGGCACGTCCACCCCTTCCCACCCATGCGTCATCGTCCCCGACAACCGGTCCACTTGATCCATCGATAGCCCGAACGCTTTGCCCACATCCCGCAGCGCACTCTTGCCCCGGTACGAAATTACCTCCGACACCATGGCCGCTCGATCCCGACCGTAGCGACGATAGATCTCCTGGATGACCTCCTCGCGCCGCTCATGCTCGAAGTCGACGTCGATGTCGGGAGGGTCGCTTCGCTCCGGTGACATGAAACGTTCGAACAGCAGGCTCGACCGCGCCGGGTCGACGGCCGTGATGCCGAGCACGAAGCACACGGCGCTGTTGGCTGCGCTACCTCGCCCCTGGCACAGGATCCGCCTCTCCCGAGCGATCTCGACGATCTCGTAGACGCTAAGGAAGTAGGGCGCGACGCGCAATTGCTCGATGAGCCCTAGCTCCTTGTCGATCTGCGCGCGAACGGAAGGCTCAGGACCGTTGGGGTAGCGCCACGGCAACCGCTCCTGCACGAGCCGTCGCAAGGCTTGGTCGGGAGATTCACCCTCCCGCAGGAAGTGGTCGCTGGGGAAGCGGTAGCGCAGCTCGGACAGGGAAAACGTGCACTGCGCCGCGACGTCCACGGACTCCTGCACCCACTCGAGGTGGTCTGCGAACAGACGGGACATGCGCGTGGCCGAGGACAAGTGAGCCTCGGCGTTGGGCAAGAGTGACGTCCCGGCCTCGTCGAGGGATGTCTTCTCCCGGATGCAGCACAGCACGTCGGCGAGCTGTTTGCGACCGGCGACATGAAACAGGGGGCGGGCCGTGGCAAAGATCCGGAGCCGGAACTGGGCTGCGAGGGAAACCGCCAGCTGCTCGTGCTTCGCCTGGTCGGCACCCATGTGCCGTTGCACGGCCAGTCGTACGTGCTCCGCCGGAAAGGCCGAGAGAACCTTGTCGCAAAGCTTCTCCTCGTGGGGCGCGGGAAGAACCGCAAAGAGACCGTCGGCGTGGGGGGATAGCACGGCGAGATCGAGGGAAGACATCCCCTTGGGCTTGTCGGCATGGGCGATCGTGAGCAGGCGGCATAGGTTCTGGTAGCCCGCGTGATTGCGCACGAGCAGGATGAGTCGAGCGTCGTGGCTGTCGACGGCGAGAGAGGCTCCGACGATGAGCTTGACCTGGAGTTGCTTGGCCGCGGCATGGGCGCGGGCGAGACCGTACAGGCCATCGGTGTCGCACAGGGCGATCGCGTACAGGCCGAGCTTGTGGGCCTGCTCGATGATCTCTTCGGGCTGGGACGCGCCACGGAGGAAAGAGAAGCACGACTGGGCGCAGAGCTCAGCGAAGGCAGGCGAGTTGGCGACCTGCGGGGGAGGCGGGGAGGGGACGAGTCGAGGTACCATGACCACTGAACATAGTAGCAGGTGTCAGGCGGTGAGGCTCGGTCCAGGAGTGATACCGAACAGGATCAGACCCGAGGAGCCGGCAGCCGGTTAGGGCCGCCCGAGTCCGACTCCGGTTGCTTGGGCCGACGAGCGCAAGGGTAGCGGCCCTGCCGAGTCAGGGAAGGAAAGTCTGGAGGGTGTCGGCGGTGTCGAGGGGGTTGGTATGGATGAACGTATGATCCCCGGCGATTCTCTTCTCCACAAGGTGGGGCAGGGCCTTGCGAAGGGGGCGAACCTCCCCCGGGAGGAAGGAGAGCGTGAAGGTGGGGCGCATCAGGAGCACGGGGATTCGGAGGGTGGAAAGCAGGCCCGAGATGTCTTGCCGCAGCGCGGAGCCGAGGATCTCTTCGAACGCAGCTTCAGGCAACACATGATGATAGGCGCCGTCCTCGGTCCGGCGGAACGCTTCGGACCAGAGCTTGCGGTCCACCTCGTCCCAGTGTTGCAAGTAGATGAGGCTTCGGCCGGCGGCTTCCCAGGACGCCTGGTCCGGGAAGGGGCCGCGCTCGGCACGCACGGATGCGGTGATCAAGGGCGGGAATGCGCGAATGATGCGGTTGAGTCCCCCGGGGAGCACGGGGTCGGCGAGGGCAAGGGCCCGGACTCGCTCCGGGTGGGTGCAGGCGAAGTGGGTTGCCACCTTGCCACCCCAGGAGTGGCCCGCCAGGTCGATCGTGTCCAGTCCGAGCGCGTCGAGAACGCCCCAAATGTCTCGCGACGTGTCCTGCAGGGTGTATCCCGAGGCGGGCGAGGAGCTTGTGCCGTGGCCGCGCAGGCAAAGTGCCAATACCCTTCGGCTCGGGCTGAGCAGCGACGCTACGCGCGCCCAGGACCAGGCGTTGTTGTTCAATCCGTGCAACAGCAACAGCGTCGGGGCGGGGCCGGGCCACTCCAAAGCATGGAGACGGACCTCCCCGAGGCGGACGTCAAGCTCGTTCGGGGGCAAAGGGGCGGCGGGGAGCCGTCCGTGGCGTCCCCCGAACAGGCGCGTCACGCGCTTCAAGGAGCGGTGGAAGGCGGCGGAGGCGTCGACGCGGGGGTCGGTGGGCATGGGAAGGTCGTAGCATGGGAGAAGCTTTCGAGGACTCCCAATCCTCGCTATGGGCTTCTGGGTTCAGTCGAACCATCCGTGGAGCTGGAGGGTGCCTTGGTGGCGATCCCGATAGATCCATGCGCTGGCGCATGTTCCGGCGATTCGCACCCAGACGAGGAAGTAGTCGCGGGAGGCGGGATGGGGAGTCCACCACGCGATGTCCGTGAGTCGGTGGTCGAACTGCACTTGTTCGATCCGCAGGGGAGGGAGGGACTCGAGTACGAACTGGGCCCCCGGGCAAAGCGATGGTTCGCCAAGGGCCACGGGTTTCGGGAGAAGACGGGTGACCTCGGCCTGCCTCGAGAAAGGCAGACAGAGCGCGTGGTGGAAAGGACGTAGGACGGGGGGACGCAGACAGGAGCGGGCTTCGGGAAGGTGGGAATCGACGAGACAGAGGGTTCCTAGCCGGTCGGCGCCAATTTCGGCGGAGAGCTCAGCGAGCAACGTGGGCAGCGCATCGGGAGACACGGTGGCGTCACGAGACAAGTCGAGCTGTACACGGGGGGCTGGGACGAGCAAGGTCGTCTCGAGCCGAAGGCCGAGGACGGGGGCCTGCAGCTCCATGGGCTCGAGTCGGGCGCGGAGGATGCGAAGCAGATCCTCGGCTCGATCGATGGGGGCAGGCATCTCAAGTTGCGTCGTGAATTCCTCCGGCTGGCCCTGGAGTCGGGCGATGGACCGGTCATGCTCGAAGGTGACGGCTATGGATCGAAGCGCTTGCCCTCGCCCTTGCAGTCGGGCTGCCAGCCGGACGGTGAGCCGGCCGAGGACGAACACCAACGCTGACAGGTCGTGCACCCCTTCGTCCCAGCTGGCGTGTTCTCGGAGGGTGGGGGGCGGAGTGTAGGGCTGAAGGGGGCAGGGGTCGTGCCCGACGGCCAGCATCATGACCTCGGCTGCCCTGTCTCCCAGCCTCGCTGAGACCTGGTCCCGGGGAAGCCGCAGGAGATCCCCGATGGTCAAGACACCCACGCGAACGAGCCAGCATGCGGTTTCGTCGTGGATGGGTAAGGCGGAAACGGGCAAGCCACGAAGGTGGTGCAGGTCTTCCCCGGGCTCGACCACGTGCAGCAGGTCGTGGCCATGTCGGGCGACGATCTCCGCGATGCGAGGCCCTTGGGCGATTGCGACGCGTGCGACGTGGCCGAGTTGTTCCACGTGGCTCTTGAGCTCGTGCAGCAGGGGGAGCTCGCCTCCGTGCAGGTGGGTTGCCCCGGTCAGGTCCAGATGGACTGCATCCGGAGGGGAGAGTCCGACCGTGGGACAGAATGCGAGTGCGGCTTCGGCGACCCGGGCCAAGGCCTCTCGAACCTGCCGTGTGGACACCGTGCGTACCTCGAGGGACGCCATGAACGCATGGGCTTCGGCGATGGTGAGCCCGGCCCGCAAGCCGAGACGACGGGCCGAGTCATCGACCGCGTCCAGGGGGGTGTGTGCCCGCAGGGGTTCCGGGTCCGCTTGTTCGGAGCGCAGCACGACGCCGAAAGGCCGCGGGCGGCCGGACGCAGGGGCGGCCAACTCGCAGAGCAAGTGGGGGAGCACGATGGCGGCCACGCGACGATACGGCATACTGAACATGGTATCAGTTATTTTGTCTTGTGCCAGGACTCTTCGCCAGGCAGGTTCTTGCCATTCCGTCGGGCTCCCCTATGCTGGCCGGGTGCGTCGTCCCCTTGCTCCGATCGTCCTTTTTCTGGCCGGCTGCGGCCACTCCTCTGGCTTGCCATCGACCGCGCGCGACCAGCCGGAGCCGGTCGCTTTGTTCATGCCTGAAAACGTTGATGCATATAAAGATGCCGCAACATATAGCGTTTCCAGGCGGGTGACGCCAGAGATTGACCTTTCCGTGTCGACCTCTGTCGGAAGCCCCTCCCACGGTCGGCTCCTCGGTGGCATTCCGCTTCCCTTGCAAGGCGAGGGCTTCGTCTTTGACCCGGAGAAGGACCCGGAGCATCGTTTCGGAACGGCGGAGTTGGTGACGGCAATCCAGGACGCAGCAGCCTGCGTGGCGGTGCGGCTTCGTGGCCTCCCCCTTCGCATCGGCGAGCTGTCCGGAGCCGAGGGGGGAGATGTCTCCGGACATGCCTCCCATCGCAGTGGGCGCGACGTCGATGTCCTGTTCCCTCTGCTCGACGCCAGCGGGAATTCATTCCATTCCAAAGCAATTCCTATCGAAACCAATGGAACAGGAGTTGATTATCAGGATCTTTCTGAGGGACTGGATGACATTCCTGTTCGTCTCGACATTGCCCGGACTTGGGCCTTCGTCGAGGCCTTCCTGTCCCACCCTGACGCGCGCGTGAATCGCATCTACCTCGCAGAACACCTGCGCTCGATTCTTCTGGAACACGGCAGAACCGCGGGGGCGGACCAAGCGGTGCTCAACCTGTTCGGGCACGTGACCTGCCAGCCCTCGTTCCCCCACGACGATCACATGCACATCCGTGTGTTCTGCTCCCCGCAGGACATCGTCGCGGGTTGCGAGGACACGCCCCCCGTCTACCCCTGGCACGAGCAATACCTGGCGTCCCTGGGGGTCTCGTTCCGACCGGCTCGCCCTGGCCCCTCGCGGGCCCAGGTCACCTCCGTCCGTGAGGCCCAGAGAAAGGCCGAGCGCGCACACGGGACGCTGCACGCCGACGTGCGCGCCTTCCTGAAACGAAGGGAGACGTGGGCCCGGAAGCCAAGTCCTGGTCGTCCGTACTGCCCGTGAGGAGACCTGGAGAGGATTATAGACGCAACATGTAATGATAAAGTTCGAAACGTTGCGCGTACTCTACAGTGACAGGCCGTACACGAAAGCCGCCTTGGGGTGCCGGAGGGACCTCTCCGCGATGACCGCCATGGGAACCGTGTCGCCATCGACGAACTTCTTCACCAGTTCCTCGGCCTGCTTCCGATCGCCCTTGGCCTTGATGCCTCCGGCGACCTTCATCATCTTGTCGATGGCGGCTGGAAACTTGTCGAAGTGCAAGGTGAAGGCTCCCTTGTCCTTGCCGTTGGCTGCCGGAGCGGCAGCGTCGAACGTGATCGCCCCCTCCTCGAGCAAGAAACCCACATGGATCGCCGACACGTGGCTGTAGGTCTTCGGCTTCCCGTCGTCCGTGTACATTCCCCGCGCAATGTGGTTCAGCGCCCAGAGGATCGAGTCTACGTAGGTCTGCTCCGCCAGCGTTGCGTCGATGATCCCCTGCTTCTTGAGCAATGCGACGAACCAGAGAGCGCCCGTCTGGGCCTTCAACTCCTCCATAGTGCTCGCCAAGGGGCCGCCAAAGTGCTGATCGTCTGTCTTGCCCTGCACCTTGTACTCGTGCGAAGGCCCGAAGTTGTGCGTCGCTTCGTGCAGAATCGTCCCCAGCAGCGAAGGGTCCTGGCCCGTCGCGCGCTTGCCCGCCGTCGCCGCGTCGAGCATGGACTCGGCTTGTTCCTTGCGAATGTGGAGGCTGTCTGGGTCCGTGTACAGGTTGCTCATCACCACGGTCCTGCCGCGCCCTTCGTTGGCCACAGGCCCCCAGTTCGGGAGGCTCTGGCCGATGGTCGCCCCAAGCGGGTGCCGCGAGTCTCCCGCGTTGGCGACGATGTCGATGAAGTCCGGCAGGTGGAAGGAAACCTTCCGCGCCTTGTAGGGGGCACCGATGTGCTTGGCGAGGTCGTCCTCCATCTGCTGCCGTACGGGCTCGAGCTTTTTCTGCCAGGTCACCGACGCCTCGTTGATGCGGGCGAAGCTCATGTGAAAGCCGGCCTTGCGACTGCAAGGCTCCCAGTACACCTCGTCCGGGCCGATGCGCAGGTACCACTTGGAGTTGGTGGCATTCAGCTTCGCCCACGCCTCGTCCGCCGGCTCCCAGCGGTTGTCGAGGAAAGCCTGGGCAGCCGCTTGCAAGTACTCCTTGAAGGGGGCTTCGCCGCTGTCCAGGCTATCGGCGGCCATGCGAAGCTCCTTGGAGACCTTCTCCGCAAGGTCCTTGAACGTCACCGTGATCGGCTCGGGCACGAGTTTGTCCCCGTCCTTCTTCACCACCACGAACGGCGACATCAAATTCTCCCCGTCCGCGTGCTTGGCGAGCTTGTCGCAGAATCCTTCCTCTTTCTGCACGTCCTCCGGGTACATCGCGACCAAGACCTTCTCCGGTGACTTGGCAATGGCCGAGCACGCTGGGTTCTTTTCCGTCTTGGGCGCGCTACACTTCGGTCCCCAGTTGCGACGAAACGCCGCGTGACCGGACGGGTCGTCCTTCGGGATTTGCGCCGCGAGGGGGGCAAGCCCCCGTTGCTGCCCATGCAGATCGTCAATGAGCTTGGCCGCTGCGAGCATGTGGCGGACGAACACCTTGTCCTGGGGCGGACTCTTGGTGAAGTTCGAGAACACCAGCGTCGGTTGGCCCTGGTCGAGCTCTTCGATCACGAGCATGCGACGCTTCTTCTCTGCGTCAGTAAGGTCCTTGGGGAACGTCGGGCTCTTCGCCCAGGCCTGCATCTGCTTGTAGATCTCCTCGAAGCGAGCCGTGAACCGGTCGCCGTCGACCCAGTTGCCCTGGGTCGGGTAGAAGAGCAGAGAAGCCACTTCCTCAGGCTCGATCGCCTTGTTTGCGTTCTTGTCCTCGATCCAGAAGATGGGCAGATCCATCTGCACGGCCACGCGGTTGAACGTCGCCCGGTCGAGCGCGTCGTAGGCGACGACCTTCGGGGCGGAGGCGGAAGGAGCAGGTGTGGGACTCGGCTTGGCCTTGGGCGGGTCACAGGAGGTAAGCGCCATCAAAGCGCCGAAACCGACCAGGAAGCGCGTCACGGGGTTCATTTTCATGGTGTTCTCCCGGCATTGCGGTGGACGGGGCACGTTACCGCAGATGTCAGCCGAAGGAAGAGGGGAGATCAGAATGGACTGGCAGGACACAAAAGCTGATCGTATGTTCAGTCTATGGCTATCCCCGTTCCGTCGCACCTCGTCTCACAAGCCCGCCCCCCAGCCATTCTCCAACAAGAGGAACGGGTCTTGCCCCTGCCAGACTTCGCTGCCGCCTTGCCCGACGGCGGCTTGCCTCGAGGCGCCGTCGTGGAAATCACCAGCCATGGGAGCGGCCTTGCCTCGTCCCTCGCCTTGCACGCATGCGCCTCCGCCCAGCAAGAAGCCCTGCTGCGAGGCGGTGATCCTGCTTGGTGTGCCTGGCTCGATCCCTCCCGAACCCTGTACGCTCCCGGTGTCGCCTCCCACGGCGTCGTGCTCGAACGCCTCCTCGTCGCGTATCCCCCCGCGCAATCCCTCGCCCGAGCCGCCGTGCGCATGACCCTCAGTCACGTGTTTTCCGTGCTGATCGTCGACACCCAGGGCGTTCCCGGTCGCTCCGTGCTTCTTCCTTTGCTCCGATGGCCCAACGTCGTGCGACGGCTCGCCATGGCCGCGCGAGAGGGGGACACATGTGTGGTGCTGCTTACCGATCGGCAACGCGCTGCCCCCATCGGCTTGCCCGTGGCTTTGCGTTTGGAGCTCGAGCAACCCCAGCAAGGGATGTTGCGCTCGAGGGTCGTGAAGGAACGTCGTGGGAGAATCGGGATGCCCGTGGAGCTAGCCTGGACGCGCCCGCAACGGGATCAGCTCTCTCGCTCGGCGTGAGCCCGGCTCAATGCAGGTGCTTTCGCGCGATCTCCGCCCATGTTCCTTGCGGCTCGATCTTCACGTACTGCTCCCAGCAAGGCCGTGCCTGCTGCACGTCGCCCAGATGCTCGAACGCCATCGCCAGGTTGAAGTACGCGTCCGCAAACGTCGGATCCGACGCGATCGCAGACTGAAAGAAAGGCACAGCGTCTGCCGGCTCCCCACGCTCCAACATGATGTATCCCAGGTTGTAGTGTGCCTCCGGCTGCGTCGGCTCGATCTCGAGCGCACGTCGATACAGCTGTTCGGCCGCCGCGTCGTTGTGGCGCCGGAAGCAGACGTTACCCAGATTCGTATAGGCGATGGCCAGGTAGGGATCGAGCTCCAAAGCCTGTCGGTACAGCCCTTCCGCCTCCCCGAACGTGGTAGGGTCCTCGTCGAGCTGGCTCGCCTGGACGTACAAATCGTAGGCCGAGCGCGCGCGCTGCCGGCTGACGGCCGGGCGCAGCACGCGTACGACGTCGTTGCGCAGCGTCTCGACGTCGAAGTCCAGCAGCATCTGGCCTGTGCAAGGCTCGAACGTACCGTCGTGGCCCCGGACCACCACCTTGGAGCCGTCGGAGACCACGCGCAGCTCCGACAGCGGGCGCGTCACCTTGGGCAGAGCGTTCTTGAGCTTGGTCACCGCGCGGGCCACGTCGCGCAGTCGGACCTTGTGTTCGATGAGATGGCTTGCCGTTCGCAGGGCGATCAGATCGTTGAACGTGTAGGCGCGACGCCCGCGACGCCGTCCGGATGGGGATACCACGCCCGTTCGATCCAACGAGCGGAGCTGCCCGCGCGTGAGACCGAGCAACCGGCAGACCTCGGTGCCCGAGAACAGATCCGTGAGCGGCTCCCGCGGTGACGGCAGGGGCGGTAAGTCCGGCAAAGGCGCGGGCGCGATCGGATCGTCGCGTTGCAGACGCCTCGCAACTCCGAAGTCCACGTGAATGACCTTGTGCTGGTCGGCGTTCGGTTTTTGCTTTCGCCCCATCGTTGTGACCACTGCGCGAGGGAGGAACAACTGCACGGCACGCGCGGCCGCGTCAAGAGACGCCGATGACAACCTTCGCGAAGTAGCGTGAATCAGGAAACCAGCGTCGCCGATGCACCCCCACCTCCGCGTCTTCCCGGTTCTCGACACCCTCCAGGACGAGCCCCTCCCTCGCCCTGCCCTTCACGCTCCCCCTCCCATCCGGGCCGCGCCTGCCTCCACGACCGCATCGACGTCCACGTCGATCCGAAGCTCCTTCTCTTCTGACCGCACGAACAAGTCCATGCGCGTGGTGCCGAGCATCCCCGGCGCGCGCGACTGCGCCTCCCGCTGCGCAACCCTCACGGCACGAAGCCGCAGATGCGGATCCATCGCCACCGCGCGTGTCCTCTCCTCGCAGGCCCAGGATGACGGCTCGTCTGCCCCTTGCTGCATCGCGCCCCAGCGCAAGATGATGCTCGTGGTGCCGCGATAAACGAGCGATGGACCTTCTTGCTCAGCAGCCCCTTCGGAAACGACGTCCGCCCGATCGAACAGCGTCGCCCAGAGCCCGTCGCCCGCGCGAACCAGTGACACCACACGCGTCGCCACCGGGTGAGGATGCCTCACCTTGGTGATCCCAGGACCGGGGCGCCGCTGTTCATCCATGCGCGGATCGTAGGACGGTCCCGCCGTCCCGGGCCAAGCGCCTCGCGTATGCGCCACCAAATTTGGCCCAGCCCCGCATGCCGACCGACCCTTGCCCAACGATGGACCAGGAGCTTCATGGCATGCTGAAGGACGCTGAAACGTACCGAGGGGTCGACCGCCGACGTCACCGGATTCTCGTCACGCGCAACACGGAGTACCACTTCCGCGATGGCCTGTGCGTCGCGGTTCGTGACCGAAACACCGGCGAATGGATGACGGACCACGTCGCCCTGCAGCGCACGGTGTCCGGAAGCCTCCAATTCCTGCCCAATGGTGCGATCCGTCCGAACATCGGCCAGCCTCGCGTGGGCGAGTCCCTGTTCTTCGCCACCGGGGGGAGGGACCTGGTCACCAGCCCGCTGCTGCAGGAGGTGCGACCCCCGAAGAGCCTCGTAGACGACTACCCGGCTGGCCTTCGAGGCCTGCGTGGGCGCGCCGCGAAGCGTTGACCCCGCGCTGGCGGGACGGGTCCCTTTCCTGATCGACAAGACGCCGTCTTTGCGTCCAAATGGTCCCATGCCTTGCACGCCGGAACGACTGCTCGAGCTTCTGAGCGAAGGCGGATTTCGCTACTGGACGGCCCCGAACCCCGCGGATGGATGCCTCGTGGCGTTCATGGGCAACCATGCCACCCGTCCCACCATCATCGTGCACGTTCGGATGGACTCCGACGGTGCGGTGCTCACGGCGATGGTCACCGCATTCCTGCGCGTGTCCGACCACCCGTCCCTGCCCGTGCTCATGCAGGCCATGCTTCACGAGGCCTACCTCACGAACCTGGGGCAGTGGGAGATGGACCCGAGCGATGGTGAGGTTCGTGTCACCGTGCAGCTTCCGCTGTTCGATGCCGAACCGACGGTTCGTCAGGTGGGACGTACCGTGACGGCGGCGGCGCATCTCGCGGACCGCGCGTGGCCGCGTCTGCTCGCCATCCTCGAGACGGGAGAGGATCCGGTGCTGGAGGAAGAAGTGGACGATCCGGCCCGTCGCGAGCTGCGGCGCTTGCAGATCCGGATGCAGGAGTTGCTGCGCGCGCAGCGCACCGAGACCAAGCACAACTGAGGCGAGTATGGGCACCACGATCGAGAGCATCGAGGCCATCTTCGAGCAGGCGAACATCAAGTTCGAGACCGACCAGGAGGGGGAGTTGGTCCGGACCCTCTGGGTTCGAGACGGGTCGCCCGTCACCTTGATGGTATTCGTCCTCGAGGAGGGCGGGCTGGTGCAGCTGCGTGCGCCGATCCTCCTGCGAGCCGAGGACGACGCGAACAAGCCGTTGCTGTTTCGCGCGATGCTGCAGATGGCCTACGAAATCCGGCTCGTCCAGTTCGAGTACGACCCGGGCGACGGCGAGGTGAGCACGTGCATCGACATTGCTGTCGAGGACGGAGAGCTGACCTCGTCGCAGCTGTTGCGGTGCTGCTCGGTCCTGCTGGACGTGTCTTTCCTCGCCCGCGACCGGCTCACCAAGATCCTGGAGACCGGCAAGGACCCGGCCCTGGAATCCGAGGACGTGGACGTCGAGGAGGCGGAGCAAAGGCAGTCGCAGCTCGACGCGATGGCAGAGCTCGCGAAGTTGATCCGTCGTGGCGGGGGTGGGGAAGCCTGAAAGAAAGACGTCAGCTCTTGGGGGCGGACAGGCGTGCGGCGACGCCGGCCAGGTCGACGCCGGTCGCGGCCTTGAGCTGCTCGTTGGCGCCGATGATCTTGCGGGTCAAGGGATCGCCCTGTCCGGTGGACTGGGGAAGCACGGTGACCTTGCCAATGCGAACCGGGTGATCCGCGCCGCTGATGCTCTGGATCATGGGCAGGATGTTCTGCAGGACGAGCACCTCCTTGGCCGCGGCGCCGCCTTTTCGGTAGGCCTCCACGAGCTCGTGCAACGCGGCGGCCTCCGCCTTGCCGCGCTCGATGATCGTCGCGGCCGCCCCCACGGCGTCCTCTTCCATCTTCAAACGAGCCGCATCCGCGGGCTGAACCACGTCGGCATCCAGCTGCCTCTCCACCTGCACTGCCCGCGCTTGCTGCCGCTTGATCTCCGCGCCCACCTTCGCGATCTGCGCGCGAACCTCGCCTTCCGCCGTTGCGATCATCGCGTCGCGTCGCGTCCGGGCGTCCATGATGCGCTTGGCCATCTCCCGGTCGGCGATCGCGACGTCAGCGTCGTACCGGGCAATCTCGGATGCCTGCCAGTTCAGGGCCTTCTGCTCCGCCGCCCCGGACTGTGCCTGGGTCTCGGCGACCACCGCGCGCTGCCGCAGGCTTGCCCCGCGGATACGTCCGATCGAGTTGAGGTACCCGACGTCGTCCGTGACGTTCTGGATCTTGAGCTGATCCAGCTTGATCCCGAGCTTGGAGAGGTCGTGCTCGGCCTCTTCGGTCAGGATGTGCGTGAAGCGGTTCTTGTCCTCGTTCACCTCCTCGGGGGTCAGCTGGGCCAGCACCCCGCGCAGGTTGCCTTCGAGGGTCTCCTTGGCGATATACGTGATTTCATCGCGATTTCGTCCGAGGAATCGCTCCACTGCGTTGTGGATCATGGGCTCTTCGCCGGGGAGCTTCACGTTCGCCACCGCCTTCACGTTCAGCGGGATGCCGCCCTTCGAGAAGGCGCCGTGCACCTCCACGTCGATGTTGATGTTGCGCAGGTCGATGAAATCCACGCGCTCGAGCAGGGGGATCCGAAGCGCGCGCCCGCCACAGACGACCCGATAGCCGACCACCTTGTTTCCCACCTTGCGCTTGGCCCCGGACAGGATCATCGCCTGGTTGGGTGGGACCACGTAAAGCATGCGCTTGAGGGTGATCAGGATGAAAACCCCGACCACGAGCGCCACGAAGAAAAGGACGCCAGCGACACCCATCACGCACCTGCCTTTCGGGACTGGAGCATGGATGCAAGGTCGATTCCGACCGCGCGTCCGGTTTCTTGCATGACCTGGCTGACCACGCTGGGGAAGGCGCTGATGAACGCCGCGTAGCTGGCTGCATCCCCGCCGTCGATGACGTTGATCTCCTTGACTTGGGTTGCCGCTGTTCGCTGGATGGCGGCCTCGGCGATCTCTTTGAGGTGGTTGAGGACGTAGATTTCTCGGCCGTGCAAGCCCGCGGCCGTCCATTCTGCCACCACGGCCTGCAGGGCGGCGGCGCGTGCCTTGCCGGTCTCGATGAATGGGTAGGCCTCCCCGCGGGCCTTGAGTTCTTCGGCGCGGCGGCGGGCCTGTGCGGGAAGAACGACGTCGCATGTGAGCCGCAACTGTTCGTATTGTTTTCGCATTTCCTGAAGGTCTTGCTCGGCAACTGACCGGGCTGTTTCGGCGTCGACCACGGCTTCGTTCTCCGCGGACGCCGCGACGGCCTCGAGCTTGGCGAGCTGCGTCTGGAACTCGTTCTTCTTCTTGAGCACGAGGGCTTCGGCGTTCTTCTGGGCCGTCTCGGCTCGGGTCCGGGCGGCAGCCTGGGCCTCGGCTACGGTCTGGTTGGCCGCATTCTCTGCGTTCTCTGCGTCGCGAAGCATGTTGGCGATGGCTTCGCGCCCCAGGTTGGTGAGGTAGCCCTGCTCGTCCGAGACGTGCTGGATCTTGAGGACGTCGAGTTGTAGCCCCAGCCGTTCGAAGTCATCGCCAGCGTTTGCCAGCAGCTTGTCTGCGAATTTTAGCCGGTCCTGGTTGACCTCCTCTGGAGTCAGTTCTGCGAGCACTTCGCGCAGGGCGCCTTCCAGCGTGTCTTGGGCGACCTCTGCCAGGCGCTGGATGGGGACGTCGAGGAACCGCTCTGCGGCGCTCCGGAGGTACCGTGGGTCGCTAGAAATCTTGACGTTCGCGATCGCTTGGACCGACAGGGGGATGCCGCCCTTCGAGAAGGCGTTCTGGACCGCCACTTGGACGGGGAAGATCCGCATATCCAGCTCGGATACCGACTCGAGCAGCGGGATCCGAAGCCCTCGCCCCCCGTGCAGCACGCGGTATCCGACCACGGACCCATCGGGCATTGTGTGCCGCCTTCCGCTGAAGATGAGGAGCTTGTTGGGGGGGCAGATGAACAGCAGCCGCTGGATGATCAGCAGCAGGGCCCCCAACAAGATCACGGCCAATACCGATGCCCCGAGCACGATGGCGGTCAAGGCAGCCTCTTCCGGACCTGTGTTTCCTGACATGGGCAGAGAGGATACACGCCTGCGCTTCAGTGCCAAGCGCCGTCGGAGCCCCCAGTCCCCCCCTAGCTGTCGGAACTCCCGGACTTTTCGATAGGTTCGACGAACGCGTGGTCCCCGCGAAACTCGACCACCACGACCTCGTCTCCGGTCTGGATGGATTCGGCATCGGTCGTGGCGAGCATGTCCACCTGCCTGCCTTTCACCACGACCCTGACTTTGCCCAGCGAGCCCTTGCGAAGGGGCACGGTGACCTTCGCCATCTTGCCGACGGTGTCGTCTTGGCCCATAGCCGAGGAGACCGAACCTTTGAGTGCGCGAAAGATGAGGGCTGCGGCGAGACCGGACACCAGGCCCGACGCGATGGAAAGGGCGAGCGACAGCCCGAACCCGCTGAGGTCGAGGTAGTGGAGCAGCGAACCGACCATGCCGAACGCCATGAGAGCGAACGTCCAGAACCGCATCGAGAGAAAGACGCCTACGGTGCTCAGGGCGCCATGCGCTACGTCGCCATGGCTCCCCGCCTCCAAGGCGTGGTCTGCGTCTCCGTCGGCGGAAAGGTCGTCCACGCCGTCCGCGTCTGCGTCCGCGTCTGCGTCGGCACCGCCCGCGTGGGAGAGGACGAATTGCAGGGTCAGGGTCCCCAGCCCGAGCACGAGCGCCGCCAGATAGATGATGCCCACGTTCGGAAGCCTAGCCCTTCCGGTGGGTTCCGGAAACCCCCTCGCCGCTCTCACCGCGGCTCACCCCAAAACACCTAGCCTTCGGCTCGGATAGCCCCAAACTCAAGAACGTTCTTCGAGCAGCGCTTGATTTGGGACTAGGCTCGAAGTCCCAACCACTTCCGGTCGAGCACGAGCGTGTACAAGGTCCTATCCCATCACCCTCCGGTGGATTCTCGCCGCATGGACAAGGCGTTGCGCTTGCTGCACCGCGCCTTGGGGCCTTCGAAGCTGCTCACCTCGAGGGATGGGTGTGAGCCTTACAGTCGGGACGAGTCGGAGGCCCAAGGTCGTGTTCCTGACGTAGTGGTGCTCGCGTCGTGTCCGGGGGATGTGGTGGCGACGCTGGATTGCGCGCGACGTGCGGGGGTTCCTGTGACGCCGCGGTGTGCGGGGACGGGGCGGACCGGGGGTGCCGTTCCGCTGCGAGGGGGGATCGTCCTGAGCACGCTGGGGATGAACGGGGTCAAGGAGGTCGACGTACGGGACCGGGTGGCGGTCGTGCAACCCGGTGTGATCTTGGAGGATTTGCACCATGCGGTGGAGCGGGAGGGGTTCTTTTATCCACCGGACCCCAACTCCCAGGCCTCGTGTGGTCTCGGGGGAAACATCGCGGAGAACGCGGGGGGACCGAGGGCGTTCAAGTACGGTGTGACGAGGGATTACGTGTTGGGTCTGGAGGTAGCGACCCTGGACGGGGGGCTGGTCCGGACGGGTCGGCGTACGGTCAAAGGGGTGGTGGGGTACGATCTGACGGCGTTGTTGGTGGGGAGCGAGGGGACGCTGGGTGTTGTGACGGAAGCGACACTTCGGCTCGTCCGCAAGCCCGAGAGGGTCTTCACTCTGCTGGCGCTGTTCTCGGAGGTTCGAGATGCTGGGCAGGCGGTGGGGGCGGTGGTTGACGCCCGGGTCGTGCCCCGATGCCTCGAGTTGATGGATGCGGCGTCACTGCAGGCCATCCGAGCGCAGGGGGTGGGGATCGACGCGCGGGCTGGGGCGATGCTTTTGATCGAGGTGGATGGGGACGAAGTGGCGTGCGAGCGGGACATGGAGCGAGCGGGGCAAGCGTGCGTGGAGGCAAGGGCGCTGGAGGTCTTGGCTGCGCAAGACGGGACGCAACGGGATCGGCTGTGGGCTGCCCGTCGTGAGCTATCCCCTGCGGTGCGGAAGCTGGCGAAGAACAAATTGGCTGAGGATGTGGTCGTGCCTGCGGGCCGGATTCCGGAGTTGCTGGTGCGGGTGGATGAGCTAGCGGCATCCTTGGGGGTGCGGGTGCTCACGTATGGGCACGCAGGGGACGGGAATCTGCATGTGAACTTCCTCTGGGACGAGGAGGACGAGCTGCCGCGGGTGCAGGCGGCGATCGGGCGGTTGTTCGAAGAGGTGCTTGCGCTTCGGGGGACGATTTCGGGCGAGCACGGGATTGGGGTGCTGAAGGCGCCGTACCTTGGGATGGAGCAGGGGGAAGGTTTGATCGCGTTGCAGCAGCGCGTGAAGCGGGCGTTCGATCCGCGGGGGCTCTTGAATCCTGGAAAGATCTTCTTGGCGGGAGGGTGACGTGCGCATCATTGGGATCGATCCGGGAACGCGACATTTGGGATGGGGGATCGTGCGTGCTGAAGGCACGCGGCTCACGTGCGAGGGGTACGGGATCGTGCACCCGGACGTCGATCTTCCGATTGCGGGTCGTTTGGTGCAGATCGACGAGGCTTTGGGGGAGGTGATGCGGGAGCACGTGCCGGAAGAGGCGGCGGTCGAGTCGTTATTTTTCGCGAAAGACGCGCAGGCGGCGAGCAAGCTGGGGCATGCGCGGGGGGTGGTGTTGCTCGTGCTGGCGAAGGCGGGGGTACCGATCCACGAGTACGAGCCGGCGCGAGTGAAGCGTGCGGTGACGGGGCGAGGGAGGGCGGACAAGCAGCAGGTGGCCTTGATGATCAAGGCGTTGCTGGGGTTGCGGGAGTTGCCTGGGGCCGACGCTACGGACGCCCTTGCGGTGGCCGTCACGCATGCGCAATACGCGCGTCTGGATCGGGTACTTCGTTCGTCCGGGCGGTGACGGTTCGCCGCAGCGTCCGCAGTCCTAGGGGTGGACGATGGTCGTGCCCTTGGGGGGGTCGAAGGTGAACTCGCCTGTGGGTATGTTCGTGTTCACGACGGGGTTGTCGAACGTGAACATGTTTCGGTTCCCCTGGGCGTCGAGGATGAGCATGCGTCGCACCTGGGCTGTGGAGGCATCGACGTACATGAGGACTTTTTGGTAGGCGGGGGTGGGTGATTTGGGGGTTCCTTCGAGGACGTAGCCCCCTTCGAAGTTCATGCGTTTGGCGTCGAGCAGCCGGAGGGTGAAGGTCTTTTTGAGGTCGCCGCGTCCCATGAGGAAGGCGAGGGCAGCCGGGTACTGGGAGTCGTTGATGGGCTGCTCGAACATCTGCTTGTTGTCTTTTTCGTAGACCTTGAGGGTGGAGCCATTGGACACGACGCGATTGCCGTTGGGGGTGTCGTACTTCCAGCTCATCTTGCCTGGGCGTTCGAAGGACACCTGGCCGGTGGAGCGCTTTCGCTTGTTGAAGGCCTTGACGGTGTAGTCTTGCTGGAACCGTGCCTGGAAGGTCCGCGTTTGGTTATAGAAGGCCTGAACGCGGGAAGCGACCTGGTCGGCGGTGGGGGGGGCCGAGGCCTTGGCGGTGTTTCCAATCGTGAAGATCAGAACAAGTGTCGCAATAAGAGCGCAAAGGACGATTGCGATCTTCTGGAGGCTATGCATCGGGAAGTCTCGCCTAATGTGCGCAACGCGCCACCAACGCCGGTCGCGTTACGAAGGGCCAGACCTTTCCATAGCACATTGGGAGGCGGAGGGGGCAAGGGAGGTAGTACTGGAGTGACGATCACCTGCGAGGGGCGGCGGTGTTCCCGTTGGCTCAAGCTGTGTGTTCGAGGTGTATTATGTGCGTACTTGCCCGATAGGTATGAATTTTGCTACATGTTTTTTTGAAGGGGGGGCAAGTGTATGTGAAGGTATTCTTTCAGGACGCCCGTTGCGCAAGCCCATCCCAGGTCTGAAGTCAAGTCCCCAACGAAGATTTCCCACATCCCAACCCCTTTGCGTTTGGCGTGTCTTGTGTCCCCCGACCCCGCGGCGTAGCATCCGGGCCCTCAGCGGGTGCCCTATTTTCTGGGGCCATCGGGTCCCCCTAGACCAGTTCAAGCGCGGAAATGGGCACGAGTCGTTGGCGTGCCGTCCGGGTACCCGCCCTAGAACCGCATCTCGTTCCCATTGAACGACGACCTCCTGGATGGGGTGACGATGAGCTCGCAGAAGATTCGAAATGCTCTTGGGTTGTTGCAGGACGACGCAGAAAACGAGGCCGCCTGGCTCGATCTGCAGGATGCCATCACCGCGCCCGACGTTGGCATGTCGGACGAGGAGCTCGTCGACCTGCTTGGGGCAGCCCGGAGAGAACACGAAACCCGACGTGAGTGGCAGGCTGTCGCCAACCTGCTCGAGTACGAGATCTCGCAGTGCCAGGGCTCCTCGCAGGAAGCCACACGGCAGGCTGAGCTCGCTCGTGTGCTGGAGGACGAGCTGATCGAGGACGATCGCGCCCTCGCCGCCTACAAACGTCTTCTCGAACTGAGGCCCGACGACCCCACGGCGACCGAAGCCATCGAGCGTGGGGAGGACCAGCGTAGGGCGTGGAAGGAGCTGACGGAGCGGAAGCTCGACGACACGAAGAGTGTCGAGGACGCCTCCATTCGAAGCTCGATGCTCTCCTGGGTGGCCGAGACCGAGTACCGGTACGGACGCGCGGAGGTAGCGCTCGACGAGCTCGTCGGTTTGCTCGAAGAGGCCGTCCGGTTGGACCCGCGGAACCGTCGCGCTTGTTTGCTCCTGGAGCGTTTCTATCGTCAGCAGGAGCGGTGGGAAGATGCGTGTCGCATCCTTGAGATCCTCGCGACGGAGTCGTCGGTGCGGGAGGAGCGGTTTGCTGCCTGGCTTCGTCTCGCGCGGATCGTCGTGAGGAAGCTTGGAAACGAGGGGCGCGGGGTGGCCGCCTACGAGCGCGCGCTCGACCTGTCTCCGGGGTACGCGGAGGCGATGAACTTCCTCTCCGACTGCTTCAGTCGCGGAGAGCAATGGGATCACCTCGTGGCCCTCTACGAGGACCAGCTCCGGAGCGGCAGCTTCAAGTCGGGCCAGGACCTCGGGATCTGGCTCCAGATTGCCATGGTCCAGTGGCGCATGCGTGAGCGCCCCGACCTCGCCGAGCCCTACTTCGACAAGGTGCGTCGTGCCGAGCCCGCCCATCCGGGGATGCTCGGCTTCTACCGCGCTTGGTGTGAAGAGAAAGAGGACACGGGCAAGCTCGTGACCATCCTCACGGACGCCCAGCGCGCTTTGCCCGATGGGGAACAGAAGGGGCAGCTTGCAGCAGAGATCGCTCGGCTTGCTGAGAACCAGGAGGACGTGCACAAGGCCATCGAGCAGTACAAGGCACTCATGCGCCAGGACCCCGGCAACCCCGACGCGCGCAGCGCGCTCAAGCGCCTGTACCGTCAGACGAGCGCCTGGACGTCTTTGGTCGACGTGTTGAGGCACGAGCTGGACGCTGTTGGGGCGGAGGATGTCCCGGTACGTCTCTCCGTGCTGCGTGAGATCGCGGCCGTGTACCGCGACAGCATCAAGAGTGACAGCGCGTTGGTGACGGTGCTCGGCCAGATCCTGGCGCTCGACGACCGCGACGTGGACGCGGTGCGCGAGTTGTGCCGGGTGTACGAATCCCTGCAGCGCTGGCGAGACCTGCTCGTCCATCAGCAGAAGCTGGCCGAGCTGAGCGAGGACCGAGAGGAAAAGCTCACGCTGCTCAGGGCTGCGGGCAAGCGCTGGATGGAGCAGTTCCAGAACGTCCAGAATGCGACGGACGTGTACGAGCGCATCTTTGCCGTGGACCCGACGGATGAAGAAGCACGGCAGCGGTTGCGTGAGCTGTACCAGCGTCGTCGTGCCTGGCCGCAGCTGTTCACGCTTCTTGAAAAGGAAGCGGAGCTGACCGACGGGGAGCCGAAGGTTCAGCTCCTGACGGAGATGGCGAAGCTAGCTGCGGAGCGGCTGGACCGGTCTGCCGACGCCATCGCTCTGTTCAAGCGCATCCTGGAGATCGAGCCGCAGGCTCCGGGCGTCATGGATGCCCTCGAGAAGCAGGCTGAGCGCGACAAGGACTACGAGACCGTTGCCCAGGTGCTCGAGCGTCGTGTCGAGATGGCGGAGGATGAGAACGGGCGCATTGCGGTGTTGCAGAAGCTTGGAGGGGTGTACGCCGAGCGGCTGTCGGACCCGCGCAGGGCTGCGGGGGCGTGGCGTCGTGTGCTCGACATTCGACCCGACCACGCGCGTGCCATGCGCGTGCTTCGGGATGCCTACCTCGCGGCGGAGGACTTCGACGCCATTGCCGAGCTGTACGGGCAGAACGAGGACTGGGAAGGGCTCGCTGAGGTGCTGTCGTCGGCGGCGGACAAGGCGACGGCCACGGCCACGAAGGTCGACTTGTCCTTCCGTTCGGCGGCGGTCTACGAGACGAAGCTCCAGGCCCCGGAAAGGGCGTTCCGCGCCTACGAGCGGGTGCTGAGCGTGCAGCCTGACGATTTGAATGCGGCCAGCGCGTTGGTTCCCATCTACGAGAACGACGAGCGTTGGAGTCGTCTGCCTGCCCTTTACGAGATCTTGCTCGCGCGGTCGGAGGACGCGGAGGAGAAGCTCGACCTGTTGCGCAAGCTCGCTGACGTCACGGGCAATCGTCTTTCCGACAAGGATGCCGCGCTCACGTACGCGCGCCGCGCCTACGACCTGGCGCCTGATGCGGACGGTGCTCTCGAGTTGCTCGAAGCTCACGCCAGGGCAGCGTCTTCTTGGGAGCTGTTCGTGGGTGCCCTCGAGAACCGAATCGAGAACGACCCTGACATGCCGTCCGAGGAGCATCGCGCCTTGCAGCTTCGGTTGGCCAACGTGTACGCGTCGGACCTCGGTCGAACGGACGATGCCATCAAGACGTACCGGGGTCTCGTGGCCGAGGACCCATCGGACGTCGAAGTCATGCGGACGCTCGACCGCATCTTGCGGACGGCGGCTCGACACGACGACCTGCGCTGGCTGTTCGAGCTCAGGATCGAGCGAGCGGACGATGCGTCGGCGGTGGCATTGCTCACGGAGTGGGCGACGCTCGAAGAGGACGCATTCTCGTCGCCGGAGCGCGCGATCGAGCTGTATCGTCGCGCCCTGCGGTTGGATCCGACGCATGCGCGGGCGTTGACGAGCTTGCCGCGGTTGTTGATGGCGGCGGGGGATGCGGCCGCAGCGGCGGAGGTGGTGGCGGCTCATCGGGATCAAGCGGAAGGGGCGGCGCGAGGGGAGCTGGAGCTGGCGCTTGCGGAGTTGTTCGTGCTTCGGTTGGATCGCCCGCAGGAGGCTTTGGGAGCGGCGGAGCGCGCTCTGGCGCTCGGTGCGGACACCTCGAGGATCGTGGCCGTGCTGGACAAGCTCGTCGAGGTCGAGGCCACGCGGGCGCGAGCTGCTGCGGTCTTGGTCGACGTGCATGCCGATCTGAGCGACCCAGCCAAGGAGGCGACGGCGCTTGCCGTGCTGATCGATTCCACCGCGGATGCTGCGACGCGTCTGGACTTGCTGGTCCGGCTGATCGACGTGCACGAGGTGAAGCTTCGCGATGCGGGCACGGCGCTTGACGTGGTGCTCAAGGCGGTCACGGAATTTCCCGATCAGCTGATGCTGTGGGATCGGGCCAGGGACTTGTCGATCGGGGCGGGACGACCTGGGGAGCTGGCCCAGGCGTACCAGGCGGTTCTTGGCGAAGGCTCGAACCTGCCTGACCACGTGGAGGTGGAGCTTTGCCAGCGGGCGGCCAAGCTATGCAGAGAGCAGGTGGGTGACCAGGACGCTGCCATCCCGTATCTGGAGCGGGTTCTGGCTCGGCAGCCCGCGAACGACGAGGCATTCAAGGATCTCAAGGAGATCCTGATGTCGCGCGAGCGATGGGCCGATCTCGAGGCGCTGTATGCTCGTGCCATCACAGGCACCACGGACAGTGCTCGTCGCATCGAGTTTCTCGCGGAGGTTGCGCTGATCTGCGAGGACATCATCGAGGACGCGACGAAGTCCATCGACTACTACGAGCGGATTCTGGACATCGACGCGCTGCACGGAAGTGCCACGATGGCGCTTGAGAAGCTGTACGCGTCGGAGAAGAAGTTCGACAAGCTGGTGTCTTTGCTGGAGAGACGGTTGGACCGGTCGGGTGAGTCGGAGCTCGTGGCGGTCAAGCTGCGATTGGGCAAGCTCCACCTGGACAACCTGCAGGACCCCGCGAGTGCGCTGCCCCACATCGAGGATGTGCTTCGTATTCGGCCCAGCGAGCACGACGCGCGAGACTTGGCTGAGCGACTGCTGACCGTCCCTGCGCTGCGAGCGCGTGCTGCCCGGATTCTGGAAGACGTGTACGAGGCCAGGGACGAGACCAGAGATCTCGTCCGCGTGCTGGACATCCGCCTCGAGGCCGCGGAGCAGGAGTCCGAGCGTCGAGAGTTGCTGCGCCGTGTCGCCACGCTGCGAGACGAACGGTTGGCGGACGATCAGGGAGCTCTGGACGCCCTAGCCAAGCTCGTTCCGCTCGACCCGGTCGACGGACGGGCGCGGTCACGGCTCATGGACATTGGGCGACGGGTTGGGGCGCACGAGAAGATCGCGACGGTGCTGACCGAGGCAGCGGACCTTTCGCTGACGTCCGACGTCCGCGGGGCCATCCTCATGGAGGTAGCGTCCATTTACAGAGATCACCTCTCCGACGTGGAGAGGGCCGAGGCCGTATATCGACGCGTGCTGGAGATCGACCCGTCGGACCCGAACCTGGTGCTGCCTGCGGGGCGTGCGTTGGAAGAGATCTATGCGGGTTTGGGCAACCATGGTGCGCTCGTGGAGGTTCTTCGGATCGAGGTGAAGCTCGAGGATGAAGGGAGGCGCCGTGCGGAGATCTATGGTCGGCTCGGAGAGATTTGCGAGAGCATTCTCGAGGACCTGCCTGGCGCCATTGCAGCGTGGCGTTCGCGGCTGGAGGACGACCCGGTGGATGCGACGGCGTTGGCGGCGCTCGAGCGCTTGTACGAGAAGGTGGAGGCGTGGCGCGAGCTCGTCGACGTGCTGCGCACGCGCCACGAGGGGGCGGATGACGGAGACGAGCGGCGCCGGCTGATGTCGCGGATGGCGGAGACCTTGACGGACAAGCTGGCGGACGTGGGGGAGGCGACGCTCGCGTGGCGGGCGATCATGGACGAGTTCGGGCCGGACCGTTCGACCCTCGAGTCGCTCGAGACCTTGTACGAGAAGGCGGAGCGCTGGACGGACCTGTCGGAGGCTCTCGACACCCACTTCGGTTTGGCGGAGGAGCCCGAGGAGCGATTGGCCTTGCTCGTGAGACTCGGCGACGTGCGTCGGGACCACCTCAACGATTTGGGAGGAGCCCTCGATGCGTACCGGCAGGCATTGACGGTGGACCCCGGCCACAAGCCCAGCCGGGAGGCACTGGAGCGACTGCTTGGTGAGGACGGGGCGCGTCGTGAAGCCGCCCAGGTGTTGCACCCGCTGTACGAGGCGGACGGTGACAACGAGAAGCTGCTGCGGGTCGTGGAGATCGAGGCTGAGACCAGCATGGTGCCGGACGAGAGGCTGTCGCTTCTGCAGCAGGCGGTTCGCGTCGCGGAGGGGCCGCTCGACGACGCATCGCGTGCCTTCGGGTTCGCCGTTAGGGGTTTGAAGGAGGCGGCCGGTGGGGAGGATGTCAAGACGTGGCTCGACACGGTGGAGCGGCTGGCGTCCACCACGCGACGCTTCAACGATCTGGTTTCGTTGCTTCGTGAGGTAGTGGCGGACATTCTCGACGGGGAGGTTCAGCTCGATGTGACACTGCGCATCGCGGAGCTTGCGCGAGCGGAGCTCGGTGATCGCGAGCTGGCGCGTGAGCACTACATTCGAGCGCTGGACATTCGGGGAGACGATCGTCGGGCGCTCGTTGCGTTGGAGTCGCTGTACGAGGAGGCTGGGGACGCGGCGGCGCTGCTGGACATCATTCGACGCCGGGTGGACGTGGCGGAAGGCGACGAGGAGCGCAAGCAGCTATTGTTCCGGCAGGCTCGGCTTTGCAGCGACGTGCTCGAGGATTCGAGTGGGGCGATCGCGGTGTACGAGACCGTGCTGGACGTCGACTTGGATCCGGCTGCGGTGGAGGCGCTCGAGAAGCTGTACACGGCAACGGAGCGACCTTCCGACCTCATCGCGTTGTACGAGCGCCAGCTGGAGTCCGAGACGGAAGGGAAGGCGGAGCTTCGCGTGAAGATCGCCCGGGTTGCCGATGGCAGTCTGGGAGACACGATGCGCGCGTTCGACGAGTTGGGCGAGGCACTCTCGGAAGACGGACAGAACGAGGCTGCCATTGCGGAGCTCGAGCGTCTGTTGGAGGCCGCGGGGGATCCCGAGAATCGCGCTCGCGCCGCGGAGATGCTCGAGCCGTTCTATCTGGGTCGCGCCGACTGGAAACGGGTGAAGGTGACCATCGCGGCCCGCCTCCACTCCTGTCCGGATTCGGACAAACGTCGAGAGCTGCTTCGTCGGCTGGCCGTCATGCAAGAGGAGCAAGAAGAGGACTTTGCGGCGGCCTTGGAGACGACCGCGAAGCTCTTGCACGAGGACATCACCGATCAGGACACGTGGAGGCAGCTCGAGAGCCAGGCTCGCGTTGCGGGCGCCGAGCGTCGTCTCGCGGAGATCTTTGCCGCGGAGCTCGATCAGGTTCTCTCGGATGAAGAAGCTACGGCGAATCTGTCACGGCGAACCGGCGAGCTGTTTGCTTCCCTCGGAGAGACCGAGCGCGCGCTGGTGTACTACCGTCGCGCGCTTGCGTTCGAGCCCGAGTCGACGGAGCTTTTTGATGCGATCGACGCGCTTCTGAGTAAGGCTGGGCGAGCGCGGGACCGGGTGGATCTGTATCGTGGGGCACTGGACCACCGTTTCGAACCGCAGGACCGTCTTCGGATCCTCCACACCATCGCGGAGCTCGAGCGAGGTTCTCTCGAGGAGCCTGACAAGGCCATCGAGACGTACTGTGCGGCGCTGGACGTCGACGAGAACGACACGGTCTCGCTCGACGCGCTGACCGAGCTGTACCGTGAGCGATCGCGCTTCACGGACCTTGCGGAGCTTTGTCTGCGCCGGGCCGAGAACGATCCGGACGTGGAGCAAGCGTGTGCCTACCGGCTCGCTTTGGCGCGGCTGCACCGTGACGAGATGGGTGACGTCGATGCGGCCATCGATCAGCTCGAGGAAATCGTCCGGCAGATTCCGTCGAGCAAGCCAGCGATGGCGGAGCTGGAGGCGTTGCTGTCCGACGAGGATCACAAGGCGCGTGTGGTGGAGATCCTGCTTCCCTTGTACGAGGGGGCGGACGACTGGCGGAAGTTGATTTACCTCAATGCGCAGCGCTTCGACCTGACGACGGACGACCTGGACCGCGTGGGAATTCTGCGGGAGACGGCGCGTCTATGGGAGCAGCGTGGGAAGGACGACCAGCGGGCGTTCGAAGCCTACCGTGCGGCGTTCGAGATTGATGCGGACGACACTGAGATTCGAGAGGATCTCGAGCGGCTGGCTGGTGTTCTCGGTGCTTGGGACGAGTTGGCCGAGGCGTACGAAGCAGGGATCGAGGGGGCGGAGGGAACTGCCAAGCGGGATCTGCTTTCTGCGCTGGCGTTGATCCACGACGAGAAACGCGACGACCCGCGTCGGGCCCTGGAGGCGTATGGCCGGCTGCATCTGCTGGACGAGACGGATGCCGAGCCACTCGAGAAGATGGATGTGCTGTCGATGCTCTTGGCGGACTGGACCGCGCTCGTTGCCGTTCTGACGAAGAAGGCGGAGTTGGTGGGCAGCGACGAAGACCGGGCCTTGGCGTGGCGCCGGGTGGGTGAGTGCAAGCGGGACATGCTGGAGGACAAGCCAGGAGCCATCGAGGCGTTCGAGCACGCGCTGGAGCTCGACCCTGCCAGTGCCTGGACGATCGACGCGCTCATTCGGCTCTACGAGGGGCGTGATGCAGGCGACCGACTTGTGGAGCTGTACCAGCGCCGCGTCGAGCTTTCGGAGGGCGAGGGCGAGGAACATCTCAAGTACGAGATGCTGGTCAAGGCGGCGGAGCGGTATCAGCGAGACATCAAGGACAACCAGGCGGCCATCGACGTGCTGCGTCAGGCGTTGGACGTGCGCGGCGCTGACAAGGCGGTTCTTTCGAAGCTCGAGGCGTTGTTCCGGGCGGAGCAGATGTGGCCTGACCTGCTCGATACGTTGCGCCAGGAGGCGAGCGTTGCCGAGGACAAGGACGATCGGGCCAAGCTTCGGCGTGAGATCGGCAAGCTTCTCGCCAAGGAGATGGCGGAGCCCACGGAGGCGCTCGAGGCGTTTCGTATGGTGCTTGACGAGGCGCCGGAGGACGGAGAGTCCATCGAGGCCGTGCGGGAGATTGGCGAGGGCTTCGAGGATTTGCGCCTCGAGGCGGCGGACATTTTGGAGCCTGTCCTGCGGGCCACGGGCAAGTACGACAAGCTCGTAGCGGTGATGGAGATGCGATTGATGGCGCAGCAGGACGGGGCCGAACGGGCCTTGACGCTGCGCTCGATGGCGACGGTGCTTCACGAGTCTCTCTCGGACCCAGGCCGGGCTCTCGAGGCCTTGCTGCGCGCTCTCTCCGAGACCCCGGAGGACACGGGTCTGCACGAGGACATCGAGCGGCTAGCGGGAACGTGCGATGGTTACGCCAAGTACGCTGACGCGTTGGGGGAGCGGGCGGGCAAGATCTTCGAGGCGGCGCTCGCGACCGACTTGTGGAGCCGTCTGGGGCGTGTGTGCGAGGACAAGCTGGGCGACGACAAGCGTGCTGTCGAAGCGTTCACGCGAGCACTTGATCAGTCGGGGGACGAGCCGGGGCTTCTGGCGTCGCTCGATCGCCTGCATGGCAAGCTAGGCAACACGCGAGAGCTTGGCGAGATCTTGGAGCGTCGGGTTCCTGTGGAGACTTCGCCGGACGCGCAGGCTGACTTGTATCACCGGCTAGCGGTTCTTCAGATCGAGTCTTTCGGCGACAAGATGCTGGGGCTCGAGACTCTTCGCCAGGCGCTCGATCACGCGCCGGCGCATCAGAAGGCTTGTGAGACGCTGGAGAAGCTCACGGAGGAGAGGTCCTTGTTCGAGGAGGCTGCCTCGGCCCTCGAGGTGGTGTATCGAGCGCGGGGTGACTTCGCGAGTCTCGCCTCCTTGTACGAGAAGCGCGTTTCCTTTGCTGACGCGCCGATGGACCGGCTCCGTCTGCGCATCGACCTCGCTCGGGTCCTGGAAGACCAGGCTGCCGACCCCAAGCGTGCGCAGCGTGTCATCGAAGCTGCTTTGGGTGACGACGTGGCGGATGGAGAAGTGCTCACGAAGCTCGAACAGCTGGCGGGAGCGAACCAGCAGTGGACGGAGGCTGCCAAGGCGCTGTCGGATGCGCTGGAGAAGGCCGAGGGGCTCGACGCGATGGGGGCGAGGGACCTGTACACGCGGCTCGCAGATTGGTACCGCACACGGCTCGCCGACACGGCGGCCGCGGAAGCCGCCACGGGCCAAGCCTTGAAGCGAGATCCAGACAACATGGACCTGCTGCGAGCCATCGAAGACTTGCAGCGCGAGCCAGGGCGGGAGCGGGACCTCATTGCCACCCTCCGGCACCGCGCGGTCCTCGACTTGGACACGGAGAAGCGTCGGGAGCTGTTCCGGGAAGCCAAGACGCTCGCTCATGCCGTCTTGGCCGACGACGAGCTGACCGAGCAGGTGCTTCGACAGCTCATCGACATCGATGACGGATACCTGTGGCCCTACGAGGAGCTCACGCAGCTGCGAGAGAAGAAAGGGGATCACAAGGAGGTCGTCGAGTTGCTGCTCAAGCGAGCCGAACTCACCGCGAGCGGTCCCGAGTCGTTGCAGTTGCGGCACGAGGCCGCGGAGGTTCTGGGCAGAAGGCTCGACGAGCCCGAGCGAGCGCTTGGGATTTACGAGGAGATCTTCGAAGCAGACCCGATGGATGCCAAGGCCGCGTCGGCGCTTCGCGAGCTGTATGCGAAGCAAGAACGGTACAAGGACTTGTCGGATCTGCTGGGGCGTCTCATCGACGTGTCGACGGATCGGGCGGAGCGTACGAAGCTGCGCCTCGAGTTGGTGGAGCTGTATGCCACGCGCTTCGATCAAGTGGACGATGCCGTGTTCGTGCTTCTTCGCGTTCTCGACGAGGAGCCAGGGCACACGGAGGCGGTTGTTGCGCTTTCGCAGCTGTACGAGCGAAGCGGTCGGATTCGAGATCTGGCTGAGCTTCTGAACACGCAGATCGGCCTCGCGAAGGACAAGGGAGATGCAGAGGCCGAGCTGACGTTCACCGTTCGATTGGGCGAGGTGTACGAGACGCGTCTCGAGGACAAGGTCAAGGCCATCGAGACGTACGAGGCGGTGCTCAAGCGCGACGAGTCACACAAGGGAGGCCTCGAGGCGCTCGGCCGTCTTTTCGAGTCGAGCGGGGAGATGGGCAAGGCGGCCCAGACGCTCGAGCGTCTTCTGGGTTTGCGCGAGGGAGATGAGGCGGTTGCCTTGGCACTGCGGCTCGCCGGGGTGTTCGACTTGGCGGGAGACGAGGCAGGAGCTCGTCGGGTGCTCGAGCGAGGGTTGTCCTCGAAGCCCGGCTCCACGGAGGTTCGCGAGACCTTGCGGAAGCTGTACGAGCGTACTGGGGCGTGGTCCGAGGTCGCGGAGCTCCTGGCCGAGGATGCCGACCAGGCGCAAGACACAGGAGAGAAGGTCAAGCTCCTGCAGCGTGCTGCGGACATTCACATGGCAAAGCGCAAGGATGCCGCTGCTGCGGCGACGTTGCTCGACAAGGCCAGCGAGATTGCGCCGGACGACAGGGAGCTGCTCCTGTCTCTGTGCGACGCCTACAGTGCTTCGGGGCGAGGCAAGGACGCGATCGCGGCCCTGCAGAAGATCGTCGAGTCTTACGGAGGGAAGCGCGTGAAGGAGCTTGCTGCCATTCACCACCGCCTTGCCAACGCGTACGTGTCGGAGGGTGACAAGGCCCAAGGGTTGGCGGAGCTCGATCAGGCCTTCCGCATCACGCCTGGCAACCTCGCCATTCTCGTCGACCTGGGGCGTCTGGCCCTCGACTTGGACGATCTGGAGCGCGCACAGAAGACGTTCAGGGCACTGCTTCTGCAGCGCCTCGACGACAAGGCGCCGATCACGAAGGCCGAGGTGTTCTGCTACCTGGGTGAGATCAGCGAGCGCCAGGGAGAGAAGCAGAAGGCCATTCAGATGCTCGAGCGGGCCATCGAGAACGACGCGAACCTCGACAGAGCGAAGGACCTTCTCGCGAAGCTCAAGGCCTAGCCGATGTTTCTCGCGCTTGCTGGCCTGGCCCTTGGGCTGGTTGCGCGAGTCTGGTTGCTCACACTCCGCATTCACGTCCACACCCACCCCACTCTCCTGTCTTCCTCGTGCCCATGGGTGCTCGCTCTCTGGCACGGGCACCTCTTGCCACTGCTTGCGCACAGGCGACGCGGCCCGACCGTGGCCTTGGTCAGTCAGTCTTCCGATGGGCAGCTGCTCGCGTGGGCCATGCGCTGGTTCCGTGTCACCTCGGTGCGAGGCTCATGCTCACGTGGAGGCAAAGAGGGGCTCCGTGCCATGACCGAGCGACTCTCGGCGGGGAGCGACGTTGCCCTCGCGGTGGACGGTCCCCGAGGGCCTCGCGGCATCGCACGCCCCGGAGCTCTCGCCGCTGCCGACAGGGCGCAGGTTTGGGTCGTCCCCTATGCCGCCGCGTGTTCCCGCGCGACCGTCCTCGCTTCTTGGGACCACTTCCAGATTCCCTGGCCCTTCAGCCGCGTCGTTGTCGTGCTCGGGGAGCCCATCACCAGCTGTCGCGAGCGCGGGGTCGATTGCCTCGCGCTCCGCATTGACGAAGCCACGAGTCTGGCGCAAGAGACGCTTCGCCGACGGGCGCGTCTGCCGACCCGTATGGAAGTCCCCGACGCCATCGTTCCACGTCGCCTTACGCCATGACCGATCCAGAACCATCCGTCGTCATGATTGACGGTCTCCTCGTGTCTCCCGACCGCGCAGTGCTCTCCGTCTTCGACCGAGGATTCCTATACGGAGATTCGGTTTACGAGGTCATGCGAACGTACGACGGGGTGGTGTTCGCGATTCGCGAGCACATGGAGAGGCTCTTTCGTTCCGCGCGTCAGGTGTTCATCGACATTCCGGTTTCCGAGGACCAGCTGACCTCCGAGGTCTTGCAGGTCGCCGCTGCGTTGCCGGGATCGAGCCTTTCCGTTCGCGTGCATGTCACGCGCGGTGAAGGACCCTTGGGGCACGACTTCGCCGTGGTACGCAATCCCAAGCGCGTGATCATCGCCGTTCCGATGCATCCCCCGTCCGACGAGGACTATCGACGCGGCATTGCTGTCGCGCTGTTCCGGACCCAGCGGACGGTCGACAACACACCCGCAGCGGGAGCGAAGGTCGCCAACTACCTGGTGAGCTTGCTTGCCTTGCGAGAGGCGCATGCGACCGGCGCCAAGGAGGCCATCATCGTCGATGGTCGGGGAAGGGTTCTCGAGGGGGCCACCTCCAATGTGTTCGTTGTGCGTGGAGGCGAGCTCTTCACTCCGCCAGAAAGCGAGGGAATCCTTTCCGGGATCACTCGCTCCTATCTGCTGCGGTCCGCAGCGTCCATCGGAATTCCTGTGCGCGAAACGACCTTGACTCGTGGCGACCTGCTCGATGCTGACGAGATGTTCCTGTCGTCGACATCGCGGGAGGTTCTTCCCGTCACGAGGGTGGATGGTTCCCCGATTGCCGCGGGGCAAGTTGGCCCGGTGACGCGGTCCATTCACCGCGCGTTTCGGAAGCTGGGGGGGCTGCCACCCACGCTGCCAGGGGAATCACCGGGGTAGCCAAAGCCGCTGTTACATGTCCTCAGCGGCCAGCACCATCTCGTACATCTCCGCCTCGCCGGTGCGACCCTCGTCCCGGCACGTGCGGACCAGTCGTTGCAGCACACGCCTCCGCGTGGCGAGCAAGTCCGATCGGAATGCTGGGTCCGTGGATTCCTCGAGCCGCGCGGACACGAGGGCCATGAGGTCCAAGTGGCGCTTCGCCCGCTCGAGCAACGAGCACAGCTCGTGCACCGCATCCTGGTCGGCGGGGTTGGCTCGCACACGATCCGTCAAGGATTCGATGCGGGCCTCGTCGACCGCTTCTCCCTCCGTTTCATCGAAGAGGTCGGACCGGATCGCCGGTTGCCCGTGTTCGCTTTGGTCTTCGATAGGAGGTCGCTCTGCGGGCACGGCGGCAGGAACTTCGAAGTCCAGGGCGGCGGCTGTCCGCGTCGGCGTGCGCTCGACTTGGCCGTCGATGGCCTCCTCGTCAGTGGTCGCCACGGTAGGGGCTCTGGGTGGAGGGGCTGCCAACTCCATCGCGGACGTTTGCTCCGCGCGGGCGGCTCGACGGAAGACCTGTTGCGCGCGGGGGTCGCTCGAGGCTGCCTGGAGCGCGAGCTCCGCGTGACGTTTGGCGGAGCGCGCGTCGTTTCGAACATCGAGCTCGAACAGTGCAGCCTCCAGGAGCCAGGCGGACTCTTCAGCGACGACCGCGAGTGGCAGCTGAGCGGCAGCCTCGCGTGCAAGTGAGAAAGCGTGACTCGCTCCCACGACATCGTCGAGCTGGTGTCTCCACCGTCCTTCGAGGGCGCGTGCGGCGATGGTTTCTCGAACCCCGAAGGGCACGGATCGGACGTGGAAGATGGCTGCGGGGAAATCCTCCGTGTACTCCGCGAGGGCCTTGGCGAGTTCGATGAGGGCGGAGGGCTGGGGCGCTTGGACCTTCTGTGAGAGCAGCGTGGCACGGGAGAGCAGAGCGACGCCTCGACGGCCATCGCCGAGGGCGAAGAACGCCCGGGCGAGTCCGGTGCTGGCATCCGCACTACGAGGTGAGTAGCGAAGTGACTTTTCGAAGAACGTCCGAGCGTCGAGGGGCAGTCGCGCTTGTAGGAGCATGTTGCCGGCCCGAAGGCATACCTCGAAGCGGTCCCCAGAGCCCCGCGCGGCTGCTTCGAGCTGGCCGAGATCAGCCACTGCGTCGGTGAATCGTCCGGCCCCGAGGCGTGTGCGGGCGCGTTGCCAGCGAATGTCCGCGCACCCGGGGGACCGGGCGAGAGCTTCGTCCAACAGTGCGAGCTGGTCGTGAAGCTCTCCAGCGTGCGATGCGGCCTGGGTGAGCAGCCGCGCTGCCAGGGGGGCGAAAGGCTCCCGCTCTGCGGCGTTCTGAAGAGTCACGGAGGCGGCCTGTCGATCCCCCAGGGCCGCAAGGAGCTCGGCTCCCACGATTCCCCCGTCCAAGGCGGGCATCGTTTCGACGATGGATGCGAGTGCCGATTCGGGCGTGTGCTGGGCGAGGAGGTCGATCTCTGCGATTCGCAAGGCGAGATCCGGGTGCCGGGGCGCTGCCTCCAACGCCGCCACGTAGGCGGCGCGTGCGTCTTCCAAGCGATCCGCAAGGAGCGCTTCGTCCCCTTGCTCTGCGATCCGTGCGAGCTCCATGGCACGAACCACGTGGGCAGGTGGTGCGTTGTCGCTTGCGGACGGGCTCGCGATCAAGCGGATTCCGTCCGTCGTCTGCTCCCACGCGATGTGAAGGCCCGCGCATGCGGGCAGACGCGCGCCCGCGTCTACCAGGACTTCACGCGCCAAGCGGGCGAGAGCATCGTCCAGAACGATGACACTCCCGTGTCCTTGGGTGGAGCTGCCGAGTGCACGAGCGAGGCGAATCGCCGTGGCGTGGTTGTGGTGTCCGAAGCCGAAACCGCGAGCGTTGGCGACGACGAACTGCAGCTGGTGCTCGTCCGGAGTGAAGAAGGCGGAGAAGGCCAGGGCCTTGTGGTCGTCGTGGACACCGATCGTGAGCCCGAGGTCCGTGGGGAGCAACGAGAGTCGAAGAGAGGGCGCGTCGAGGGCGGCGCGAGCCTTCGGGGTGAGGACGGAAGCAAGACGAGCGAGCTGCGTTTCCACGACCATCAGGTCGAGGGTGCCTCTTCGGTGGCGGAACCGAGCCACGCCGCCACTCAGGTCGACGGGGAAGGAGAGGCCATCGAGAGACGAAACGAGACGAGTGACGGTTACGGGTCCGACGCGGAGGGGTTCGGCCAGTTCCAGTGCGAGCTTGCCCCGCGAGGCGCTCAACTGCAGAAGCGCCTTGGGTTCGAGGGCTGGGTCAGCCGGTCGCGGTACCTTCGCCGGAAAGAGGCTCATGTCTCGTGTTGCCGTGATCGTACCGGTTCTCGCCAGCGGAGACCAACTTGAAGGGAGGGGGACTGTGAAGGTCGGAGGGGGTGTGGCGATTTGGCTACGGACCGGCGTACACACTGGCGGGATCAGGTCTTGTCGAGCCGCTCCTGCAGCTTGGAGAGAAGTGCGCCGAACCCGTCGCGGCGAATGACCTTTCCGAACTGGTTACGGTAGTTGCGCAACATCGACGACCCGTCTGTTTCGACGTCGTACACGACCCAGGTGTCGCCTCGCTTGTGCAGGAAGTAGTTGATCTCGACGGGGGGTTCCGTCGAGCCACGCTTGCTCGCCCGGGTTCGGACCTTGCGCCCCTTGCCGTCCTCGAGCTCGTCGTCGCCGACGAAGGTGACCTCGTAGTTGAGGGTTTTCTCGATGTTCTTCTTGTAGTTCTTGGTGACGAGGGACTGCAAAAGGGTCTTGAGCTCTTTGTACTCGTCTTCGGACAGGTCGTCGTAGTGCCTGGCAAGAGAATCCTTGGTGAGCTTGTCGAAGTCGAAGAAGCCGTCGAGAAGCTGGTCGACGGACCGTTGGCGGGCGGCGGACGGGGCCTTGGCGAGCTCGGTCGTGAGGCTGGTGTGTCTGGCGCGGACGAAGTCCTGGGCAGGGCCGGCGTGAGCGAGCTGACCGAAGGTCAGAGCGAAGGTCAGGGCGAGAGTGCCAAGGAACGTGTTACGAAGTCGGTTCATCGTCGCGATGTCCTTTCCGCAGGTGGCGAGGAGCGGTTCCGTTTCGATCCTAAGCAATGCGAGTGCCAATTCTTGTCCTCAGAGGGAACGCTCGTGGAGAAAGACGGATCTCAGCCGGATTCGATTCAAAGGGCCTGGGAAACCGCCAGGTGGGTGTCGAGTGTTGGAGCTCGGACGCGTGGCCGCGCGAAACCTGTCCCCGGACAGTTGTCCGGGCAAGTCAAAACGGTCGAGTCAGGGCTCGCCCAGGGGGATTGAGACGCGGAAGGTGGTGCCGCCGACCTCGTTGCCCAGGGCTTCGACTTCCCACCCATGGTCCTCGACGATGCGCTTGACAACGGCGAGCCCGATGCCGGCACCCTGGACGCGGGTGGTGAAGAACGCCTCGAACAGGTGGGGCCTGGCCTCCTCGGCAATGCCTGCGCCGGCGTCTTCCACCTCGAAGATGACCGAGGCCCGGTCCGGCAGGGTGAGGCGAAGCGTGACAGCCGTGTCCGGAGCCGTCGCCTGGACGGCATTGCGCACGAGGTTCCAGATCAGCTGTCGCAACTGTGCCGGGTCGGCGAGAACGGACAAGCTCGCGATTCCCTCCGGTACCTCAATCCGCACCCGGACGTCCTTGGCGCCGCGTCCAGAGCGCTGCGCCAGGGTGGCGACCTCGCGCGCAGCGGTGGCGATGTCCGTCGCCACGATGTCCGGCTTCCTGGGGCGCGCAAGATCGAGCATGTCGCCGACCAGGTCGTTGAGGCGGGACGACTCACCGCGAATGATGTCGCACAGATGTCGATCGTCGTCGGACAACGCCGGTGCGTCGCGAAGCAGCTCGATCGACGCGGAGATGGACCCCAGAGGGTTGCGGATTTCGTGGGCGAGCCCGGCCGCGATTTTTCCCAGGTAGGCGAGCCGCTCGGCCTGGAGGGCTCGAACCGTGGCCTCCTCGAGCTTGCCTCCGGCGAGTCGTAGCCGCTCCGCGAGGTAGCCGGACAGGAGTGTGACGACGACGATGACGAGGAGGTTGATCGCAAGGGGCGATGCGATCTGGTCGATCGTGATGGAGTAGGGGACGTCGAGCTGGTCCGGGGGAACGGGGATCCAGCCTGCGACCATGAGCAGGCTCAGCAGGACGTAGAGCGTGAAGCCGACGGCGGCCGCGATGGATGCAGCTCCAAGTCCGCCGATGACGGCACCTGTGAGCACCGTGAGACCGTACAGGGAAGTGGCGCCGCTGGTGGCGCCGCCTGACACGTAGACGAGCGCCGTCCAGGTTGCCTGGTCGAAGACGAGCTGCACCCAGGCGAGCTCGCGGTAGTACCGCCCCGAGCGCAGAACGATTCCGTAGACTGCGGCGAGGGCGAAGGCGATGCCGAGGGCGATGAGGGCGACCTGGACGGAGAAGGCCCGCAGCTGGATGTCTCGAAGGTGCCATCTGCCGAGGATGCCGAGCAGAACCGAGAGGAAGACGAGACGAAGCAGCGTGAGGGTTGCGAGTCGCGAGCCGAGAACGGAGTGACCGTGGGGGAGTCCGAGCTGAAGCTTCATCGTCGGCTCTGGGAAAGAGTGGAGCGAGCCAGCGTCACTCCTTCATCGCGCCAGCGAGCGAGAAGATGGGCAGGTACATCGAGATGAGCACGCCGCCAACGATGACGCCGACGACGACCATGATGAGCGGCTCGAGCAGGGAGGTGAGGGTGGCGACGGCGACGTCGACTTCGTCTTCATAAAAGTCGGCGATCTTGTTGAGCATCTGGTCGAGGGCGCCGGTCTGCTCGCCGACGGCGATCATCTGGACGACCATGGTGGGGAACACCTTGGATTCTGCCAGGGGTTCGGCCATGTTCTTGCCTTCGGAGATCCTGTCACGGGCGTAGAGGATGCCGGAGGTGACGACGACGTTGCCGGCGCTCCTGGCGCAGACATCGAGGGCGTCGAGGATGGGCACGCCGGACTGGAGCAAGGTGCCGAGTGTACGGGTGAACCGCGCGACGGCGATCTTGCGCATGACGGGGCCGATGATGGGCAGCACCAGCAGTGCGCGATGGACGAAGCGTTTGCCCTTTGGGTTCTTGTAGAAGAAGGAGGCTGCGACGACCGCGAGGATGAGCGCGGGGATGGTGATGGGCAGTGCAGAGACGAAGTTGCGGGAGATCCAGATGACGAACTGGGTGGGCTTGGGGAGGGCCTCCTTGTTCCCGAAGTCGGCGAACATTTGCTCGAACGCCGGGATGACGAAGGTGAGCATGACGAAGATGATGCCGATGAGGATGATGATGACGGCGGACGGGTAGGCCATAGCGCCGCGCACTTGGCGCATGAGCTTGACGTTCTTCTCGATGTACACGGCAAGACGGTTGAGGATGCTGTCGAGGATGCCGCCCACCTCCCCGGCGTGGACGAGGTTCACGTACAGCTCGTCAAAGATCTTCGGGTGCCTGCGCAGGGAATCGGAGAACGTGGCGCCTTGCTCGACGGAGGACTTGATGTCTCTGAGGGCGGTTTGGAAGATCTTGTTGTCTTGCTGGTTGGCGAGGATGTCGAGGCACTGCACGAGGGGCAGGCCGGCGTCGATCATGGTGGCGAACTGTCGCGTGAAGGTGACGAGTTGCTTGGCGTCGACGCCCGAGCCGATGGAGAAGTTGTACTCCTTCGCCTTCTTCTTGACCTGGGAGGGCGTGAGTTGTTGCTGGCGGAGCCGTTGCTCGACGGCTGCGACACTTTCCGCGCTCATGACTCCCTTACGGAGTTCCCCCGTGCGGGATCGTGCTTCCCATGCGAAATCGGGCATGCTCGGAGACCTCTCGGGACGCCGGTTGTTGGTATCCCGCAGCTTAACGGTTCTTGGCGTGGTGGGTCAAAGACCCCGCACAATCCTTGGGCGAGGGAGGCAGGGAGGGGGGGTGCGGAACGCGGGAAGCCCTCGGAACTACTTCATTCCTGGCAGCTGGGCGGGTTCCGGCGGCTTCTCGATGTACTCGAGCTTCGCGTAGGTCAAGACGCCCATGCGGGGATCGGTTTCGATGCCGGAGGTCGCCTTGGTATAAGCGTATCCGTAGGTCCCTGAGATCTTGACTTTGGCCCCCACGTTCGGCGTGGGCATCGGCATGGGCGTCCCGAGGAACTCGTCCTGGTTCGGCTCGTCGCCCTCCTTGGCCTTCTCGTCCTTCTTGATCTGGTCGTAGAGCTGGGCGAAGTTCGATGCGAACCCGAGGACCTTCATGGCATTCTTGGTGTCGCCCTTCTCGTCGGCGATCCAGAACGCGGGCACGGGCGGCGAGCACCCATCGGGGTCTGCTTTGCCGGTGGGGTGCACAGCGCATTCGGGGGCGTCCGCGAAGTTGGTCTTCACGATCCATCCGATGATCGAGATGTCCTTGTTCTTCACCTCGTCAGTGTGAACCACACTTCGAAGGTGGTGCGACGCGCCCCAGACCGTGTACGCGTCCCCCACCTTTGCGGGACGAGCGGGCATGGTCGGCACATCAGGGAGCGCCACAGGTGTGCCGCTCCATGCCGGCTTCGGCGAATAGGGCTTGTTGCTATCGCCGCAACCTGTGAGGATCACGAACTGCGTGACGGCCGCCAAAGCGACGATCGAACGAGCGAAGGTCATGCGCCCTCCAGACTCCTTGATTGAGTTTCACACATCGAGCGTGGAACGCGTAACACGGAGGGCACGCGTTGGGCAAGGCTGGAAGCAACAACCCAGATCCGGAGGCATGCCCCCATCCCAGCCTTCCCCCGCCTCGGGGGAAGGAGCCATCTCACGCACCGCCCACCTTGTTGGTGGCAGGCCGCCTTGTCATTCGTGGAGCAAGATCCAGCGGTTGCCCCCTCGGTCCGTCGCTTCGCTCGGGATCAGGGCAACAACGCTGCCGACTGTTGCGCGGTGCGCCGGGAAGGTATCATGGCTGGGTCATGAGCCAACCACCCCGCCGGTACCCTCTGGAGGTCCCTCACGTTCTCGGCATGATCCTCGCCGGTGGGGAGGGACGACGCCTCGGTCCCTTGACGGCGGACCGGGCCAAAGCCGCCATATCCTTCGGCGGCCGCTACCGGCTCATCGACATCGTGCTCTCGAACTTCGTGAACTCCGGCATCCTTCGCATCAAGATCCTCACCCAGTACAAGAGCGCGAGCCTCGAAGAGCACGTCGCGCGCGCCTGGCGCATGTCCGCCATCCTCGACAACTTCATCGAGACCATTCCGGCCCAGCAGCGCACCGGCAAGAGCTGGTTCAAAGGGTCAGTGGATGCCGTCTACCAGACCCAGCACGTCATCTCTGACGAATCGCCGGATATCGTGTGTGTGTTCGGGAGCGACCACGTCTACAAGATGGACCTTCGACAGATGCTGGCCGAGCACCTCGAGGTGGGGGCGGATTGCACCGTGGCAGCCATCCCCGTGCCCCGAGAGAAGGCCCGAGCCTTCGGTTGTGTGGTCCTGGCGGAAGACGGAACCGTGGCCGGATTCGTGGAGAAGCCAGAGAAGCCGCCTCCCATGCCCGGGAACCCCGACCTCTCCCTGGCATCCATGGGCAACTACGTCTTCAACACTGACGTGCTTTTGGAAGAGCTCGAGCTCGACTCCCGGGACCTGTCCTCCACCCACGACTTCGGCCGGGACCTCATTCCCGCGATGCACATCGCAGGGCGGAAGATGCACGTCTATGACTTCATGAAGAACCGGCTCCCCGGCGAAGCCGAACACGAACGGGGCTACTGGCTCGACGTGGGAACCGTGGATGCCTTCTGGGCCGCTCACATGGACCTGGTTTCCATCCACCCCCACCTGAACCTGTACAACAGTCGGTGGCCCATACGCACCGGAAGCTCCCACGACCCGCCGCCGAAGTTCGTGTTTCGTGACGAGGCCTCCGCGCGCGTCGGAATCGCCACCGACAGCCTCGTTGCGGGGGGCAGCATCATCTCCGGGGGCCGCATCCACAAGTGTGTGCTGGGCAGCAGGGTTCGCATCAACTCCTTTAGCGAGGTCGAAGAGTCGGTCCTGTTCGATGAAGTTTCCGTCGGCCGTTACGCGCGCATCCGAAGGGCCATCGTCGAGAAAGGCGTCCAGGTCCCACCCGGGGCACAGATTGGCCTCGATCTCGAGCATGATCGTCGACAGTTTCACGTTAGCCCGGGCGGCGTGGTCGTCGTCCCAAAGAACGCCGTCATTCAGCCTGGCTAGACCCAAATCAAGCGCCCCGCGCTGCTTTGGGTCTAGGTTCTTCCAAGGGGGCTTTCGCAACGCCCCCTCGCCGCGCTCACCGCGGCGCTTTCGGCCGGCGTTCCCGTCTCGCACCCGTTGCGCAGCCTCCTGCCTCCGATTAGGTGTTACGCGTCATGTCCCGCACCGTCATCGTCGGAGATGTCCACGGCTGCTTTCGCGAGCTTCAGGACTTGCTCGCGTGCGTGGGCCTCACCCAGGATGACCGGTTGTTCTTCGTCGGGGACCTGGTGGGCCGCGGTCCCGATACCCTGAGCGTTCTCGCACTCGTCCGGCGCGCGGGAGCGGTCGTCGTACGCGGCAACCACGAGCAGAAGCTCCTGGGCTATGCACGCGCCCAACGAAGTGGAGGCCCCCCGGTGCGTCTGGGGCCCAACCACACCGATCTGGCGAGCGCCATGACGGAGGAGGATTGGGAGTTGCTTCGAGGGATGCCCCTGTGGCACGACCTGCCGGAACACGACGTTCGGATCGTGCATGCCGGCGTAATGCCCGGGCTTGCGGTGGAAGAAACGGACGTCGGCGTGCTGACGACCATCCGGGCCCTCACCCCGCGGGGGCAGCCCTCTGCGACGCGAGGCGGAGACCCATGGGGCAGGTGGTACCAGGGACCGCCGCACGTGGTGTTCGGCCACAACGCGTTGATGCACCCGCAACTGCACCCTTGGGCTACCGGGATCGACCTTGGCTGCGTGTACGGCGGGTTCCTTGCGGCCCTGGTCCTGGCTCCTGGGCAGACCATCCCGAATGCTGATGAGAGGCAGGACCTGCTGGTCACCGTGCCGGCTCGCCAGGCCTACTATCCCGTGCGCGGGAGAACCTCGAAGTAGGGTGCCGTTTCGGGCGTCCCAGCCACCCTCCACCCCGGCGCGAGCATCAGGGGGGATGAACGGTTGGGCTTCGACGTGGTACGTTCTGCCGATGTCGTGGACCTGCGCGCCCCCCGCACGCCGCTTGCTCGTGACCAGCGTTCTGGTGCTGGCCTCCGTGCTCGTCTCGTTCGCTCCCGGGGCGGCCCACGGTCAAGCGGGGCAGACGACGGACCGCTCGGACCTGATTCGTTCGGGCAAGGAGATGTTCGAGGACCAGCGGTACGAAGAGTCGATCCAGACGCTATCGGCCGCCTTGCTTCGTCCTGCCACCTCGAAGGTCGATCGCATCGACGTGTACCGATACCTTGCCTTCAACTATCTGGTGTTGAGCCAGATGGAAGAAGCCGAGGCGGCCGTGCGAGGGCTCTACGTTCTGGACCCCGGGTTCGCGCTCGCCGAGACCGAGTCTCCCCGGTTTCGCACGTTCTTCGCTGAAGTGAGACAGCGATGGGAAGAGGAGGGGCGTCCGGGGTTGGTGGACGTGGGAACCGTGGCGGTCGCCCCGCCCAGCATCAAGCACATCTCCCCGGCGGAGTGGGAGCGCGGCAAGCCGGTTCCCATCACGGGGCAGGTTGTGGATCCGAACCACCGCATCGCCTCCGTTGTGGTTCACTATCGTTCTGGCTCTCGAGGGAAGTTCCGCCATCTCGAAGCGCGGCACAGCCAAGGTGCCTTCCGTGCATCGATCCCGGGCGCTGCGCTCAACCCGCCCCTGGTGGAGTACTACATCGAGGCCGTGGACGACGCTCGTTTGCCGATCGCGTCCCGCGGAGACGCAGCGGCCCCCCTGCGAATCGCCGTTCCGGACCCGGACCAGGGGACTTCCGTGCTCGCGAGCCCGTGGTTCTGGGTCGCAGCCGCCGTCGTGGTGGCGGGGGGCGTGACCGGGGCCATCTTGCTCGGGGACTCTTCGAGTGAATCGAGCCCACCCCCCAACAACCAGCCACCCACCAGTCGCGTCATCGTCGTGATCGGAAACTAGCTCATGTGTTCATCACCTCTTCCGCGCTTTCCGCGCGTGGCACTGGACGTCCCCACGGATCTGGCCGACGAGGTCAGCTTTGATCTGTTCGAGATGAGCGCAACCGGGGTCGAGGTCCGGGACGGAACCACGCTGGAGCAGGCGAGCGTTCCCGGCACCGTCACGCTTCTTGCGAGCTTCTCGACGGAGCAGGAGGCTGCCTCGGCGATCGAGCAGCTGAGCGCGAGTTGGAACCCGCGACGCGACGACGTGGTGGGGGATGCGTGGCGGGATGGCTGGAAAGAGCACTTCAAGCCGTTTCACCTCACCCCCCGCATCGTGATCCGTCCCCCGTGGGTGCCCTTTGAGGCGACTGCGGACGTGCACGTGCTGGAGATGGATCCGGGGCGGGCCTTCGGCACAGGCCTGCATCCCACGACGCGTCTGGTGGCACGGTCCATGGAAAAGAACGCGGCCCGGCTTGCAGGGACCACGGTTCTCGACGTGGGGTGCGGGAGCGGCGTGCTCGCGTTGTGCGCTTTGGTGCTCGGGGCGGAGGGGGCGCGTGCCGTGGACAACGACCCGGAGGCGGCGATCGTCACGCGGGAGAATGCGGAGCGAAACGGGCTTGGGCACCGCGTCGAAGCGGACACGACGGACGTCGCCGTGGTCGAGGCGTCGTTCCCCTTCGTCGTGGCGAACATCGAGGCGAGGGTGCTGATTCCGATGGCGGGAGCGCTGGCTGCCCGGGTGGCTCCTGGGGGCTTGCTCGTCTTGAGCGGAGTCTTGCGAGAGCAAGTGGACGACGTCGTTGCGGCGTACGGTGTGTTGCGCGTGATCGAGGTCCTCGACGAGACTGGCTGGGTTGCGATCGAGCTGGAGGCTGAGCGGTGAGTCGGGTGCGGGTGCCGCTGTCCGGGTTGAGGGAGGGCTTGCGCGAACTCGAGGTGGAAGAGGCTCGTTACGTTCGGAGTGTGCTTCGCCTCCGGGAGGGGGACACGTTCATCGTCTTCGATCCTGAGCAGGTGGTGCAGGCGGAGGCCCGCGTGACGTCGACGCCGCGCGGTGGCGTGCGCTGTGAAGTGGGTGAGGTGACAAGGGCTGGGCGCGTACCGGACGTGCCGGCTTGGCTCTTGCTCGGTGTATGCAAGGGGGACCGATTCGAGTGGGCGCTTCGGGAGGCGACGGCGCTCGGCGTGACGGATATCGTGCCGACGTTGTGTGCGCGATCGGCGTCGTCGGGGACCCGAGCGGACGCTTCGCGCATGGGTCGCTGGCGGAAGATCCTGGTGCAGGGGGCGCGTCAGAGCGGCCGTGGCGACGTGCCGACGCTGCACGAGGTGAGGGGGCTACGGGAGGCGGTGGCGAGCGTGCCCGGTTCGCTCGTTCGTGTTTGCTTGTGGGAAGGGGCCGCGGTTTTGGCCGGTCCTTGGCTGCGAGCCGGGGCTTCCGGGGTGGCCCTATTGGTGGGCCCGGAAGGGGGGATCGAAGTCGATGAAGCGGGCGTCGCGGAGGCGTCGGGCTTCGCTCTCGGGTCGCTGGGGCCGATGATCTTGCGGACGGAGACGGCCGTCATCGCGGCCCTTGGCGCGTGGCAGATGGGGCGGGAGAGGCCGTCGTCCTGAGGTCAGGGCGTGGAGGTGAAGCTGGTGCGTCCGACCGAGTAGCCCTTGATGGTTCCCTTGAGGGAGGAGCTGAGGTTGCCGCCGTTGCCGCGGGTGAGCTCGACGGTTGCGGTGCAGGACTTGTCGGCATCGCTTTCGACGAAGGGTTCGATCCCACCGGCGTTGACGGTGTGGGTTCCGTTGTCGGGGATGTCGTCGCCGAGGACGTCGGGGTAGTCGGAGATGCAGTCGCCGTCGATGAGCAGCTCGATGTCGCCGCTGTCGTTCGCTTCCCAGGTGATATCGAAGGATTCGGCGCGGGAGATGGAGCCACCGGTGGGCGCGGTGATATTGACCGGGTTGCGGGGGCTCACCGAGCTCGAATAGGGGTCTTCGTCTTCGCGAGAGAAGGTGAAGTCGTAGGAGTCGGCGAGGGCGAGGGTGGCCTCGTAGTAGTCGTGGTCGACGTTGGAGGTTTCCTTGGACATGCCCTGGCCGTTGACGGTGATGGTGTCACCGCAGCTGCCGAGGGTGAGGAAGGTGCCTCCGGGCTTGTCGCCGACCCAGAAGGTGGCGGTGGCGCGGGCCGCGTTTCCTTCCTCTCGGACCTCGTACTCGACGTAGATGCCGGCTGTCTTGATGTTGCAGGAGTCCTCTTCGGGGCTGGTGCAGCCCATGACGCTCGGTGCGGCAAGCAGGCACAGTGGAAGCAAAGCCAATCGCATGTTCATCCTCGTTCCCTCCGTGAAGTCTTGGACGGGTGCTGTTACGACGGTCTACCGCAAAGGGTAGCCAACCCTTCCCTCGGACGCGAGAATTTGTGCATTTCGGCGTCTGTTGGACGGATCGGTGCGGTGGGTGGACGTCGTGCGTGTCAAGACGTGGGGACGGGAATCCAAACGGCATGCCAGCATCGAACTCTGCGGAATGTGAAGCTTCCGCTGCCGGCAGGCATGACTCTCGTGTCAGGCCTCTTCGAGCTTGCTCATCTCCTGCTCGATGGCCTCCCACTCGATCATGAGCTCCTCGATACGGGTTCGGAGGGTTTTCTCCTCGTCGACCAGCGCGTCGATCTGCTGCTTCGGCGTGGTCTCGAAGAACCCCTGGGAAGCGTAGGCATCGTGGATCTGCTTGACCCTCGATTCCGCTCCGTCCATGGCCTCAAGGATCTTGTCCCGCCGAGCGGGTAGCTCCTTGCGACGATTCCGTAGCCGTTTTTGCTCTGCCCAGGACGCGCTCGCCTCGGACTCGGTTCGCTCGTCGGCCCGGCGCTGTTCCCTTTGCTTGAGCGACACGGCGTCCACGTCGAGATGGTCATCCCCGCACTGCGCGATGTACTCGTCGTACGTGCCTGGGAAGTCGCGGAGGCCGTTGGGGGTGAGCTCCAAGATGCGCGTGGCGAGGGAGGAGACGAACCACCGGTCGTGGGAGACGAACAGGACGGTCCCATCGAAGTCCCGCAGCGCATGGACCAGCGCGTGAATCGCCTCGATGTCGAGATGGTTGGTCGGCTCGTCGAGGACCAGGACGTTTGGGGAATCCGCTGCCAGGCAGGCGAATACGAGCCTGGCCGCCTCGCCCCCCGACAGGCTCCCGACGCGCTTCTCGACGTCGTCCCCGGAGAACAAGACGCGCCCGAGGTGGCCGCGCACGAACGCCGTGGACTCCTGCGGGCGGACGGCCCAGAGCACGTCGACGGCGCGGGCGTCTTCGTCTTGGAGCACCTCTCGGTGGTCCTGCGCGAAGTAGCCGGGATAGGTCTCGTGGCCCCAGGTGACGGTGCCCGCGTTGGCGGTCATCTTGCCCATCAGGATCCGGAGCAGCGTGGACTTGCCGAGCCCGTTCGGTCCGATCACGGCCAGGCGCTCCTTGCGTCGCACGACCAGGGAGATATCCCGAAGCACCGCGTGGTCACCGAAGGACTTGGAGACGTTTTCGACGGTGACGACGTCGCGGCCGCTGGGGCGGCGGGGTTCGAAGTGGAATCTGGGGGACCGCCTCGAGGAAGGGGCGAGTTGCTCGATCTCGACTCTCTCTATCTGCTTGAGACGGCTCTGGGCTTGGCTTGCCTTGGACGCCTTGGAGCCGAAGCGTTCGACGAAGGCACGTTTGTGCGCGATAGCCTCCTGAGCGCGCTCGATCTCGGCTTCTTTTCGCTGGCGGATCGCAGCCTTCTCGGCTTCGAAGGTTGTGTAGCCGCCCGTGTAGGTCGTGATGGTCTCGTAATCGATGTCGAGGATGTGGGTGGCGACGTTGTCGAGGAACCGCTGGTCGTGGGAGATGACGACGGCGCAGCCGCGATAGGCTGCCAGGAACTTCTCGAGCCATCGAATGGAGAGGATGTCGAGGTGGTTGGTGGGCTCGTCGAGGAGCATCAGGTCCTGGCCTCCCACGAGGACCTGGGCCAGAAGTACGCGGAGCTTGAACCCGCCCGAGAGGGTTCCGAGGGGCATGCGGTGCGAGGCCTGTGGGATTCCTAGACCTTCGAGGATGTAGCTCGTGCGCGCCTCGAGGGTGTAGCCGTCGTTCACGCGGACGGTCTCTTCCAGCTCCGCTGCTCGGATCGCGTCTCCCGCCTCGACGGCTTGGCGCTGCGCTTCGAGCGCGGCCCACACCCGCTCGTCGCCGCTCTGCGCGACATCAAGGATGGTAGCCGCGTCATGGTGGAAGCGGTCCTGTCGCAGGATGCCGACCCTGCAGTCTCGCGGCAGGGAATAGGAGCCGTCGGAAGCGGCATCGTCGCCGGCGAGAATGTTGAGGAGTGTGGTCTTGCCGGACCCGTTCGCGCCGACCAGGCCATAGCGCATGCCGGCATTCAGCTCGAGGCTCACGTCGGCGAAGAGCGTCCGACCCCCGAAGGTCTTGGCAAGGCGATGGGTGCTGATCATGGGGGCATTCCGTTTGGCTTCGGCTCTGTGCGGTCCTGTCTAGCGCTCCAGGCTCACGGCGTCGATGGCGTCGAGGCTGTGGGTTCGGTCGCCGGACGTTGCACATTCTGGGAGGTCGATTTAGGTTCCGCGTCCCATGTCTACGAAGCGAGTGCCGGTGGTGGTCGTGGGTGCAGGGCTGACAGGAATGTCGGCTTCGCACCACTTGCGGGCGCTGGGCATCGAGCACCGGCTCCTGGAACGTTCCCCCCAGCCCGGGGGACTGGCCGTCACCGTCGAGCAGGATGGGTTCCGGTTCGACCGGACCGGTCATCTCCTGCACCTGCGTGACCCCGACATGCGCAAGTTGGCGCTCGACTTGCTCGGGGGAGACGCCCTCACGATCGAGCGTCGTTCGGTGGTCTGGTCGCACGGGACGTTCACGCGCTACCCCTACCAGGCGAACACTCTCGGGCTCCCGCCGGAGGTTGCCTACGAGTGCGTCATGGGGTTTCTGCAGGCGCAGCGGCAGGAGCAGGGGGAACCTCCCAAGGATTTCGAGCAGTTCTGTCACCGACACTTCGGGGAGGGGTTCAGCAGGCACTTCATGATTCCCTACAACTGCCGGTTGTGGGGCGTGCACCCGCGGGAGATCACGGCCGAGTGGTGCAGCCGGTTCGTGCCGCTTCCCAAGCTCGAGGACGTGATCGCGGGCGCAGTGGGGCTCCAGGGGCCGGAGATGGGGTACAACGCTGCCTTCCTGTACCCGCGAAGGGGCATCGGGGAACTGACGAGTGCGTTCGCGCGTTCGCTCGGCCCCATCGAGTGCGGCCGGGGCGTGGTCTCCGTGGACGCCGAGCGCAAGCAGCTCGTGCTGCAGGATGGGGAGCGGATCGACTACGAGGTGCTGGTGACGACGGCGCCTTTGAATCATCTGGTCGGCGCGATCCGGGATGCGCCGCAAGAGGTCCGACGAGCCGCTGGCGGCCTGAGGTGCAGCTCGTTGCACTACCTCGACGTGGCGCTCGACGTGCCGTCGGGTCGTCCGTTCCACTGGGTCTACGTGCCGGAGGAGAGGTATCCCTTCTACCGGGTGGGGGTGTACTCGAACTTCTCGAGCGAGATGGCGCCCGAAGGGAAGGCGTGCATGTACATCGAGCTTGCGGACCGACGGCCGCCCGAGCTCGATCGGCTCGTGCCGGAGGTCGCGTCGGGGCTGGTGGAGATGGGGTTCATCGAGCGGCCCGACCAGGTGCGGTTCGCGGCGCACCGGACGATCGAGCACGCGTACGTGATCTACGATCACGCGTACTATGCCTCTCTCGAGGCGGTGCAAGCGTATCTGAAAGAGCGGGACATTCTCTCCACGGGGCGCTATGGGGGATGGAACTACTCGTCGATGGAAGACGCATTGCTTTACGGCCGGGACGCGGCGCGCCGGGCCGGGGAAATCCTGCGATGACTGCCACGCCCACCGTCTCGATCGTGATCCCGGTGTACAACGAGGAAGCCATTCTGCGCGCGGCCGTGGTCGACCTGCGCGAGAAGCTGAGGGAAGTTCCCTGGACGTTCGAGATCGTGATCGCGGAGAACGGGTCGACGGACGGCACGGTCCAGATCGCGGCGGCGCTGGCCTCCAAGTACGACGAGGTTCGTTGGTTTTCCCTGGGCGAGCCGAACTACGGGCTTGCGATGCGGCGGGGCATCCTGGAGGCGCGGGGCACGTTCGTGATTTGCGACGAGATCGACCTGTGCGACACGGTCTTTCAGGAGGCCGCGGTGTCGTTGCTGTACCCCGGGGAAGTGGACCTGGTGATCGGGTCGAAGCTGCTGTCCGGGTCGAGCGACGAGCGACCCTGGGCGCGCAACGTGGCGAGCCGTGTGTACAACGGGCTGTTGCGGGCGACCCTGGGGTTCCGCGGGACCGACACGCACGGGTTGAAGGCGTTCCGTCGAGAGAAGCTGTTGCCGGTGGTGAACGCTTGCGTGGTGGACAAGGACGTGTTCGCGAGCGAGTTCGTCATCCGGGCCTATCGGGCGCGTGTTCCTGTTCGCGAGATCCCGGTGCGGGTGGTGGAGAAGCGCCGTCCTTCGATCAACCTGGTGCGCAGGGTTCCGAACGTGATGAAGCAGGTGGCGCGGCTGGCCTGGGCCATCCGGATGCACGATTCACCCCGGGGGTGACGGGCGGAGCAGCAGCCCTCGAAGGATAATGAGGACGCCGACGAGGGCGAAGACGAGTCCAGCGGCCGTTCCGAGCAGGGCCGAGGGTCTGCGCTGCACGCCGAGCAGCAGGCGTCCGGCGGTGGAGGGCGAGGGCTCGGGCACGAGGGCGCCGTCGAGGTGGATGGAGGCGATCGACGCGGGGCAGACCCCGACGCTGCGCCAGGCGGGCTCGACACAAGCGGCGGAGCAAACGAGGACGCGGTCCGGGGTGGCGAGGAAGGCGATGAAGTGGCGCCCGGTTCCCACGACGGGTGCGCGGCCGTCGTCGATGTGATCGACCTCGAGGACGCGGACCGAGCCTTCCCGGCGCTGGCCGCCCGCTCGTCCCTGGGCTTCGAAGGATTGCAGGTACAGGGGCGGGGCGTTGTCGGTGGGGCCGGGGACGAGGGAGCTGACCGTCATCCATTCGGCAAGCTCGGCGCCGGCGATGGTGTTGAGGCGTTCGAAGACGAGGGACTCCATGCCCGGAGCCCAGTCGTCGCTCGGAGCGGTTGCGCACACGACGGTCAGACGCGACAACGTGGCCTTGCGGTGGTGGGGTGACGTCCAGGTGTGTTTGAAGAGCGCCTGGGCACCGGGAATCTGGCTGAGGTCCTGGATGTCGACGTCCTTGGACTCGGTGCCAACCCAGCGGTCCGGGGGCGAGAGGTGGAGGACAACGCCGTCTGGGACGGTCAACGCGACCTCGGTTCCGAGGATGGGGGCAGCGGGTTCGTCGGGGGCGTCAGGCGGTTCTGCTTCGGGAGTGGCAGCATCCTGGACGGCGGCCTCGGGTGCGGTGGCATCCAGCGGGGTGGCGTCTAGGGCAGCGGCCTCCGGGGAGGCGTCTCGTTGCGCGTGAACCTGGCCTGCCGACAGCAGGACGAGAGCGAAAAGGGCGGTCGATCGGGGATGGCTCATGGGTGGGGGCGCTCCCGTTCCAACTCGTCGATGAACTGGAGGATACGTCCGCGCAGGTCGATCAAGGACTCCCGCAAGCGATCGTTCTCGAGCACCAGGGGGTCCTGGGGCTCTCGGACCTCGAGCCCCTTGGAGCGCAGCACCATGCGAGCGCCTCGGATGGTGTACCCCTGATCGAAGCGCAGACGCTTGATCTCCTGAAGGCGCTGGAGCTCGTGTTGGGAGTACATCCGCTGTCCGGTCTTCGTGCGGCGCGGGCGGAGTCCGGGGAACTCGGACTCCCAGTGACGGATGGCGGAGGTCTCCACCCCGAGCAGCTTCGCTACCTCCCCGATGCGATAGTAAAGCTTGCTGACCTGCGTGCCGTCCGAGGACCCCATCGTCAGAGCCGCGAACCGTCAGGTTCGGGGGCTGGGGTCGGGTCCCGCGGCGTCTGTGAGAGCTCGGGAAGCGTCCGGCTCGTTGTTGAGCGCGTGCTTCAGAATCTGACTCGGCTTGAAGCTCAGCACACGTCGCTCGGTGATGACGATCGGGTTGCCGGTTTGCGGGTTGCGTCCTTGGCGCTTTCGCTTGTCGCGAAGCACAAAGTTCCCGAAACCCGAGATCTTGATCTTCTCACCCCGGCCGAGCGTCTCCTTCATGGTCTCGAAGACCAAGTCGACCAGATCCGTCGACTCCTTTTTGCTGAAGCCGCCGATGCGCGTGTAGATGATGTGAGCGATGTCAGCCTTGGTCATGACCCCTCCCAGGGTGCCTGCGCAAGCTCCGTGGGTACAGACGCGATCCTACCTCGCACCGGCTGGGAGTCCAGCCCCTAGATGTAGGATCAGCTCGCGACCGTCGCCCGCTCCATCTCCAGACGCTCGGCGGCACGCCGGCGTGCGCTCTGCTCCCGGACGACGAGGGTAGCGACGTACCCGTAGCCGAACGCGAAGAGGGAGGCGAACGGCATGGCGATCCAGTGGTCGGTTTCGATGGCGACGAAGACGCTGGCGAGGGAGACGAGGCACAGCGCCATCTCGCTGAGGGGCAGGGAGGAGTAGGAGCTGTATCGGCCGGCGAGGGTGCCCTTCTTGGGGGTGCGGATGAACTCGCCCGCCATTGACTGCATGCCATCGGAGACGGCGCGAGTGAGGTGGGGAGCCATGCCCATGCCGAGGGCGATGAGGGCGGGGAGGCGTCGGAGGGCGGTCCACGCGGAGCCACCCTGAGAGCGTTCGGCCATGCCGTAGAAGAGACCCAGGGACATGGTGGTGCCGAGGCACAGGGGCAGGTCGACAATTGCCATGGTCCAGAGGTCTGTGCTCGGGGACAGCAGGAGGGCCGGGAGCAGCAGGACGCTCAGGACCATCATCAGGGGATAGGCGAAGTGGGGCGTGAGGTGGAACACGGCTTCCACGCGTTGCGACAGCGTGAGGTTGGACCGCATCACGACCCCCAGCAGCTTGCGGGCGGTCTGGACGGTGCCTTTGGCCCAGCGGTACTGCTGGGCGCGCAGCGAGGAGACGTCCTCGGGCAGCTCGGAGGGGGTGACGACGTCCTCGCGATAGACGAAGCGCCAGCCCTGGAGCTGGGCGCGGTAGGACAGGTCGAGGTCCTCGGTGAGGGTGTCGTGCTGCCATCCACCGGCATCGCGGATCGCCTGGACGCGCCAGAGGCCACCGGTGCCGGAGAAGTTGAACAGACGTCCGGAGGAGAAGCGAGCGCGGTTCTCGACCAGGTGGTGGCCGTCGAGCATCAGCGCCTGCACGCGGGTCATCAGGGAGTGCTCGCGGTTCATGTGACCCCAGCGGGCCTGCACCATCCCCACGGTCGGATCGCGGAACTCGCCTACGAGGTTGCGCAGGAAGTCGGGCTGGGGCAGGAAGTCGGCGTCGAAGATCGCGACCAGCTCGCCTTTTGCGACGTCGAGGCCAGCGGCGAGGGCTCCCGCCTTGTACCCGATGCGGTTGGACCGTCGCACGACCACGGCATCGAGGCCGGCGTCCCGCAACCGGTCGACTTCGCGCTCGACCAGGTGCCGGGTCTCGTCCGTGGAGTCATCCAGGACCTGGATTTCAAAGCGATTTCGGGGGTAGTCCATCTGCGCGACGGCGCGCAACAAGCGTACCGCCACGGTGGCCTCGTTGTAGAGGGGCAGCTGAATGGTGACACGCGGTGCTTCCGCGTCCGAAACGGGCTCTTTCCCACCCTCCCGCAGCAGCGGGATCTGTCGGCGATGACGCCAGTACAGGAAAACAAGGTGAGATCGATGCAGCCCGTAGCCGCACAGCACCAGAAGGACGGCGAAGTACAGCGCAAAAAACGGCAGGTGCATCATCGGGGCATTCTCCTCGACTCCGCGTCCCCAAGTCCAATTCCGGGCAGGACGCGTGGTCTCGGGGCCACAGCTATCACCCGGTTCTTTTTGAATTGTCACCGAAGTGTATTTCGTTGCACGACGATGTCAGGGTGGGTGCGGGTGGGTGCGCCTGGCGATGCGAGGGCCGACAATCTTCGTGTCGTCGCTGCAAATCGTCACGAAACGAGGTCAGTCCAGGCCGAGCGACATCGTCCCTGCGACGCCCAAGGTGAAGAGCGAGACGCTGCTCTCGGACGTGTTGGAGGACTCGACCTTGTTCGAGGGGCAGGCGTCGTTGCCGGCGGCGGGTTCCAGGCGGGTGGCCGTGACGGAGCCAGCGGAGATCGAAGCGAAGGGCATCACGGAGAAGTCGCCACCGACCGGAATCTGCAGCCCGCCGAGGAGCCGAAGCATGGGCACGTCGCGCGCGAGGGACAGGGTGCAGGTGTCGCTGTCGGAGGTCTCGGGCCGAAACTCGATGGTCTGGGTGAACTGGCGCATGGTGATTCCGACCTCGCCCACGAACCCGAAGCAGTCGGGGCACCCGTACCACTGGCCGCTGACGCCGCCGTAGGTTCCGAAGGACTCCTTGGCCTCGAAGTCCTCGCCCTCCGGGTAGAGCGCTTTGAGGTCGCCGCCGTAGTCGTCGGAGGTGACCTGGCCGAAGCCGTCCACGCCGAACATCAAGCCCACGGCCCACTCCCCGAAGCGCAGGTCGCCCCGAAGCTCCAGTCCGCCGCCCGGCCCGAAGCTGTCGCCCACGTTGCCTCCTTTGAGCTCCACCTGATCGAACGTCGTGGTCCCGAAGTCGCCCTCCGGGATGGCCGATTGGAGGCGCAGGGAGAGGAGCAAGTCGGTGTCGCCATCTTCACCGTCGCGACGGGCTGCCGGTGGGGGCGGAGGAGGCGTGTAAGACGAGCCCGACCCGGTGGTGGGGGCCGTGGGAGGTGGGGGAGCGACCGGGGTGCCGTCGGCCTCGAGCTTCACCTCGACCGGCAGGACCTGGCCTTCGGAGAGCTGAAGCTGCACCTGGGCGGTCCGGTAGCCGGGGGCTGAGACCTCGACGACGTGGTGTCCGGGGTTTTCCACCCGGTCGACGCCGACGACGGCGGGCGGGACGCGGGCTCCGTCGATGCGGACTTCGAAGCGCTGGACCCCTTCGGGTTCGATTTGGAGGCGAATTTTAGGGATCCTGGGCTCGACTGTCTTGAGCTCTTCGTCGGCGGCCTTCTTCGCGTGGTGAAATGCGGGGGGCGCGTCGGCGGGGAGGACTCGCTTCTGGAGGCGACGGTAGGTCTCGGCGCCTTCGACGAGCTTGCCCAGGGCTACCTGGCACTGGGCGATGAGGAGCAGGTGGGTGGGGGCGTCGAAGATTTGCTGGGCGCGGGTGAGCTTGTCGAGGGCTTCCTGGTGCTTGCCTTCCTGCTTGAGGGCGATGCCCTCCTCGGCGAGGGTGCGAGCCGTGGCTTTGTCGGCGTCGGTCTGGGCCCAGGCGGGGGCGGAGAGCAGGAGGGCGAGCAGGGCGATCGTGCGGCATGGGAAGCGCATTGGGGCGACTGTACAACAACGGGCTGGAAGAGGAACCACAGAGGTCGCAGAGAGCACAGAAGGCGGTTTCACGGAGCTTCATGACGTTGGGATTTCTCGATCCTGTCCGCGGGCTCAGAGCCCACGGCAAAGCTGGGGAAGCCCGCCGGGGCGGGCTTCGCACGGTACGCGTCGTCGAACTGCGTCATCCAGTCCTCCCGGTGCGTGGCAGCCCGGTGGTGCTGCCTTTGGTGCTCGAGGTACGTGCGCAAGGCGGGTAGGTCTTCGGGCCGGATTGACTCAGCCCAGTAACCATCTTGCCAAGACAGTCGAGGCGATCGAGACAGGTTCCACAGCCGGCTCGAAGCACCCTTGAGCTTGCGCATCAACTCGCTCACGGGTGTCGTTGCACCAAGCCCTACGGCCATGTGAGCATGATCGCGGGCGATTCCGATTGCGAACGGCTGACTTCCGGCCTCGAAGCATTTTCGTGAGAGCACATGTGCGAGCCAGGGATCGTGCTCCGGGCTGAGAATCCGCTGGCGACGACGGGTGGCCCAGACGAGATGAACCAACACGGTGACGAAGGATCTGTTGTGCATGCAGTTCCTTCGGACGGAAGCCTCAGGTGGTTGCGGAGAATCGTCCTTGCCTCCGCAAGCACATGTCGTGATCGCGCAAAGCCCGCCCTCGCGGCGGGCTTCACCAGGAGTTGCCGTGGGCTCTGAGCCCGCGGAAAGGGAAGCTCGAGATCCGTTTCCCGTCGGTCTATCCAGATGGGGATTGCGTCACGTGGGTCAACCCCACGGGCTCGGCCTCGGGCTTGAGAGGGCGTTCAACCTACCTATCGGCATCCCCCCCCGCTGTTGGCGGGCGTCGTCGCGAGCTGTGTTCGGCAAGCCGCTCGGCAAGCGCCTTACGCGCAGCATGCAGCCGGGACCAGACGGTCCCCTCTGGTATGCCCAGAATCTCCGCGACCTCACTGTGAGAGAGCCCTTCCACCGCGAACAAAGACAGCAGGTTCGCATGCTCGACGGACAAGGACGCCAGGGCTCGGCGGAGCTGGTACTCCAACAGTTCGGGTTCGGCCGTGGTGGGTTCCGTCGACGGCTGAGGCGGTTGTCTCCGCAGCTTGGCTCGGTGGCGGAGCGCGATTCGGGTCGCAATGCGATAGATCCACGTGAACAGGCGGGACTCCCCGCGAAAGGAATCGAGCCCGTCGTAGACGGCGAGGAACACTTCCTGCGTGGCGTCGTCCGCGTCGCTCGCCGAGCCGATCACGCGGTGACAATGCGCCCAGACTGCCGGATAGAACTCCTTCCAAACCGCCTGAAAGTCGCGCTGGTCGTTCATTCCTGCTCGCCTAGCTCGGCCAGCTCGGCGCGCAATTGCGGCAGGGCGCGCGCGCGAAGGTAGAGCGCCGCACCGGTGATCATGGCGCCCGCGATCAACAGGAAGACATAGTGCGTGCCCCCAACGCCGCTCATCGCACCTCCCATCGCGAGGATGAGCACACCCGTGAGCGGCGCGCGATTGATTGCCTGCAGATCCTCTTCCATATGCTGTCGCAACGACGAGAGAAAGTGCCTCGAGGATGCCAATCGGTGAAAGCGCGCCTGTCTGCGACGGACGATGACCCATACGACAAGTGCGGCCGCAGCTGCCAATCCAGCGGTCACGACCACCACGACCGGGCTGGCCCCGAGGAGCCACTGCAGCAAGGGGAATGCGGCGATCAACGACGTGGCACACAACGCGGCGCGCACGGCTCGGAGTCGGTGGTGTTTGACCAGACCCTCGCTGCTGGGAACCGGCTTGGGCGCGGCATGTTTCAGGGCCACGAGCGCCTCACCGAGTGCTGCCATTTGCGCACAGTCCGGGCACGTCGCCAGGTGGGCTTCCACGTCGCGCCGCACCGGCTCGTCGAGCAGACCGTGTTCTCGTTTCAGAATGGCGACCTTCATCTCTTCGCAGTTCATGCCCCCTTCGTGCACCCGGGCGGTGCGTCCCTTCAGATTTTTTTCGGCTGCGATGTCGTTTCGTCGTCGCCGGATTGAAATGCTACCAGCTCGGCTGGTTGCGAGCCTCGCTTGCACCCCGTCCGTGGGCCGCAGAGCCCGCCGATAGGGAAGCTCGAGATCCGTTTCCCGCGGCAGTGCCACCGATCCTCCATTGACCCCTGCGCCCACCCCGCCTAACCGAACGGGAGGGCGTCGGCTCGTCCCCGGGCCGGCAACGTGTAACGAGGGGGCCATCCCTCTCACCCAACGACGCGCGAGGCAGAACCCATGAAGGTCTCCGATGTAAAGGTGTTCGGCGTGATCGGCGCCGGGCAGATGGGCGCGGGTATCGCTCAGGTCGCAGCCGCGACCGGATACAAGGTCCTCTTGCTCGACGTGAACCGCGAGCTCGTGGAGAAGGCCAAGGGCAAGATCGGCTCGATCCTCCAGAAGCAGGTCGACAAGGGCAAGATGGACGCGGCTGCTCGCCAGGCCTTGCTCGACAACATCGAGGCCACCAGCGAGATGAAGGCGTTCGAGCGGGCCGACATCGTGGTCGAAGCCGCCACCGAGAACACCGAGATCAAGCTCGACCTGTTCCGCGCCGCCGACGATGCCATGCCCAAGGGCGCCATCCTCGCCTCCAACACGTCGTCCATCTCGATCACCAAGCTGGCCGCGTCCACCCGCCGCCCCGAGTTGGTGATCGGCATGCACTTCATGAACCCCGTGCCCCTCATGAAGCTCATCGAGGTGGTGCGCGGGCTGCAGACGGGCGAGGAGACCTACCAGACGGTCAAGGCGCTGTCGGAGAAGCTAGGCAAGACCGTGATCACGTCGAACGACCAGCCCGGCTTCATCGTGAACCGGATGCTCATCCCGTTCCTCAACGAGGCGTGTTTCGCGTTGCAGGGGGGGCTCGGAACGATCGAGGACGTCGACCAGGGCGCCAAGCTCGGGCTCAACCACCCGATGGGTCCGCTGGAGCTCGCCGACCTGGTGGGGCTCGACACCCTGCTGTTCATCTCGGACGTGCTGCACAAGGAGTTCGGCGACGACAAGTACCGGGCGGCGACGCTGCTTCGCAACATGGTCGCGGCGGGCTGGCTCGGTCGCAAGACGGGCATCGGCTTCTACGTCTACGAAGGCCCCAACAAGAAGCCCAACCCGCGCGTGCACTGAGAGGAGCGAACCATGAGCGATCTCGAGTTCGTGAAGGTCGAGCGCGACGGGCGCGTTGCGACGGTGACGATCAACCGTCCTGACAAGCTCAACGCGCTGAGCACCAAGGTCGTCCGGGACCTGATGATGGCGTTCCACCAGTTGGTGTTTCCGTCGGATGGGGACCGGCCGTGGGTGGTCATCCTGACGGGCGCCGGGGAGAAGGCGTTTGTGGCGGGCGCCGACATCGCTGAGATGTCCGCGATGAATGCCGCGGAGGCCAAGGGGTTCGCCGACGCCGGGCACCGGCTCGGGGCGCTGATGGAGTCCGCGCCGTTCGCCGTCATCTCCGCCGTCAACGGGTTCGCCCTGGGAGGCGGGACCGAGCTGGCGCTGTGTGGCGACTTCATTTACGCGTCGGAGAAGGCGCGGTTCGGGCAGCCCGAGGTGAAGCTCGGGGTCATCCCCGGGTTTGGTGGCACGCAGCGGCTTGCGCGCCGTGTGGGCCTCGGGATGGCGCGGGAGCTCGTGTACACGGGGCGCATGATCGACGCTGCCGAGGCGCTGCGGATCGGGCTTGCCAATCGGGTGGTCGCGCACGGCGAGCTGATGGCGAAGGTGCGCGAGGTCGCCAACGAGATCGCGGCGCGTGGTCCCGTGGCCGTGGCCGCGGCCAAGCGGTGCATGCTGCGCGGCTACGACCAGGACTTGGTCAACGCCAACGAGCTGGAGGCTGCCGAGTTCGCGGTGCTCTTCGGCACCGAGGACCAGTCCGAAGGCATGAAGGCGTTCCTCGAGAAGCGCGAGCCGTCCTTCCAGGGACGGTAACCGTTGGCTTTCAGCCGACAAATCCCCGTCTGTTAGCGCCTCATGACGCGGCCACGAGGGTCATGGTCGTGCCGCTCGACGCATCGATCTCCCCGGTCAGGCTGGGGAAGAAGCGAACGTCCTGATACCCCGCCTCGATGAGCAGCGACAGAAGTTGTTCGCGCGTCCAGGCTTCGTTGCTCAACGCGTAGCGTGTGACCTCGCCGGATTCGGCATCGACGATGAAGAATCGATGGGTCGAGGTGGCGGTGTCTTCGTCCCAAGAGGCCTCATCGAGGAGTATGTGAGGACGATCGGAGAAGAGTCCCAACGACTCGGTTCGCCAGCTCGCGGCTGATCTACCGGTGTGTTCGAGGTGCTCGAAGGTTTGCGGCTCGAGCAACAACCGCCCGCCGCGTGTCAACGCATCATGCGCGTTCGAAACGAGTCGTCTCACGAAGTCGCGCCGAAACACGTTGATTTGCCCCCAGAGCATCATCACCAACCCGAACCCCGTCCCCACATCGGACAGGTTCAAGCCCCGGACGTCCTGCTCCAGGTAGGTGCATGGAAGCCTCTCCCGTGCCGCGTGCTCCGTCGCGTACGCGATGGACGCAGGGGAGAAGTCCACCCCGATGCACGTGTGGCCCAGTCGGGCCAAGCGCTGGGTGTACAGTCCTGGCCCACAGGTCAGGTCGAGCACCTTGGTCGGGCGTCCTTCCAGGACGACTCCGTGAATCCATGCCACGTGCTGATCGATAATCTCGAAGCGACGGCTGGCGAGGTCGTGCTCCTGGTCGAGATGGCAGGCGAGCATCCGCTGGCTGAACTTCGGCTCGTTCCACGGGATGTTGTCGCCTTCCACCCAAGGCTTCGGGGGACGCTGGCGTTTCACGAGGTCGAGCAGATTCATCACGTCACGTCCTTGTCTTGGAACCGCCCTCACTCGAACGCCTTGTCCTCGACCGCCCCTTCGACAGCTTCCTCGCACTGCACCGCCACGCGAACCCGCCCTTCCACGTGCTCGTACACCGCGTGGGAGCACCCAGGCCCGGATACCTCCATGCGCTCCGTGCCCGAGGGGGATTTTCGATCCATGCGCAGCCCCTCGCCACGGCGCTGCACGCGTACAGTCGCCTCACCTTCTCTCAACACGAAGACGGTTCCTTCGGGCGCATCGTGAGCGGAGAGGAGTTTCCCGGACAAGGGGCGGAGCAGCCACCATCGAAGGAACGAGACAGGCAGTCCGCGAGGTGGCTTCGACGTCTGCTCGCTCGTCCAGAGTTGGTCGCGGGCGGGGATCGCGAAACGCCATTGGTCGCCCCGCACGAGCAGGTCGAGGGCCGTCATGCCGCCCGGGCCGAGCAGGACCATGCGCAGATCGCTGGGGGGGCGTTGCGCGATCGCGCCCCGCCCGCTCATGACCACGTCGTGTCCTGCAGCGGTCATGCGGACTCGAACGCGAAGGGTCCCGGCCGTTGGCGTGAAGTCGGACCGCAGGGTGTCGAGCTCACGTTGGGCCTCGCGCCAGGCCTCGCCGCTCATCGCGGGCGCAGGCGTGGGTTGAGACGCGCACCCGAGGTTCGACAAGGCCACCCCCACGACCAGCAGCCATCGCCTCACGGCGCATCGACGGACACGATCGCTCCGCCCTCTTCGCTGGAAAGAAGGACGAGGACGCGGTCTGCGCCGGCGGCGACCCACGCGGTGGCAAGCACGACGGCGGCGACACCGAGTGCGGCGCTGGGGCCAAGGACGTCTTCCGCTCGCGTCACGTGCACGTCACGCCACGGGGTGCCTTCGAGGACGTTTGAGTCACCGACCTGCAGGACCTTCGAGGAAGTGCTTGGGCCAGGGCACGTCGGTAGCGAATCTGGGTCGATGAAAACGAGGCGAGCGATGCCAGGGGTCGCGTCGAGCAGCAGGGCGGCCGCGGCTTCCGTGTGCTGCGTTGGGTTCGCTTCCGCGACCATGCCCCAGGGGTCCACGGCAGCGGCGAAGATCCGGTCGGGGATGCCCGAGGCCACGAGCTCGCACGCCGTGAGCAGGCTCGCGGTCCCTGCCTGCTCGGTGGACGACGTGGCGAGGGCCAGGCCTTGCAGTCTTTGGTAGATGGACACGTGCCCAGCGAGCGAGGACAGCATCAGGTTGGGGAAGTCCGCGGGGGAGGCGAAGCGCGGGCCGCGAAGACGCACGCGGTCGAGGAACCGGCTGGTGGCGTCGGGGTTGCCGGAGGGCTTGCCCGCGACGATTCCCGTGGTGCGTTCGTCGTCGAGGGGGTGTACGGCCCCGACGACCGCTGCGAGGATTCGTTCGGCGCGTCCGAGACGACGGGCGCGTGCGGGGTCGAGCCCGGTGGTGAGGTCATCGGGGAGCGGACCGGTCGTGCCGTGGGAAGATGGCCATCGGTCGTTGTGGATGTCGTGCACGCCGTCGTGCAAGGCCGTGGCGCCGCCGTGGACCCAGACGGTCTTCTGGACGGTCTCGCGATCGGGAGCGAAGTCCGGGCGAGCGAGGACGATGACGCCATCGAGCCCACCGAAGCCGAAGGAGTTGGAGAGCGCGGCGCGAAGGGGTGTGGGGCGCGAGGAGCCGAGCACGTGATGGGCCTGGCAGTCTGCGGCGGGGGTGGTCAACCCGGCGGTGGGCGGCACCCGCTGCTGCTCGATAGCGAGGGCGGTCAAGGCGGCTTCGACGGCGCCGGCGGCGCCCAGGCTGTGCCCCAGTTGCCCCTTGGTGGACGAGACGAGGACACGGTCGAACGCGCTGCCGAGGGCCTGCCGGATGGCGCGCACCTCCATCGGGTCGTTCAGGGGCGTCGCGGTGCCGTGCGCGTTGACGTAGTCCACGTCGTCGGGCCCGAGGCCGGCGACGTCGAGGGCGCGGCGCATGGTGCGGGTGGCGACGACGCCGTCGGGTTCCGGGTTGGTGATGTGGTGGGCTTCTGCGCCGGCGGCCCATCCTACGAGCTCGGCGATCGGGTGTGCGCCGCGGTTGCGTGCGTGGTCTTCCCGTTCGAGCACGAGGAACGCGGCGCCTTCGCCCAGGCCCAGGCCAGCGCGGGAGGCGTCGAAGGGGCGGCAGGGTGAGGGGTCGAGGGAGCCCAGGGCATTGAATCCCGTGAAGGTGAGCCTGCAAAGAGAGTCACTCGCGCCTGCCAGCACGCACGAGGACAATCCGCCTCGCAGCCACGCGGCGGCGAGCAGAAGCGCATTCGCGCCCGTGGAGCAAGCGCTGGAGACGAGGCGTCGACGCCGAAACGGTCCGAGGGCCGAGGCCACGTGTTCGACGGTGAGCGAGAGCGGGTGCACGATGGCGCGGGAGAGAGGCGTGGGGGAGTCCGGCAGGAGCAAGCCTGGAAGCAATTCCTCCGTTTCGAAGGTCGCGCCCGTGGTGGTACCGACCACGAGGTCGACGCATCCGTGGGACGGGACGATGCGGGCTTCTCGCAGGGCTTCGCGGGCTGCCGTGACCGCGAGGGCGTCGGTCCGCGACCATTCATGGCCTTGGTTTCGCGGGGCGACGTCCTGTACGCGCAGGTCGGGCACTTCGGCGGCGATCTGGCAGCGCTGGCCGTCGGGGTCGAACAAGGTGACGCGTCGAAACGCGTGGGTGCCTTGGCACACGCGGTCCATGGTGGCTCGCGCCGTGGGGGCGAGCGGGGAGACGATGCCGACGCCGGTGACCCAGATTCTCATGGGGCGGGTGTTCGGGAGCGCTCGATGAACGCCGCGATGGTGTTCACGCTTCGGAAGATGCTCCGCGACTCGTCCCCTTCGGGGATGCGTACGCCGAAGCGTTCTTCGATAGCGACGGCGAGTTGGAGGGCGTCCAGGGAATCGAGCCCGAGGCCTTCCCCTTCCCCGAAGAGGGGGGCGTCGTCATCGATGTCCTCCGGGCGCTGGTCCGGGAGGTTGAGCTCGTCGACGATGACCTGCTTGATTTGTGCGGGAATTGAAGCGCTCATGATGAAACTGGCAGGAGTAGCGGGTAGCACGGCGTGGGCTGCCCGGCAATCGTTGCGGGGAATTGCGGGAATACGGGCCAATCGGGGTGCCGGCCCAGCCGAAGCGGCGTTGACCGTTGCGACCCACCTATCCAGTTGCAACCGTGCTCGCGGGAAGCGATAACGGAGCGCGAGCCATGACGTTGCCCTTTCTCCCTGCTTGCCGAGTCGCGTCGGTGATCGCCGTGGGGCTTTCCCTTGGTGCGGGGTGCGCGAAAGGGCCGGTTCCGTGTGCGACGACCGCTGCGTGCGGGGAAGGCACCCTGTGTGTAGCGGGCCGCTGTCGTGACGCGAAGTCCTCGCCGGCGCCCCAGAGCGCCCAGCGTGTGGTGCTCGAGCCCCTGGACGCCGCCGTGGTGTCGTCGTCGGGGCGCCATGAGCTCAGCTCGGCCCATGTCTCTTTCGGCAAGGAGTCGTGGGGCGAGGTGGTCTTGCTCTTGCGGTTTCCGGCCCCGTTCCGGGACACCACACAAATTCTGTCCGCGCACCTCGTGATGGACCCGTCCCCGGGGGCCGTACCGGGGCCCGGGCCTGTTCGCTTGCGGCTCGCGCGTGTGCTCGAACCCTGGGCGCCCAAGGACGCTTCCTGGTCCACCCTGCCCCGGCTGTCTTCCGTCGACGACTCGTTCCTTGCTTCCTCCTGGGGCCATCGCTCCCTGCGTCTCGACGTGACCGAGCAGGTGCGAAGGTGGCGGGAGCACCGGTCGGACGACCAGGGGTTGGCGGTGCTGGCTTCGCCGCAGAACGAGGTGGGCGAGACCTACTCCCTTGGGCTTGGGGGGGGGCGCGGCCCGCGGCTCGATGTCTACCTGCGATGAGCGACCCGTCCCAACCTGTCCTGTCGCTTCGAGGGCTGAGCACGGAGGTGCGGACCGATCGGGGGGGGGCGCGGGTGGTGGACGACGTGTCCTTCGACGTGCCTGCTGCCGGCAAGGTGGCGCTCGTGGGGGAGTCTGGCAGCGGCAAGACGATGACGGCGATGTCGGTGCTCCGGCTGGTCCCGAGTCCGTCGGCGAAGATCGTGGCGGGACGGGTGGAGTTTCGCGGGCGAGATCTGTTGTCCCTTTCGGAACGGGAGATGCAGCGGTTGCGGGGCAACGAGCTGGCGATGGTGTTCCAGGAGCCGATGACCTCGCTCAACCCTGTGTTGACCGTGGGCTACCAGATCACCGAAACGCTGCGAGCGCACCAGAGCATCTCGCGCAAGCAGGCGCGAGCGCGCGCCGTGGAGTTGCTTGACCGCGTCGGCATACCTTCGCCGTCCGCTCGGGTCGATGCGTACCCCCATCAGCTCTCGGGCGGGATGCGCCAGCGCGTGATGATGGCCATTGCCATGTGTTGCCGGCCCGCGTTGATCATCGCGGACGAGCCCACCACGGCGCTGGACGTTACGATCGAGGCGCAAATTCTCGACTTGTTGGACCAGGTGCGGGTGGCCGACGGCACGGCGACGTTGCTGATCACGCACGACCTCGGCGTGGTCGCGGGGTTCGCGGAGCACGTGGTGGTGATGTACGCGGGGCAGGTCGTGGAGTCGGCTCCGGTGAAGGATCTGTTCCGGGCGCCGTCGCACCCGTACACGCAGGCGCTCCTGCGAAGCTTGCCTCCGTCGCCTGACAGCGCGGCGCCAAGGGAGAGGCGGCTTCCGGTCATCGAGGGGCGTGTGCCGGACCTGATGTCCCGGCCGGCCGGATGTCGCTTTCAGGATCGGTGTCCGCAGGTTCACGACGCGTGCCGTGAGACGGCGCCGCCGTGGGTTGGACGCGAGGGGGGGAGAGGGGCTCGGTGCCTGCTGCTGCGGGGGGAGAGCGAGCCATGACGGAGCCCACGGGCGTTCAAGGGGAGCCCGCCGTGCAGGGGAAGCGACGTCCTCTTCTGCAGGTGGAGCGCATCTCCAAGCTGTTCCCCACCACGACGGGTTGGTTTGGCAGGGCGAGCTTTGCACGGGCGGTTGATGGGGTGACGCTGTACGTGCGTCACGGCGAGACGCTTGCATTGGTGGGCGAATCCGGGTGTGGGAAGACGACGCTGGGTCGTTGCGTGTTGCGGCTCATCGAGCCGACGTACGGGCGGATCGTGTTCGAGGGCAAGGATTTGAGCCCGCTGTCCCAGCGGCAGCTGCGCCCGTTTCGCAAGCAGATGCAGCTTATTTTTCAGGACCCCTACGGGTCTCTGAACCCACGGATGCGCGTTGGAGACATCGTTGCCGAAGGGATTCGCATCCACAAGCTCGCTTCCGGATCCGAGGTGATGGACCGGGTGGCGGCCGTGCTTGACTCCGTGGGGCTCCCTGCGGACTCGGTTACGCGGTATCCGCACGCATTCTCCGCGGGGCAGCGGCAGCGTATCGGCATCGCCCGTGCGCTTGCGGTGGAGCCCGCCTTCATCGTGTGCGACGAGCCAGTGAGTGCGCTCGATGTTTCGGTGCGGGCGCAGATCACCAACCTGCTGCAGGACCTGCAGGAGCAGCGCCACATCGCGTACCTGTTCATATCGCACGATCTGAGCGTGGTCCGTCACATGAGCCATCGCGTGGCGGTGATGTATCTCGGCAAGTTGGTGGAGGTAGGTGCCACGGACGCCGTGTTCGCTGAGCCTTTGCACCCGTACACGCGAGCGCTGTTGTCGGCGGTCCCGGTGGCGGACCCGGAGCGCAAGCGTTTGAGGATTTTGCTCGAGGGCGAGATCCCGAGCCCCGTGAGTCCTCCCCCCGGGTGTCCCTTTCACCCGCGTTGTCCGAAGAACGACGGGAAGTTCTGTGTCGAGCAGGTGCCGTCGTTGCGCGAGCTGAAGGCCGGTTCGCACCACCGCGTGGCGTGCTGGCACCCGGAGGGTGGTCCCGCGTGATGTGCCTGGGCGTGGGGACCGACCTTGACCGGAACCCGCTTGCTGGCGACCCTGCCATGCCCTAACGTTCCGGATCATCGTGGGAGCGTTGTTGTCAGGTCGATACCGCATGGAGCGACGGGTCGGTACCGGCGGGATGGGTGACGTGTACCGGGCGGTCGACATGACCACGAGCGAGCCCGTGGCGGTCAAGGTGCTGAAGGCCAAGGCGCGCCACGTGGACCGGAAGCGCTTCCAGCGCGAGATCCGTATCCTCGCCGAGCTGCGACACCCGGGCGTGGTGCACTACGTGGACCACGGGGTGACGGAAGACAGGCGCCTGTTTCTGGTGATGGAGTGGCTGGACGGGGAAGACCTGGCGGTGCGTCTGGCGCGGTCCCAGATCGGGTTGCGGGACGCGGTGGAGATCGTGCGACGGGCTTCGCAGGCGCTGGCGGCGGTCCATGCCCGGGGCATCGTGCATCGTGACCTGAAGCCTTCCAACATCTTCATCATTCGTCGACGCCGCGGTCACGCCATCAAGCTGATCGACTTCGGCATGGTGAAGGTGCCGGAGCCGGACGACTCCTTCACGCAGCGGGGGACGTTTCTCGGTACGCCCTGGTTCATTGCTCCCGAGCAAGCCAAGGGCCACCACGTGGACCCGCGCGCGGACGTCTACTCGCTCGGCTCGGTGCTGTTCCGCATGGTGACCGGGCGCAACGCGTTCGAGACCACGCACCTCATTGCGTACCTTGGGCGTCTCGTGCTCGAGGATGCGCCGCGGGCGTCGTCGCTGCGCAAGGACATTCCGGAGGAGCTCGACGAGTTGCTGGCGCGCTTGCTGCGCAGGGATCCGAGCGAGCGTCCCGCGGACGCGGGGGAGCTCTCGAGGCTGCTCGCGCGGCTTCCGGAGCTGTCGAACGACCCGCCGCGTTTGAAGCCGAGCGTGCCGCCGCCTCCGATGGAGCAAACGCTGGGCGGGTTGATGCGCGGGAGGATGACGTCGTCGCCGCCATCGCCGGGCCAGGGGGTGCTCCTGGGTTCGCTGGAGAGCCGGGTGGTAGCGGTGATGCTTGCGCAGCTTCCGGGGGGTACGCTTGCCGCGGGGGCAGCGCACCGGTTGCTTGCGATACTGGGAGACCGGGCTCGGTTCGAGTCGCTGCGGGACGGGCAGTTCGTGGCCGCCCTTGGACTGGACAAGACGCGGGGGGACGAGGCGATCCGAGCGGCGCGAGGGGCGCTGTTCCTGTCGAAGACCGTGCCGGGCGCGCGCATCACGGTGGCCATCGGCAGGGCCGTGGCCGGTCGCAAGGGCCTCGCGGGCGAAGCGCTGGAGGGTGCTGCCTCGCAGCTGCAAACGCTGCAGACGCCCGGGATTCGCTGTGACCTCCCTGCCCGGTCCCTGCTCGACGGTCACTTCGTTCTCGAAGAGGACGCGAAGGGGGCGAGGTTGTTGCGGGAGGACATCGCGGACAACGAGCCTCGTCCGCTGCTCGGCAAGACCACGCCCATCGTGGGCCGCACGCGTGAGGTCGAGTCGCTCCTCGCGGTCTTCGACGAGGTGCAGCGCACGAAGCAACCGCGCGCCGTGGTGGTCATGGGCCCCGCAGGGTGCGGGAAGTCGCGCATTCGCAAGGAAGTGGTCCGTCGTCTCCGCGCTGAGCTGCCTGGGATCGACTTGCTTCTGGCGCGTGGGGACCCGACGTTGTCGTATCGCGGCGTATCGGACGTGGGGCGTGCGTTGCGTGCGAGGATGGGGATTCGCGACGGGCAGACGCCGGAGCGACAGGCGATGAAGCTCGTGCGGTACGTCTCGATGCGTTCGGGGTTTCCGGAGACCGGGGTCGACTTTCTCGGGGAGTTCGTGGGCATCGCGCCGCTGGAAGACAGTCAGGTGCTCCGGTCCGCGCGGGAGGCGCCTCCCATCATGGCGGCGCGAATCTTCCACGCCATCGAGGCGTTGTGCCGTCGCGACGCCGAGTTCGCGCCGCAGTTGTTGATCCTCGAGGACTTCGACAAGGCGGATGCGAACACCGTGGCGCTGGTGGAGTGGTTGCTCGAGTGCAAGGGGTTGCCGTTGACGGTGATTGCGCTCGGTCGTCCGGCCGTCGACAGTCGGTTCCCTCAGCTGTGGGAGGGGAGGCTGGTGACGAGGATGGTGCTCGGGCCTCTGGCGCGCGCTGCGTGTGTGGAGCTCGTCCGGGCGGCATGTCCGGACTTGGAGGAAGGGACGTTGCAGCGCTTGGTCGACCGGGCGCAGGGCAATCCGTTGTTTCTCGAGGAGCTTGTCCGGCACACGGGGTCGGGGCAGGCCAGCTTGCCTCTCTCGGTGCAGGCGTTGATCCAGACGCGTGTGGACGGCCTCGGGGAATCGCAGAGGCAAGTGCTTCGCGCGGCGTCGGTCTTCGGGGACGTGTTCTGGACGGAGGGGCTGTGTGCGCTGCTCGACCGTGACTGTGAGCCCGACCTCGACGGCTTGGTGGCCGACGAGATCCTCGTGCGGCACAATGCCACGCGGGTCCATGGGCATTCGCAGTGGTCGTTCCGGCACAGCCTGGTTCGTGACACCGTGTATGCGTCCTTGCTGGAGGGCGACCTGGCCCGATTTCATCGTCGGGCTGCGGAGTGGTTGGTGCTGGCGGGCGCGCCGGACCCGGCGGCACTTGCCCTGCACGCGGAGGCGGGGAAGGATCGCGTGCAGGCCGTGCAGCTGTACGGCAAGGCGTCGAGCCTTGCGTTCGGCAAGGGGCAGCTGGACGCGGCGCTGGAGTTTGCGAGTCGGGGGGTGGCTTGTGCGGACGACCCGTTGAGTCGCGCGGAGTGTTTGTTGCAGCGGGCCCAGATCCTGTCCTGGATGGGGCGATTTCCTGAGCAGAGGGAGGCGGCGAACTCGGCGGCCACGCTCGGGAGTCCCGGCTCGGATCTCTGGGGTGAGGCCCGGCGCCTGGCGGCTACGGCGATGCGCGAGGAGGGGCGGACCAGCGAGGCGGATGCGCTGATGGTGGCCACGCTGCAGGAGTCCCGGGTGGAGGGGTTGTCGGCGGGAACGCGCTCGCGGTTGCTGTCGGAGTGGGCGCGCGTGCTTGTGGAGCTCGGGAGGGCCAAGGAGGGATTGACCACGGCGGAGCGTGCGCTCGAGGAGGCGGAGCGTGCGGGGCCACAGGCGACGAACGCGCGGCTGCGCGCGCTGGATGCGCGTGGGCTCGCCCTGAACTTCCTGGGGGACTTCTCGGCGACCATCGAGGCGATGGACGCGGTGGTGACGCTGGCAGACCAGGTGGGGGAGCTGTTGATGGCGACCCGGTCGCGGGTGAACCTCGGCTTCGCCCTCACGCGGGTGGGCTGCATCGAGGCGGGGGAGCGATCCATCGAGCGCGCGCTCGAGGACGCGCGGATGTTGCGGATGCCCGCGGGGGAAGGCTTTGCCTTGCACAACCTCGGCCGGATCCGGGCGCGCCAGCGCAGGCTCGACGAGGCCATCGAGCTGCAGCAGCAGGCCGCGGCCATCGGCGAGCGCATGGGGCACCAGCGCCTCACGCTCCTCGCGCGCATCTACGAGGCGATGTTCCTCGCCTGGCGGCGCCAGTCGGACGACGTGCAGAGGGCGGTGCTGCTGGTCGAGCTCGCGCGGGCGGATTCTCTGTCCTACCCGTTCGCGGAGATCGAAGCCACGCTGGCACAGGCTCAGGTGGACCGGGCGCGCAACGACAAGGAAGCGGCCCTGCAGCGGTGCACGGAAGCTCTCGAACGCCTGTCCTCTCTCGGGTCCATGGAGGAAGGGGAGGAGGGGCTCCACCTGACCCGCTTGTGGGTCCTGCTCGACCTGGGCCGTGACGAGGAGGCGGACGCGGCCGCTCGCGATGCCTACGACTGCGTACGGGCTCGATGTGCCCGGCTTGGCAGCAAGACCCACCGGGAGGCCTACCTCTCCAACATCTACGAATGCCGCAAGATCATTGACGTTGCCGCGGACCGTCTCTCCCTGACGCGTCCCCTGGTGAGCGTGTATCCCCCGAGCATCAGAAACGAATGACCTCTGAAGACCAAGGACGCAGCGTGAAGAAGATCCTCGTGGTGGAAGACGATCCCGTCAACGTGCTTGTCCTGTACGACTTTCTCTCCACGCGGGGCTATCAGACCACGCTCGCGCGCAACGGCCCCGACGGACTCGTGCGATTCGAGCAGGACGAGCCGGACCTCGCCATCATCGACGTGCAGCTGCCGCTCAAGAACGGCTTCGAGGTGTGCTTCGACATTCGCCGCTCCCCGAAGGGCCAGTCGACGCCGATTCTGCTCATGAGCGCCGTGTACACGGACATCGAGCATGCCGAGCGGCACGCCACCGAGGGCCTGCAGGCCCAGGGGTACTTGCTGAAGCCTTTCGAGCTGACCACGCTGCTCGACCACGTGTACCGTTTGATCGGCAAGCCCTGAGTTTCTGCCATGCCTTGACGGGGGACCCCGAACACCGTACGAAACCCACGGCGCAAATGATGCGTCAGCAACCCCAACGAGGCGAACGGACGACGATGAAGCTCGGACCCAACGAACCCTGTGCCTGCGGCTCCGGGAAGAAGTACAAGAAGTGCTGCTGGTTGAAGGACCGGGAGCTGGAAGCTGGCGCTGCGCAGGAGAACCGCGACGCCGCAGCCGCGGCAGCAGCCACGGCGACCGATGAGCCCGCTGGCGGCAAGCCCGCCCCGCAGCCTCGCTCGAAGGGCGCAGGCGCGGGCCGAAGCTCCGCCCCACGTCGTCGCGCGATCTGACCCGCGGCGACGCCCCCATTCCGCCGGCTTGACGCTGGCTTCCTCGCGATCACCCTGGTAGGACGGGCGCATGGCCATTCGTGCTGTTGCGCTCGTGCACATCGATCCCTCTCGTGTGAAGGCCGCGCTGGACCCGGGGCCGGACGAAGAACGTGCCAAGCTGAAAGACGATCGGATGGACGTCGTCGAAGGGGCGGACGGGAACGTCTACTTCATCGAGGCGTTCGAGGACGCGACCGCCATTCGGATGGGGTTTGCGCTCGGTCATGCGGAGCCCGAGGTGATGGGGACGCTGGTGGCAGCGGCGCTCGGGGATCTCGTGGACGAACACGACGATCCCCGGGGCATTCCTCTGTTCCCGGAGACCTACCGGCCCAAGGCCCGTTCGTGGTCCGCCTTGCTCGACGAGATCGGCGAAGCCCTCGACTGGGCGCCGATCGAGGGGACCGAGGTCATGGACGCCGGATTTGACATGGGCGCCTTGCAGCAAGGCGACCTCATGTCGATGGTGGCCCAGATGCAGGCGCAGATGTCCCCTCAGATGCTCGAGCAGGCGATGCAGATGGCACAGCGGCTCGCCGAGGGTGGGGGCATGGACGAGCTGCAGCGAGCCATGCAGCAAATGATGCCGGACATGTCGTCGCTCCAGGGCATGCCGATGGACATGGAAGCGATGGCGAGACAAGCGCAGCAAATGCTCGAGGCGGACCCCGAGCTGCAACAGCGTCTGGCAGGTCAGCTCGGCATCACGGACGCGGTGCTGGACGACGACCCCGGCTCCGAGGACGACAAACCGCACAAGTAGCGGACCCGGGGACTACTTGGGAGGTCGGTCGGTGAAAGGCGGCAGGCCCTCCAGTTCCCAAGTGACGTTGTCCAGCAGGACGGTGGAGTCGAAGCCATCGTCGCCCATGTCCCAAATGGCGAACCGGAGCTTGATGGTTTCGCCTGGTTCGATGGGCGCGGTCGTGCGGAGCCAGCTCGTCGCCCCGCGGCCTTCGAACCCCGTCCCTAGCAGCTCGCCCGTCCCGAGCGGGCACTCGAACACCTTCCCGCCATGGGTGCCGGCCGGACAGACCTCCAGAAAGCCGTTGTTCACGGACACCGGGTTGCCCTGCGCGTCGAAGCAGATGTTGTTGTGCAGCACGTTGGTCGCGTGCACCGGCCACAGAAGGGCTACGAAGAAGTCGTTGTACTGAGAGCAGATGAAGTTCGGGTACTCGTACGTGTGGAAGTTGAAGTCGAACGAGAACCCCTTGGCATTCGTGGGCGTGCGAATCTCCACTTCCAGAGCGATGGCGTCGTAGGCGGAGTTGTCGGTGTCGATGTCCTGCCCGGGACACGCCGCTTCGGAAGGCGTCGGGAACCCAGTCGGAGTTCGGCTCGCCGTGCACATGTGCGCCCCCGCGGGCGACATGCCCTGCACTCCCGATCGAGCCACGCCGGTCGACAGCACGAACATCGATTGGCCGCCCGTCGGTTCGGTCACGTTTCCGAACTTCGTGACGATCCCGCGCGACAGGGAGTTCGGAGGCGTCCCCTTCTGCCCGTCGCCCACGCAGTCCGTCCCGAAGAGCTTGGGCGTGTCCGAGGTCGTCGAGCCGTCCGGGAACACGTACTTCGCGGACAGCACGCCCCACGTTCGCGTGCTCAAGGGTGCATTGGGGTCCGCGATCCGGCACAGCCCCATGGCCCGCGCCGCGTCCATCGCGTCATTGGCTTCCACCGCGAGCCCTTCGTCGCAACCCTTCGGCTCGTCGTCAGGCACGCCGTTGCAGTCTTCGTCCACCTTGCCCGGGTAGTCGTAGGCGCCAGGGTTCATGAGCGGCGTGCAGTCATTGCAATCGCCCTGAGCCACCGACCACCCATCCCCATCTTCGTCCCCATCCAGGTTGGCGTTGTCGCACGGGGGCTCGACCACCACTTCCCCGCCGTCCTTTGCGCCCGTGTCCGGATCGATGAACGACGTGTCGGCTTCTTGCTCGACCGCCACGTCCGACACTGCGGTTCCGTCCGTGGCATCGGGGGATGCGTCGCCCTCCGGGGTGCTCGTGTAGGGCTTCGCGTCCCCCACCGCAGACTGACACCCCCAGCCGAGTCCGACGACGAGCACGAACGAAAGGGGCCAAGCCTTCGCTCGGCCGAGTCCCATCGACATCGTTCTGCCTTTCCGTGGAGCAAGGACCATCAACGCACCAGTGTAGCGTTGCCGTGGCAGAAGGGACAGGGCGCTTGACCAAGCACGCCCCATCCTCCATCTTCCGGTCGCCTCCTTTGCGATCTGGAATCATCCCATGTGCGGAATCGTCGTCGTCATCGACACCATCGAGCAAGAGTCCTCGCTGCGCGCGAGGCTGATTGAGCTGGCGCGCACCGTGCGCCATCGTGGTCCGGACTGGAGCGGTATCGCCTTGCAGCGCTGCGGCGGGGACAACGGCCGGGTGAAACTCCGGGGGATGGCCCACGAGCGGCTGGGCATCGTGTCCCCCGCCGCGGGAGCGCAACCGTTGTTCGACGAATCGGGGGACATCGCGCTGGCGGTCAACGGCGAGATCTACAACCACGTGCACTTGCGCGGGACCTTGCGGGAGGCGCACCGTTTCGCGACGGGGTCGGACTGCGAGGTGATCGTGCACCTGTTCGAGGAGCGGGGCGCGGAGTTCGTGGCGGACCTCGACGGGGACTTCGCGTTCGTGCTGTCGGACGAGAAGACGGGGCGGGTGCTGGCGGCACGAGATCCGATCGGCGTCGTTCCGTTGTACTGGGGTTGGGGCGAGGACGGGAGCACGTGGTTTGCGTCGGAGATGAAGGCGCTGACGGGTGTGTGCAAGCGATTCGAGCCGTTTCCTCCGGGGCACACCTGGGCGGACGGTGAGCTGGTGCGGTACTACGACCCGGCCTGGCAATCGCGGGAGGCGTGCACCACGCCGGCCACGGGGCCGATGCTTCGGGAAGCCCTGGAGGCGTCCGTGGTCAAGCGGCTGATGAGCGACGTCCCCTACGGGGTTTTGCTTTCGGGTGGGCTGGATTCGTCGCTGGTGGCGGCGATTGCCGCGAGGCACGCGGCGCGGCGGGTGGAGGACGGGGAGCGGTCGGCGGCGTGGTGGCCGCGTTTGCACTCCTTCTGCATTGGGCTGGAGGGGTCGCCGGATCTCGCGGCGGCGCAGCGGGTGGCCGATCATCTCGGGACGGTGCACCACGGCTTCACGTTCACGATCCAGGAAGGGTTGGATGCCCTGCGTGACGTCATCTACCACGTGGAGACGTTCGACATCACGACCGTGCGGGCCTCGACGCCGATGTACCTGATGGCGCGCAAGATCAAGGCGATGGGCGTGAAGATGGTGCTGAGCGGCGAAGGCGCGGACGAGGTGTTCGGGGGGTACCTGTACTTCCATCGTGCGCCAGACGCTGGTGAGCTGCACGCCGAGACCGTGCGCAAGGTGCTCGCGCTGCACAGCTACGACTGCCAGCGCGCGAACAAGGCGATGGCCGCGTGGGGCGTGGAGGCGCGGGTGCCGTTCCTCGACAAGGGCTTCCTCGACGTCGCCATGGGGCTCGACCCGTCGAGCAAGATGCCGGACCTCGCGAACGGAAGGATGGAGAAACACGTGCTTCGCGCCGCGTTCGACGTGGACGGGGAGGCGTACCTGCCGAAGTCCGTGCTGTGGCGGCAGAAGGAGCAGTTCTCGGACGGTGTCGGTTATGGCTGGATCGACGCGCTGCGGGAGTTTGCCCAGCAGCGCGTGAGCGACGAGCAGTTTGCGGCGCGGGAGCGTCGCTTTCCGGACAACCCGCCGCTATCCAAGGAGGGATACCTCTACCGGCAGATGTTCGAGGACCTGTTCCCGCAGCCATCGGCCGTGGCGAGCGTCCCTGCGGAGAAGAGCATCGCGTGCAGTTCTCCCACGGCATTGCGATGGGACAAGGCGTGGGAGGCGAAAGCGGACCCCTCGGGTCGCGCGGTGGATACCCACACGGCGGCGTACGAGGACTCGTGACCTAGGAGGATGAATGGGTACGCTCGCGCATGTGGTAGAGGCGGACGGTCAACACGCCATCCGTGACTTCTCCGACGTTCCCGGGTTGATTCAGTCCGGCGAGCGCACGGTCTGGATCGAGACGGACGAGCGCAAGCCGGAGGTGGAGGACTTCCTCCAAGAGAGGCTCGGCCTCCACGCACTGACCGTCGAGGACATCTTTTGCGACCAGCCGACGCCGAAGGTCGAGGACCACGGAGATTTTCTTTACATCGTGCTGCACGGCATCCACCGGGATGCGCAGGACCCCGAGTCCCTCGGGACCGTCGAGATCGACATCGTTGTGGGACCGACCTGGGTGTTCACGCACCACCCCAAGTCGATGAGGTCCGTCGAGGGGCTCCGGTCGGAGCTCGACCGGAACCCACGCGTGCTGCAGCGCGGTCCCGCCTTCGTTGCTCATGCGATCATCGACCGGCTCACGGACAACTACTTCCCGATCATCGAGGCGTTTGACGACGACATCGACGAGGTGAGCAAGGACATCATCCAGAACCCCGTCCCGGGAATCTTGACCCGGCTCTTCGCGCTGCGGCGGTCGTTGCAGCGGCTGCGGCGAGTGTCCACTTACCAGCGCGACGTTCTGCTGCGACTGTCCCGGGGGGAGTTCGCCATCATCCCGGAGGAAGCGCACCCGTTCTATCGCGACGCCTACGATCACTTCGTCCGCATCGCGGACCACGCCGACTCGTACCGGGAGCTGGTGAACGCCTCGGTGGAGATGCACCTGTCGTCGGCGGCGAACCGGACGAACGAGATCATGCGCGTGCTCGCGATCATCTCGACGATCATGCTTCCGCTGACGTTCATCGCGGGGGTGTACGGGATGAACTTCGAGCACATGCCGGAGCTGCGGTGGCGTTGGGGATATCCGTTCGCGGGCGGGCTGATGGTGCTCGTGGTGGTGGGACTGCTGGCGTACTTTCGAAAGAAGCGGTGGCTGTGAAGGCCCCGCCTACTTCGCGCACGTATTCTGAACGCCGGGCGTGCCGAAGTCCCCGGATCCGAAGATCGCGGTCGCCGTGCACCAGTTGGTGAGGGTGTCGTTCAGCGCGGCCGTCCTGTGGTTCCGGCTCAGCTCCTTGCTCTTTCCCACGGCGTCGAACGTCCCGCCCCAGACCACGCGGTCGATCTCCTGGCCGTGGGCCACGATGAGCAGCTCGTCGCCGTCGCTGTTTCCGAGGCTCATGCTCGCGTACTGGTAGACAACCGGGACCCCGCCGTTCGTCGCGAAGCTCGCGTTGATCGAGAGCACTGCGTAGCTTTGCGCGGGGATGATGACCGGCGCCGCCGACGTCACCGTGTGCGTGTCCGAGCCCAGGTCCTTGAGGACGAAGCCGCGGATGTCCACGTCGAACGCGCTGGCGTTGTACAGCTCGAACCATTCGCCCTGGGTGTCGCCCACGGCGTTCGGGTCGATGTGCAGCTCGTTGATGACCAGCAGGACCGACGAGCACGACCGGCCGCAGGCGCCGCAGTCGGACGTGCTGCTCGTCTTGCAGACGCTATTGCAGCAGAGTCCGCCGGTGTTGCTGCCGCAGGAGTTGCCGCACGCCCCGCAGTTGTTCGCGTCGCTCGTCTTGTCGAAGTCCTCGTCGACGAGGCCGTCGCAGTCCTCGTCGGTGCCGTCGCAGGTCTCGGCGTGCGGGACCGCGGAGCCGCAGTGGTACTCGCACCCGTTCGCGGGGTTGTTGTCGAGGTCGTAGTACTGGGCCTCGCAGGCCACGATCGCGCAGGTGCCGGCGGAGCAGGTCGTGCTGGCGTGGGCGGCGGCGCAGGAGATCCCGCACGTGCCGCAGTGAGCGGGGTCGATGTACTGGTTGGTCTCGCACCCGTTGTCGGGGTTGCCGTCGCAGTCGCCCCACCCGGTCGCGCAGCCGGGTGTGCAAACGCCGGACGAGCACGCGACCGTTCCGTGCTCGTTCGCGCACTTCACGCCGCAGTCTCCGCAGTTGTTCACGTCCGACGAGACGTTTCGCTCGCACCCGTTGTCCGGGTCCCCGTCGCAGCTCTCGTACCATGCGGCGCAAACGGGACTGCAGGCAGCGCTGGTGCAGGTCGTGGTCCCATGGGCGTTCGTGCAGGTGTTGTCGCACGCCCCGCAGTTGTCGAGGTCCGCCGATACGGACGTCTCGCATCCGTTGTTGGGGTTGCCGTCGCAGTCCAGGTATCCCTGGGAGCACGTGGGCACGCAATCGCCGGTGACGCACGCGCGGCCACCGTGGTCGTTGGTGCAGACGATTCCGCAACCGCCGCAGTTGTTGATGTCGGCTCCGGCGTTGGTCTCGCACCCGTCGTCCACGTTGCCGGGCTGCAGGCCGTTGCAGTCCGCGTAGCCTGCGCTGCAGACGTAGGAGCAGAGGCCTGCGCCGCAAGCCCGGGACGTGTTGTTGAAGGTGGAGCAGGCCGCATTGCAGCCCCCGCAGTGCGCGATGGTGGAGGCGATGTCCACCTCGCACCCATTGGGGTCGAGTTGGTCGCAGTCGGCGTGTCCGCTGGTGCAGGCCGCCACCTCGCACTTGCCCAAGGTGCACGCCGCGGTAGCGTTCGCGAGCAAGCAAGCGTTGCCGCATGCGCCGCAGTGGGCCAGGGTCGTGTTCAGGTTCGTCTCGCACCCGTTCGAGCCGATTCCGTCGCAATCCCCGGTCCCCGCGGGGCACGCGGTGGCCTGGCAGTCCCCATCCACACAAGCGGAGCCTCCCACGGGCTGGCAGACGTTGCCGCACCCGCCGCAGTTCGACGGGTCCAGCAGCGTGTTCGTCTCGCAGCCGTCCTGGGGGATTGCGTTGCAATCGCCGTAGCCGTCGGCGCAGGACGGTGTGCAGAGGCCTGTCGTGCACAGTGTGGATCCGTGAGAATTCGTGCAGGTGATCCCGCATCCGCCGCAGTTGGCCGCGCTCGAGAGGGTATTGGTTTCGCAACCGTCATTGGGATTGTCGCAACTGGTGTAGCCGGACGAGCACGAGGGCACGCATGCCCCCTGGACGCAGGCGGTTGACCCGTGATCGTTGGTGCACGTCACGCCACAGCCGCCGCAATGGTTCACGTCGCTGCCGAGCGTCGCCGTCTCGCAGCCGTCGTTGGGGTTGCCATTGCAGTTCGCGAACCCGCTCGCGCAGGTCGGCGTGCAAATCCCGAGGAAGCACTGCGTCGCCCCATGGTCGTTGGTGCATGCCACGCCGCAGCCTCCGCAGTTGTTGACGTCGGCGCTCGTCACGGTCTCGCAGCCGTCGTCGACGTTGCCGGGTTGCGGACCATTGCAGTCCGCGAAGCCAGGGCTGCAGAGGTAGCTGCAGAAACCCTCGTCGCACGTTCGCGACGTGTTGTTCGTGTTGGCGCACGGAGCCGAGCAGGAACCGCAGTTGGCGACGCTCGACAGCAGGTCGACCTCGCACCCGCCGAGGGGTTCGCCGTCACAGTCGCCGTAGCCGTCGTGGCACTGGTCGATCGTGCACTTGCCCCCTTCGCACAGGGGATCCGCGTGGGGCAGCGTGCAGGCGTTTTCGCAGAAGCCGCAGTGCTCGACCGTGGACAACGTGTCCGTCTCGCACGCCGTGTCTGGGTTGCCGTCGCAGTCGCCCGTGCCGGGAGGGCAGCCGGTGGTCTGGCAGACCTTGTTGGCGCACGCCGAGTACCCTACGGGCTGGCAGAGCAGGTTGCATTGCCCGCAGTGTGACGGGTCGAGGTTGACGTTGGTCTCGCAGCCATTCGCCACACTCGGGTCGCAGTCGTCGAATCCGTCGTTGCACGAGGCGATACCGCAGACGCCGGACTCGCACACCGGCGCCGCGTTGGGAAGAGAGCAGTAGTGGCCGCAGAAGCCACAGTTCGTGATGGACGTGTTCAGGTCCGCTTCGCACCCGTCGTCTGGGATCAGGTTGCAGTCGTTCCAGTCGTTGTCGCAGGCCCCGAGGGCGCACTCCCCGTTGTCGCAGACCGCGGTGGCGTGATCGAAGGCGCAGGGGTCGCATTCCACCGCCGCGCAGCCGGTGGAGGGGTCATCGATCGGGACGCAGGTCCCTGCGCAGGACTTGGTGCCCGACGGGCATCCGGCTTCCTCAGGTGCATCGGTGGACGCATCCTCCTCGCTGCCGTCGGGTGCCCCATCGGCTTCCGGCTCCTCGGTGTCCTGCACAGGCGCGTCGGTCAGGGTGTCCTCGGCTGCGTCCTGCGTGTTTGTGTCCGGCAGCACGCTGGTGTCCGTGGCGGCGTCGGAGGATTGATACTCAGTCGTGCCGCCCCCTTCGGCGCAGGACACCGCCAAGGCGGAAACCCCTGCGAGGCCCAGCCGAAACGCCGATCGGGAAACGCTACCGAGTGTGGTCATGACTTACGCTCCAAGGCATCCCAGGGAGATGTCCACGCGCGCATTCGCGTCCTGGTGCATCATCTGGCAGGTCGACGGGCACAACGTGATCGTGTTCGGGGAGGCGTCGTCGTCGAAGTACCATCCGGACCCGCAGGTGCCCGCCCCGGGCTGGTGGGTCAGCGTTTGTTCGTTGCCCGTGCCGGGCGTGTAGATGAGCTGAACGTTGGAGGGATCGACGATGCCCCCTTCGGGGATGGGAACGGGGAAGTCACAGCCCACGGACGCGGCACGTATCTCGTTGAGGACGAGCAGGAACGCGTCGGGGCCTCCACTCGTGACGCTGTAGGCCGACGTGGTTCCCCCGGCCGCGGCGATGGCGGAGAGCACTGAAAAATCAGCGCCACTCATGCCGATGACGTAGATCGGAATCGAGGGCGTCCCGCCCACGGACTCCGCGGCGATGGTCGCGAGCTGTTGCGTGTCGTTCGCACACGCTTCGTCCGGGAGCCCGTCGGTTACGAGCACGCCCACGACGCGCTGGTCTGCGCCTGGCATTCCGGAGGCGTAAGCGTGGGTGTACTGAGCGATTCCGTGGAGTGCGCCCTCGATGGGCGTGGTGACGCCGGCCGGGTCCTCGCCCTCGAGGGAAGCAACGATGGCGGCGGAGTGACCGGGGAGCTGGCCCATCGCGACCTCCGGTACGGCGTAGGCGCCTCCCGCGCAGTCGTGACCGATCTCCAGCGGGAAGTACTGCAAGGCGAGGTTCATCCCGTCTGCTGCCGGCAGCGCCACGAACTGCGAGAGCCCATCGACCACCGTCGCCCACTTGTTGGAGAAAGTCATGCTGCCCGATCGGTCCAACAGGATGTAGATGGCGACCGGCGCCTGCCGTGCTTCGACCACCGTGACCGCGCAAGCGTCCTGATCGGGTGCGGTGGCGTCGTAGACGAAGCTCGCATCGTGCGCGTCTGCCCCGTCGGAAGCATCGGAAGCATCGGAAGGGGGATCCACGACGACGCTATCGGGCTGCGCATCCGGTTGAGGAGCGTCGGGTGCCGAGGTCTCGGGCGACGTGTCCACGTTCGCGTCGGGCGGGGCCTGTTGATAGTTGTTTGGGGACGCCTGATCGACGCCACACGCCATCACGCCGAGCAGCAGAGAAGCGAGGAACGCGCGGCGATGCATCGAGAAAGGGTACCACGCGGCGAGAGGGCTACGCCACCGGACGGGCCAACCGTGACACGGCCAGGCTGTACGGGAGCGGCCCGCGGCATCGGGGCTTGGTGCTCGCGCACCCCATGGGGCCGATCACCCTCACGTCGAAGGGAGCGCCACGTAGAGCTTCACGTTCCGATCGCTCGGCGTGCCCTCGTACCCCGCGCCCCACCCGGACGTGTGGTCGAGGATGGCCAGACGGCGCCCCTCTTCCGCTACCACGTCGTCGTCCGTGGCGAAGTCGACCCCGATCAGCTGGATCGAAAGGTAGCCGTTGTCCTCGTCCGCGATCTCCACGAGCCGCATCTGGTTTGGGAACTCGACGAGCGAGCAGGTCTGGACTTCCCAGAAGCCCCCGGTCGCGTCTCCGACCCAGTTCACTACGTGAAAATGGGTGTGACCGGTGAGGCTCAGCACCACGTTGTCGTACGACAGCAAGAAGGTTTTGATCTCGTCTGCCAGGACTGCGCTCTCCGTCGCCGCGCTGCTTCCGGAGCTGCCATCGCCAAAGGAGCCGAGCCCGTGATGCGAGACGAGCACCACGAGCTTGCCGTCGGTCTTGGCCTTGTCGAGCGCAGGCTTGAGGAACGCGTCGAGGTCGGGGCGTCGAAGGACGCCATCGGCCCCGCCCTCCTCGAGGGCCGTGTCGTAGACGACGAAACGCAGAGAGGCCCCGACGTCGAAGACGTAGCTCACCTTGTCCGTCGACAGGTCCTTCAGGCCGTGACCGTCGCCGTCCGCGCGAACGAGGTCGATCATTTCGTTGCGGTACAAGGGGCGTCGGTTCTCGTCCGGTGGCAGCTCCCCGGTGACGACGGGAGCCCCGGATTGCGACCAGTCCTGGGCACCCGAAGCGGTGGTGTTGCCGATGGCGTTGGCGATGCCGACCTGGGTGATGGCATTGATGCCCATGATTTCGGTGTCGTGGTTGCCGAGGCAGAACTTCCAGGGGATCTCGAGGCCTTCCGGGACGAAGGGGTCCTTGGGATCGTTGTCCGATCCGGGCACCGGGTCGTTCGTCTTGCCCGAGTCGCACGCGACGACATCGGTGCCGGAGAGGATGCCTACCAACCAGCTGATTTCGTTGTGTTGGGCCGAGTCCGTGGAGTCACCGCCGAGCATGAGGAAGTCGAGGGGTTGGGAGTGATGCAAAGCATTGACGGTGCGCACCGCCGCGTTGAGCACCCTGCCCATGTGGGACGAGTGAGGCCGCGCAGCGCCGTCGAACGGGCTACCGCCGTCGAAGCGAGCGAGACGAATCGGAGACTCGTCGTCCGTGATGTGGATGTCGGAGACGTGAATGAAGCGGGCAAGGACCTTGCGACCGGTACCCGGGGTCAGCACGGAATGCCCCTCCGGTGCGCGTTCGACGACGGGCTCGCCGGGACCGAAGTCGTACGCTTCGAAGCCGTCCTGAAGCAGGGATGCGCGATCGGCCGGGTCGATGGGGCTGCGCGCACCCGGGGCGGCCAGCCTTGCCTTCGACGGCACGACGGTTCGCTCGGTGGTGAGCACGGCGGCCGCGAGTGGGGGAAGCTCTGCGGGCGTTCGTGCTACCGCCCCTTCGTCTCCGTCTTCCGAGGAACAGCCGAGGACGGCGAAGCCGCCGGCACCCACGACCCACGTGATGAATCCTCTTCGGCCGAGCGGGAAAGGCTGAGTCATGGGACAAACCGTAACGCGGAAGCAACGTTTGTGTGACGGTTTTGTGACACGCCCCCCGTTGGGGGACCGTGCTCGAGGGCGTCCTGGCGCTCGGGATTACGGCGGCTCGATCCCTTCCCTTGGGCCCGCGTTCGTGCGCGTGAGGAAGGGTCGAGCGATGAACCTGCCACCCGCGATCGAAGGTTCGGAATCCCGGATGCCAACGAGTTCAGCGCGAAGGTTCTCGACCTCGTGGGCTGATCTGGATCAATCGCTCGTCCCGTCGAAGGTCCGGACAGCGTCGCAAGGCGTCCAGATCTTGTCGCCGTCGTCGAACTGCACTTCGGCGATCCTCCCGTGGACTTCCCTGACCCGTCCGGCGTACGTCTTTTCTGTCGGGCTCCACGGGGCGCGGACACGGTTGCCGGGGGCGACAGCACAGGCGTCTGGCGGCGGGGGAGTCGCGGTCGCCGGGGGTTCCAGCTCGACGGCGAGAACCCAGGCTTCGTCGCCGCGTTCGAACCGGACCCGGGCGAGCTTGCCGTACAGCTCTGCGATTTGCGCCGTTCCCATCGTCCCATCGCTTCGTGGGGCTTCGACTTCGCTGCCCACGGTAGATGGGGGCGTTCTGCGACCGCAGGCCCCGGCGAACGCGAGGGGGATGAGGGCGATGGGGAGGCTCCACCGAAAGTGGTGACGACCTGGGTGCACGTTACGACCTTCTGCCGGACGGCGGCGGGAGGATTGTTCCACGCCCGGTCGTGGGGTCAAGGGACGTCGCTCGAACGGATCTGAGTCGGGTCAAGGCTCCAGACGGCCGAGAATTTCGTGGGTGGATCGCGCGGTGCGGACCATCGCGGAGGACGACGGAATCAGGCGCCACCCCTGGCCGCCGATGTAGTCGACGGGTGCGGGCACGACCTCGATGCCCGCCTTGCGAAAAGCGAGCACGGAGCGTGGGATGTGCAGTGCGCTGGTGACGAGCACCACCTTTGCCGGGTCGTGCTTGCGGAGGATCGAAGCGGAGAACGTTGCGTTGGTGGACGTGTCCGTGGCCTCGGGCTCGAGGGCGATCCGGTCCTTCGGCACGCCGTGGAGCGCGAGGTAATCCGCCATGGACGAGACGTAAGGGATGCCCGTGCCCGTGACGATGACGACGGCGAAGGGGCCGTTTTCGCGGTAGATGCGCGCGGCGCCGAGCAGTCGGGCCTGGGTGGTCGCGTCGAGGCGTTCGACGGCGGGAAGGAAGTCGTAGGTGTTGCGCTGGCCGCCGGCGAGGACGACCAAGGCTCTGCGCGACGGGTCGGTGCCTGCCAAGGAGGAGGCCAGATCGGTGGCCTCGGGTTCGAGAGCGCCGGCGAGCAGGTTCGACAGCCAGGGGGAGGCGGAGAGCCACAGCGCAGCGAACCCGGACCACGCGAGGATCTTCCACCGCAGCAGGGCGCGACGCGGTTGGGTGCGGGTCCAGCCCACCAGGCCGACGAGCACCAGCATGAGGCCGAGGAATGCGGGATCGAGGAGGCGGCTGATCATCCGGGGTGACCCTTGGTAGCGCGTGTTCTGTGGGGGGTTCAACGATTTGAGCGAGGCGCGTCGATTTCGCGCAACCGATCCGTTCCGTGTCCGAAGGAAGGGCACCAACTCGAACTTCCCATGGAGGATTCCCATGCATGACTGTACCGTCGAAAGCCCATCCGCACTGGGTGGCGGTGGCACCCAGACGCCTGATTCCTGGCGCGCGGAGGTGGACGAAATCATCTCTCGCATTAGCGCAAGGGAGCGTGAGGAGTGGGCAACCATTGGGCTGAGCTTGCGCAGCGAGACCCTCGTTCTTCCCGAAGTCTCCTCGGGTGCGCCGCCAAGCGTGAACGCCGCGGGCTGCGCTTTTTCTGTCACCGAACCCGCCGTCGCTTGTGGGCGCTGCCCCAACCCGCTGGCCCTCGAGGAGGCGATCACGTCGCCCGTGCACCCGGCAACCCAAGCCTCGTTGCGCTCCGCGTGTGTGAGTCCCCGAGACCCGTTCGATCTCACACTCCCTTCCGCTCCCCTAGCGCGGCAGCCTTCCGCGGAGGGGTTGGCGGGCGGTGCTTCGGCTCGGCTTGTCGATGACGTGGCGCGTGGCGTACTCGAGGCGTCCGAGCAGGTGAGAGCGCAGCTCGGCCCCGCCCTCGAGCCGCACGCGTTTCGGACGTTTCTTGCCCACGAACTCAGGCTTCGTGGCCTCTCGGTCGTCGAGGACGTTGCCGTGGCCGAGTCGTACAAGGGGAGGGTTCTCGAGGATGCCTATCGAGTGGACATGCTCGTGGAGGGCACCGTCCTCGTCGACGTCGGGCGCACGGAGGGATCCCACGAGGAACTCGAAGCTCGGCTTCGCCACCTGATGACGCGCACCGGGGCCCGCGCCGCGGTGCTTGCGCCGGCACGCGTCCGCGACACCATCGGCTGCTGCTGAGGACGCGCGTCGACGAATCGTCGGCGTGTGACCTTGCTGGAAGTGGCGAGCGCGACATGCGTGAACTCCGCAGGGTTAGAACACGTGAGGGGAGCGCATAAACCGTTCCTGTTCGTGCGGTTTGCCCGTATGATGCCGGGGTTCGGAGGTTTGCGATGCGCGCGTACATGGCCGGTGGTGGAGTCAGGTTGGGCCTTCTGCTTGTGATGCTTGCGGGCTCCGGCTGCAGTGCCGACAGTCCCTCGCCCACGTACGGAAGCGGACAATCCGGTTCCGGTGGTTCGGGAGGCACGGAGGGCGGAACGGGGTTCGAGTCCGGCGTGATCGACGTGTTCAACCCCGACGCCCCGCCCGAGGAAACCTCCGTCGTGGAAGGCGGATATGACGTGCAGCCGGACGTGGCCCTGGACGCCTCGTGCTCGGATGCTCCGCCGCCGGCCGCGGAGATTCAGACCAACCTGTGCGCGACCGCGACGGACAACGAGTGCGACGGCACCCATGATCCCCCCAACATGCAGGGGCACACCATCCCGAACGGCAATTTTGGAAACGGCTACGACGACGATTGTGACGGCTTGGTGGACGAGGGGTGCTCGTGCGATCCGGCCCACGATGTCGGGTCCACGAAGGACTGTTACCTGATGCCTTCCTCGTGGACGGATGACACGTCGAAGCTGCCGGTAGGGTGGTGCGCACAGAACAGCAAGGGGACGGTTCGTTGTGCGCACATGGGAGGAACGGCGGAGCAACCGCTCCGGCTGTGGGACGGGGAGTGTCGTGGGGCGTCGCCCCCTTGGCCGGACGATGTTTGTGCGAACGGCGACTTCAACTGCGACGGGGTCGAGATGAATGCCGTGGGTAAGGACTGCGGTTGCGTGAACGAGCCGGTCCAGTGTCCGCTCGAGCCGTTGAAGATGAACCCCTTCCCCAACCCGTCGAACCTGACGCAGAAGGACGCCCAGAACCCGCTGGTGGACCCGGCGGTTCCCTTCATCATCAACGGGCACGACTGGATCGACGACGCGATGCAGGGCCAGGCGACGGGGTGGCAGTGGGAGTTGACGGGGGGAGATTGCGACAACATCCTTCCGCATCCGACCTTTGCGATCTACTCGGGCTCGGACGGGCTCAGCTCGTCCAAGCTCGGGACGCAACAGAACAACCTGGGGCCCAATGGCAACCAGCATGGTCTGGTCACCTCCCCGAGTCCCACGCAAAACCAGGTGTTCCCTGCGTTTTCTCTGTCCGGGGACTACATCCTCAAGGGGCAGTTCAGCTTGGCCGGAGTGGACTACGAGTGCAGTGTGAAGATCCAGGTCCGAGCCCCCGGAATCCGCGCGGAACTCTGTTGGGACAACGTCGGCGAAGACGGTAGCAACGACGTGGACCTGCATTTCGCGCGCATGCAGGGCAATGACAGCTGTACGCAACACGGTTGGTTCCTGGCCTGCGGGAGCGCACCGAAAGCAGACGACTGCTACTATGCCTCCTCGTCCGGATGTCCCGGGGGGCTCTCGAACGACCCAGGTTGGGGATACGGCAACAGTCACAACGAGGCTTGTCACGGTTGGGGGTCTTTGCGAGACGACGTGGGGAGTTCGTACACCAGCCCGTGCACGAACCCGCGACTCGACCGGGACAACATCGAATGCGTGCCGAGCCAGTCCGACCCGAACGGGTGGCCGACCTCGGCAGGAGAGTTCTGCGGCCCCGAGAACATCAACCTGGACAATCCCAACCCGGGCGATCGCTTCGTCGTGGGCGTGCAATGCTACGACTGCGTCAACAGCGGTCACCCGAAGACGCATCCTCACATCAATGTGTATTGCAACGGAGAGCGAATGCTCTCGGCCGGCTATGACCCGTCGCAGCCGGCACCGCACTTCCCAGCGCTCGTCGAGTCGGGGGAAACCTCGGCTGGCAGCTTCTGGACTGCCGCCTACATCGGCTGGAAGGGCGACGCCAACAACCCGTGCAGGGTCGAAGGAGTACCTTCCGAGGTCCCCAATCCCACCACGGACGGCTCCGTGAACTACTGCGTCGAGGACGGCCCCCGGAACGCGGGGTCCGGACAATGGCTGTTCCAATCCGGCGGTGGACTCCCTGGCGGCCCTGGCGACGCTTGCTGGCACTGAGGGGCCTCCAAACAACGCATCAGCTTGCCGCGTAGTAGCTCCGGCCGATGATCTCCTTCTTCAGCTCGTCGGAGAGATCGTCGAAGTGGGCGCAGTAGCCGGCGATGCGGACCACGAGGTCTTTGTGCTTGCCCGGGTTTTCATAGGCGTCCAGCAGAACCTCCCGGCTCACCAGGTTGGGCTGGAATTGCATGCCGCCCTGGTTGAAGTAGCCACGGATGAGGCCCGCCAGGTTCCACACCCCGTCCGTTCCTGGGAACAGCCCCGCATCGATGGTCGAGGTGAGGGTGGTCCCGTTGGGCGCGTAGCTGGCGAAGTCCACCTTCGCCACGGCGTTCAACGCTGAGGTCAGGTCCGTCTTCTGCATCCCATAGTGTGGGCAAATGCTGTTGGCGAGGGGCTGCCCCCGCAACCTCCCGGAAGGCAGGGAGGGGGTCTTTCGCCCGTAGACCATGTTCACGTTCAAGCCGTAGTAGCCAGCCACGTACTTGCCATTGCGCGTCGCGTGCACGGCTGCGTCCAAGGCGTTCGTCCAGGCTTGCAGGACCCGATTCACCCAGACGTGCCCGCACGCATCGTCGTTGCCGAACTTGGGCGCTGCGACCAGACTGGCGAGGATCTTCTGGTTGTCCTCCCCCTCGAAGTCAGAGTCCATGGCGCGTACCACTTGGTCCAGCGTGTGGAGCTTCCTGTCGAAGACGACGTCCTTCAGGGCGAGCAGCGAATCTGCCACATCCGTCACCCCCACGGCTTGAATCCCGCTGGTGTTGAGGGTTGCCCCGCCTTCGTACACGTCTTTTCCGCGGTCCACGCAGCCTCGGAACAGGGAGGAGGCCAGGGGGGTGTGGAATTCGCGGGCGAGGACGCCTTCGATGGTCTGGTGGTCCGAAAGGACGTCGCGCACGAGCTCGTTCAGGCGTTCCTGGAAGCGCGCCATCAGCGCGTCGAGGCTCTCGGGGGGGGAGACCCCGGACAGACGGTCCACTGCCGTGGACAGGACGCTCAGCCGGTGGCGTCGCGCCATCAACTTGCCAGCCCGGACAAGGAGCCTCTGGTCCACGTGGCCGAGGGCGCCGTATCGCCAGAGTCGCCGGCTGTCCCCCCGCAACGCTTGCAGGAACGGGAGCACCACGTTGACGTTGGCGCAATCCGTGTTGGCGAAGTGGTCGTCCGTCGCCACCGGCTCGACGCACCCTACGATGGAGTAGTTGCGTACGTCGGCGAGGCTTGCAGGGTAGTGGTTGCGCAGCGCGGGGACGTAGACTTCGTCGTTGTAGAGCGCGGGCATCGGTGACCCGCCGAGGTACACCTCTGCGATCCTTCGCACGTACGCGTCGGGACTGTCTCGATGGAGCCGGGCAGCCATGTTCACGCCGATGGGACGAAGCTCGCAGACGTCCAGGAGCAGGTAAGTCACGTCGCTGGTAGCGTCGTTTCCATCGTCGTCGGTCCCGCCCAGGGTGACGGTCTCGACGGGGGAGAGGCTCTCGAACAGCTTCCCGAGCTGGAAGGCCGAGTCTCCGTCGTTGAGGAAGATGACCTCGTCGAACTTGAGGACGAAGCAGGCGAGCAGCTCGCGGGCCTTCTCGTGGTCCAGGCGTCCGGCGGCCAGATCGGCCTCGAAGAACGGCTGGAGGATCTTGTCGAGTCGGCCGAGGGAGATGGCATTCTCGAACGACTCGGTGCAGAGGGCGATCTCGAGGAAGAGGATGCTCTGCAGGGCTTCGTGGAAGGTTGTTGCTGGGTTTCTTGGCACGCGCGAGCAAACGTGCGCCATGTCCTCGAGCTCCGCGCGGCGGGTGGGGTCGCGTTCCTGTTGTGCGAGCGTGCGGAGGTGGTGGGCATAGCGGTCGGCGAACTCCTCCAGGGCCCGGAGGGCGATCAGAACGCCGTCGTAGAAATCGGACTCGGGACGCTGGCTTCCGGCTGCCTTGGCGCGGATTTCCGAGGCGAGCCCGGACGTGCCGAGGCGCAGCACGCGGTCGCAGTGGACGATGTAGTGGGCAATGGCAGCCATGTTGTTGTTGAAGCCGACGCGTTTCTCGAAGGTACGGGCGAGAAAGAGCGCGAAGTCGCCGAACTTGGGAAAGGCCTTTGCTGCCAGGCTGTGCTTGGCCCAGAAGGGGAGAAGCTCGCCGTAGAACACGGCTTTTTCGGCGGCCGAGCAGGCAAAGGCGACGGGCTTCTGGCGGTCGATCCGCCAGAAGTGGACAGCCATCGATGGGGCGAAGTACTCGACCCAGGCATTGCCGGCGACCCGTTTCGCCGTGAAGTTACCCACGAGAAGCTCATGGGGGTGGACCCGGACCGTCTTGTGGTTGAGTACGTAGAGCAAGGCGCGCGCCCGGTGAACGGGGACGGGGGCGTCGAACCCGTGCGCCTTGTAGAATGCTGTCTTCAGGCGGGCCGACTCGAGGCAGACCGCGTGACCGCTCTCGCGGATTGCGCGCTGGATGGCGCTCACGCGCGGCGTGAACCGGACCGGCGCGGCGCCTGCGGTCGTCGACGGAAGGGTCACCGAGATGCCGAAGGATTGGAAGGCCTCGGCTGCGCGCGTCAACGCTTCAGACGCCACATGCGATGCAATGGACAGGGGCTTCTGGGCCAGACGCAAGTGCACGGCTTTCTGCGCGTGGAGGTCGTAGTAGCGCAGCAATTCGAGGGCGGGGCAGCCGAGATCCCGGAGGAAGCTCGCGATGGCGGCGATGCTCGCGGGCGAGTCGTTGTGACCGGGCACGACGCACATTCTGAAGCGAACATTGGCCCGGGCCGCCACGAGGCGGCGGATGTTGGCTTCCACAGGTCCGAGGCGGCGGGAAGTGAGCCGGAAGTGCAGGTCGTCGTCTCCCGCGGTCTTCAGGTCGACGAGAAACAGGTCCACGAACGGCAGGCAGGCTTGGAAGGTGGACCAAGGGGCGTCGGCGGCGGTTTCGACGGCCACGTGGATGCCCTCGGCTCGGAGGGACTGCAGCAACGCGAGCAGGCTCGAGGGGTCTTGGAGCATGGGGTCGCCCCCGCTGAGGGTCACGCCGCCATGGGTGGTGGTGAAGTAGGTCTTGTCTAGGCGGATCTGGCGTAGGACTTCGGAGGTGGCAGTGCGGGACGGGCCGTTGGTGCGGCCGAAGGGTTGGGCTTCGGGGTTATGGCACCACGCGCAGCGCATGCGACAGCCCCGGAAGAAGACGACGGTGCGCAGTCCGGGGCCGTCGTGCACGCAGGTGCGCTGAACGCGCAAGACGTCGAGATTGCCTGCCGGGTCATCGTGTAGGTCGGCGATCTCGAGGGGCAGGGCGTGAGCGGTCATGGGCGCCTCCTGGGGACTCGGCTCGGTCTGTTAGTTATGTGGATTCTGTAGCACCAGAATATGTAGATTGCAAGGAGCTGAGTAACGCGAGGCGTTGATTCTTGGGCCGATCGTAGGGCATTTCGCTTGATTGACGGTTGGTTGCGGTCGGGTCAGGGGATTGACTGCGTCAATCGGCTGGCCAGCCTGACTGCCGCGCCGTACCATCGTGCCCCGCCGGGAGGAGGTGCCCCATGCTCTGGACGCTGAAGAAGACGCTGTACCGGACGCAACAACGTGTCATGAAGGAGACGGCCAAGGTCCTGCCGTTCCCTGTTCCCGTGCTTCTGACGGGCCCGGGGAGCGTCAAGCAGTTGGCGGAGAACGTGAGCATCCGCGGACTGCGGCACGTCTTGGTGGTGACCGACAAGGTGTTGATGGGGATCGGGCTTCCCCGACCGCTTCTCGAGTCGCTCGACGCGAAGGGGATTGCGTACACGGTGTTCGACGACGTGCAGCCGAATCCGACGATCGAGAACGTCGAGGCGGGGGTGCGGGTGTACCGGGAGCATGGTTGCGACGCGATCATCGCGATCGGCGGCGGGTCGCCCATGGATTGCGCCAAGATCATCGGGGCGAGGGTAGCGAACCCGTACCTACCGGTGCGCTGGATGAAGGGTCTGTTCAAGGTGGTGCTGCCGATTCCCCCGTTCTTCTGCGTGCCCACCACGGCGGGGACGGGGTCGGAGACCACGGTCGTGGCAGTGATCACGGACGCGTCGACGCACCAGAAGTTTGCGATCAACGACTTGAAGCTCATTCCGAAGATTGCGGTGTTGGATCCCGAGTTGATGGTGGGGCTGCCGCCGCACATCACGGCGGCGACGGGGATGGACGCGTTGACCCACGCGGTGGAGGCTTACATCGGGCTCAACGGCAACCCGTTCACGGATCACAACGCGGAGAAGGCCACGCGGTTGATCTTCGAGAATCTCGAGGAGGTGTACCGCAACGGTGCGAACCTCGACGCGCGCTACAGCATGGCCTTGGCTTCGTACTGCGCTGGTGCGGCGTTCACGCGCGCCTACGTGGGCTACGTGCATGCCGTCGCGCACAACATGGGGGGCCTGTACGGTGTGCCCCACGGTCTTGCCAACGCGATCATCTTGCCGCACGTGCTGAAGTTCTGCCGGGTCGAGGCGGAGCACAAGCTTGCGTCCTTGGCGATCGCAGGAGGCATCGGAGAGGTCGGCGAGCCGGAGGCCGCGCTTGCGGATCGGTTCATCGAGCGTGTCGGGCAGATGAACGAGAGGATGGGGATACCCACGACGATCGCCGAGCTACGAGCGGAGGACATCCCGTTGATCGTGGACCGCGCGCTGGCGGAGGCGCACCCGGACTATCCTGTGCCGCGGCTCATGACGCGGGCCGAGTGCGAGACGCTGGTCAGGCAGCTTCTGGCGTGACGAGGATGGCAGTCGGGCCGTGGGTCAGGTCCGTTCGATCACGGTGCCCGTCTCGCCATTGATCGCGCGTTCGAGGTTCTCAGGGTTGGTGATGATGGCGCGCTGTCCCCCGCGATCGAGGAACTGCAGGACGGCTTCCATCTTGGGCTTCATGGATCCCGGGGCGAAGTGGCCTTCGCTCATGTACTGTCGGGCTTGCTCGGCCGTGATGCGTGAGAGGTCGTTCTGGTCGGGCTTGCCGTAGTTCAGCGACACCTTCTCTACCGCGGTCGAGATGACGAACAGGTCGGCGTTGATGTTCGCGGCCATCAGGGCCGAGAGCCGATCCTTGTCGATGACGGCAGCGACCCCGTCGAGGTGTCCGTCTTGCTTGCGGATGACCGGAATACCGCCGCCGCCGCCGGCGATGACGATCCACCCCTGCTTGACGGCCGCGGTGATCGCGTCTTGCTCGATGACCTCGATCGGATGGGGCGAGGCGATCACGCGACGCCACCCTCGCCCTGCGTCCTCGACCACGTCCCAGCCTTCCTCATCGCGCATCTTCTTGGCGGTGGCTTCGTCCATGAACGAGCCGATGGGCTTGGTGGGGTTCTTGAAAGCGGTGTCTTCCCGGTCGACGAGCACCTGGGTCACGACCGTGAACGCGCGGCGGAAAAGCCCGCGGCTCACGAACTCGTTGTTCAGGCACTGTTGGAGCATGTAGCCGATGCTGCCCTGCGTGTCGGCGACGATGATGTCCAGCGGCGTGGTGTGAAGCTCTCCGGACGCGATCTCGTTGCGTCGCAGGATGAAGCCGACCTGGGGACCGTTGCCGTGGGTGACGACGACGGTCCACCCCTTCTCGACCATGTTGGCGATGTGAACGGAGGTCTCGCGGACGGCGTCCCATTGGAAGCGAACTTCTTGGTGGTACTTGTCCTTGATGAGGGAGTTGCCGCCGATGGCGACGACCGCGATGGGGTGAGAGCGGTCGGGGGACGATTTGCGATCGAACTGGGTCATGATCCAGCCCTCGGGAGCCACCACGCGGACGGTTGCATGCATTGCGCGTCGTCGTGATGGCGGGTGTTCTCGGCGTACCGGACGCGGGGGCGGCGTGATCAGACCGGCCTGATCACGGTCGTCCCCGGCCGAGACGCGCGGGGGAACAAAACCGGGTACAACCAGACGCGGATCGGGTCAACACCCGCGGCGTGGGCTCACGGGAAGTTGTCGAAAGGAACGCCACCACCGCCGTTGCCGGAAACCAGCGTGGGGCGAAGGCCAACCGGATGGGGGAGCGCATCGACGCTGGAGAGGCTTCAGTGTATCGCGCGTGCGCGCGGACGTCGCGCTATCGTCCCGGGCTGGCAGCGGCTACGCTGTCGTCGAGTTTTACGCCATGCACCCCAGGCTCCACGAATCTTTGCTCGGACACCTTGTCCCCCTGACCATCGTGCGCCTGGAACCACCGGGTGCGTACCTTGCGGGCGACGACGACATTCCTCCGCTCCTGCTTCCGTCGGCGGAGGTTCCGGAGGACGCGGCGCCTGGAGACACGCTCGACGTGTTCGTGTACCTGGACTCCGAGACCCGTCCGATCGCCACGCGTGTGCGGCCCAGGCTCGTGCTCGACGAGGTAGCGTTCCTAGAGGTCACCGACCTCGTGCCTTTCGGCGCCTTCGTCGACTGGGGGTTGTCGAAGGAGCTTCTGGTGCCGCTTGCCGAGCAGACCCGTCCGTTGGCCGTGGGAGACCGGCACCCGTTCGGCCTGTACGTGGACGCGTCAGGACGGCTTGCCGGAACGATGCGTGTGGCGGAGATGCTCGCGACAGGGGGGGACTTCGAAGTCGGCACGTGGGTGCAGGGGGAAGCATGGCGCAACGAGCCGCGGATCGGGCTGTTCGTCATCCTCGAGCGTCGGTTCGTGGGGTTGGTCCCGGCCGACGAGCCGCACACGTTGCAGCGCGGGGATACAGCCAGCTTTCGTGTCGCCACGCGGCTGGAGGATGGGAAGCTCACGCTGTCCCTTCGTCGTCATGCGTTGGAAGAGCGGCCGGAGGACGCGGAGCGAATCCTGTCCTCGCTCAGGGGCGGCCGGCACCGGGTGGGCAATCACTCGAGTCCCGCGCAGGTGCGAGCGCTGTTCGGCATGAGCAAGAAGGCCTTCAAGCGGGCTGTCGGATTGCTTCTCAGGGAGGGCAAGGTCGACTTCGACGAGGAGGGGAATCTGCGTGTTGTCGCGCGGCGTCGCATCGTGGGCTAGGCGCGACTCAGCAGAAAGCCGACCCCTGTTCGCTTGTCGTGCAGCCTGCTTGATTGCTTTGAATGTTCTGGAAGGGACCGGACCAGCGATGGCCCGGCGTGAGATGGGTTGACCGCGCGCTCATGGCGCGACGGTCACGGTCTGTCGGCTACCAGCGGCCGCCCGAGCGTCCGCCGCCGCCGCCGCCGCCACCGCCACCGCCCGTGCGCTCGCGCGCTTCGTTGACCGTCAGCGCGCGGCCGTCGAGCTCGACGCCGTTCAGCTCGTGGATGGCCTTCTGCGCGTCAGCGGCAGTCGCCATTTCCACGAACCCGAACCCGCGCGCCTGGCCGGTCATGCGATCGATCACGAGCTGAGCGGAGGACACCTGACCGTGCTGGGCGAAGGTGTCGCGAAGCTCGGATTCGGTGACGTTGTATGAAAGGTTACCTACGTAAAGTCGAGTTCCCATGGAATCTAACCCCAATGACGCGCACGAAGATCACCCACGAGTGACGGCAGCGCGTCGGGCGCTCCCTCGAGGACCGTTCCGACATGGAACCAGTCACCCACTGAACTCGAGCTTAGAGCGGATCCCCTGAAGATAAGAGCAACCCTGAGGCTGCGATAAGAGAGACGACTGGGGGAACTGATCAAAACGAAGGTCCTGCGGATAGCGACGGCAAGATGGACCCTGTCGTCTCCAAAAGCAATGGGTCGAGCGAAAAAAGATCCGAAAGCGCGTGAGCTGCCCTGCGAAACGTCCTCGAAAAAAAAGCCACGTGCATCCGCAACCGGTCAGCTTCCCCACGATCCCTTGCTCGTGCGTCGAGGTGCGCGGTGTCCGGGCCTGGTCTACGATGACCCCATGCCTGCCCCGATCTCGTCTCCCGCGCCGCTGATCGCAATCTGCGTCGCGCTCGTCGGGTGCGGCTCGCACGCCACGGAGCAGCCCGCACGCGTCGGCTGCCCCAACTGCACAGTCCTCACGGGCGCGAACGTGTTCGACGGCACACACGCGGGGCAAGGCACCGTCGTGCTGCAGGGCGAGCGGGTCACGGCGCTGCATCGAGGCCCGGTGGAGATCGTCGACGGGGACGTCGTCCACCTCCCGGGCCACACGATCCTTCCGGGTTTGATCGACCTGCACGTGCATGTCCGTGCGTCGGCTGGGCCTCCGGCCATGGCGGTCCTTCAGGACGCGGTTGCCTCGCACTTCAAGGCGTTGCTGCGCTCGGGTGTGACCACAGCGCTCGACCTGGGTGCTGAGCGTCACGTGGTCTTCGCGTACCGCCAGCGCATCCGAGACGGGGTCTTGCTGGGCCCTTCCTTGCTCGCCGCGGGTCCCGGGCTCACGCCCACGGGTGGACATCCCTGCCCCGTGGGCCGACCAGGCTTCGACCTCTGCGCCTTCGTGGACGATCCGATCGACGCGCACGAGGTGGTGACCGATCTGGCCCATGATCGCCCCGACGTGGTGAAGGCCATTCTCGAGTCGGGAACGGTCGCCAAGCCCCTGCCTGAGCTCAGCCGCCCTGCTCTCGAGGCGCTCCGCGCTACCGCGGACGCGGCCGGCATCCCTGTCGTGGTGCACGTGGCCGAGGCAGCCGACATGCACAAGGCCCTGGACGCAGGCGTGCGATTCTTCGCCCACCTGCCGGTCCGTGATCGCATCGACGACGCGCTTGCCGGTCGTCTCGCGGCTCTCGGCGCGGTGGTGATTCCCACGGCCGCGGTGGAGGACGCTCGTCATCGCGCGTCCCTGGGACCGCTCGACGAGGTCTTGGGGGACGATGCCGCGAAGGACATCCCCGAAGACGTGTTGTCAGCGTGGCGGGACCCGGCGATGGTCGCCTCGCTGAGGGAGCCTGAGGCGCAAGAAGAAGCGCGGCGCCGACGAACCAACCTCCTCGAGAACCTTCGCACGTGCCACCAAGCAGGGGTGACGATTGTCGCGGGCACCGATGCGGGCAACCCCGCCACGTTCCATGGTGTGTCTCTGCGTCGCGAAATCGGGCTGTACGTGGAAGCGGGGCTCACGCCGACGGAGGCGCTGCGCACGGCGACGTCGGGCGCTGCGGGGGCGCTCGGGCTGGGGGACCGCGGGCGGATCGCGGCGGGGATGCGCGCCGACCTGCTCGTGGTGCAAGGCAATCCAGTGGACGGCATCGAAGCACTCGGCAACGTGGTGACCGTCTATCGGCTTGGCGAGCGGCTCGATCCCGCGGAGCTTGCGGTCGACGGCGCCCTCGACCTCGAGCGAACGAAGGTGGTGGGGCTGGTGGACGGGGACACATGCCTGGGGGAGAGCGAGTGTGCAGCAGGGTTGTCCTGCACCTGGCTGGCGTGGTGTCGAAGGGACTGTGACGAAACCGAGTGCCCTGCCGGGCAAGCGTGCTTCGACTGGGATGCCAGGTCGGAGCGGCCGTACTGCGACCCGGGAGATGGGTGCGACCCGATCGCGCAAGACTGTGCCAATGGCATCGCCTGCATCTGGCTCGGGGCGGGGGTGACCCGGTGCTGGTATCCCAGCAAGGCAGTCGCGCGCGAACCTTGCTCGTCCTGGGGGGCCTGTGCTCCTGGCTTCCAATGCGATCGTGCGAAGGGGACCTGCGTGCGGCTGTGCGACCCGTCGTCCGGGACTCCCGACTGCGAGCAGGGGGAAGCGTGCGTGGACCGGTCCGTCGAGGCGGGGGTGCGGGTCGGGGAGTGCCGATGAGCCGTGAGCCTCGAGCATCGAGCCATGTCCCCGTGCCCACCGGTCGTGGTGGCCGCCGATTCCGCGGATAGCCGCAGATGGTTCCGGTTGTTTTCGCGGATGGGGGCAGTCGACCCGCGACCCGTGGAGTGCGACGGGTAGTGCTCACCCTGATCCGGGGCGAAGCGCTGCGCGGAGAGTGTAACCTCTGAATCTTGTTTTTCGAAGGGCGAGGTGGTCTGCATCAGGTGGGTGATGCTCCTTCCCACGAGGCGGGTCAGCATGGGTCGATTCGAACGCACACCCCGTCGCCACGCAGCGACCCACATCCGCACAAGCAACGAAACCATCTGCATTTCTCTGCGGAATCTGCGGCCTACTTCGATGGCTCCAGATTTGGGTGCTCAGTGGCTCGTTGCATTCCGGGCGCGCTTGCCCGACGATCTCACCATGCGACCCCCCACGCCTCGCTCCTTGTCTTGCCTGCTCACCCTGTCGGCTGCCATCGTGGCCGGCGGTTGCGGCGATGACGCGACCTCCGACGGCGGTGCCGGCGGAATCAACGCCGACGGCGGAACGGATGTGCTTTCCGAGGCAACCTCGGACACCTCGGGTGAAGATGCCCCCGAAGCGAGCCCGGACGCGACCGAGGAGGACGGTGCAGCAGGCGACGCAAGCGTGGACGCCACGCTCGATACCGCGAAGCTACAGCAGATGCTGGCCGAAGCGCTCCCCGACGCTCCCGCGGGCGTCGACGGGATCAGCCTCGTCGTTCACGACGCCCAGGACCGCCGGGTCATCGAGTTGACGGTGGGGGACTTCGCGACGGACCGTCGCGTGCCCGTAGCGAGCGCGAGCAAACTGGTGACAGGGCTGGTGCTGCTGCGGTTGGTGGAGGAGGGGACGCTGCACATGACCGATACGCCTGGAGAGGTGCTCGGCTGGACCGGGACGACGGCGGCGAATGCCACGCTCGACCACCTCGGGGCGTTCGTTTCGGGGATTTCTCCCGACGCGCTGTGCATCTATCGTCCGATGGTGACGTTGCAGCAGTGCGCGGCGGAGATCGGCGCTCTTGACCCGCTCGCGGCGCCGGGCGAGCGGTTCGACTATGGGGGGACGCATCAAGCGGTGGCCGCCGCGATGGCCGAGGTGGTGACCGGCGAGGCGTGGGCTGCGCTGTTCGACGCGAAGCTCAAGACCCCGCTCGGGCTGGACAGCCCGGACCTGCGCTACGTCACGCTCCCCAAGCAGGCCACGGGGGAGCAGAACCCGCTCGTGGCGGGCGGTCTGCTCGCCACGGCCGACGAGTACATGTCGATGCTTGCCGTGCTGTTTCACCAGGGGAAAGTCGACGGCGAATCGTGGATCTCGCCGTCGGTCATCGAACGATTCGGGGAGAACCTCTACACAGGGGCAGTGATTGGGGAGACCCCGATGGGGGCGATCGGCCTGGACTTCCACTATGGTTGGTCGTCGTGGCTGAACTGCGCGGGGGCGGTGGCGTCCTGTGAGGTGGTGTCCTCGCCGGGCGCTTATGGCTTTAGTCCCTGGGTCGACTGGGAGAACGGGTACTACGCGGTGCTTGCGATGGAGTCCGACGAGCCTGGGGCTGGGTCCGAGTTTTCCGCTCCGTTGATGGAGGCGGTGCGGGCGGAGATCGAGGGGCTGCTCGGGCCGTGATCGAGATCGATGGATGCACGGCGTTGACCGCCAATCGCAAGGCGTTCGCCTTCGGATGGTTGGTTGCCGGCGTGGGTGTGACGATGGTCGCACAGGGGCTTGCGCAGCCGGCGCTGACGGCCGCGGGGGTGACTCTTGCGTTCGGCGGGTTGCTGTTCTCGTTTCTGACGCGCAGGTACGAGGGATCGCCGCTGCCTTCCCGACGAACCGGTCGGCTCGTGGTGTCGCAGTCCGGCTTCCTGCTGGACGGTCGGCCCGTCGTTGCGCCAGGGGCCGTGACGTGGGCGACAGTGGACAGGGCGGACGCGCCGAGGGCGAGGGTGCGGCTTCTGGGGCGTGAAGGGGTTGCGCTGGCAGAGATCGATGTCGAGAGCGAGGCGGTTGCCGACCGGGTCATCGAGGCGGCGGGGCTGCGGCGGGAGCGGACCAGGGCTTCCTTTGCGCTGAACTACGTGCTTTTCGGGCGCACGTGGTTCTGGGTCGTCCTTGGTTGGATGCCAGTGCTGGTTTGTTTTCCGGTGGTGTCGGGCGCCGACTGGGTCGCGAAGAGGGTCGGTCTTCTGGAGGGGAGTGCCGGCTACATGCTGCTCATCTACGTGTCTTTGATCGGGTTGGTACCGATCGGGATGGGAGCCTTCCGTGCGACGCGCACGTTGTTGGAGGTAGGCCGGGACGGTCTCGTGCTTTGCCGGTTGGGTCGAACTCGTTACGTGTCGTTTCGGGACCTCGTGGGGACCGAGCCGTGGGGTGTTCCGGGCACCCGGTGGGCTTCCGCTGAGGGAGCGGGACTGGACCTCCTGCTCCGGACGGGAGAGCGGATCTCGCTTCGCACGCTCCGGCAGCGGCAGGCGATGCGGAACCCGAACATGGACCCCGTAGCCTGGGAGATCGAGCGGGCGGCGTCGTCGTACCGCCATTCCCCGGGTCGAGAGCCCCTCGAGCTTCCGGCCTTCTTTCGCCCTGTGGACGCGTGGGTGGAGAGCCTTCGCGCCATAGGACGGCAGACCGACGCTTACCGGCTTGCGTCGTTGTCCCGCGACGCCCTCTGGGCGGGACTCGAGGACCCCCGAGAGGAGCCGTTGCGACGCATTGCGTTTGCGATTATGTTGCACGCGGGCGGGGAGGAGCCGGAGCGCATGCGTCGTATGGCCGGGGCGGTGGCTGACCCGAAGCTGCGCCGGGCGCTTCAGGTGGCGGCGGAGGGGGGGGACGTGGAGACGGATCTGGAAGAATACGGGTGAGCTGGGAGCCAAAAAGGGGGAGTCCCGTCCCGGGTCACCGCTCCCAGCTAGTACCGTGTGCCCGAAGTGAGCACCGGGATCGCACTCCGGAGAACCACAGGGGTCGCAGAAGGCACAGAAGGGTGTGTGCGGAGTTGGGTGGTGCGTGTTGCCCCTGGCTCCGCCCGTTCCTGGTTCTCTGTTCCGTGTTCTCAGCTCCTAGATGATGGCCGTAATCCGTCTATTGTCGTAGCCGGGCCTCAACCCGGTAGGGACTTCGGGCACGCAGTACTACGGACATGTGGTGGTGGACGAGGTCGAGACCGAGCCTCCACACGTCCCGTTGCCCATCTCGCACGGGGCCCCGTAGGAGCGAGTCAGCCACCCCTCCTCGTCGCAGGTGTACGTGCAGCCGAAGCTGGAGTAGTAGGCAACCCCGCCCGTGCACCCCGCCGAGGTGTTCACGTTGGTGAGCGAAGAAGAACAGCTCGTCCCCGCGCTCAGGTCCGAGAAACCCTTGGCATGCCCGAACGAACACGGGGGCGGCGTGCACTTCCAGAGATTCGTCGCGTACACGACGCCGTTGCACCAGGTGTCCGCGTCCAGGTCGCAGTACAGACGGTTTGCGGAGGATGTCCCTGCTACGTTGCACTCCCGCACGAGGTACCCGCAGCACCCGCTCCAGTCCATCGTGTTCGCCTGGATCATGCGGCGGGGGCTCCCCGGGCCGCAATTCTGGGACGCGCCCAGGGCGGCAAGCTCGGGCGAGATGCCATCGTCCGTGCAGCAAGGGGACACCGTGCAGCTTGCCACGTAGGCGGAACCGCCCGACAGGGTTCCGTCGTCGCAAGAGATGGTGACTTGCGTGCAAGTCTGGCCACAGGGCACGCTCGACGCCGCGTAGCTCGAGACCTGCTGGCCGTGGGTCAGGGTGCCGTAGCCCGTCAATGTGCAGTCCCGGTACGTTTGTGTGCAAGAAGGGTGGGTGTACGAGCCGCTGAGGATGCCATCGTTGCACGTCCGGGTTTCCATGTGGCTCGTGCACAGGTCGGGGGACAGGGCAGAAGGGTAGAGATAAGCGGTTGTGCTCTGTCCGTTCGGCAGGGAACCGCCCCAGGGCAAGGGGCAAGGAAGGCCCGGGCATTGGTTGGGGATTCCGCCGCTCCCGCAGGGCACTCCGCCAGGACAACCGCCACAGTCCAGCGTACCCCCGCAGCCGTCGGGAAGGGTGCCACAGGCGATGCCCGCGGACTGGCACGCAAGCGGGACGCAGGCGTCGGACTCGCCCGTGTCCGAACCGGTGTCCGACGATGTGTCCACCGCGGTGTCGGTAGACGTGTCGGGGCTGCCTGTGTCGCCGCTGGTGTCGGCGCTGGTGTCGTGGACCGCGTCGGTCGCGACGTCGACCCCACCTTCCGTGCCTCCGCCCATGCCGGCGCTTCCGCCGTCGTCTTGCGTGTCGTGGAAGGAACGTGCGGGGGAGCAACTCTGGGTCAGGGCGAGGAGGGCGACGAGGGGGGCGGACTTCCAGAGCGAGGTCATGGGAAGGAGAATAGCATAGGACATCGGGGCTTCCTCGACCCGGATTGCAGGGCCCTCGCACTTGTGCAAGTTTCACGTTTGCTTATTGCACGCCCCGGGCGACTCCGGGCTGCACCCGGGAGGTCCCCATGAAGCCCGTCCTCGTCGTCGGTCACCGCAACCCCGATACGGACTCGATCGCGTCGGCGATCGCTTACGCTTGGATGCTCGCCGAGGAGCATGACGGGAACGTGGTTGCCGCACGAGCCGGCCCGACCAACGCCCAGACCGCCTGGCTCCTGCAACGCGTGGGCGTGGACGCCCCCCTGCTGGTGACCGACGTGGCCCCCCGTTTCGAGGACGTCATGAGGCGGCTCGAGACCGTTCTTCCTTACGATCCAGTGGAGCGTGCGTGGAAGGTGCTGCACGAGACCGGCACGGTGGCTCCCGTGGTCGACGAGCATGGCATTCCCCAGGGGCTCATCACGCCCCACAGCATCTTTGGGCAGCTTCGCGCGCTTCTGGCCGGCTCACCCGACCCCCATCACGAATCGCTTGGCGCGCTGCTCGAGGTCAGCTGCAAGGCGGCGGCTGACACGACCGCTCCCACGTTCACGACGCACACCAGGATCCGCGAAGGGGTAGCCCGCGTGCTGCGCGATGAGCACGATGACTTCTGCGTCGTCGACGAGCATGGGCGATACGTGGGGGTTTGCCGCAAACCCGACCTGCTCAACCCGCCGAGGGCCCGCGTGGTCCTCGTCGACCACAATGGCGCCGACCAGTCCGTCGGCTCGCTCGACGAAGCCGAGTTGCTCGACGTGCTCGACCATCACCGGCTCGAGAACCTTCCGACGCGTCTGCCGATTCGCTTTCACATCGAAGCCGTCGGCAGCACCTGCACGCTAGTGTGGCGTCGGATGCGCGCGTGGGGGCGGATGCCGCCGCCTCGGATCGCGGCACTTCTCTTGGGCGGTCTGTGCTCCGACACGCTTGCGCTGCGGTCCCCCACCGCGACGGAAAAGGATCGCATGGCGGCCAAGGACCTTGCGGTGCTTGCCTTCGGCGAGGGGTCGCCGCTCGCGGGCGGGGACCTCGAGTCGTTCGGTCGGGAGCTGCTCGTCGCGGGTGCTGGGCTCGATGCGAAGGACCCCGCTGACGTGGTGCGCACGGACCTGAAAGTATATACCTCGGGGTCGCTTCGTTTCGGCGCTGCCCAGGTCGAAGTGGTGGACGAGGGCGATCTGGCGTCGCACGTGCCTCCGCTCGAAAGTGCGCTCGGCGCGCTTTGTCGGGAGCAGGGGTTCTCCTTCGCCCTGCTCATGATCACGGACGTCGTGGCCGGCTCGAGCCTGGTTCTGGCTCACGACGCGCCGCCCGCGCTCGAGGAGCTTCCCTATCACCGGAGGCCGGACGGGTCGTGGCATGCGGCCGGGGTCGTGTCGCGCAAGAAGCAGCTCTTGCCGACGGTGCTCGGGCTGCTGGAGCGCTGAGGGCAAACGCTCACGTCGACGGTTTTCCCCCCTCGAACACCTTCCCCACGTGCCACAGATACGCATCCATGCTCTTGGCGCGCACCACGTGTTTCACGGCCTTGGCCCCCGGCGGGAAGGACGCCGTCCAGTAGGCCCACAGCTCTTGCATCTTGTGCAGCACGTGGGCGTCGCCGCTGAGCACCGTGCGGTGGTGTTCGAGCAAGGCGTCGTGAAAGCTCTTCATCCGGCCCGTGTCAGGCCGGAGCGACGGGTTCTTCAGACGCGATGCGAGGAAGGGATCGGAGACGGCGCCTCGTCCGATCATCCAGCGCGTGACCGTGGGGAAGTCCGCACGGCGATCGCGGAACGAGGCAGCGCTGACGATGTCGCCGTTGAAGGTGAGCGGGTGGCGGCTGCGTGTCAGGCAGCGTGAGAAGGCCTCGAGGTCCACGTGGCCGCGGTACATTTGCGCGGCCGTCCGAGGGTGCAAGGTGACCTCGGTGAGGGGGTGGCGGTTGAGCACGTCGAGGACGGGGTCGGCTTCCTCGGCGGCGTGCATGCCGAGGCGGAGCTTCACGGACACGCGAGGGCCGAGGGCATCGATGACGTGGGTGAGGAAGTCGTGGATGCGGTCGGGGAAGGGGAGCAAGCCCGCGCCGAAGCTGCGGCGTGTGACCATGGGGTGGGGGCAGCCGAGGTTCCAGTTGACCTCTTGGCAGCCGGCTTCGAAAAACCATTGCGCGGTGGACACGAACGCGACGGGGTCACCCGTGAGGATCTGGGGCACGGTGGGCAGGGCGGGGTTCGCCGCGGGGGTGGCGTCGTGCAGGTGGCGGGTGGGGGGCAAGCGTCCCTTTTCGGGAACGACGAAGGGAGCCAAGGCGGCATCGAAACCTCCGAAGTGCTTCGCGAACAGGGTTCGGAACGCGGCGTGGGTGACGCCGCGGATGGGGGCGAAAAGGAGGATGGGAGGTTCGGTCATGGCGGGGGTCAATCTACTCGCTGTGACCGTGAGGCGCACACGGGCCGTTTCGAGTCGGGCGGCTCGAGTCCCCGACGCGCCACGAAATCCACCGCTTGTGAGCGCGCGCAGCTTTGGTATCGTGGTCAGCTATGAAAGAACTGGACAGCGACGAGCGGATGCGGCTCTTGCGGCTGGCCTGCACGGTCGCGTGGGCGGACACGGAGATCCAGCAGCACGAGCGGGGCTACATCGCCAAGCTCATGTTCCAGATGGGGACGCCCGCGGCGGAGATCCGGCAAGTGAAGAAGTGGCTCGAGAGCCCGCCGCCCGACGACGACTTCGACCCGTCGACCATTCCCGTGGCGCACCGGGAGATGTTCCTGAACGCGTGCAAGGGGGTGATGACCGCGGACGGCACGGTGACGGCCGAGGAGGAAGCGGAGCTCACGCGCCTTTCTGTGAAGCTCGGCCTGGGCTAGGCCCAAACCAAGCGCTCCGCGCTGCTTTGGGCCTAGGTTTTTCTCAGGGGGCTTTCGCAAAGCCCCCTCGCCGCGCTCACCGCGGCTCACCCCAAAACGCCTCGCCTTCGGCTCGGATAGCCCCAAACCCAAGCACGTTCTGCGAATAGTGCTTGATTTGGGGCTAGCTGTTGGTGTTTGAGCAGGTCTTGTCGATGCACTGCTGGCCCATCCCGCAGCACACGCCTTCGCAGCACAGCCACAGGCAGTTCATGCCGAGACACGGATCGGCGTTCGCCTTGCAGACGCCGTTCAGGCACTGCGCCGTGCCGGGGCACGTGCAGTTGAGGGTGCCTCCACAGCCATCGGGGCGGGGTCCACACTGATTGGGCGGGCACGTGAGCGGCGTGCACCCGCACTTGTTCGGGATCCCGCCGCCCCCGCACGTTGCGGGAAGCACGCAGCCCCCGCAGCTCAGCGTCCCTCCGCACCCGTCGCTGATGGTGCCGCAGGAGGCTCCCGCCGCCGCGCAGGTCGTGGGGGTGCACGGGGCGGTCCCGCACTCGTTCGCGTTGCACACCTCGTTGTCATCGCACCCGCCGCAGTCGAGTGTTCCCCCGCACCCGTCGCTGATCGAACCGCAGTCCGTGTCTTGTGCCGCGCACGAGGTCTTCGTGCAGCCGCACACGTTGGCTTGCCCTCCGCCGCCGCAGGTGGCGGGAGGCGTGCATCCGCCGCAGTCCACCGTGCCCCCGCACCCGTCGGAAGCCGTCCCGCAGGCGATGCCGAGCTGTGCACAGGTGCTCGGCGTACACCCGCAGGTGTTGGTGACCCCAGCGCCGCCACAAGTCTCGGGCGCGGTGCACCCGCCGCAGTCCACTGTGCTGCTGCACCCGTCGGACACCACGCCACACTCTGCGCCGAGTTGCGCGCAGGTCTTGGGCGTGCACGTGCCTGCGCCGCAGATGTACGGGATGCCGCCGCCGCCGCACGTCTCCTCCTGGTCGCAGCTTCCGCAGAGCGCGATGCCTCCGCACCCGTCGGGAATCTCCCCGCACTCTGCTTGCACCGTCTCGCAGTCGATCGGTGCACAGCCGCACTTCGTGTCGTCTCCGCCACCGCCGCACGCGGAGGGGGCGTCGCAGGAGCCGCAGAAGATCGGCGTGCCACAGCCGTCCTCATGGGCGCCGCACTCCGCCCCGATGTCGGCGCAGTCCTTGGGCTGGCAGAGGCAGAAGAACGAGGCGCCGTCGGCGACGCACAGCTCGTTGTCCTCGCACGTGCCGCATTGCAGGGTGCCCCCACATCCATCGGGCATCGTCCCGCACATTGCATTCAGCTGCTCGCATGTCGTTCTGGTGCAGCTTCCTCCGCACCGGTTGGGAGCCACAGCGCCGCAGGCAGAGTCCCCCGCGCAGGTGCCGCACTGCAGGGTGTTGCCGCACCCGTCGGGGATCTCTCCGCACTCGGCGCCGCGGCCGGTGCACGTCACCGGGATGCACGCGTCGCTCGTCGCGTCGGTGTCGGGTGCATCGGCACCCGCATCCGGGGAGGGGTCGGACGACGAGAACTCGGACCCGGAGCATCCAGAAGTGATGGCGAGGGCGAGGAGCCAGAGGAGGCGCATGGAGAGACGATAGCACCTGTCGCAGCGGTGCGAGTCGCCCAAGCGGTCCTCGGGCACGAGCTACCGCGAGCCGAATACGCCTCGATTTCCCTGTGGTGCAACGTGCCGCACTGGGCAGCTTCCGTTCTCACTGAGCCACCCCGCGTGAGGGGTCGCTTCGCGTCGTTGCCGTCACAATTCCCCCGAATCCCGGGCGACTTTCACGTCTCGAATCCCCGCTTGGCGTAAACGAGGTTGGCACCAGGCTTGCTCATCATGGCTGCGTGTGGGTTCGGGCAGGTTCCCAACGAGCACGGAGGTCGGCATGAGGCATCACGCAGGAGCGTCGCGGCAACGGGCGACAAGCCAACGAAAAAGGCTCTTGCGAGGCTCGCTGGTGCTGGGGATGGTAGGGGCTGCGGCGGGGATGGGCGTGGGCTGCCAAGCTGTCGACGAGGGGCGGCACGAGGCCCGAACGGAAGCCTCGACCCCAGTGACCGTGAAGCCCGGACGCCTTGGGTTCGCCTACGCGGTCCCGGGCTTCGTGGGCGACTGGAACGCTGGGTCATGGCAGTGGCCGCAGGTCCAGTCCGCCTTTCGAAGGGATGTTGCCATCCTCGCCGCCCTCGGTGCGCCTGCCGTCAAGATCTTCTTCGCTCCCGACTTCACCGGCTTGCGGTACGAAGCCAACACAGGCGGCCACATCGACCAGGCGGCGCTCGATGCCGCACGCAAGGCGGTTGTGGAGATCGTGGCGACGCTGCGCGACCACGGCTTGCCCGTGGTCATCGACTTCATGACCAACGAGGCGTACTTGCGGGGCCCCAACGGCTTCTATCCCAACAACGTCCCCAACAACTTCGAATACGCCTACCAAGCTTTCGGGGTCGAGGAGGGGGCGCGACGCATGGCCCAGGACTACGTCGTATGGCAGACGGCCATCGTGCGGGCCGTTCAGGATGCGGGACTCGAGGAGGCCGTTTGGTACTACAACCTCGCCACCGAGATGCAGTACAACTTTCCACCGGCCGCCACCTGGCAGGTGGTGACCCGGGAGACCGTTCGGGCGGTCCTTCGTGACGTTCCGGTTCCTGCAGGCAAGCGATCCGCGGACGTGTTCCTGCCGTCCGAGGCTTCGCTGCTTGCGGCCGACGCATCCGCGGTCGGGGCGCCGCTCGCCTTCACGGAGGTTCACTCGTACCCCAACGCTGGGCACCATGCCGACATTGCCGCCGGGTTGGACATCTTGCGGGCGACCTCGGGGGGCGCGACTCCGGTCGTGGGCGAGTTCGGCAGCGGATTCTGCCAGGTGTCCTCGGAAGCGGAGCAGACGGGGTGGGTGCTGCAGGCGCTCGACACGGCGACGGCGAACAACGCGGTCATCATGAACTGGACCTTGTGGGACGAGCCTGTCGCCGGCTGCGTGGGAGACCCGCGTTATGGCCTCGGGTTCGGCCCGGACGACCCCCGCGACGTTCTCGGGGCGGTTGTGGATCGGGTGAGCGCTGTGCCCGGGGGGGACTTCGAGGCGGGGACTTCCGGCTGGACGGTGGAGGGGGCCGTTGGGCAGCTCTTGCACGCGAGTTCCTCGCCAGCGACGGGACAACGTTACCTGCGGGTCGAAGCCCAGGCGGCGGGCGTCACCTGGGCGTGCTCTCCGGACTTCGCAGCGCAGGGCACCGCCGTGGCGGTAAGTGCCTATCTGCGGTCCAGTGTGTCGAGCGTCGTGATGCAGCTTCACACCCGGGACGATCTTGGGTGGACCTTCGAAACGGGCATGGCTCCGCTGAGCCGGGGTCTTGCGGCGACGACCACCTGGCGTAACGTACAGTCGATTGCGGGCGGCTTCGTCTTCGATCTTCCACCGAACACCGACCGCGCAAGGCTCTGCTTCACCTTCGATGCCCCAAGCCAGGGCAGTACGCTCGACCTCGACACGCTGAGTCTCCGCACCCTCGGCGAGCCCGAGGTCGTCATTCCGTGTCCGTGTCTGGCGGGCTACGACAACTTCTGCAGCTACCCGTCGAGCGAGGCGGGGTGTGCGATGGTGCATCCGGGCGGGTACTGTGACCCCGACGGCAACGGTTGGATGGAAGGCAATGGCGACTGGGAGCGCGGGTGGAACGAGTATCACGCGCAGTGCCCGACGACGTTCCCCGGGCCCTCCTGTCCGTGTTTGGCGGGTTACGACAACTTTTGCAGCTACCCGTCGGGCGAGGCGGGGTGCGCGATGGTGCAGCCGGGCGGGTACTGTGACCCCGACGGCAATGGCTGGCTGGAAGGCAACGGCGATTGGGAGCGTGGGTGGAACGAGCATCACGCACAGTGCCCTACGGCTCCCCCACCGTCCTCCTGTCCGTGCCTCCCGGGTTTCGACAACTTCTGCAGCTATCCCTCGAGCGAAGTGGGCTGTGCGATGGTGCATCCGGGCGGGTACTGTGACCCCGACGGCAATGGGTGGCTCGAAGGCAATGGCGACTGGGTCCGTGGGTGGAACGAGTATCACGAGGCTTGTGCGCAGTGAGGCGCGGGGCGGCTCATGCGGCTGGGGGCACCACGGATTGCGTCATGGCGGAGAACGGTGCGCCATCGAGTGGCGATCAGCTTCCTCGCGGCAGACGGAAACGATGGCTCCGTCCAACCTGCCCGACCAGCTTCTTCAGCCCTGCGACGGTTGCAGGGCCCGTGAACCTGTCTACTGACGCGTGAAGTGCACAGCGATCTCGTCGCCCAATCCCGCTGGACGGGTGAATGCGTTGTCGCCATCGCTCGCGGAGACGTCCGTTTCAGTCACCTGGGTACCGCTCATCGTGTCGAGCCAACGAAGATGGTAGGTCCCTGCGGTCATTCCGCCGAGACCGATGTTCCCCGTGGTCGTGGTGTATGCGATGTAACTGTTGTTCCCTGAAAGAACGTATTGGGTGCCGGCGCGCGCGAGCTCGTCGTGCGGCGACATCTCATGGAAGTTCGTCGACTCCATGAACGCTCGTAATCGTCCGCAATCCTCCAGGTCCGTGACGGGGGTGGATGCGATATCCCAACCGAGGGCCATGACATAGGCGCCGCCCATCGCCGTTGCCCAATTCTTGCGCCGCCCCGTTTGTCCTGTGCCGTGGTCGGCCGCTTCGGACATGTTGAGGTTGTATCGCCCCGCAGCGCTCGACCAGGCACTGAGCATGCCGGCATGCAGCGCGGTGGCGGTCGGCTCATTGTACTGGATCGCGAATTGGTCGATGTTCGGATCGTCGGCAAAGTCGAAGCTCAACCCGTTGTTCTGGTGCACGGCTATCACATGGTCGCTGTCGTCTGCTTGACGAATGGCAGCTGCGATGTTTGAGACGCGCTGTGGAGAATATCGCTCGCTGTATTCTTCGGCGACCACCCAGATCAGGTGGTCGTGGTGCTCGAAGCGGTTCACAAGACCTTCGATGAAGGCTTGCTCCTGTGCGCCAACGGCGTCACCCGTGTCCCAGATCCGCGCGCTATCGTCGTAGAGGAAGAAGTAGGCGACAATGCCCGCTGCGTCCATGCTCGACAGCCACGCTTCCCATTGGTCGAGGATGGGTGCGCTGAGACCTTGCGCCGGATCCGAGTTGACGAACGGATTCTCGTTCTGTGCCCCGTCGCCCCCATGCGACCGGACAGCCATCATGTAGATCCCGTTGGCCCCTGTGGGCGCGAGTTTGTCGATGAGTGCTTGCTGGTCTCCGTCACGTGTGCCGTCGGCGTTGCGGCTTCCACGAAACAGAAATCCTTCTGGGTCTCCAGGCGCACAAAGAAAGAATGGGCCGGCACCTTCGTAAGCGAGCCACGAGGGGAAGCCGGGTGCGACGACGATGTGCCCTCCCGGGTTGGTGCCTCCCGTGCCTCCTGCGCCGCTCGATCCTGCGGTGCCACCCGAGCCCGTTCCGCCGGAGCCCGCGGTGCCGCCAGACGAGGTTCCTCCCGTGCCTGCCGCACCTGCGTTCCCGGAGGAAGCCCCGGTTCCTGCGGTGCCCCCCGAACCCGCTGTACCGCCTGACCCTGCTGACCCGGCGGTAGCCGCGCTCCCGCCGTTTGAATCGTTGTCCTGTCCGCACCCGGTCCACGCGATCGTCCCAAAGCAAAGCAACAACGCGGGTCCGCTCGCCCTGCAAATTCGGTGGCTCATCGGAGCAGGGTAGCCCTTCCTTGACGGAACGGCGATACCCCAATGTCCGATCGGGACGCTGACACACGGAAGTCACAACGAGTTGGCGTGCTCAGTCACCAGCGCATGGCTCAGCTGTATCAGCATCAGCTGCATCAGGGGGTGGCAGCTTCCGTCAACAGCTTCAAGTTCGTGTTCATCCCCCAGGTCGGATCGCCAGGGGCAAACGTGTTCTGCCCCGAATCCCAGTTTCCGCGCGCGGCCACGACCAAGCCCAGGCTTGGAATGATCGTGACGATCTCTCTGTTCCAGTGCCCATTGGCCTGAAAGGTGTCGTGGGGCGCGTCCGGCCAGGTCACGTTGCCCGTCGTGCCCACCTCTGCGTTAAACCACCAATTGAAGCCGTAGATCCCAGGGCCGTGCGGCGTCTGATCCGTCCCTCCGCCGTACGTTCCGACGCCCAAGTAGTCATCGTCTCCCGACGTGGTTTGGGGAAGGGTCCCGGGCACGTCCGGTTGCTTGTGATCGTCGAAGAGCTGTGTCGGGAGGAGCTGTTCTGTGTTCCACCGACCGCGGTTGAGCCAGAACCAACCGATGCGTGCGAAGTCCCTCGGGCTCGTCTCGACCCCGTATCCCCCGCGCGAACCGAATATGGATCCATCTTCGAACTGCAGTGCACCCAGGCGATGGCTCGAGGTGGCGGCGATGTTGGGCGAGCCTTCATTGAATACGCGGTCGAATAGGGTCACCGCGTAGAGCTTGATGGCGACATCGTTGTAGGCCCAGGCTTGCCCGGGCACTTCACCCCTTGCGTAGCCGCTCGTCATGTCGGCCAGATGACGGAAGGTCATCGATTGGTCATCGGATCGCAGGTTCCAACCCCAGGCGCCGATGGGATCGTCGACGCTGGTGAGTTTGTCCTCGTGCACGGCGAAGAAGAGCATGGTGGCGATGACCGGTTTGGCGGCCGAAGCCCAATCGAACTTTTCACTTGGCGAACCCCAAGATCGAACGAGATAGCCGTCTTTGATGATGACGCCGGAGCCGCCGACGTTGTTCACGAATGCGTCGAGTTTTGACGAGTTCATCGAGAGGTCTTGCGGAGACTTCTGCTCCCAGCTGGCGCCTGGAAATGCGACGGGAGCTCCTGCATCGGCGCCTGCAGTCCCCGCTGTGCCGCTGCTGCCGCTGCTGCCGCTGCTGCCGCTGCTGCCGCTGCCACCGCTACCACCGCTACCACCGCTGCCACCGTTACCTTCTTCGGGCGAGTCGGCGCCGACGTCCGTGCTGGCGTCCGATGTGGCATCCGGTCCTCCGTCGCCGTCTTTTCCGGAAGGAGACGCGGAAGAATCGTCGCTGCATGCGCCCAGGAGCAGCAGAGCAAGTGGGGAAAGGTGTTGAGCAAGTCGTGCGGTGCGCATGGCCGTGAATCCTATCACGGTGGCGGCGATCGGTCAGCTCGAGCTCCCACGGTGCGTCGTCGTGCGCGCGGAGGCTGTCGGTGGCGACGATAGGCATGTGCGTGGTGCAGTTGCATGCTAGCATGCGGGCATGCGCTCCTCCGGCGTGATCGCTGCGCTCGTGCTGGCTGCGGTGTCGGCCGTGCGGCCTGCGGATGCAGACCAGGTTGCAGAGTGTGTGCGAGCGTACGATCAATCTCAGGTTCTCAAACGTGCCTCGAAGCTGCTCGAGGCACGGGATATGCTGCTGGTGTGCTCCGATGCGTCATGTCCGGAGGTCGTGCGCACCGACTGCATTCAGTGGGCCGCATCGGTTGAGGAAGCACTTCCCTCCGTGGTGCTCGGGGCGACGGGTCCGGATGGAGGCGACGCCATTTCGGTTCGCGTGTGGCTCGACGGGCGCAAGGTGGCCCAGTCCCTGGATGGCAAAGCGCTACCGTTAGACCCGGGCCCCCATCGGTTCCGGTTCGAGATCGACGGAGCAGATCCCGTCGAACGACAGTTGCTGGTGCGGGAGGGCGAGAAGCGTCGTCCGGTCACGGTGCGCTTCATGGCGAGCCAGGCTGAGGCGCACGTGCGTCCGGTGCCTGCCCTCTCGTACGCGGCCTGGGCCGTGGGCGGGCTCGGCCTTGCCGGCTTCGCCGTGCTTGGAATCAAGGGAAGGACCGAGCTCGATCATCTGTCCGACACCTGCAAGCCCAACTGTTCCAAGGCCGACGAGGACGCGGCCTGGAACAAGCTCATCGCGGCCGATGCGTGCGGAGCGATTGGCCTGCTGGCGACTGCCATGGGGACATGGCTCTACGTCACCAGGCCGGAGCGTCCGGCCTCGCAGCAGGCTCCCTTCTCCTCAGCAGCGCTCGGCGTCCGGTCGTTGCCCGGGGGCGCCATGGTCGGGGCGCGGATAGGATTCTGACCTCGAGGCTGGAGCGATGAATACCGCAGGTGGTTCGGATCAGCGGGAAGAGCATAGTCGGGCGGAAGCACCCACGGAACTCGACGTCATGCGAGGTGCTTCGAACGACTCCAGTCGGGTTGCCAGCGCATGGCTCGTCGTGCGAGGCCACTCGGGCATGCAGGTGATCGAGATCCAGCCCGACCAGGAACTCCGCGTCGGCCGATCGAGGGATTCCGACATTTTCGTCGATGATCCGCGGGTTTCTCGCGTGCATGCTCGTATCTATCGCGTAGGCGATGCGCTTTGGGTCCATGACTTCGGCAGCCGCAACGGCACGCGAGTCAATGACAAGGTGCTGCGCGGCGAGCAGGCACGCCTCTCGGCTGGGGATCGAATCCGGGTCGCGGACATGGAGGCAGCGGTAGCACTCGTGGCCGACCGACGTGTCGGTGCGCTCGAACCGCCAGCGGCTCAGTCTCCGCAGGACAGGGCGTTCGTCGTGGCCGACCAGGCGATGACGGCACTGGTGGATCGAGCACGAAAGGTAGCTGTTTCGGATGCCGCAGTGCTCATCCTGGGGGAAACTGGCGTCGGGAAGGAAGTGCTGGCCCGGCAGATCCACGATTGGGGACCTACGTCGTCTGGGCCTTTCGTGCGTGTCAATCTGCCCGCCCTTCCCGAGAACCTGCTCGAAAGCCAGCTGTTCGGTTATGAGCGCGGAGCCTTCACGGGAGCAGATCGAAGCCGACCCGGGTTCTTCGAGGCGGCGAGCGGGGGCACCCTGCTGCTCGACGAAATCGGGGATCTGCCCATGCACATGCAGGTCAAGCTGCTGAGCGTGCTGGAGAACCGATGTGTGATTCATCTCGGCGGCGTACACGAGATACCCGTTCGGGCGCGCGTCATGGCTGCCACCCACCGAGACCTCGAAAAGGACGTCGATCAGGGCCGGTTCCGTCGCGATCTGTACTACCGAATCGCTTCCTTCACCCTGCGCATTCCTCCCCTGCGCGAGCGTCCGACGGAAATCCTGTTGCTTGCTGGGATGATCGTCCGCAAGGAAGCCAGGCGAATGCAGCGTCCCGAGGTCTCGATCTCGGAGCAAGCGGCGCGTCTGCTGACAGCCTGGCATTGGCCGGGCAACGTGCGAGAGGTCCGCAATGCGATGGAGCACGCGCTCGTGCTGGCGGAAGCAGGCGTGATCCTGCCGGAGCACTTGCCGGACGCGGTTCGTAAGGGGTCGGGAAACTCTGCCACCGGCCCGTTGGTTCACGAGGTCGCCGCGGGCCCGCAGCTGCACGATGCCGTCGCCCCTGAGGGAACCGATCGGCTACGGATGCAGGAAAGGCTCTCCGAGTTGGAGCGTGGCGCGATCGAGGCTGCCTTGGCTCAGGAGCAGGGCAATCGCACGCGCGCGGCGGTGCGCTTGGGGATGTCGCGCCGTGCGCTCATCTACAAGCTTCACAAGTACGGTCTCGGTTGAGGGAGGCAGACGGGAGCAGGCGTGCTACCATCCCGCTTCGCCATGCATGCCCGGGCGTACCGAGAGGTTGGCCGCTACGCGATCTGCGACGAGATCGCGGCCGGCGGCATGGCTCGGGTGCACCTCGGGCGCCTGCTCGGCCCGGCGGGATTCGCTCGCACCGTCGCCATCAAGTGCTTGCACTCCGAACTGGCCCGCGACCCGAGCTTCGTCAGCATGCTGCTCGACGAGGCCCGGCTCGCGGGACGCATCCGCAGCCCTCACGTCGCAGCGATTCTCGACGTGGTTTTCGAGGCAAACGATATTTTCCTCGTCATGGAGTACGTACATGGCGACTCCATATCGAAGCTGATTCACGCCACGTCGGAGTCCGGCGCCAGGATTCCCCTCGAGATCACGTCGAGCATTCTGTCGGGCGCGCTGCACGGCCTGCACGCAGCGCACTGTGCGACAGATGAACAAGGGAGTCCGCTTCGCCTGATTCACCGGGACGTCTCACCCCAGAACATCCTGGTGGGAACCGATGGACTGGCCCGCGTGGTGGACTTCGGAATTGCAAAGGCAGCAGGTCGCTTGCAGACCACCAGCGACGGCCAGCTGAAGGGAAAGATCAACTACATGGCACCGGAGCAGTTCGAACACGGGGACATCGACCATCGGGTCGACATCCGCGCCGCTGCCGTGGTGCTCTGGGAGATGCTGACTGGGAAGCGGATGTTCGGCGACCTCGAGCCTGCCAGCGTCATGCGCATGATCCTGCAGGACAGCGTGCCCCCGTCGCTGCACCTGGCCGCAGAGATCCCTGGATCGCTGGCTCAGGTCGTGAGCAGAGGTATGTCGCGCGATCCCGCCGGACGTTATTCCACTGCTCGCGAGATGGCGCTCGCCATGGAGGCGGCGATCCCGCCGGCGGCCGCTTACGTGGTAGGCGAATGGGTCGAACGCACCTTGAGCGAAGCCCTGCGCCGACGCAGTCAGACCATTGCGCGCATGGAGGCCTCGCTGCTGGCCAATCATGATCAGGCGTCCTCGCCCGGTGCATCGAACACTGTCACAACGCCGACGATCGGCGACGTTAACGCAGCGGATTCGCTGTCCACGGTGCCCACGACGGTGTACGCGGGCGCCCGGGGCGCTCCCGCGCAAGACGCCTCAGCAGGTCTTGCGGTGCCGTCCCGAGCCACGGGGATGTTGAGGAGCCATGGATTCCGGCCCGGGCTTGTTGCCGGCATTGCGGTTGGGATTCTCTTCGGCGCAGGCGCGCTTCTCTCGAGGGCTTGCCTGCGCTCCGACCCGCAACGCGGGCTATCCGACCCAGCCTCCACAGATCCGGCCGTGAGCGTGTCGCTCTCGACACCGCGGCCGGAGCCGTGCGCGAGCGCCAGCGCGCCAGAACCTCCCGCTCGGTCCACGCCTTCAGCTTCTGCGGCTGCGTCTCCCTCGGTCCCGATCATGGCATCGCCTCCCGCCACGCCAGGTGTGCGGCCGTCGTCGCGGACCCCAGCCTTCAACTGCACCCCCCCCTACGTCCTCGATCGCGACGGCCTTCGTCACCTCAAGCCCGAGTGCCTCGGCACGCGTTGAACACGGGGCCGCTGCGAGGGAGTCCGAGGCGTCGCGGGAGCAGCTAGGGCTGTAGCGAGCTCAGTCGGCCGAGCGCGCGCAGCGGAAGCCGCTGCCGTGGGGGCCCTCGCCAGGCGTGCCCTGATCGCGCCGAGCGGCGCGCAGGAGACTCTCCGTGGTTTCGCCTGTGCCCGTGGTGGGGTACGCGAAGCTGGAGCTGCGTTTCGAGCGCTTTGCGCCTGCGGTCAGGTTGGCACAATTGTCGACGGTGCACCCCGCACCATACCAGCCTGCGTCATCATACCAATCGAGCACCCACTCGTACATGCTGCCGGCCAGGTCGTGGTGGCCCCAGCGGCCGACCCCCGCCGACTTGGAGCCGACGGGCATGATGTACTCTCGGTCGCTGCATAATCCCGCATCGACGCAGTAGACCGCCCGCTCCTGGCTGACCTCCCCCCCGACCCAGGGGTAGAGGCGATTATCGTCTCCGCCTGCCGCGGCGTATTCCCATTCGGCTTCGGTAGGCAGCCTGCTGTTGTCCCAGATGCAGAACGCAAAGGCCTCGTACCAGTTCACACAGTTGATGGGCTGGGCATCATCCTCGCCGTCGAGCGTGAACAAGCCGCTGCAACCCTCACCCGAACGCATCGCGTTGGCGATACCTACCGGATTCGGGATGGACCAGCCGCTCTGCCAGCCGCTGTTGTCGATGTGCGGATGCGCGCCGGCGTCCACCTCGGGGAACGTCCCCGCGTCTCCTTGGTACCAGTCGAGGAACGCCCGAAACCGCCCCACGGTCACCTCGAAGGTGTCGAGGTAGAAGGGGCCCACCGTGACAAGGTGCTCGGGTTGCTCGTCGTCGCCCCCGTCGAAAGCGTCCGTGCCGTCGTCGCCTCGGCCCATCCAGAACGTGCCGCCTTGGACGAGCTTCTCGCTGCAGCAGCTCACGACGCCGCCCTCATCGCTGCAGCTCGCGTCCACGCCGTCACAGGACCGATGACCGCCCGCGCTCCCGCCTCCTCCTGCGTGCCCGGCATTGCCGCTCCCTCCCACGCCGGTGGCCGCACCTGCTCCGCCGCCCGTGAGCCCCTCCTTCGAGGTGAGAAGCGTACACGCGCCGACGTTGAGCACGACGGCGCCAACTACGACGAGCCAAGCGTTACGCATCGGTCGGATGATAGCGCGATGCACCCATCGATTCGAGAGAAGCGATGCACAATTGAAGTGAGGGGGTCGTGCACGGACCGACTCGGCGCCCCAGCCCTGCGCTTCGGGAAACGCGGGCAGCGCCCTCGCGACGCTCGTCGGGAGGGCCAAGTCGGAGCCAACCAGCACGACGGAGCCAACCAGCACGGAGGAGCCGAGCTTGATGGTGCGCATCGCGTAACCTCCGAGCGCTCGTTGGAGCAACCACCGTGCCGGGGCGCGAAGCTCGCAAAAGGGCCCGGCGGACGTCAAGACTGCGCGACGACGACGAGCTCGTGCGCAGCTGCGCAAGCCTCGTACACCCCCGGTGTGCAGCCTGCGTACAGCCATTGCCGAGCGACCCGCGCGCGTCTCGGCCCCAGCCTCGTGTTGCCCACGGGTTTTCGGCCGGTGAGCTCGCCCCGCGGCTGTCGAGCCGCACGGCACGGTGGTTGCTTCATGCGCTCGTGAACGGACACCACGAGCCCAAGGAGATGCCATGAACCGCAATTGCACCAGCCGCCGAACCGCACAACCAGGCGCGCGCGCCAGTCGCGCAGGCATGGCACTGACGTTGGCCTTCACCCTCGCCGCCTGTGGAGGGACGGACGAGAGCTCGGACGGCCTGGAGGGCGGGCCCGGAGACGGCGGCGAAACGGGCGCGCTCGACGGGAGCACCGCGACCGATGACGCTAACGCGAGCGGTGGCACGGCGGGCGGCGGCGGCGCGAATGGGGGAAGCGGCGGCGGGGTGACTGGGGGCAGCGGCGGCGGGGTGACCGGGGGCAGCGGCGGCGGGGTGACCGGGGGCAGCGGCGGCGGAGTGACTGGAGGAAGCGGCGGCGGGGTGAATGGGGGAAGCGGGGGAGTCGGCGGCGGCAGCACCGAGAGCTTCGGCCCCCAGGGCTGCAAGGTCGTCGGCAACAGCGACGGCACGATGGAGGTCACCGCCGGCATGACCTTCAGCCAAATCAAGAGCGTCATCGAGTCGGCGGCGTCAGGCGACGTCATCGACATCGCGCCGGGCATCTACGACCTGACGACCGGCTCGTCCGGCGCCGTCATCGACCTGCCCTCGGGCGTGACCCTCAACGGCAACTGCGCCGAGCTCAGGGTCTATGGTGCCGACCGCAACGCCGCCCTCACCAACAGCACGCAGCGGCTCAAGCTGACCGCGTTCGGCAACGACATCACCGTCAACAGCTTGGTCCTGCGAGGTCGCACGGCGGTGTGGATCGGCGGCAACGACATCCGCATGGACAACGTCGTCGTGGACCAGTCCAACACGTTCACCTCGTATGCGGACCTGGACTACAATCGCCTCGACGGCTTCTACGGCTGCTTCGTCATCTCCCAGAACTCCAACCGCGTCACCTACGAGGACTGCGAGGCCTGGTACGCCGACCACATGGGTTTTGCCGTCTGGAATCCCGCAGGCCAGTCGATGACCCACGACAGCATTCACTACTACCGCTGCAGCGCCATGCACTGCGGCAGCGGTTGGGAGAACGACGGCAACAACCCCTGGGGCCGAGGGTTCGACTTCTTCGAGAGCACGGGCACGATGACCAACCTCGTGGCCGACGGCTGCTACGCGTACGATGGGCTCCAGAGCGGCTTCTACCACGAGGGCAATTACGGCGGCCATCCGCAGTCGCTCAGCGGCGTCATCAAGAACTGCCACGCCGAGAACAGCGGCATCCGCATCGCCGAGGCGAGCATCCACGGAACGCCGCTCATCGTCGGGATGAACGGCAAGGAGTATGGCGTTCCTTCGGACGTCTACGGCGAGGGCTTCTACATCTCGGGCGACGTCCAGCTCATCGACAACACCTCGCGCAACAACCTGCGCGGCTGCACGGTCGCGAACGCCCAGATCGACGGCTTTCAGGACGAGGGCTCCTACTTCGGTGGCGCCGTCTCCGGGGGCGCTGTGGAGCGCTTCGTGAGCGTCGAGGCGAAGGTCTACGCGTTCGTCACCTTGCTCGGCATCCACGGCAGCATCGGGATCGTCGACTTCGACAGCCCCGGACGCAAGCCGGTGATGTTCAACTGGTTCACGCTGGCCAGGCAGATGAAGATCGAACCGAAGAGCTACCTCGACCTCGGCACCAACAACAGCCAGGTGCGGCTGACGAGCGGAGCGCTCGCGACCACGGACTGCCGCTTCACCCGTTGCGACTCCTCCAACAGCTTCTCCACGAGCGCGTCGCCATCGCTCCTCATCCAGGTCGACGACCACGCTTACGACTCCTTCGCCAACGGTGTGGACGGCTGGTACGGCTCGGCGCCTTCGAGCAGCAACGTGACGGTCGAGTACTCCGACTCCATCGAGACCTTGCCGATGCCGCCGCCGTACGTGCCGTAACGCACGCCTATCCTGTCGTGCAAGCCCCACCCGTGGAGGACCTTCTGCCGGACGGGTGGGTCGTGGTTCCGCGTTGGCGCAATACCGCGCAATGGGCGACAGCACCGGAGCGTCACGGCTCCCACTTAGCTCGGCGTGCGGCACTACCTCTCCTGCGCATACGGATGTTTTCGCGCCCGCGTATTCCCACGCTGTGGCCGTGGGGAGTCGATAGCCCGCAGAGTCGTATACCGAAGTTCCGACCGTGTGCACAACGTCGCAGACCATCCCCTCGCCGAGGGCTCCAGTGGGCTTCTCGAGCGGGTAGCAAGGGGCCAGGCCTTCGTCCGTAGAAAGAAGCCCATCGCAACCCGCGAACCGCCATGCGGCTATTCCGTGACCACGTCGAACTCCGGAACCCACGCGCCGTCGGCATGCATCCCAGTCACGGGGAGGCCCTTGCCGAGAACGTCAGGCGACCAAGTCTCGTAGACCATCCCGTCCATCAGCGCACGTTCGAGGTCGTGATCGTCGGAGAGGTTGTTCTCGCCGTTGGCCAGGTAGCGCACACGGGTGCCGGGCGCCCACGTTCCACTATTTTTGGTCAGCAACACGGTATTGCCGGCGATGTGAGCGGAGAACCCCTCCGCCGGGTCGACCGCGTTGGCGTCGGCCACGATGAAGTTTCGAAGGTTCGTGGGAGCGGGCGAATAGAGAGCACCGCCGTTGGGGAGCACCGCGGTGACCGTGATGGTGGTTCCATCTGAGCTCAGGGATGCCTTGTCAAAGCAGGGATTCTGGGAGCTATCGAGGCCCACGGCGCGCGCCACGAGGATGGCCTGTCGTGACCCAAAGGTCGTGTTGGCCTCCAACCCGTTCGGGTCCGCTCCGCCGGGTTGATGCGGCCCGCCGTCGATGAAGAAGTCGCCCAACGGCGGTCCCACCACGATGGGGCCCCGAGGCTCCTGATTCGCGTAGTTGACCTGGGCAATCCGTGCGGCGTGGTGTTGGGCGCTGCTCGCGCGCGTGCCAGGAGACAAGCCGAAAGCGAAGCCTGGAAGCAACCCCTGGGCGAGACTGTGCACTTGCGTGGCATCGCCGCCCGCCGTGCTCAACCAACCGTCGTATCCCGCCCCCGTCCCAAAGACGAGCGCCTCCATGGTCGTGGCCGACGCCCCCCACCCCGACGTGATCCAGTTCATGGCGACCACCGAGACATCGTTGCCGTAGTCATCCAACTTGTCTTGCAGGATCGACCAGGAGCGTCCGGGCACCGTGTCTACACATAGCTGCTCGGGCGACGTGCCCGGAACGGCCGCATCGATCACCATGATGGGCGTGGAGGCGTCAAACACGCGCAACTGATTGACGAAGCCGGCGAGCCCGACATGGAACGACGGCGCGCCGCCTTGGGCCGGGTGACCGCCGATGTACTGAAAAAGCGCCGGCTCATCGACCTGGTTGTCCGTGGTGACATAGGTTGCCGAGTGCAAGTGGCTCGGCTGCAGCGCCAAAGACGTCGGGCGCTCTGAACCCAAGTAGATGCTTGTCTGCGACTGACCAAGCTGCAGCACCTTCCACCCCACACCGAAGCGGTCGCGGGCTTGCACCACGTCGTCGGGACGATCCGTAGCACGGGCGACCGCGAAGACCCACCCATCGGTTTTCGGCACCGTGACCGTTCCGGACCACACGCCATCGGCAATGGGGCCCATATCTGTCCAGTCCGTCACCAGTTGACCGCTCTGCGCATGGACGACGGCAACCTCGACACGTCCGGTGTGTCCAGCCACTGTGCCGGAGATCGGGACCTGCCGCGACGTCCATCCATCGTCCGAGCGCAGGCCGAAGACGTGGCCTTCTCCTCCTCCGACTTCGTCGATGAGCAGGTAGTCGGATTCGATCTGGCGACGCAGCTGGGAGCCCGGTTCGATGGATCCGTTCCAGGGCACGAGGGCTTCGCTGGTGTCTGCTACCCCAGAGGGGGGCGCAAGAGTGGCAGCGGTTCCGTCGAGGCGACGGAAGTAGGCCATATCGGTGTCGGCGTTGGGGAGTTGAACGCGAGGGTCGGCACCGAGGGCGATGGCCTGCCAGTCTTGTTGCGTGCTCGGCCCACGATAGTATCCGAGCAGCTCGATTTCGCCCGGCCACTCCTTGTTGATTCCGGTGTTGGGCATCGTCGGCGAAGCATTGAATCCGCCAACGACCGGAGATTGGGGGCTGCTTGGCGAGAAGCGATGGGTGTTGTTCATGGCGGACTGGGCGCCTGCGTGCACGCTGCCGTCCGTGAGCGAGTACCATTCAGCCCAAATGTTGGTTGCGTCGGAGCGCAACACGATCAGGAAGGCGTCCGCGTCGATGGGCGGCGTGGAGAGCGTCGCACTGCCACTGCGTACGTCGACGACATTGCGTTTTCCCTTGGTTCCGTCGGAGCGATTGTGCATGAGTGCGCGAAACGTGCTGGTTCCTTCCTCGAGTCCGCCGAAGAGGGCGTAGACCATGGTCGTTGCGACGGTGTTGCTCATGGGCCTGCGTTTGTCGACGGGCAGCCGAGCCGTGAGGAAGAAGGCTTCCGACGTGCCCGGAGCGAACATCGTGGGCCATGCGGTGGCAGGTTGAACCAGCGCGAGGGCGTGCTCCGGATCCTCCGCGAAGAGGTTGTTTTCTGGGGGGAACCGGAGGGAGCCCGAGGGCGTCGTCAGATCAAAATTGCCAAAGAAATGGCTTCCGTCTTCGGTCGTTGCGTCCGCGCTGGCGTCGGCGCTAGCGTCCCCCGTGGTGGAGGCGTCGTGGCTTGCCCCGTCCGTCGTGCTGCCGTCGCCCGTGCTCGTCGCATCCTGCGTTCCGCCGTCTTGGTTGGGCGGGGTCACGGTGGAATCGGCGTCGGAAGAGCATCCCGCGAGTACCCACAAGACGGGCCAAAGGCGTGTACGCATCGCAGCAGTCCTCATGGCAGAAGGTAGACCGTAGTCTACGGTCGCGCCGATCACGCTTGGGGTCAAGCGTCTTGCTTCCGACGACGACACCGGACGGCAGCGATCGAGAAGGGCTGGTGACGGGTCCGGCGTGCGGCGCCTATGCTCTCACGGACTTGTACTCTCGGCGGGTGCTGGCTTGGCGCCTGTCGGTCCCGTCTTCCTCTCCGAGCGGTGCGAACACCCTGGTGAGCGCCTGCCTCTGTTCTTGGCAGGCGCTCACCGCACACTCTCCTTACCGTGCGGCGACGGCAGCTTCCAGCGCAGCGATATCAATCTTCGTCATCGTCATCATCGCCTCCATCGCACGCTTGGCCTTGTCGCGGTCGGGATCGGTCGTCAGGTCCATCAGCCGCTTCGGCGTGATCTGCCAGGAGAAGCCCCAGCGGTCCTTGCACCAGCCGCAGGCGCTTTCGCTGCCGCCGTGTCCGACAATGGCGTTCCAGTAGCGGTCGGTCTCTTCCTGATCTTCGGTCAGCACCATGAAGCTGACGGATTCGTTCGCCTTGAAATTCGGGCCGCCGTTCAGGCCAAGGAACGACTCGCCGAGCACGGAGAACTCGACGGTCAGCTCATTGCCTTCCCGGCCGCCGCCGGGATAGTCGGTCGCGGCCGCGTTCGCCCGGCCGACATGGCTGTCGGGAAAGGTGGCGGCATAGAACTCCGCCGCCTTGCGTGCTTCGCCGTGGTCGAACCACAGGCAGGTTACGAGCTTGGTCATGTCCAATCTCCTCGGGTCTTGGAGGTCATGTGTCGGCGCCGCCGCGAAGGAACATAGGTCGATTGGTTCCCCAGTCAGCCTGAACATCAGGACAGTGATGGCGATCCTCAACGCGCTCGCCGGTCGAGGTGCTCGCCCATGCGGGACTGATTCAGAGATTGGCGCGGAGCCAGCCGTAGTCCGACGTGGTGCCGAACCACCAGTTGTACTTGCGTGGGGGCGAAAGGCGCCACACCGTCAGACCCGCGTCGATCGTCGCTTGGCCGTCACGGTGCCAGTAGTCCAGATTCCACTCACAGCCCACTTGCAGCGCGTCCGTCAGCGCCGTGACCGCCGCGTTGTCCTGCCCGAGCTGCGCCTTGGCCCACGCGGCGCGCGCCGCCAGCCCCATCACGTCACACGTGTGCTCCACGTCGTCCCACGGGCCGGAGTCCGTGAACTGCAGCGCGCTGCTCGCCAAGTAATAGGGTAGGGTCATGCCCGTGAGGTCGCCTTCCTCGGCAACGTACGTGCCGTGGTTCACGAGAAAGTCGCCGAACCCCGAGAGCAGCGCCAACGCCGCATCGTCGCCGGAGAGCTGGTAATATCGCCAGATGGCGTCGCCCAGCAACGCGCTCATCCATGGTGAGCACACCGGACTCGTGTCCGACGAGCCTTCGTGCGACTCCATCGTATGCAGCAAACACCCGTCCACGCTCCACCCGCCGGGCGGCGTCTGCGCGTGCGCACCGGCGACGCTGATGATCTGCTTCACCCGGTCGCCGTGGGCAGCGCTTCCCGTCAGCTCCCAGGCGGAGAGCGCGGCCAGGAGCGCGTAGGCCAGGTGCCGCTCCGTCCAGAAGTTCGACGAAATGGAGTACTCGACGTTGAATCCGTCGTTCACTCCCGCGGAGGCCACGCGCTCGATCGGCTCGGAGAGGGTGGTGTCGCCCGTGAGCATCAGGTCGAGCAGCATGGCGTCGCCGTAGCTGTACTTGAGGTCGTTCGGTGCCTTGAGGTCGAAGTACCCTGCCGCGTTCACGTGAGAGGCATAGAACTGCGCGGCCCGGTGGGCGTGCCGCAGCCACGCCACGTCGCCCGTGCGGGCGTAGACCCCGAAGATCGTCATGGCGCGATCGAAGAGCCACGGGTCATAGTCCACCTCGCAGTCGATGAGATTGTCGGGCGTGACGTGGGCGTCTACGTCATTGACCGCTGTCCCCGAGTATCCCAGCAAGGAAGTGTCGAACCACCCGAGCGGCCCGTTCTCGTCGACGGGTGTCGTGTCGGTTCGCAAGCGACACGCACCCAGCCACGTGGATGGCAGCGTCGCGTACACCGGGGGCTCCAGCACCGGTGTGGAGCTATACTCGTCAGGAAACGGTCCTTGGGCGATGGATACCCAGTGGTCGCGGACGTCACCCTGCGCTCCCAGCTCCAGCGTGCGGGCCCCGCCGAGCGCAACGTGGTATACGACCGGATCGGTGGATTGGAACGTAAGCGTCGTCCAGACCGTCGCGGAGCGCACCGATTCGCTTGCGGACCCAAGGCTGCGCCACCGCGTGGTCTCCACCACATGGCTGGCTACCTCTTGCGAAGCTGTGTCCTGCAGCACGATCGCGCCGACATCGTCGACCGCGTCCGGGGGCAGGGGCAGCCCGAACGCGAAGGTGGTGGGCGCCCCCAACGAGACGCTCGCGCCCGGGTGAAAGACCACGTCGACGCTGCTCGGAGGCGCGCCGCCCGTGCCGCCCGTCCCACCGGATCCCGCGGTACCGCCCGTTCCACCAGATCCCGACGTGCCGCCGGACCCCGACGTGCCACCCGTGCCCGCCACGCCGCCGGACCCCGCCGTTCCAGCCGCACCCGCCGACCCACCACTTCCCCCGGTGCCGCCCGTGCCTGCGTTTCCTGCCGATCCCGACGATCCACCCCCACCGGCGCCTTCCGCGTCAGAGCCGGAGTCGCCACAGCCAGCGAGAGAAAGAGCGATTGCCAGACCGAGCAGCGAGGAACGATTCATGGCCACCTCCACGACGAGGTATAGACCACCGGCGTCAATTGTTCCAGTCGGCAGGTCCGGACGCAACGGGGTCCGCGCCCAACGACGTCGAGGCTTTCCTCGATGCCCTGGTGGAGAGCGCCGATCCGGCTGCGGCGATGCACTGGAAGACGTTAGGAAAGGCGGTCCGGAACGCCGGGAGGAACGCGTCGAGGTCATGAGCGAGCGCGTGCCTGGGCAGGCCAAGCGTCGACGGGCTCCAAGGGTCAGTCGAGAAACACGACCTGCTGGCTCCCAATCGCCTTCTTCTCCTCGTTCAGAAGGACGCGGTGCCAGCCTCGCAGCAGGACGGTGGCGTGGTCCGGGTGCCACACGCGGCCACGTGCGTACACCGTGGGATTGGCCTGCATTGGGCGAAACCCCCACGAGCGGGCTTCGGGCTGGGCTACCAGCAACCTCCCGTAGGTTTCCTGGTTCAGGCCCTGGGGATATCTCCGACAGACGTAACGGGTCTCGCCTCCCCACCGAACCAGCTCTTGCACCCAATGGGGTTTGCCTCCGCGCCGCAGCGGCTCGTTTCGATGCACCAGGCACAAATCAATGGCCGCGCCGGGGGCCGGCAGGAAGAACCACTCGCCTTGCCGGACGAAGGCGGGGTTGCTCCGTACGTGGCGCTCCTTGTGCCGCACACCTCCCCTGCGCAACGCGGCGCGAACCTCCTCGGGCTGAAGCGCGTCCATCGCTTGCTGCACGGTCGTGGGCATATGCTTTGCGTCCGGCACCGAGGCGACGAACCAATGCCGTTCGTCATGGCCGCAGAGGTACCGGTGCTTCTCTGGCCCTCGCTCGGTGGGCGACTTGACCAGCAACAGCAGATGGCACTCTGCCTTGCGCGTATGCAGGACCTGGACATCCACGCCGGCTTGCTCTGCGACCGAGAGGATGAATCGCTCCCTGGTCGTGCCTCGAATGGATTGGACATCCACCGTGTACCCGGCTGCGCGCGCCCCACGCTTCGCGAGCGGGCTAATCCTCAGCTCGGCTCCGATTTCGGAGAAACTCCGACGCAGACCTTCTGCATTCCAAAGCATCACTTCACCTCCTGCAACTGTCCACGGTCATCCAGGCACCAGGTGCGGACCGGGTTGCCGCGCTCGACCCGGTAGTGAACGGCGCGCAGCTCGCTCTCTCGCTGCCGGACCTCGGCGTCGTGCCGCGCTTGCAACGCAGCGTGGATTCTCTCTTCGGCAATCCGTCGATTGGCTCGCTGCTGTCGCTGCTCCTGCACGCGCACCGCGATTCCCGAGACCGGGTCCACGGCATGCACGGCCGTGCTGCGCTTGTTGACGTTCTGCCCCCCCGGCCCGCTGGCCCGGCAGGCCGTGACCACCAGCTTGTCCGCTGGAAGGGGGCAGGGAGCCTGCGTGCAGGCCAACACTCTGACCGCAGCAAACCAGCGCTTCCGCCCATGACGACCTCGGTTCGACGAGCTGGCGACGAGCGCGTGCGTGCCCTCTTCGCTGGCGATTCCGGCCGGACATCCCCCTTGGAGCCAGAGCGCGACCGAACGCGGCGGGTCCTGGCTCGCTCGAGGGTGCCTGTCCCGAATCACCACCCCGAGCCCCTCGCAGAGCTCTTCCATTCGTCGGGCGAGAAGCTGTACGAAGTGGCGGACTTCGCCGGGGCCGGTACCGGACGTAACGAGTAGTATCGTGTTCATCTCTTCACCGTCACCATGGGCTCGAGGGGAGCGACAGGCGTGGCCATCCGGGCTTCCACGACCGCATTCAGCACCGCGTCAACAGACTTGTAAGCGTCCGGGTGCTCTTCATAGAGCAGCTGCGTGTCATCGCAGATGACGCGCCCGCCCGCGGGAGTGCGCTGCAGGCTGGCGCGCGGGTATCGCGTCTTGAGCTTGGAGACCGCCTGTGACCGCGTCATTCGTCGCCCGGAGCCGTGCGCCATCGATTCGAGCACGGACTGATTTCCGCAGCCCATCATCAGCCAGGAGACGGCTCCCCGGCTGCCGAGAAGGAGCGTCGGCTCGAGGGCCCTGGCCGGAGCAGACCCCTTGCGGTGCAGCCACACGTCGAGTCCGTCGAGCTGGAACCGCTCCACCTGGTTGTGCACGCAGTCCACGTTGAATACCACCTTGTCCCGGCGCGCCGCGCCGAGCGCGGACAGGATGCGCCAGCCGATCAAGAAGCGATTGGCCCGGGCGAACCGGCAGGCCCAGGCGTGTGCAGCAAGATAGGAGTCGGCCTCGGCGCCTTGCACGGGGCCCACGCCGATGCGGTCGGCCAGGAGCTTGCCCAACGTCCGGGCGCCGGAGTGCACGAGAACCGCGCAGCGATCGCTGCGAACTCCCCAGCCCGAAGCCGCTTGCCGGTCGGCAACCGTGCCGACGCGCGAGATCTCGGCGAAGTGGTTGCCGCCTCCGAGGGTGCCAAGGGCATGGCCGATCAGCGGCGCCAGAAGCTCGCGGTGAGGCTCCAGCGTGGCGCGAAGGTCGGGCTCAGGTGACTCCAGCGTAGCGAGGTTGCGCAGCGAATCGGGAAGCGACGGGATCCTCGCCAGTCCGGCAATTCCGCACTGGGCCAGTGCCTCGAGCACTGCGGCGGAGCCTTGCCAGGGGAAGTTCTCGACATCGAAAGCGTCGCGCACCCGCCTCTCCACGGCGTCGAGCTTCATGCGTCCGAGTGCCGTGACCACCAGACGAGCGCCGCACCCGGCGTCGGTGCCGAGCAGGGAAGGGTAGATTCGGTCCGAGAAGGCGAAGGCGGCTCCGATGGGACCGCCGGGGCCAGGATGAAGGTCCGGCATCCCAATCGCGCGCACGCATCCTTCGAGGGACGCGGTGCGATGCAGCTGATCGACCGCGTCGGACTCCATCCAGACGTGGGGGCCGTCGACCAGGGTGGCGTGAGCGGCCGTCGGCTGCGGTTGTGCTGTCGTGTGCATGCCCGGCCTATGAGCAACCCCCGGGCCAACGCGAAAATGCCTAGGATTGCAGGCCACGTCACCCTGCGTGGTGCATGGCGCACCAAAAAGCTGGTGCATGAAGACCCAGTGATGGTGTACAACGCACCGGGTGAAGAACGCGTTGATCACCTGGTCCGACCGGGGCGCCTCTGGCCCCGTCCCGTCCTACCACGGACGACGGCCGGACTCTGACCCTGGCCCGATCCTGCGGCTTCTGACTCGTTGGCCGGCCTGCCCCGCGTACGATGCCGTTTGGGTTCTCACCAACCCCTCCGGCGAAGCACGAGCCAGGACGCTGTGCAAGCAGCTCGAAAGCCGCGTGGGAGAGGCGATCTGCTGCGTCTTGCCCACCGACGATCCTTCCGACCACGGGCAGCTCTTTCAGGCCCTCGCCCCTGTGCTGCAGCGCATCGACCGCAGGCACCCCGCCGAGCGATGGCGGCGCGATGTGCTTCTATCGGCCGGCACGCCCCAGATGCAGACGATGTGGGTCATTCTGGTGCAAGCCGGTTCCTTGCGTGCGCGCATGCTGCAAGTGATTCCCGATGCGTTCGTGCCTGACCCGCACCCGAGCCCGGTCCGCGAGGTGCGGCTCGACATCGAGGGCTTTCCCGAGATACGGGCCCTGCGCGACGAGGTGCGTCGCTTGCGCGCAGAGGTGAGCTGGAAGGAGCGCGAGGTCGTGGCGCAGAGCGCGCCGATGCAAAGGCTTCAATCCAGGGCACAGCGGGTCGCTGCCTCGGAGCTGCCCGTGCTCATCGTCGGAGAGACCGGGTCGGGCAAGGAGCTCCTGGCCAGGGCCATTCACGAGGCGAGCGACCGGGCCGCAGGGCCCTTCGTGGCCGAGAACTGCGCCTCGCTGTCCGAAGGGCTGCTGGCTTCCGAGCTCTTCGGCCATGAAGCCGGCGCCTTCACCGGGGCGACCGGGCGCAAGCGGGGCGTGTTCGAGCTCGCTCATGGCGGCAGTCTTTTCCTCGACGAGGTCGGCGACATGCCCCTGGCGGTCCAGGCGCACCTGCTGCGTGTCGTGCAGGAAGGCCAGCTCCGGCGCGTGGGCGGCGAGTCCACGGTACGCGTGGACGTGAGATTGATAACTGCTACGCACCGCGATCTGCGCGGCCTCGTGCGCGACGGGAGATTCCGGGAAGACCTGTTCTACCGTCTCCACGGCACGACCCTCGAGCTGCCGCCGCTGCGCCAGCGACGCGAGGACATTCCGCTCTTGATTGACCACTTCCTGCTTCGGGAACCCCCGGCGCGCAAGCTGGAGCTGCGCCCGGCGGTGCTCGACGTGCTCGACAACTACCCCTGGCCGGGCAATGTCCGCGAGCTTCGGGCCGAGGTGATGCGCTGGAAAGTGTTCTGTCACAAACGCGTCGACCTCGAGGATCTCTCACCCGAGCTGATCGCGCCCAAAGCAGTAGGTCCCGGGGATGCAGCTACCCAGGGGGCCGCCTGCGCCCCGGGAACGACTCTCGCCAGTGCCGTCCGCTCGGCGGAACGTGCCGCGATCGAGAGCGCTCTGCGAACCCACCAGGGAAACTTGAGCCGTACGGCAAACGCGCTCGGTATCGATCGCCACACCCTCAAGCGCAAGCTCGCGTCGCTCCAAATCGCGCGGGACCTCAGCAAGGGCGCGGGGTAATCGGGTTGTATTCGGAAGCCCGGTCGAGGCTCGTCAGACCGCAACTTGGTCGTTGCCCTCAGCTCTCGAGAGCTTTCTTCACCGCCTCGAGCGTGGCGTCCACGGACACCGGCGCGTTCGCGAAGTGCGACACGATCCCCGGGAGCGTCCCCTTGTGATACCCGACCACGGCATCGGGATCCTTGAGCACGTGACCCGTGAGAATCCCGCACACGCGCTCTCCCTTGCCGATCACGCCGCCCTCGACCAGCTTCTTCAGCCCCGCGACGGTCGCACACGACGCCGGCTCCGCACCGATGCCCGCGGCGTCCACGTGCGCCTTGGCGTCCATGATCTCCTGGTCGCTCACCTCTTCGACGACGCCGTTGGTGGCGTGCACGCCACGCAGGCTCTTTTTCCAGGAGACGGGGTTGCCGATCTTGATGGCGGTGGCGAGGGTGTGCGCGTTGGGGACAGGGACGAGGGCCTCGCCGGTCAGGAACGCCTTGTACAAGGGGCTCGCACCTTCGGCTTGGATGACGGCGAAGCGAGGGAGCCGCGAGAGCAGGCCGAGGTCGTACATCTCCTGCAGCGCCTTGTAGATCGCGGAGCTGTTGCCGAGGTTGCCGCCGGGCAGCACGAGCCAGTCGGGTACCTCCCAGTCCAGGTCTTGCATCAGCTCCCACCCGATCGCCTTCTGTCCTTCGATGCGGAACGGGTTCAGCGAGTTGAGCAGGTAGATCCCCTCGCTGTCGCAGAGGTCCTCCACCAAGTCCATGGCGGCGTCGAAGTCCCCCGCGATCTGGATCGTCTTTGCCCCGTAGGCCAGGGCCTGGCTCAGCTTGCCGTAGGCGATGTGCCCTTCGGGAATGAACACGTAGGCGCGCATGCCCGCCACGGCCGCGTAGGACGCCATCGACGCCGACGTGTTGCCCGTGGAAGCGCATGCCACGCGCGTCATGCCGAGCTGCCGCGCCACGCTCACGCCAGCGGTCATGCCGCGGTCCTTGAAGGATGCCGTCGGGTTCTCGCCCTCGTGTTTCAGCAGAAGCTGGTCGACCCCTGCGTAGCGTGCGACGGAAGGCGCGTCGTACAGGTTCGTGTTGCCTTCGCGCCTGGTGACGATGTGCTCGGGGGCGAGGGGCAGGATGAACTCGCGGAAACGCCACACGCCGGAGCGGTCGATCGCGCTCTTGGACGCGAGGCGCGCGTCGAGGACCTTGAGTGAGGGCAGCCGGACACGACGGAAGTCGTGCACCACGTCGAGGGTGCCGAAGCAGTCGCAGCGGTAGCGGGGGTCGAGGCCGGGGTAGGTGGCGCCGCAATCGACACAGACCAGCTTCCAGGGGACATCGTTCATGGGCGTCGCACTCCTGGGCAATCGAGGGGGGAGACGTGGGTGGTGGCGTCGAGACCGGCGCGGGCGAAGGCTTGTTTCATGGCCTCCCCGACGCGCTGGGCCGCGGGGGTGGAGTGGCAGAGGGCGAAGATCGAGGGGCCTGCGCCGGAGATGGACGAGGCGAGGGCTCCCGCGCCGCGAGCGGCTTGCATGACCTCGGACCCGCCGGGAATGAGCCTTGCGCGGACGGGCGTGACGACATCGTCGACGATGCAGCGGCCGAGCAGGTCGATGTCGCCGGTGTACAGAGCGCTGACGAGTCCGGCGAGGTTGGCGGAGTTGTGTACGAGGGAGCGGAGGGGGACTTGCTCGGGTAGGGCCGCGCGTGCGCCGCGTGTTTCCAGCTCGAAGGCGGGCGAGCAGACCACGATCATCAGGCCTTCGGGGACGGGGAGCCGCACGACGTCGAGGGGGTCGACGCTGCGGACCAGCACCATGCCTCCGAGCAGGCAGGGCGCCACGTTGTCCGCGTGCCGTCCCGCGACCGAGGCTTCGGCCTCGAGGCAGGGCTCGATGAGCTGGTGCTTGCGCAATGGCGAGCCGACGAGGAGGTTGACGGCGAAGGCGGCGGCGACGGCGCTGGCTGCTGACGACCCGAGCCCCGATCCGATGGGCATTCCCTTCGCGAGGTCGAGCTCGACGCCCACGTCCACGCCTGCGCATCGCAGCACAGCGGCCGCGGCGATGCCCGCGGTGTTCTTGCGTGCGTCGGTGGGCAGCTTGCCGTCGTCCCCTTCGATGCGACGGATGGTCACGCCGGGGTTCGGGCTCATGCGCGCGGTCACAGTGTCTCCCGGGGCGCGAAGGGCCAGACCCAGCACGTCGAAGCCGGGGCCCAGGTTGGAGACCGTCGCCGGTGCGTATGCTTTCACTTCGCCAAGGCTCGAGGGCGCCATGCTCCTACCTCCGCTCCGCCGCGATTCGAAGAATGTCACCCATCACGCCCATGGCCGTCACGTCTACACCCGCACCGGGGCCCGAGACTACCAGCGGGCGATCGTCGTAGCGCTCCGAATGGAACACGATCATGTTGTCCGTGCCTCGTAGCATACCCAGGGCTGAATCCGCTTCGACCTCGACCAGGCCCACGTCGATCCGCCCTGCCTCCACGGTCGCCACGAAGCGCAACACCTTGCCCTGCGCTCGCGCGCTGTCTACCCGCGCGCGCATCGGGGCGTCCAGGTCGCGCACGCGCTGTCGCCAGGTTTCGGGAGGCAAGCCGACCCAAGAGCTGTCGACCATGCCCGTGAGCTGCACCGGCACGTCGGCTTCGATCAGGCCGGAGACGCGCCCAAGGATGACGGCTTTCCGCCCGACATCAGCGCCGCACAGGTCGATCATGGGATCGGGTTCGGTGTAGCCCGCTTGCATGGCAGCCTCCACGGCCGCGGACAGGGGCACGCCAGCTTCGAGCTTCGAGAGCACGAAGGCGAGGGTTCCCGAGAGGCATCCCTGGGCGCGCCGAAGTTGATCGCCCGAGCCCACCATTGTCTCCAGCGTGTCCATCACCGGAAGACCTGCGCCGACCGTGGCTTCGGCCTTGAGCACGCGTCCGAGGGAGGAAGCCTCGGCGCGAAGGGCGCGATAGGAATCGAAGGACCCGGCGAGCGGCTTCTTGTTCGCGGTGGCGACGTCGCAGCCGAGCCGGAAGGCCTCGCGCATGACGTCGGCGGACGCGTCGGAGTCGGACACGTCGACGAGGATGGGGCGGGCGAGCCGGAATTGAAGGGCTTCGTGCAGCATCTCGGCGGGGTCGTGGGACGCGGTTGCACCTGGGTGGTCGCACAGGGCAACCCCGTTCTTCTTAGCGGCGAGCAGGCCGCGCAGCTCTTCCATGGGGATGCCGTTGGGGCGGAAGAAGAAGCCGCTTCGGTCACAGAGGGCCACGATGCGAGGTTCCAGACGGAAGCGCTCGAACACGTGGGAGCGTCGCTCCAGGACCATGTCGCACAGGGCCCGGCCGATGCTTCCGCAGCCGAGCAGCAGGATGTCCAGCCTTCCCGTGGTGTCTTCCCCGGTGTCGCGACGGTGCAGCTCGAACTGCTCGTGGATGGCGCGCAAGGCCTCGTCGACCTGTCGCTGCTCGACGGCGAGGGAGATGTTGAGCTCGGAAGAGCCCTGGGCGATGGCGAGGACGTTGACGCGTCGGCGTCCGAGGGCGCCGAAGAGTCTCGCCGCGACGCCTGGGGTCTGGGCCATTCCAAGGCCGACGGCGGCGATGAGGCCGACGTGTCGCTGCACGACGATCTCGTCGACGTCGCCGGAGGTGATGGCGTTGCGGAAGGCGCGCTTGAGGGCCAGCTCGGCGGCCTCGGCGTCCTGGTCGCGGACGGCGAAGCAGACGGAGGACTCGGAGCTGGACTGGCTGATCATGGTGATGCTGATGCCGCGTTCGGCGAGGGCGCCGAAGATGCGGGCGGCGACGCCGGGGATGCCGGCCATGCCTTTGCCTTCGACGGAGACGAGGGCCTGCTCGCGGATGGCGCTGATGGCCTTGACCGGGTGGGAGCCGGGGGTGAACCGCGAGTCGATCCAGGTGCCTTCCTGCTCGGGGTCGAAGGAGTTGCGGATGCGCACGGGGATCGCGCGTCGTGTGACGGGGAGGATCGTCCTTGGGTGCAGGATCTTGGCGCCGTAGAACGAGAGCTCTGCGGCTTCCCGGTAGTTGAGCTGGCGCAACAGGTGGGCGTCGGGCACCACGCGCGGGTCGGCGGTATGCACGCCGTCCACGTCGGTCCAGATGGTGACCTCGTCGGCAGCGAGGGCAGAGGCCACGATGGTGGCGCTGTAGTCAGAGCCGCCGCGGCCCAAAGTGGTGGTGGAGCCGTCGGGGGCCCGGCCGACGAACCCCGTCACCACCGGGACCTGGCCGTCGTTGAGCAAGGGTTGAAGGATGGCCGCGATGCCGCGGTCGGTTACACCGGGCAGGGGGCTCGCTTCGCCGAAGGAGTCGTCCGTGTCCACGAGGGTGTCGCCATCGACCCACACGGCGCGGGCGCCCGCCCGGCGCATGGCCGCCGTCAGCAGCCGGACCGCGAGCTTCTCGCCCAGGGACAGGACGAGGTCGCGGGTTTGTGGGTGGAGCAAGCGCAGGTGAGCGACCGCACGCAGCACGTCCGTGACCTGGGTGGTGAGGTCGCGCAGCTCTGCGCGGGCGTCGTCGGCGTTCTGGGGGGCGAGGGTGTCGAGGGTGCGCTCGTGCTGTTCGAGCAAGTCCGACAGGATCACCAGGGCCTTGCCTCGGTCCCCTGCGGCTGCGGCCGCGGCCGCGTCGGACAGGGCGTCGGTCACGCCGGACATGGCGGAGGAGACGACGACGAGGGGACCTTTCTTGGCGGCGGCGACCATCAGGTGGGCTGCGGAGGCGATCCTCCGAGCATCCCCGACGCTGGTCCCGCCGAACTTGTGAACTTCGATTTGCGGCATCGCGGGCGGTACATAGGAGGAAGGGAGGCGGAAGGCAACGAGGCGGGGCTGGGCAGGCGCCCGAATGCGTAACCGGGTACATATCCGAATCTCGTGAACCGAGGACGAGTGGGCATTCCTGGCGGTTACGTCACTTTACTGGCTTGGCCGGTCCTGGTCGGCGGCGAGACGATGGGCCCACGCCGAACTCAGGCTTGACCCGGGGCCGGGAAAGAGGTTCAACGTAGTCTGAACGTAACGTCGACGGGACGCAGAACGCCGGTGGCCGAACCACGAAAGAGAGCGGAACCCCAAGCTAACTCGGGAGATGTCGATCCTGCGTCTCGCGTGGGCAGCGTCATCCGTGGCAAGTGGCGTGTCGACTCGCTCGTGGGGTCTGGCGGCATGGCTTCGGTCTACGCGGCCACCCACCGCAACGGCCAGACCGCGGCGCTCAAGATTCTGCACGCTTCCCTAGCGAACGAGACCGGCATCCGCGACCGGTTCCTGCGCGAGGGGTACGTCGCGAACTCCGTGAACCACCCTGGCGTGGTCGCGGTGCTCGACGATGACCAGACGGACGACGGCGCGCCGTTCTTGATCATGGAGCTGCTGATCGGGCAGACCCTGTCGAAGCGCTGGAAGAAGCTGAGCAAGCGGATGCCGATCCCCGAGGCGTTTCGCATTGCGATTCCGGTGCTCGACTGCTTGTCGGCCTGCCATGGCGCGAGCGTCATTCACCGCGATCTCAAGCCACCGAACATCTTCCTGACGGAGGATGGGCGCGTGAAGATTCTGGACTTTGGCGTTGCCCAGCTGCGCGACGCCACCACGGAGAAGACGCGCACGGGGACGGCGCTCGGCACGCCGTACTACATGTCGCCGGAGCAGGCGATGGGGCTGGTCGATCAGCTCGACGGGCGCGCGGACTTGTTCTCCATCGGGGCGATCCTGCACGCTCTCATCACGGGGCAGCGCATTCACAACGCCCGGACGGAAAACGAGGCGCTCATCCTCGCGGCCACCACGCCCGTCCCGTCCGTCGCGCGCATCGACCCCAACCTGCCCGTCGAGGTCATCAAGCTCATCGACAAATCTCTCGCGTGGGACCGTCGCAACCGTCACACGGACGCGAAGGAGATGCGCGAGGACGTGGAGCGGACGTTGGCGTTGGTGGAGGGGCAAGCGCCCGCTGCGCCGGTTCGGATGCCTTCTCCGCGCGATGTAGCCCCTGTGTCGCGCGCGCCGGCGTCGAGGGCTGGCGCCTCGCCCGCGGCCGTCGCTTCCCCTCAGGCTCCTGCGTTCTCGCCCCGACAGTCCCAGTCCCTTCCGGCGCAGGCCGTGGCGTCTCGTCGCCCTTCGATGCCTCCTCCGGCGGTGGTGGAGGAGACGGCGGACGAGGACGACCCTCGCGTCCAGGAGGCTCGCGACCTTTTCAAACACGTCGAGCGGCTCCTTCCGACGGTTCGCCAGCTCGGGCTGGAGCATCCTGCGACCGAGCGGGCGATGAGGACGAGCTTCGAGGCCTTCGTGGCCGCGTTGAATCGCAACCCCAAGGTGGTGCAGCTCAAGATACGGCCATACTCCTTCCTGGTGCTGAACCAGACCGTGTGGGAGCCGGGGGCGCCGTTCGACACCATCCCGTACAACATGTTCGCGGCGGGCATGCGCACCTTCGCGATGCTTCCGGGCCTGCAGTTCGACGAGTTCCGCGCGACGATCGCGTTGATGATGATCGACCCGGGGCAGGACCTCCCTCCCGAGGATGACCTCGTGTCGGCGTTCTGGGACCGCGGGTTGGCCCACGTGACGTTCGAGACCACGGACCCGTTCACGGACGGCGACGCGGGGCAGCGTGAGGCTTTCGTGGACGAGGCTGACGAGCTCGAGGACCTCGCGGCCAAGGCGTCCGAAGCCAGGCTCAACCTCATCGAGGCCAAGGCCATGGCCGTCTCGACGGATCGCAACGCGCTCGGCCAGGGGGCGGGGGCCTCGCCGATGGCGATCGATCAGCCCATGCAGCTCGCGTTTGCTCCGCAGCTCGATGTCTCCCGTGAGCAGTGGAGCGAGCGCTACGTGGACGTGGTGGTCGACGGATTGAAGGAGACCCTGCAGGTGGGGGACTCCCAGATCGTGTTCGGGTCGCTGCGCAAGTCGGCGTCGGACTTGGTTGTGGCGGGGCGTTTGCGGGTAGCCGTGGAGCTGCACAGGACGCTGGCCGGCAAGCTGCGTTCGAACAACCATGACGCCAGCCTTCGCGGTGCCGTGGGTGAGCTGACGGACTCGATGTTTGGTGGGGACACCCTCCGGATTTTCTTGGACCGGATCATCGCGGAGCCGGAACTGGCGGACGCGCTCGACACGATCCTCGTCCACCTGTCGGCCAACGAGCTGCCGGTCGTGCTCGCAGCCTTGCAGCGAAGCCTGCCTGCTGCCGTTCGAAGTACCCTCCTGCAGTTCATCGAGCGCACGATCCAGGGCCACGAAGAGACCTTGGCGGAGGCCATCCCCGGCTTGGACCCCGTCGTCCTGTTCCCGCTGCTCGAGCTGTTGAACCGCATCCAGACCACCGCGGCTCGCGAGGCCATCGCCGTGCTTACCAAGAGCAACGACATCGCGGTCCGCATCGAGGCCAAGATCCTCTCGGCTCGCACCCCAGAAGCCGTCGAGGAAGAGCTCACCGCCCTCATCAATGACAAGTCTGTCGGCGTTCGTATCGCCTCCTTGCGCGCCATCGCCAGGCACGGTTTGAAGAAGACCTTGCCAGCGGTCACGCGGCGTATCAACGCGTCGAACTTCGGGGACCTCGTGCCCGAGGAGCGTCGGGAGCTATTTTCCACCGTGATCTTGCTGGCACCCGACCGAGGCGAGGCGCTCGCGCTCGAGACGGCGAAGAAGGGCGGCCTGTTCACCAACGAGGCGCGCGAGACGACACGCGCCGCGGCCATCGATGCCCTGGGGGCGGCTTCGGCGTCGATGCGCGTCGCGCAAGAGCTCGTTCAGGTGGCCCAGTCCCGGTGGGCCACCTCCGATGACACCCGCAACCGTGCCACCGCGGCCGCCGCCCAGATCGAAGCCCGGGCAGCGGCGAGCCGGGGAGGTGTCTCGTGACCGCCGGCATCGACATCGTCACCAACGATGCAGGCGATCGCGTACGCAGGGCTCATGCGCGCGACATGGGCGAGGACGTCATCGTCGCGCTGCACCGGTTGGTCCGCTTGACGCGTCTGCACGATTCCGACAACGAGGCGTTCTCGAGGCAGCTCGAGCAGACGCACAAGCTCGTGGTCGAGTACTGTTTGCACGCGGGGACCCATCTGACCGTGTTGTTTGCCGGCAAGGTGGTGCTCGTCGGCGGCCAGATCCTCAAGGGGTCTCGCAGCGCGTACGACGCGGCCCTGGACCTTGGCGAGATCCTTTCCTGGTGTGGCGGCGCCGAGCTGGCCATCGCGCGCGACATCACCATGAAGGAGCTCAAGGCCTTTTCCGACGCGCTCTCCGAAGCGCAGCGGGGACGACGAACCGACTCTTTCGAATCCCCCACGCGCAAGATCCGACTTCGTGCGGTGTCCGCGTCCGCCCGCCTCCGCGGCGTGGACATCGAGCCCATGACCCTCGAGCAGAAGGTCGTCCGTACCTACGCCTCGGCGGTCGTGGTGATGCGGCGGTTCTTCGATGACCTGCGGCGCGGTCAGTTCCTTCTTCCCCCGAAGATCAAGCGCATCGCCCAGAGTCTCGTCGACCTGTCCGAAGGCAAGACGCCCGCGTTCCTTGGCGTCACTGAGGTTCGGAACCAGAATTTCGACGACGCCGGGCGCGCGGTCAACACAGCCATCCTCTCCGTGGCCGCTGCCCGCCAGATCACGTCGAATCGTTCCTTGCTCTGTCAGGTTGCGATGGCGGCGCTGATGCACGACGTGGCGCGTCCGCGCGCCCTCGGGCAGTTCACGGGTGGGCTGCCCGGTGTGGTGCCGAAGCTCAGCGAGGACGCCGAGGACCGCCAGCCTGCGGGGGCCGCTGCCGTGCTCACCGCCCTGGGCCGGGTCAACGAGCCCACCGTCGCTCGCACCGTGGTCACCTACGAATCCTTGTGGCTGCGGCGCGGCATGTACCTGGGGCCGCTGTACGGTGGGCTTCGAGAGCCGACCGTGCACGCACGCATCATCGCCATTGCCCGTCGGTACAACGACCTCGTCACGCCCGAGCCGGGGTTGCCGCCTCCGGCGCCGGACGTTGCCATCGCGCGCATCTTCGGCGAGTCCGAGCACCCGGCGGACAAGACCGTGTTGCGGATGCTCGTCGCCTCCCTCGGCCTGTTTCCGGTCGGCACGCTCGTGCGGTTGTCCACGGGGGAGACGGCTGAGGTCGTGGCGGGCCGGGACATGGGGGCGCCCACGGACCGGCCGCGCGTGCAGATCATCATGGATGCGCGAGGCGGCATGGTGACCCCTCCGCGTGAGGTCGACCTCTCCCAGCCTCCTCCGGACCTGCGAAACTCCTTCATCCAGCACGTGCTGAGCACCGACGGATGGGGACGGGGCGTGGACCTCGAGGCCGAGGCGCAGGAGCAGGAAGAGCAGCGCTACGAGCCGGTGTCTTCGGCTCCCCCGCCGCCCCCTGCTTCGATCCCGCCTCGTTCGTTTGCCCCGGCCGCGGTACCCGCGGACGAAGCTTTCCTGATGGAAGGCAGCGTGTCTCCCGGCTCCTATCCCCCTTCCGAGCCTTCCTTCGAGGACTCCGGCCAGAGCGCCTTGTCCAACAGCGCCAGTCGTTCCCTGGGGTGGCACGACGCTCCTCCCCCCGTGACCCGTCCGGTGAGGGACGACCCGCTGCGACAGACCGTGCCCGCCTCGCTCAAGGCCAGGCAGGCGATGCCAACCGCTCCACCCCCGACGGTTCGGGCTCGGCCTCAGCCGCCTCCCGAGCCGCAGGACGAGGAGGAGCGCACCGTCTACGAGGCGTCGCCCTTTGGGGAGCAGCACGAAGCGGTCCCGGAGGATGAAGCGGACGAAGACGAGGCGGGGACCATCTTCTTCCAGCGTGGCTCGGCTCCTCCTGAGGTGACGGGTGCGAAGCTGCGTGAGCAGGCGGGCATCCCTCCCACGGCGCAGGGGGACCTCGCCAAGACGCCCCTTGTGCATGTGCTGGTCTACGTGCTGGACCGCGAGTTGTCGGGCTCGATGGTGGTTCTCGACCCGGAGGGGCGCGAGCACTGCGTGTTCTTCGACCGTGGCGCGCCGGCCAAGGTGCGCACCGAGCATCCCGTGGCGATGCTGGGCGAGGAGCTCATCGCGGCGCGCATGTTGCCCCCGGCGGCCCTCGACGCGATGATACGCGCTGCTCAGGAGCATACGAGCTTGCTCGGCGACTACCTGGTGCGCAACCGGCTCGTGACCCGGGTGGCGGTGGACCAGGCCCTCCGGTCCCAGGTCATCCACCGGCTCGAGTGGCTGGCCAAGCTCCCGGGCGAGACGCGCTACGAGTTCTATCGCGATCAGAACCTGCTCGCTTCCTGGGGTGGGGACATGACCCCCTGCGAGCCGCTCGGTGCCATCCTGTGCGCCATGCGGTCGTGGAACGACCACGATCGCATCATCTCCAACCTGATGCGGTTGAAGGACAACCCCATCCGTCTGCACCCCAAGGCGTCGCTCGAAGGCATCTTGCTCACGCCCGAAGAAGACCGGGTCGTGTCCATCATCCGCACCCGCGAGGTCTCCCTGCTCGAGCTCTACGGCAACAGCTTGTCCGCCGACCGCGGCATCAGCGCGTTCCTGTACATGCTCTTCGCCACCCGGCAGCTCCAGATCCCCGGCCAGGACCGCGCCCCTATGCGCTCCACCCTGCAGGGCCGCCCCGCTGTGCCACTCTCCGATTCGCAGCGCGCCCCCCTGCTCGCCCATGTCGATCCCACCGTCACCAACGCACCCGATCAGGACGATGACGAGCTCTCCTACGAGTCCTACCCGTCGCTCGCGACCAGTCCCTCCGCGGTGGCGCAGGCGGTGATCACCGACATGAAGGCGGCCATCTCGTTCCGGCCCGATGCGCCGCCTGAAACCGTTCCCTCCGACGAGTCCATTGTGCCAGCGGGGCTCGAGCCCACGGCGCGCGGCAAGCTCGGTGGGACTCCCCTCATCCACGTGCTCACCTACATGCTCGACCACCAAGCGACCGGCACGGTCGTGTTTCAGGAGCCTGACGGCGTCCAGCACGTGGCGTACTTCGAGAACGGGGCGGCAGCCAAGGTGCGAACGGGTCGTCCGATTGCGCAGCTTGGCGAGCTCTTGGTCGCCGCGGGGCAGCTGTCTCGGGATCAGCTCGACCTGGCGGTGTCGACGGCTCAGGAGATCGGCGCGCTGCTCGGTGAGTATCTCATCGTGGACAACCTCTCGAGCCGTGGTGCGGTGATCCACGCCCTGGAAAGTCAGGTCACGGCCAAGATCGTGGGGCTGGCCAACCTTTCCGAGGACGCACGTTACGCCTACTACCGAGGCACCAACCTGCTGGCCACCTGGGCTGGCGATGACCTCTTTCCCGCCAACGCGCTGAGTGTGATCCTGGCCGTGGCGAGGGCCTGGCAAGATCGTCGCCGCATCCGTGGCGCTCTGCACAAGATCGTGGACCAAGAGCTCCGTCTACACGCCGAATGTGACCTCGCGCGTCTGGCGACCACCGACGGCGAAGTGGCCGCGCTCAACGCGATCGTGGCGGGAGGCTTGACGCTGCGCGATTTGCACGGGCAGCGCCTCGCCCGCCAGGACGACGTCAACTCCCTGGTCTATGCGCTCGCGATCACGCGGCAGTTCCAGTTCCGCAAGCAGCAGAAGCCGCCCATGCGCTTCGTAGGGGCGCGACGCTCGCAGCTCGATCCTCCGGTGAGCGCCAGGCCCAGTCGGCCTCCCCCGTCGGACCCGCCCTCCACGAGCGGCATGCGCGTGAGCTTCGTGCCGGCACAGACCTTCGGGGCTAGCCCGGCGTCCCAGCAGGCACCACCGTCGAGTGAGCGCTCCCCCGTGTCGCTGCCCTATCCCGCAGCAGCTGGTCTGCGAAGCGAGCCGACGAGCGAGCGGTCTCCTGTGCCAACATCGTATGGGGCGGCGCCCTCGTCCCAGCCGGTGCAGCCTATGAGTCAGAGGTTTCAGCAGACGCAGGCGCAGGTTGCCAACCCGCTGCCCGTGCCCAGGCCACCGCCGCTTCGTGCGTCTCGGCCGAGTTGGCCCGGCCTCGACGCTCAGCAGGACCTGGCGCCCGCCTCGGCCCCTGCTTCGACCCCTCCGAGCTCGGTCCGCCGCACGCCCACCGTGCCCGCTTCCCCCCCGGCCTCGGAAGAGGACAAGCAGCGCGCAGCGCAGGACTTTCTCGCCGCGCAGGAGGCCCTGAAGCGAGGCGACCTCGCGAGGGCGGAGCGTCTGGCCCGGCAAGCGGCGGAATACGACCCCGACGCGGAAGACCATGCCGCCTTGATCGCCTGGATCCGTGCGTCCTCGCCGCGCCCCAACGCACTGGGCGAGAGCATCGCTGCGTTGACGAACCTGCTGAGGAGGCACCCCCGCTGCCAGCTCGCGCTGCTCTACCGGTCCAAGCTGTTCCGGCGCGCCGGCAAGGTGGACCCGGCCCTCAGTGACCTCGATCAATTGCTCGCCATCAACCCCGACCACCGGGAAGCCCAGGGCGAGGCTCGCCTCCTTCGTGCGAAGCAGCGGAGTCGCTGACGGGCGAACGAGCGAACGACGGGGTTCGCCTCGGGAGAAGCCACAGAAGGCGAAGAGAGCACATTGGACCGCGCTTCCCTGTCTCTGGTCAGGTTGACGCGTTGCTGTCTTCTTTGGGGGCGCCCTTCACCTCCCAATCTTCACGAACCGCCCCTTCTCCCAGGCATAGCGTCCGCGCTGCGCACAAGCCTTGTTGGCGAACGCGAGCGCCTCCCGCAACATCTGTCCCGCCTCCGCGGGTGCTTGGCCGAGGTCTCGCATGCTCGTCTGAAGCGCGTCTCGCGCGCCCGTGCAGTCGTGGAGCGTGGTGGAGGAGCCCATCGAGTCCCAAGAATTCTCCGAGCGAAAGACCACGATGCGGCCATCGTTACCGCGTAGAAGCGGACATCCGTCGAGCAAGTCGATGCGCTCGCCCCGGAGGTCCTTGTGCGCGAGCGATTCTGGGTCTGGGCCGCCCCAATGCTTGCACGGAATTGCATCTCCCTTCGACCGTACCACGCCCGCTCGAGCACGTCCGATCTTGCCCAGCGCCAGCAGGGCTTGTGGCCTGAACATGGTTTCAGTATGAGAGCATCCATGGAGCCCGAGTGCATCGAGATTCGCGGCGCACGCCAGCACAATCTCCGCATCGACCACCTCAGCATCCCTAAAAAGAAGCTGATCGTGTTCACCGGCGTCAGTGGCTCGGGCAAGACGTCCCTCGCCTTCGACACCCTCTACGCCGAGGGCCAACGCCGGTACGTCGAGAGCCTCTCCTCCTACGCCAGGCAGTTCCTCGGGCAAATGGAGAAGCCCGCCTTCGAGAGCCTTCGCGGCCTCAGCCCCACCATCGCCATCGAGCAGAAGACCGCGTCGAGCAATCCTCGGTCCACCGTCGGCACCATCACCGAGATCTATGACTACCTTCGCGTCCTGTACGCGCGCGTGGGCACCCAGCACTGCCCTCATTGCCACCAGATCGTGACGCCGCTCACCGCCGAGCAGGTGGTTCACGAGCTTCGACGCATGGACCGGAACGTGATGATGCTCGCCCCCCTCGTGGACAACCGCAAGGGCGAGCTCCGGGACCTGATGACGAGCTTGCGAGAGAGGGGCTTCGTGCGCGTGCGCGTCGATGACAAGCTCGAGCGCCTCGAGCACCTGACCGGTCTCTCGAAGTCACGCAAACACACCGTCGAGCTGGTGGTGGACCGGCTCAACCCCCACACCGCCGACCTGGCTCGTCTGACGGATTCGGTCGAGTCCGCCATGCGCGAGGGGGAAGGCTCCCTGATGGTGGTTTGCCCCCACGACAGCGTGCCCCCCGTCCGTCTCAGCCAGCGTCGCGCCTGCATGGCGTGCGGCATCGGCCTTCCAGACCTGTCGCCCCAGAGCTTTTCCTTCAACAGTCCTCTGGGCATGTGCCCCACCTGTCACGGCATCGGCCGTCGCATGGAGATGGACCCGCGGCTGGTGGTGCCCGACGAGTCTCTCTCCATTCGCCAAGGCGCCATCGAGCCTTGGGCCTCCGTGATGGAGCGAGGGGAGGGGTGGAGCTACGAGATCTTTGCTGGCCTCGAGCGGGCCTACGGGATCGACTTCGACCGGCCGTGGAAAGAGCTCCCGCGCACGCAGCGGGAGATCGTCTTGCGTGGCACGGGGGGCCGGCGCATCGAGGTCGAGCATCGCAATCGTGCAGGGGCCGGCAAGTGGTCCATCGAGTTCGAGGGCGTGCTCAACACCTTGCTCCGTCGCTACTCCGAGACGAAGTCCGAGGCGATGCGCCAGTACTATCAGAAGTACTTCTCCGACGCCGAGTGCTCGGACTGCGGTGGGCAGCGGTTGCGCCCCGAGTCGCTCGCCGTGCGAGTGCAGGGCTGCGGCATCGACGAGGTCGTGCGGATGTCCGTGGACCTGGCCCGTTCCCACTTCGGTGCACTATCCCTCGAGGGACAGCACGCCGTCGCGGCGCGGGAGCTGCTCCGGGAGATCGTGGGACGGCTCGACTTCTTGCGGTCCGTGGGGCTGGGCTACCTCACGCTGGACCGTGGCGGACCCTCCTTGTCCGGCGGAGAGGCGCAACGGATCCGTCTGGCCAGCCAGCTCGGAAGCGAGCTGTCCGGGGTGATGTACGTGCTCGACGAGCCGTCGATCGGTCTGCATGCGCGGGACAATCTGCGTCTCATCCGGACGCTGGAGCGTCTGCGGGACGCCGGTAACACGGTTATCGTCGTCGAGCACGACGCGGAGATGATGTTGCACGCGGACCATGTCGTGGACTTCGGCCCGGGGGCGGGGGAGCACGGGGGACGTGTGGTGTTCTCTGGATCGTCCGAGGAGCTGTTGCGCAGCTCCACGTCGACGGGGCTCTACGTCTCGGGGGCCAAGCGCATCGAGTTGCCGGCTCGGAGGCGGCGAGGGCGGGGAACGCTTGTCGTGCGTGGGGCGCGCGCCAACAACCTCAAGGGCATCGACGTGGCCTTTCCTCTCGGCACGTTCATCACGGTCACGGGGGTCTCGGGGGCGGGCAAGAGCTCTCTCGTGACAGGCATTCTTCACCCAGCCCTGGCGCGCAACCTGCACCAGGCCAAGGTCCCGGTAGGGGCACACGACGGCATCGACGGGCTCGAGGCGATCGACAAGTGCATTCACATCGACCAGAGCCCGATCGGTAGGACGCCGCGGTCGAACCCGGCAACGTACACGAAGGCATTCGACCTGGTGCGTGACCTCTTTGCACGGACGCAGGAGGCGCGCGCCTTCGGGTTTGGCCCGGGTCGGTTCTCGTTCAACGTGCGCGGGGGGCGGTGCGAAGCGTGCGAGGGGGACGGGGTGAAGCGGGTGGAGATGCACTTCTTGCCCGACGTGTACGTGCCGTGCGAGGTGTGCGAGGGGAAGCGGTACAACGAGGCGACCCTTCGTGTTCACTACCGGGGGATGAGCATCGCGGACGTGCTGGCGCTGCCGGTCCTTCGGGCGCGGGAGGAGTTTTCGGCACACCCGAAGCTTGCGCGCATTCTCCAGACCCTGTGCGACGTGGGGCTGGACTACGTGAAGCTGGGGCAGCCCGCGCCCACGCTTTCGGGGGGGGAGGCGCAGCGCGTCAAGCTCAGCCGCGAGCTGGCGAGAACCGACACGGGCAAGACGTTGTACATCCTCGACGAGCCCACCACGGGGCTGCACTTCGAGGACATCCAGAAGCTGCTCGGGGTGCTGGGCCGTCTCGTGGACGCGGGCAACACGGTGGTGGTCATCGAGCACAACCTCGACGTGATCAAGTGCGCGGACCACGTCATCGACCTCGGGCCGGAGGGAGGCGAGCAGGGGGGGCGTGTGCTCGTGCAGGGAACCCCCGAGCGGGTGGCGAAACACGCCAAGTCGCTCACGGGAGCGGTGCTCGCGCGCGTGCTCGCGAGCTGACGCCGCCAGCATGGCAGGGTGATACGATCCTGCCATGTGCCCGTTCGGGATCAGCAAGGGAGACCTTCAGTTCGCTGCCAAGCACCTCGGTCTCGAGGTGGCGGCGAGTCGGTTCGGGCCCCTTCAGTCCCTCTTCGAGATCACGGGATCGGCCTCCGGCGTGCCGCTCCAAGTCATCATCCCCTCCGCGTCCAGCAAGGGGATTGCTGTCGAGGTGCATTCCGTGTTTGCGCCTCGACTCGACCTGGGGCTGCGGGTGGTTCGCGAGCAGATTGACCCGTACGACCCTCTCTCGGTCGATGCCGATGAGCCCCCGAGAGTGCAAGCGTTGTTGGGGGAGTCCTTGCGCCAGGCGCTCTCCCCGCGCTTTCTGGGTGCCTTGCTGACGGACCATGGGGTTGTCGTCCGTGCGGCAGACCCCTACCAAGAACTGTTTGACACCGCCCGCATAGAGACCCTGGTCCGGATGTTTCGCTGGACCGAGGAGCTCGCTTCGACTGTACTCGTCTCCAGGCAAGCCGTGCCCGCCGCTACGCCCCTTCGGTCGCACGAGAGCGCATGGGTGGGATTTGCGGATCGAGAAGGGTTGGCGATGCTGCGGTGCCCACTATCCCTTTTTGGATTGCTCGGAGGCGTGTCCGTGAGCCTCACGGCGATCCGGTGCCGTGCCCTCGGGTACGAATTCGAGCTCCAGGTCGGCTTCCAAGCCCCTCTTCCCTTCGCTTTCGAGATTCGGCCCACGAAGACCCGCGATCGCGTCGCCGACTGGTTCGGGGCAGGCGACCCGAAGGTCGGCCATGCTGCCTTCGATGCGGCGTTCGAGCTTCGCTTCCACGATGAAGCCTGCCTGCGTCGCTTGCTGTGCGAGAAGTCCGTCGAGCGGCTCCTCGACCTGTCTCGACGCGGAGAATTGATCGTCAATGCGCGGGGGATCTCGGTGAGGTTTCCGGAAGGCGCCGACCCGGAGTCGGTGCTGAGCGACACGGACAAGGCGCGAGACGTCTCACGAGTCCTGTTCGCAAACGCGTTCGGCCTCTCGTCGTCGGGGCGGCCGTATCGCACGTGAGCACGCAACCGTTGCGAGCGTGCAACAACCCGCGCCGAAAGGGGCCGCACGAGCGTGCCGCGGTTGACGAGCTGACGCGAGCGCTCCTAGCGTCGCCGTATGATCCCTTGTCGAACCTCGTGGGTATGGGCCTGTCTGCTCGTGGGCTTTGTCGGTGGCTGCAAGGACGCGAAGTCCGATGCTGCCCCTGCCGGACAGACGGCGGGGGTGGAAACGCCCGCACCGTCGAGTGCCCCCCTCCCGGCCTCGACCTTGCCCACGAACGAGCGGCACCGGTTGATCCCACTGGCGCAGAAGGTCCTCGGGTTCGTCAGGAACAAGGACACCGAGGCGCTGGTGCTCATGGCCGCGCCGGGGGCGCGACCGGAGATGACCCGATCTCTTCAGTCCGGAGAGGCGATGCACCAGAAGCTGTTCGCGGACGACGGGTGGAGTTGGAAGGCCGTGGATGCCTGGGATGACGAAATCGATGACGTGCGGGTGAAGGGCGACGAGGCGCGCGCGAAGTATGCGGAGATCGACGCCAAGCGAGCGGCCGTGGTGGTGTTCCGCAAGGTCGATGGCGTGTGGCACTTCGAGGGCGTGGACGACCCGGCGCTCGACGCATATGGGTCGTGGGGCGAACCGGCCCGGTAGGACGGCCCGAGCCCGGAAGACCACAGAAGACGCAGAAGGCACGGAAGGGTTTGGGGGTTGGTGCGGAGACCAGGGCACGTCGTTGCGGTTCACGTCACGGGCGCGGTGTGCTGTCCGTGTGCGGCGTCGTCCACGCGCTTCATCCAGTCCACCAGCGATCGGCGAGCGTTCACGCGTTCGCGAGCGGCAGGCGTCATCTCCTGACGGAGGCCTTGCAGGGGACCGAAGACCGCGAAGTCCGCTGCTGTGGGAGCGTCTCCGCAGAAGAACGGGTCCCGCCCCAGCAGTCCCACCAACATGTCCAGGCGCGCCTCGAGCTGCGCAAGCACCTCGTCCTGGGACAGTCTTCCCAAGCCCTGCGCGAACAGAGACTTGACCACACCTCGCCGGATCATCGAAGGGACGATCCATCGCAACGCCACAGGGATGAACGTGAACTCCTTCGCCAGCCGTGGGAAGTTCTCGTCCACTCCCCACCGCTGGTGCACGCAGAACCAGTACAGAGACTCGTCCGCCCAGTCTTCGAGCACGTCGACGCGGGCACGGGCCGCTGCGCCTTCCGGGTAGAGCCTTGGGGATGGCTGTAGCTCGTCGAGCGCTCGAAGTATCGCCGACGAATCCGCGATCAGGCGACCGTCGATCGCGAGCACGGGGAGCTTTCCTCGCGGGTTGATCTTCTTGATGGAGGCTGGACTCGCGGCGTTCTTTGGCCGGTACGCGAGCCCTTTGAACGCGAGGGCGCGATGAACCTTCGTGCAGAACGGGGACCCGGAGTCGACCCCTGGGAAGGGGCCGAACTGGTGCAGGGTGATCGTCGGCATGCGGACGGCATACGAACGACCCTTACTCGCCGTCAATGGCGTAGGGCGTGATACAGTCCCGCCATGGCGTCGTTCTGGATGACTTTTCAGAATGCAGGCTTCTACGCGTACGGCATACTCCTGTGCACGCTGGTTGCCTTCACGGTCTGTGTGGTGGCCCTCGTCGGCTCTCTCGCGTGGGGGCGATCGCGGGCGTGGCTGTGGGTCGCTGCCGGCGGCTTGAGCTTCACGGGCCTGGGCTTGTCGCTCGGAGGCATCGGAAACTGGTTCGGTCGCAGGAAGGTCGACGAGGCCCTGTCCGGGGCGAGCGTCGACTGGACGATGATGGAGCGGATCTACGTCGAGGGGTACTCGGAGGCACGCGACGCGTCGGTTCTGGCGTTGCTCTTCCTCGCCTTGCCGCTGCTGATCGGGCTCGGTGCGGCAGGCATCTCGGCCGCGCGAGCGCGTACGAAGAGCGGTGCGCGTCCTGGTATCGACCTCGCTGCGGTGGGCCTCGCGGTCGGGTTTGCGTTGCTGGGCGCCGTATCCTCCCTGGTCGGGTTGCCGTCGAGTGAAGACGCGGCCAAGGAGCGCGCGAGGACGGCGGTGAACAGCCAGCTCGCGCCTATGCTCGCGAGGACCGACTGCGACGTGTGCGAGCACCTTGGGGAGGCGCTGCAATGGCGGGGGGCAGAGGCGCTCGAGGCGGATGTCCCGGGGGCGCGCGAGCGCGCACGCAAGTGTGTGGAAGACAAGCTTGCCGAGATCGAGACAGGGAAACGCCGCTTCCAGGGCCGCTGCTCGGACCATCCGGGACTGGTGGCCCTTGCGCCCGAAGAGAAGCCGATTCCGGAGGAGACACCTCCCGTCGTCGAGGGGGACTCAGGTTCTCCTGCGCTCGATGCCCGCGCCCGCGCGCTGCGCGAGGCTGCTGAGTTCGGGATGATCGGACTGCTGGGAGGATCGCCCGTGAAGGACCGCAAGGCAGCTCTGGAAGAGCTTCGGGATTCGCCGCTCCTGATCGACCCGGTCCAGAAGAAGAAGGTGGCAGACCTCATCGCCGAGGAAGAGGCGAAGGCGGCGCGCCCGGCGACGCCTGACCCGATCGAGCCCAGTGGCGACGAGAAGGGAAGGATTCGCTTGGGCGCTACGTCGGTGAACGGCCGACTCCCGCCGGAAGTGATCCAGCGCGTTGTGCGGCAGAACCACGGACTGTTCAGGGCATGCTACGCCGACGGGTTGAATCGCGATCCCACCCTCGAAGGGAGGGTGTCCGTGCGCTTCGTCATCGGCCAGGATGGAACGGTATCGAACGCCGGGAACAGCGGTTCGGACCTTCCGGACCCGAAGGTCGTCGCGTGTGTCGTGCGTGTGTTCGAGAGGACGACCTTCCCGGCGCCCGAAGGCGGAATCGTCACGGTGAGTTATCCCCTGATGTTCAGCCCGGGGACGTAGGACCCCGACGTGACGCCCGGGAAACAGGCGCACGCCAGACCCTCCCCCTTCGCGTTGCTGTACGGCGCGTTTCTACTGGGGATGGGTGGATTGCTCACGTGGCTCGTCTCCGTGGTCGACGACGCACCCATGCCAGCGTGGGCTTCCGTGCTTCACGCCCTGGTGGGCCCCTGGGGCATCTTCGCGGCTTTCGCGGTGCCTGCTGCCCTGCTCTGGATGGGATACGCCTTCCAGTGGCTTGGCATGCTGCCAGCCTCGCTGAAGACGCCCGTGGATCGCGCGCTGCGACCGCTCTTCGGCTTCTGCATGACCGTGGGGCTGCTCCTCGGGGGCGGGGCAGGCGCCATCCTGTGCTTTGGAGAAGGTCGTTGGTTCTTCGGTTCTCTCCTCTTGCTCGTCGCGGTCGCGGGAGTCGCGTTCACCCTTGCCGTCGTCGGAGCGCGACGGGTCGCCGTGGGTCTTGTGGTTGGAGGGTCCGTGGTTGTGCTCTTTGCCGGGGTGCCCGCGATGTTTGGTTACTGGGCCTACGAGTCCCATCTCGTCGGACACCAGGGTCGGACCGTGCTGGGCGGCGTCCTGGCGGGCGTCTGGGTCGTGGCCGAGGCCGTGCTGGGCGTTGGGTTCTTGCAGCAGAAGAGGTCCAAGCGAGCTTGATGAGGGTTCAGGGCAAATCCCGGGCAATGCGGCGCATTTCGGCGACGCTGGCGAGGCGCACGTCGAGGACGTCCCAGGCTTCCACCACCTGGGTCGCGAGTTCTCGCGCACGTGCCCGGTCACCGCGGTGGAGTGCGCGTCGGGCTTCTCTCACGTGCGCGAGCGTGACCCCACGGACCGCGTAACTGCAGTCGGCGATGCGGTGGGCGTCCAGCCGGGAGGCCAGGTCCGATTCCCCAGCCCTATCGAAGGCTTCCACGGGAATGAAGTCCAGTTGCGCGGCAGACTTGCTCAGCAACCCTCGCCAAGCGGCCACGGCATGTCGGTCGTCTTTTCGGACGTAGTACAGCGCCCCCTGCAGCAACGTTTCGTCGTCGGGCGTCCAGATTGCGGAGAAGTGTGTCTTCACACGCTCGAGGCAGGCTGCGGCTCGGGACGCTCGCATGCACAACCCCATCAGCCCCGCCTGGTGGCGAAACGGAGGGGGTGACGTAAGGCGCGCTGGCTGCGCGAGCACGAACCGATCGGCGTAGAAGTCCGCCAGCTCCCGGCCTCGCCCGATAGCTTCTGCCACGTGCAGCGCCGTCAGCATGAGGTGGTAATCCTTCGCGTGGCGCCCCGCTGCAGGTGCTTGCGACCCTCCGAGTCTTTCAGAGCTTCGCGACACGTGTCAAGGCGGGGTCAAATCACCCCTTGTCCCTTGAGCCACGCGAGGAAGTCGCGAACCTGGGCACGTAGCTCTTGCTGGGAAATGTCCCGCGTGGCTCGGTTCATGGCGTGCTGATCGGTCTCGTCGAACGCGATCGTCCCGACCTCGGTCCCGAAGTCCAAGGTGCGCACCGTGGCAGACCGCGGCTGCTTCCACGAGGGGAGGCCCACGAGAACCTTTCCGTCCTCAGTCGGGGTCACGCTGCCCCCGAGAATCTGGGCGACAAACTGCAGCGGAACATAAGCGATGCCGTCGCGAAGGGCGGTGGCGGCAGGCATCTCGAGCGCCTTGCCGTCGACGTCTACGCTGCGGGAGCCGGGCGTGAAGCGGAGGGCCTTTCCCTCGACGGTGATCGTGTGGTCCTTGGGCTGGTAAGAGAACGCGGACAGCGGGGCGCGGGTCGTGGGCGAGAACGTGCCAGGGGGGAGGGCCGGAGGGCGTACGTATGCCGGGAGCGGGTCGTAGAAGACGCCGTAGGTCCCCGCGGGCGCTCCCGCGTCGATCCCCTCTCGCACAGCGCGGGCCGCACCGATCAGGTCGTACCGATCGAGGGTGGAGGCGTTCGCTGCCCCCACCTCCCATGCCTTTCGGTCCTCCCCGGATACGAACTCGAACGAGATGTCGCGTGAGGCGTCTGTCGCGTCGAGCTCCAGCGACGCGCGACGTCGCATCTTGGGGGAGTTGATGGTCGCTGGGTCCGGGGAGAGGGACGTGATGGGCAGCACGATGTCTTCGAGGGTCTTGCCCTTGGGAGAGAAGGTGATGCCCGCCTTGGCCGCTTCGTCGAGGACGATTCGGACCGCCTCGTCCTCCGTGAGGAACACGATCCGCGTGGCCGCCACGCCGCCGGAGGACGCCACTCCCTTTCCGTGCTCGAAGACGGGCGCCACGTTCGCGAGAGCCGTGCGCTTGGGTCCGATCGGGCCTGACGAGCTCGACGGGGACCCGGAGAACCAGTCGCCGGCGCCCAGATCGCAGCATGACATCGAGGCAAGGGTGGCGAGGACCGCGACGACGGCGGGGCGCGCGCGCCACCGATCCGGGATGGCCCGCAGCAGCTCGGGGCGTGCCAGGATCTCGACGCGGGTCGGGTATTGCGGCGGGGCGTAGCTTCGGATGGGCTGGAGTCGCACGGTCTTCCCTCCTCGTGGTCGCGGGTGGAGCGTACGACCGTTGAGGGGACAAGGGAACCGATGGGGTGACGAGAAAAGCGGGCGCCGGAGTCATGTGCAACGGCCGAATTTCCTTGGTTCGTAAAATACCTACCTGTTGCCTTGCCCCGCGCGTTGCACAGGGCGTAGCGTACGCCCTTGGTTGCCAGGCGGTCATGAGGGCGATGCCCACAGGGTTACGCTCCCCACAAACAAACCGAACCGCCGAGGTCGACCAGAAAGCGGAAAGGGTTCATGTCGACGGTCTACTGGAACGCGGCGGCTCTCTGCACCGTGGCTTGCGCACTCGTGGTGGGTGCATGCGGCTCGGACGACACCTCGACCCCACAAGGGACCGGCGGGTCAGGTGCCACGGCGGGCTCTGGCGGAACTGCGGCGGGCGGAGAGGCGGGAACCGGCGCTACGGGAGGCACCGCGGGCACCGGAACCGGGGGCTCGGCGACCGGAGGCATGGCGGGTACCGGAACCGGGGGCTCGGCGACCGGAGGCATGGCGGGTACCGGAACCGGGGGCTCGGCGACCGGAGGAACCGCGGGCACCGGTGGCGGCTCCAGCGACGACAGCGACTGCGACCTGGAGACGACCGAGGTGGAATGCTCCGCGTGCTGCGTGTCTCACCACCCCGCGGGGGACGCGTTCTTGAAGGCCGCTCAGCTGACCTGCATCTGTACGACGTGTGAGACGGAATGCGCGGCCACGGTGTGCGCGACTCCGCCCGTGGCCCCGGACGACGCGTGCAAAACGTGTGCAGGACCCTGCAACAAGTCGGCTATGACCGAGTGTGCCTCCGACACCGACTGCGCTGCAATGCTTGACTGCGGCAAGACGTACTGCGCCGACAAGTCCTGAGCACCGACCCATGTGCTAACCTCCCCGAGTACATGCTCACGGGCCATGAGGTGTGCGACGCCGGACGAGTGCGCATCGCGGACGAGCACGTGCCGATCTACGCGTTCATCCGGCAGCATCCACAGATATTTCCCGGGTTCTTCCACGTCGACGTGGAGGGCAACGTGCTGCCGAAGTACCGGTTGCTGCAGAAGTTCGGGTTCTACGCGTCGCAGGATCGGCACGAGCTTCTGGGCGCTGAGGTGGAATGCTGCGGCGCCCACTCCCCTTGAATGCAAGAAACCGCAGAGGCCGCAGAAGGCACAGAGTGGGTTGGTGCGGAGGTAGGCAGGCCGAGGTTTGGCCTCAAGGCCTGCGGCCTGCCTCGCAAGCTGGACGGCTTTCTCTACGTTTTCGGGGCTGATGGGGCGCCCGAGCTTCGAGAGCTTGTTGGTGAACCCGTACGCAAGAGCCGGGCGCTCGGGGACGGCGACTACGCCCCTGGGGAGCGCGCATCGAGATCGATGAGAACAGTGTCTTGGCTGGTATGCTTCGCCTCTTTGTCGCGGTCCTCGCGCATCCGTGCACCGGTAGTATCCCACCATTGTCTCGCGTCCTGCTCTGTCCAAACGGGCGCGTCGCATGAGAGCAGGGACTGCCGGAAGTGCCTTGCGTCGGGTGGGCGCTCGGATGGGTTTTTGGCGAGTCCGGAGAGAATGACCGACGAGAGCCCTGGCGGGACGGGCTCGCCGCGACGCGACGCGGGTGGCTCGGGGATGCTGTGCAAGTGATGGGCGCACACTTCGATCACGGTGCTGCCGCTGAAGACCTCGGTTCCCGTCAGCAGAAAGTAGCCCACCGCCGCGACGGCATAGAGGTCGCTCGGCGGGCCGACGGTCTGAGGCGCATGGATGGCTTCCGGCGCGAGGTACAGGGGAGTCCCGGTCAACCCACGGGTGGAGGTCAGCGCAACGTCGTCGCGCCCCTCGATCTGCTTCACGAGACCAAAGTCGAGCACTTTGACGATATCCGATTCTCCGCCACGGCTCGTTAGCATGATGTTGGCCGGCTTGATGTCGCGATGGATCAGGCCGATTCCGTGGGCCTCGGCGAGCGATGCGAGCACCTGCGCCAGGATGTGCACCACGCGACCGGGGGGAATCGGTCCGCCACGCTCCACGAGGCGCTGCAGGTCGACTCCGTCCAGGTACTCCATGGCGTAGTAGAACATGCCATTCGGGGTTCTGCCGTAGTCGTAGATGGCAACCGTGTTGGGGTGCACCAGTCGGGCGGTTTGCTGCACTTCACGCTCGAACCTCGCGATCGTGTTCTGAGCGCCCTTCGTGGGCGAAAGCAGTTTGATGGCCGTAGCGCGCCGCAGCATCGCATGCGTGGCCTGGAATACCACACCCATTCCTCCCTCGCCCAAACGCCGTTGCACATCGTACTGGCCTATGCGACGCGCCTTGCGCACTTCTTCGCGCAGTCCAAAGATGACATGGGAGCCAATCGTCGCTACCGCCGTGGCGAACGTCAACCACAACGCCAGGTTCACGAACGTGTGAAAATGCGCGACCTCGACTTCCAACGGCGAGCGTTGTGGTCTAAGCAAAGCGGCTGAGGCGAACAGCAGGGTGCCAAGCGACGCGCTAGCGGCCGTGAGCCAGAAGGTTCGGCGCCCGGAGCTCGGTACGACAATGGCACGCAAGACGACGAGGTGCCCCAGTCCGAGCGCCAGCGTGTGACCGCCGACGGGCCCGGTGCTGAAGGCCGCAGCAAGCCCTGCTATCGCCGCCGCGCAGACGAACGGTCCGGCGGCGTCGAGCATCCGCAGTGCCGGATACGACAGCCTCACGCGCGACGTGACCCCCCACGCGAGTCCGAACGAGGCGACCAGCGCAAAGTGTATTACGTTGGCGGAAGCGACCGCGTTGGCCATCGCTTGGTCGACCGAGTCGCCAATGGCCACTATGACGAGGGGTAAGACGTAGAAGGCCCCGCCCAGGATACTGGTCACCTTGCTGAGCAGACGCACGCGATCCTGAAGGAACTGCCGCACCTCCTCGTCGACCGTCTGCGAGGCCGAGCGGTTGAGCAACGCCGACGATGCGCTGGGACGCAGAGGCGGGGACATAGTCCCTTGCTAGTCAGGCAATTGCTTCGGTGTCCACCAAAAACAGACGAGAACTGGCCCCCCAAGGCGCGTCCAAGCTTCTGCTGGACACCCGCCCGCAGCGAGGTAAATGGAGCAACATGGAAACATCGACTTTGGGTGACGGGGTCATAGTCGGTAGTCCTTCGGGCGATTGTCTGGTAGGAGGCAATCAGGCGTTAGACCGTAGCGCCGATCGAGGCGGAGGCGACGACCACGTCCGTGCCCCGAGGCCGCCGCTCCGCCCGATCGTGGTCGTGCCCAGCGCGATGCGCGGTGCTCGTGCTCGGTCTGGTCAAGCGATGGCGAGTCCACCTGAGCGCGCCAGGAACCACAGAGGCCGCAGAAGGCACAGAAGGTTTTTTTGTCGGAGGTAGGCAGGCCGAGGGCGCCGCCCCATCGTGCTCGTGCTCAGCGCGATGCGCACGCGGACCCCAATCGGGACAACTCCGCCGACACCACCGGGTGTGAAAAACTCGCCGAGCCCCTCGTTCCCAATCCGCGCCGGGTGGGCTATGTACTCCCCATGATCCCTGCTCCCCTCGTCTTTTCCACCAGCGCTTACGACTACCTGCGCGACGAGATCTGCACGCTGGGCCGCCTCGAACGAGGGGAGGTCGACACGCGCACCTTCCCCGACGGCGAGCGGTACCAGCGGATTTGCGAGAGCGTCTCCGGCCGCGACGTCGTGCTGGTCGGGGGAACGATCAACGACGAGGCGACGCTGGAGATCTTCGACCTCGCATCGGCGCTCGTGAAGTACGGTGCGGACCGGTTGACGCTGGTGATCCCGTACTTTGGGTACTCGACGATGGAGCGAGCGGTGCGGCCAGGGGAGGTGGTGACGGCGAAGACCCGAGCGCGCTTGTTGTCGGCGATCCCGCCCGCTTCGCGCGGCAACCGGGTGTTCTTGCTGGACCTGCACACCGAGGGCATCACGCACTACTTCGAAGAGGCCATCACGCCTCGGCACGTGTCGGGGCGGAAGGTGATCGGGCAAGCCGCACGCGAGCTTGGAGGGAAAGACTTCGTCCTCGCGTGCACGGATGCCGGGCGCGCCAAGTGGGTCGAGTCCCTCGCCAACGACCTCGGCATGCACGCCGCCTTTGTGTTCAAGCGACGGCTCGACGACACGCGCACGGAGGTCACGGCGGTGAGCGCGCAGGTGCGTGGCAAGAACGTGGTGATCTACGACGACATGATTCGCACGGGAGGATCGTTGCTGCACGCGGCCCAGGCGTACGCTGACGCGGGGGCGGCGAGCTTGCACGCCATCGCGACGCACGGGCTGCTGCCCGGCGATGCGCTCGAGAAGCTTCGGAACAGCGGGCTACTGCAGCGCGTGGTGTGCACGAACAGCCACCCGAACGCGCGCAAGCTGCAGGACGGTTTTCTGCAGGTGCTGTCCGTGGCGGACATTCTGGTGGACGAGCTTCGGGCGCCGTAGACAGGGGAAGTGAACGACCCAGCATTCTGGTACGCTCGTCGCCATGAACACGCGTTGGGCAGTCTTCGGAGTGGCGTCGATTCTCGTGTCCTCACTTGCAGGCTGCGGTGATGACGAAGCCTGTGACTGTGCGGGCGCTTCGGGCGGCGCTGGGGCAACCGGGGGCAGCGGCGGCGCGACCGGTGGGACAGGCGGCGCGACTGGCGGCACGGCAGGAACCGGCGGAACGGGCGGCAGCGCCACGGGAGGCGCGGGAGGCGCGGGAGGTGCGAGCGGCGAAGCCGGAGCAGGCGGCATCGAGCCTGCCCCCACCGAGACGCGGACGTTTGGCGAAACCGACGAGACCTTTGCCAATCCGGAACGCGGATTTCACCGCAACGTCAATCTGGTGGAAAGCACGGACTACGGTTGGGTCGCCGAGGACGGATACACGCTTGCGCGTTCCTATGTTCGGCTTGACGACTATCGGGACGCTCCCATTCCGGACACGCTGCTCGAAGACCTTTCGCTCGGATTCGAAGCAGCGCGCGAGGCGGGCATCAAGATCATCCCGCGATTCGCCTACAACTTCGGGTTCGAGGACGACGCGCCCCTCTCCCGCGTTCTCGCGCACATCGCGCAAATCACCCCTGTGTTGCAGGCCAACGCGGACGTGATCGCCGTGCTGCACGCCGGATTCATCGGCGCGTGGGGGGAATGGCACGCGTCCACGAACGACCTGACGTCCCCCGAGAACAGCAAGCAGATCGCCGAAGCCCTGCTCGATGCGTTGCCTGCCTCGCGCATGATCCAGGTGCGCACGCCGCGCGCCAAAGAGGCCATGTGGGGCGCGCCCCTCACCCCGGCAGAGGCCTTCGACGGCTCGTACAAGGCGCGAACCGGTCACCTCAACGACTGCTTCTTGTGCAACGACACCGACGCCGGGACGTATCCTTCGAGCGACCTGGAGACCTACAAGACCTTCGTCGCCCAGGAGACTTTGTTCACGCCCATGGGCGGCGAGACGTGCCAGCTCAACGAGGGAAATCAACGAGGCGATTGCGCGACGACCCTCGCGGAAATGGAGCGACTGCACTGGAGCTACATCAACCTGGACTTCTTCGAGCCCGCGATCGAACGCTGGCGTACGGAGGGTTGTTTCGACACGATCGAGCGTCGGCTTGGGTATCGCTTCGAGCTCGTCGAGGCGGACGTTCCGCCTGCCGTGCGACCTGGGGGAAACTTCGTGCTGCGCGTCCGGCTGCACAACGACGGGTTCGGGTCCCTGTACAACGAGCGGCCCGTGTTCGTGGTGCTCGATGATGGTGCGAACCGATACGAGGTCGAGCTTCCGTCCGTGGACGCGCGCCGTTGGGCGGCGGGGGAGGATGCGGAATGGTCTGCGCACCTCGAGCTGCCTGGCAACGTGCCGGAGGGCGACTACGCTCTCGCGGTCTGGCTCCCGGACGAGGCGGCCGCCTTGCGCGCCAACCCCGCCTTCAGCGTACGCTTCGCCAATGACGCGGGCTGGGACCCGGACCAGGGATACCACGTCCTGGGCCAGGTACAGATCGATGATGACGCTGCGGGATCGAGCAATCCGGACGCCGCTGCGTTCACGACGCTCGACGAGCCTTGACGGGGACCTGTCAGAAAACCACAGAGGACGCAGAAGGCACAGAAGGGGTGGGGGGTTGGTTCGGTGGTTGTCAGCGCCCGTTCGGGCACGCTGCACGAGCCCCCCAGAGTCCCAGTGGGACCTCCGAGGTCCCGCCTAACATTGCAGTCATGACTATCGTTTACGGTCCCCGATTCTGTGGCTTCTGCGGTCGCTTCGGAGGGGTTGCTGCGGCACGAAGTGTGCACCGCGAACCGCCATGACATCCCTTACATCGTTGCGCCATGTCCGAGCCGGTCTCGCCTCTTGCCTCCTTGTCTCCGCCATCGTCCCATTCGTAGGATGCAGCGGAGACGGGGACGCTTCGAACGGGGGCGGGGCGTCCCTGTCGGATGCGGCGGACGAGCACACCCTTCCGGATGCGACCGGGGATGCGACTCCGGAAACAACCCCCGATGTGACGCCGGATGTCACTCCGGATGTGACGCCCGACGCGACACCCGACGCGACACCCGACGCGCAGGCCGAAGCGGGAGACTCCGCCGTAGTCGACGGGGCCGAGGCAGGCGATGCCGACACCTGCGGTTGCTCCGCGCTGGAACAGTGCTGGAATGGCTCCCTTTGCGTGGCAAAGCTGGTGCCCGTCCTAGGGGGATACGCGATCGACGCCACGGAGGTGACGAGAAGCCAGTACCATGCGTGGTTAAACACGTCCCCTCCCACCGGTGCACAGCCCTCCCATTGCGAATGGAATGCGACCTTCGAGCCGGAGACGAACCACGTGATGGCTGGCTGCAACCCCTACACATGGCCCCCGGAAGACGGTGACGACCGCCCGGTCGGCTGCGTGGACTGGTGCGACGCCTACGCGTACTGCCAAGCCATTGACAAGCGGCTCTGCGGGGCCATCGGCGGCGGCCCTAACGGCTTCGACGACTTCGACGATGCGACGAAGAGCCAGTGGTACAACGCCTGCTCCTCCGGGGGCGCGAACAAGCTCCCTTACGGAGACGCGTTCCAGCCAGGGACCTGCAACGACGGCGAGACGGGCCCCGTGGATTGGGTCAGCGTCGGTTCCCTCCCGGAGTGCCAGTCGACGGTGGACGGGTACGGCGGCGTGTACGACTTGAGCGGGAACGTCACGGAGCTCGAGGACTCTTGCGCGGCCACCACGGGACCCGAGGACGAGTGCCGGGCCCGGGGAGGGTCCTTCGACCTGTTCGACCCGATGCTCGAGTGCGCCATCGGGATTGGCACCTTCGGGCGCGACATGGTCGCTCGCGACACGGGCTTCCGTTGCTGCTCAGACTGACCTGCAGGCCTTCACCCTTTCTTCGTGGCTTCCGGGTCCGGGGGCAAGGGCATGGCCGGGGCGCTCGGCTGGGTACGACGCTCGGGTGAGCCCGGCCCCACCAGCGTCTCCAGGAAGTCGATCTCGTGCGGGGACACCTTGCTTTCGGCAGGATCCCGCGCCTCGGCCTCCTGGGCGATGAGCATCGACGCATCCCCTGGCGGCAGCGGGGCCGGCGCCGGCTTTCGCGTCTGCACCCGCGGCGGCATTGGCGTCAAGGACCGCTCCGCCCGCGGAAGGATCGGCGTTCCCGTCAGCAGCCGCGGCACGTCCACCGTGTCATCGTCGGAAGCGACCCAGGCACTTACCCAGGCCAGCCAGGAGATGGTCTGGTGCCGGTACAGGATGCGCCGCGTATCGAGCGCGCGAGGGGGCTTGGCGGGCTTCACCCCCTTGACCTTGGGAGCCAACGCGCGCGGACGGCGTGCGTCGACCCGATACACGAGCTCCGTGCGGTAGTCGCGCCCCGGCCAGCATGACAGGCCCTCGTCGCCTACCTCGTAGTGCGTTCCTTCCCCCAGCTCTGCCTCGATCTGCTCGCGCACCAGGTCGACTTCGGCGCGCTGGTAGAAACCCGCCAGCGCATTCTCGAACATCAGCGTGCACGAGCGGGACCGCTGCTGCAACACCCCCACGAAGCCGGGGGACGGTATCCCCGCCAGGATCGTCCCCGCCTGCTGCTCAAAGGCGATCTCGCAGGCGAGGGGGCTGAGCTGATCACAGAAAATCTGGATGCGAATCCGGTTCGAGCTCAGCTCCACGTCCGCGATGGACAGCGGCCCGAATCGCCACCGTGGCGACTTCTGCAGATAGGCGAGCAACTCGCGCTCCACGAAGCGTCGAATCGCTTCCTCGATCTCCGCGATCCCCTCGCGGAACTTGCCCGCACCGCTGCCCTCGGCGGACTTGCCGTCGGCCACCCGCGCCACCTGTGACGCGAGCTGCTCGTGCTCCCGCAAGGCGGCGCGACGCAATCGCTCGTAGAGCTTGGGCAACGTACCCGAATGAATCCCCGCCACGAGCAGCCCCCGCATCGTCTCGCCGTGACGGCCTATGCGTGCAGGCTCGAGCCGGTCCGGCAGCGTGGCCCGGTACAGCTTGTAGTTCTCCTTGAGCTCCCACGTCAGGAACCCTGACACGCTGGGCGCGAGGAACACCGTGACCCCCGCGATCGCCCCCCCGATGATCGGCCCGAGCGGAGACAGCGGGACCTGCAGCGCCGCCAACATCTGGGGTGCGAACGGCAGCGTGAGCTTGTGCGCTACCGTCACCACCGGGAAGTGCTTCAGGGGGTTGAGCTCGGGCTCCACCAGCAGCGTCACGTACACGCGAATGACGTAGGCCACCATGGCCCAGACGAGCCCGAAGGAGGCCTTCGCGATCGTGAGCAGCCCCGGGCTGCCATGCTGGTATCGCAGAAGCTCGTCCACCCGGAAGATCCCCCGTTGCAGCAGATCCATCGCCGCTGCGAAGAACTTCGCGATGAACCGGAACAGCCCCGGGAGCCACTGGTGGCTGAGGACCTGCCACGTGGGCACGAGCTGCTCTACCACGTAGTCCTCCACCATCCGCCCCACTTGCGTGCCCGCCAGCGAGCTCACCACCACGAACGTCCCCAGCGCCCCAGCGAGCCCCAAGAACCAATCCTCGTCCCGGAGCGGTGTGAGATAGAACACCCCCAGCGCGAGCAACACCGGTACGAGCACCCTGCGCAATACCAGCCTCACCCCAGGTCGCGCGAACCATTGCTGCACCGACGGGCGGGTGAAGATGGCCCGCGGAATGCGGAAGAACACCCACGCAAGGATCACCCCGACCAGCTCCAGGACCTGCATCGCGAACGCTCGCAGCGGTTCGCTATGCAGTAGTCCGAACACCACCGCGGACGTCACGAGGAACGACGTGAGCGTCAGGACCTCGGGCGCGGGCAGGCCGAAGAGCGTGAGCAAGGGCCCCACGATGTGCCCCACGCCTTCGAGCAGAACGAACGCGGCGCCCAAGGGCAGGATGACGTACAGCGCGAGAATGCGCCCGATCGGTGTGCCGAAGGGCACGCTGCTGGCCTTCTGCAAGCCCCGCAGGTAGATGTCGCCGCGACGGTAGATGCCATCGAGCTCCACCTCGAGCTCCGCATCGGCCTTGAGCAAAGGGTCGCCGTGCAGAAGCTCGGCTCCGCCGGACAGGTCCGACAGCTTGACCTGGTTGCGCGAGATGGCGTCGCGCAGTTGGGGAAAGGAGAGGAAGCCACTGTCGAGGATCTGGTCGATCAGCTCTTCGACGAGCTTGTCTCGGGAGATGCGCTCGGGGGTGCTGGTGGCCTTCAGCCCGACCTTGTCGATCACGCGGCGGAAGCGCGGACGAAGTGCGTCGCGGGCTCGATCGTCGCCGAGCCGGGCGGCCCGACCGAGGGCTTCCGTCAAGGGCTTGCGCTCCGCAGGGGCGAGCCTCGCGTGGTGAGCCCGCCCGAGGGCCATGTGCACCGCGCGCGCGACCCGAAGCTCCCGCGTGGCCTCGAGCTTCCTCACTACCGCACGCTTGCCGCGCGACAGGACCCATGCGGCGACGTCGACGGCCTGGTGGTCTTGCTCGAACGCCACGACCGCTCGCTGCAGGGTGTACAGCACGCGCGCCTCGACACCGTAACGCAGCCAGCTGGACTCGGCCGCGGTGCGACGGGCGAGAGGGGCGAGCAGACTTGGCCAATCGGGGATTGCAGGGTCGCCGCTTGCACGACCGAGGGCCGCGTCGAGGCGCTGGCCGAGCCGCTGACAGGCTTGCAGCAACGCGCTCTCGGCGGTCTGCTTTCGCTGCGGGTCGAGGGCCCCGGCCGCCACCGCCCACAGCAACGCAGCCCGAACGTCGTTTCCTTTCTTCTGGGCGCGCTCCGCGCGAGCGCGGAGCTTGTCGTGAACCTGCGACGCCACTTCCCGGGGTGGAAGCGCCATCGGGCGACGCATCGATGCCGGGCCCGTCGGAACCACCGTGCCTGTGGGACCCAGCGCCTGCACCACGCCCGCGGGGCGGCCCTCCCTGAGCAGCGGCCCAGGGTCGACGTCGATCGCCAGCGCCTCGTCCACCAGCTCGAACGCGTTCAACCCCGGAAACGTCGTGACCAGCAACCCCGGCGCGAAGTGCCGCAGCTCGAGGTACACCGCCGCGAACTCCTCGTACACCTCGCGGTCCCCAGCCGGCGGCAACACCAGATCGTCATGACGAAGGATGGCCCGAATCTCGTCGAACTCCGTCTGTCCGATCGCCTCGATACGCTTGCGGATCTCCGTGTCGTCCAGCAATCCGTCGGCATGGCGCTGGGCGAGCACGAGGTGAACACGCGCGTGGAACACATCGCGCCAGAGTCGCGTGAGCACCTCCGCATCGGATCGAGCACGGAGCTGGCGGGGACTCGGGCGGGCAATGAGGATCGTAGGGTCCGGGATGTCCGAAGGCGTCAGGCCCATCTCCTCGGCGCCGATCAAGTCCAGCAGCTCACGTCGCGCGATGGGGTAGCACCGGCCATGGGGGACGAGCCCCGGGATCCGCTTGTGGTGCTTGATGACCCGACGCACAAGGCGCGGGTCCGCCACCACCGCGCCGGCGGCGTTGCGCAATGCGAGCTCGAGGGCGGACAGATCCATGTCGCTTAGCGTCGGCTCTCCGCGAGCGCTCTGCGTATCGCGCTCTTGACGTTGTCCACGCGGAAGCCGAGCTTCTCCATGGCGACGTGGCCGGGGGCGGACGCGCCGTAGCGATCCACCGAAACGATCACTCCCGTGCGTCCCACCCAACGCTCCCACCCGAAGCTCACACCCGCTTCGACCGCCACCCGCGGAATCCCTGCCGGAAGCACTTCGTCCACGTAGCCCGAAGGCTGGGACTGGAACACCTCCCAGCTCGGCATCGACACCACCCGTGTGGCAATTCCCTCCTCCGCAAGCTGCTCGTGCGCTTGCAGCGCAAGCGAAACCTCGGAGCCGGTGGCGATCACGACCACGTCCGGGGCTCGTTCCGGGTCGGCCAGCACGTACGCACCACGATGCAGCCCAGATGCCGCCGCGTACTTCGTACGATCGATGACAGGCACCTTCTGACGCGTGGTGATCAGCGCCACAGGTCCGTTCGTGTACTGCATGCTCCAGCGCCACGCCTCCACCGTCTCGTTCGGGTCCGCCGGTCGCAACACGACCACGTTGGGCATCAGGCGCAGGGATGCCAGCTGCTCGACGGGTTGGTGGGTCGGGCCGTCCTCACCCACGGCGAGGGAGTCGTGCGAGAAGACAAGAAGCACGGGAAGGTGCGCGAGCGCCGCGACGCGGATGGAAGGACGCATGTAATCCACGAACGTGAAGAACGTCGAGACCAAGGGGCGGACGCCGCCGTGGTACGCCATGCCGTTGGCGATGGCGGTCATCGCGTGCTCTCGTACGCCGAAGTGGATGTTGCGTCCCGCGCCCGTGGCGCCGTCGAACGAACCGCCCTTCTTGATCTGGCTCTTGGTGGAGCTGCCAATGTCCGCATCGCCCCCGACGAGCCAGGGCACCCGGCCTGCGATCGCGTTGAGCGCCTTGCCGGACGCGTTGCGTGTGGGCTGGTCCTCGCCCACGGCGAACACCGGCAGGTCGGCGTCCCAGCCCTCGGGCAGCGCCCCTTCCCACGTGCCCCTCCACTCTTCGGCGAGCTCAGGGAATGCCTGCTCGTACGCACGAAACCGTTCCTCCCACGCGAGCCTCGCGCGATGTCCGCGCTCCATGCCGGACGCGAAGCGGTCGCGCACGACGTCGGGAACGTGGAAGTGCGCGTCCGGATCCCAGCCGAGGTTCTTCTTGGTGAGCGCCAGTTCCTCCGCCCCGAGCGGCGCCCCGTGGGCCTTGCTCGAACCCTGCTTGTTCGGCGACCCAAACCCGATGGTGGTCTTCACCACGATCATCGACGGTCGCCGCGCGTCCGCCCGCGCCGCCGCGATCGCACGGTCGATGCCCTCGTAGTCCCGGTCCCCGTCGGCGACGAGGACCACGTGCCACCCGTATGCCTCGTAGCGTTTGCACACGTCCTCCACCGAAAACGTCAGGGAGGTCGGGCCGTCCAGCGTGACGTCGTTCGCGTCGTACAGGCAGATCAGCTTGCCGAGCTTGAGCTGTCCGGCAAGGGACGCCGCCTCCCCGGAGACCCCCTCCATCAGGTCGCCGTCGGACACGATGGCGTAGGTGAAGTGGTCGACGACGGAGTGGCCCGGACGGTTGAATCGATGGGCGAGCATGCGCTCGGCGATGGCCATGCCCACGACGTTGGCGGCGCCCTGGCCGAGGGGGCCCGTGGTGGCTTCGACGCCGGTCGTGATGCCGAACTCCGGGTGGCCCGGGGTCTTGCTCTTCCACTGGCGGAAGGACTTCAGGTCTTGCAGCGAGAGATCCTCGTAGCCGGCCAGGTGCATGAGGCCGTACTGTAGGGGGCTGCCATGTCCCGGGGACAGGACGAAGCGGTCGCGGTCCGGCCAGGCGGGGGCGGTCGGGTCGATGACGAGGTGGTTCTGCCAGAGCATGTAGCCCATGGGGGCGGCGCCCATGGGCAAACCCGGGTGTCCGGAGTTGGCCTTCTGCGCCATGTCCGCGGCGAGGGTCCGAAGGGTGTTCACGCACAGCTCGTCGATGGCTTGGTTGGCCCCGCGCATGGTGTCTCCTGTTGGGTTGGCGACGCTTCCTTAACCCGGATGGGCGCTCGTGGCCACCGCCGCTTGCCGCGCGAGGTTACTTCGTTCTGTCACCAGCCCTGGTTCATCACCGCCACCCCGTCGAGATCGAACCCCGCGCTGCCTACCGTCGGGTAGGGGTCGAAGAGGGGACTGCCGAAGCTGTCCAGCGCCGTCCCATCCCCCACGATGTCCACGATTCTCACGTAGCGTATGCGCGAGAGATCCACGAGTCCCGTCATGACGTCCGGCTTCTGCAGGAACACATCGAGGTCGAAGGGCGTGCCAAACCCCTGCCGGTAGCTGCCCGCGAGAGAACCGATTTGCTGCGCCTCGTGCCCCGAAAATCCCCCCACCGCCCCGCCCCCGAGGTACGCGCAATCGAACCGGACGAAGTCTGCCCCGTTGCTGCTGACTTCCACGTAGGCCAGCTCCAGGAACGTGTCGATGAATGCGTTCTCGAACACCGCGAAGTCCGCCCCCGGACCGTTGCCGATCGGTGGGTCGAACGTCAACACGATCGCCCCGCCCTCCCCAAGCGACACCACGTCCGCCGTCGCCCCCTGCGCCGCTCCCACCGCTCGCTCAGGGGCTTTCCATACGTCGTCCACCCCACTCCCGTACGCCACTGGGTCCACCCACCCCGACGCCCACCCCACGATGCGCGGATCGTCCTGCGCCACCGCCGTGGAACCGGGCTCCCCAGCCCTTGGAGGATACTCCTCCTGCACCCGGTACGTGAAAGCGAACACCGACCCCGAGCCGCACCCCGCGTCCTTCCCCCGCGCGAACACCCGTACGTCGTAGGGAACCCCGTCGCCGGAAAGAGCCACCTCCGGCCCGGCCTCCCAGGCGTCCGGCTCGCTTGCCTGCGGGTCCAGCGACGTCCCCACCTCCAGCTCCAGCTGTCCCGGCACGCGGAAGGTCAGTACGGCTCCCGCATGCACGATCGAGAGGGTAGGGGCCTGCGGAACGTCGCACGCCAGGAGCACGCACGCTCCCCCTTGCAGCGCATGGCCGTCCTCACAAACGCATGTCGCCGCGGGCTCCCGGCATCGCGCATGCTCGCCACACGCCACCGCTTCCCCCGGCACGCACGCGTGTTCCGCCGTGCAGACCTCCTCGCCATTGCACACCTTGCCGTCCGCGCAGTCCGCGTCCTGCGTGCAACTCTCCGGAAGACACTGACCCACCAAACCTACGTACCCGTCGGCGCATTGCCCGCACGCAACTCCATCGTAGCCGGCATCGCAGAGGCACGCCCCGGAGCCGGACTCACATGTACCGTTCGCCCCGCAATCCACCGCAACGCCCGGCTCGCACGCGTGCCCCGCGCCACACGACTCCTGCCCATTGCAGGGATCGCCGTCCGAGCAATCCTCGCCCGTCTCGCACGGCGCCTCCACGCACTCCCCCTCCTCGAGGACGTACCCCGCCGCGCACGACGCGCACCGATCCCCCGCCCAGCCCGGTTGGCATTCACACTGTCCGTCACTCGTCCGGCATTCCCCCCGGGCACCGCAATCCACCGCCGCTCCCGCCACGCACGCCCGATCCGGCCCGCACGTCTCCACCCCGTCGCAAGGGTTGCCATCGTTGCAGTCCGAGTCGTCCACGCAAGACCCCGGAACACATGCAGACCCCACCCGCACGTGACCGTCCGCGCACCGGTCACACGTCGCCCCGGCATAGCCTTCGTCGCACGCGCAGCGGCCGGAGTCCTCCACACATTGGCCGTGGGGGCCACACTCCGGGCAGGAGTCCGTTGCTTCTCCGCCTCCGGAACAGGCCAGACTCAGCACGACGAGCGCAAGGGGACGGAGCCGGCGTGGCTCGAACGCTATCCTTCTCATCAGAACCACCCCAGGTTGCGGGGGGGCAGACCGATCGCACGGTCCACCACGATCTCCCTCGGCTGCCCGAGGTTGCCCCCGGCGTCCACCTCGTACCGATGCACGACCCCTCCCGACCGCTGTGCGTCCGCCACGAAGCAAACACCGCACGCCGGCGCACAACGCACGTCCCCGAGCGTGAAGGGCTTGCCTTCGGATCGCAGCACGACCTCGAAGTCTCCGCTGTCCGTGTCCACGACCACCAACGCATCCTCCCTTCGAACCGCCCCGGCCTCGTCGAACTCGCCGAGTGTCGTGAAGACCAATCGCGTGTCACTCGCGTACGCGACCGCCCCTCCCATCGGTCCCATGCCGAACTTCGCCGCGGGAAAACGGCGACGCTCCCCCCACTCATCTCGCACCGACATCAGCACGATCCCAGACTCCGCGAGGGTTGCCACCGAGTCTCCCGCGAACTCCCCCGAACACGTCACGGCCACCTCCTGGCCCGACGGCGAGAGCGCCATCGCCGTGCACCCATGCATCCCCTCGAGGACGACTACCCCTTCCACACTGTCTTGCGCCGGGTCCAGCCGTGCGACCCGCGACGGCACCGACGAGACGAAGTCGTGCGAATACCCGCCGAGCAGCACGGCCACGTCCGAACCCACGGGAAGAAGCCTGTCCGGTCTTGGATAGTAGCCCGCCGGGGCGTCCTGCATGGCCGAATACAAGGGGACGCGCCCTTGGAGCGTCCGTGTCGCCGGGTCCACGACGACGATGTCACTCCCCTCGTCGAACGCCTCTCGTCCCGGGTCGAGGTTGGGATCGTAGCGCGTCACGTAGGCCTTGCTGGGCGACAGTTGCAGGTAGTCCCGCGGATTGGCCGCAAAGCCCGTGGCCACGGACATCTGGCCGGAAGGGTTCCCGCTGCGAACATCCACCCATGTGAGGACCGAGGCGGGATAGCGGTCTAGCAGAACGACCGCGTCCCCCTCCGGCCGATACGTCGGAACCACGACGTCGCCACCCAGTGGCGCCGAGAGTCCAGCAGGCGTCGACGCAGACGACAGAAAGGACGCGGACAGGACATCACCGTCCATGGATACGAGGGATACGTTGGTGGACTGGTAGTCGGTATTGATGACGACCAGGCCTCGTCCGCAGGCACCCGGGGTGATGTCGGTTCCCCCCGTGTTGTCGGGGGAAGCCACGTTGCACGCGAGGCCGCCCAGCAGCGTGATGACAGCGAGCCACGCCGCCGGTCTGCGGCGAAGTGGCCTGGATTGGCATCTACAGCGCGTCTCACTCGGATGGAACGTTCGATGTCCCTGTGCGCATCCGGGACCGCACTCCGGAGAACCACAGAGGTCGCAGAAGGCACAGAAGGGAGTATACGGAGCTGGGTGGTGCGTGTTGCCTCTGGCTCCGGCCCTGGTTCGAATTCGCATTCCGTGTTCTCAGCTCCTAGTTGATGTCCGCCATCCGCCCATAGTCGTGGTCGAGCCTCAACCCGGTAGGAATTCGGCCTAGAACCAGGCTTCGACGTTGGCATGGTAGCTCCTGCCTGGAAGGGGATACCCGACCGTGTCGAACTGCGGACGGTCGAGGAGGTTGCGAAGGGCGAGACGCGCCGCCACGCTGCGCTCGAGAAAGTGCGAACCGAGCTCGAGGTCGATCGTGGTGTGCGGCTCGATGACGATGAGCCCCGCGGGGTCCGCGAAGCGCGACGAACGGTGCTGCACGCGAACCCCCAACGCCAAGCGGTCGAGCCGGACCGACGGCAGCGCAGGCTCGCTGAACAACTCGATCCGGTTGCTCAGGACCATGCGTGACTGGAACGGAAGGATGTCATTGGCAAGGGTCCGGTCCTCCGTCGTGTCCCTGGGGTCCAGCAAGGTCACGACGAGCTCGTTGGCAAGGTGGTCCAGCCAGACCGCGCCGCTCGCGACCTCCAGCCCCGCGACGCGGGCCGCTCCCACGTTGAAAGGTCGGACCACACCGAAGCTGGTCCGCTGAAATGCCACCAGCTCCGTCACCCACCGGCTGAACGCGAACACCTCGACATACCCAGCGAGATCATCCGGCGTGTCCCCCTGCCTCGTCACCCGCACACCCGCGTCCACGCTCGTTCCCTCTTCCGAGGTGAGCGTCGGCGTGCCGCGAACCGTCGGCGACGTCCCGTACAGCTCTCCCAGCGTGGGGGGCCTGACGTACCGGCCGACGTTGCCGAGCACCGAGAGCCATGGAACCGCCAGCCAGCTCGCTCCCACCCGCCCGTAGGGCTCGAGCACCCCACACGTGGACGACGTTCCCGGTCCTTCCGTCGTGTGACACTCGGCGCCGGCGATGGCGTGCAGGGAGACCGTGGGGAGCAGTCCCAGGGTGGTGGTCGCCGCCAGGCGCGACGTGTACCGCGCGGCGTGCAGGTCATCCAGCCCGTCCGGGTCCACGGACAGACGCTCCACCGCCTGGGAGCCCAGGATGCCAATCTCGTGCGCGTCGCCGATGCGGTGCAGGACTTGGCCCTGCTGCGTGAACCGCACGGCGTGGGTGGACAGTCGAGTCGAAGGCAAGGAGAGTTCTCCCAGGGGATCGTCGATGAGGGTGCGGGCGACCACCGCGGAGCTCGACAGGGTGAGCATGCACGGTCCCTGCGCCTCGCCGTGGTCGGACCGGGCGCACGGGGTTCGCGCGGTGAGCCCGCCGAGAACCCTCCGGACCGAAGTCCTCGCGTGACGGGCCGGGATCACGGCGAGCCCGGTCGCCCCTTGCGCTCGGTCGAACACATTTCCGAGGACCGTGACGTCGCTGCCGACCCCGAGGTCGTGCCGCGAGATCGCCCAGACGTCGTTCGCCACGAAGTCGGCGTTGTCCCGGCTGCGCCGCTCGTCGTCGCCCGTGTCGAAGCGCGTTCCCCCATCATCCGTGTAGGGATAGTCGTTGCGGGCGCGAGCGTGCTGCAGGGCGACGAGGGTGGCGGACCCCTCGGACTTCACGCTGCCGGCCATCCAGGTGGAGACCTCCCCGAAGCTTCCCAAGGTCTGGCCCACGCCCACACCGGAGCGTTTGGGCAACCGAGGCTCGAACAGCACGACCCCGCCGATCCCCAGCTGCCCGACGAACCCGGGCGCATGGCCCCGGTAGACCTCGACCCGGTCGATCATCCACAAAGGGATGACCGAAAGGTCCGCCGTGCCCGCCACGTCGTCGTTGAGCGGTATGCCCGCCAGCAGCACGGGCGTCTGCGCGCTCGTTGCCCCACGAACCGACGCCGTGGCCAAGTCCGCCCCGGAACCGGTGCGAGCGACCTGGACCCCCGGCGCCTGCGCCAGCACCTCCGCCGCGCTCTTTCCCGGTGAGCGCAAGGCATGCCCGGAAATCACCGTCGAGGCCGCGGTCGGGTCTCGGGGGGACACCGGGGGGCGCATTCTTGCCCCATGGACCGCGACGTCGATCACCTCTTCGTTTGCGTCGTCCTCTTGCCCTGGCTCGGACTGCTCGAGGCGCTCCTGTGCCCGGACCGGGCCGGCCAAGCCCAGCGCGAGGACCAGGGGAAGTGAGAAGCGAAGGGAAACGACCTGCATGAATCCGCTTCTGGAGTGAGCGCGCACTCCGTGAGGGGGGAGCACCGATCGGGTGATCGGCACGTCTTCGAACAGGTCTTCCGACTTCCCCGGTGCCTCAGGTCGCCTTCCCAGCTTGCGCCAGTGGCTTCATGACCAGAGGAATGACGAGGTTACGGCGGCGGCTCCGTGCCGGACTTTCACCGGCTTCCCTGGGTGGCTTGGGAGCCACCCCCCCGCGAAGGGGTTCAAGGACGCCGGGCATCCAAGCACACGAGGAGGAGGTGCGCAAGGCGGGGGCTAATCGTGGGTGCATTGCGTGGGCCCGCGTTTCTGCCCTTGCCCTTTCCCCTGCCCCTAGCTTTTCCCGACGCGCCGGGAAGGGTGCGGCCAGGCTGGTTGCGTCCTGTCTTACGCCGAGCGCGGGTCTCGAAGGGCATCGCGATGGTTCTTTTTTCGGTGGGCCAAGGTCTCGGCACCTCGGGCAGGGGAAAGGGCAAGGGTAGGGGCAGGAGATCAGAACCCGGGGCGACGCAATGCTCCCGCTAATCGTCGACGGAAGTATCCACCGACCGCAGGAACGCCGCGCTGTCCTCGGGATACGACGTGTTGACGTAGATGCCGGACCCCAGCTCGAATCCCGCCGCCTGTCCGATGCGCGGTACGATCGACAGGTACCAATGAAACTCCTCGTTCGTGCACGTGCGAGGCGCCGACCTTATGAGGAAGTTGAAGTCCGGGTCCCCGAGACCGAAGTGAAGCTGACGCAGCACCGTGCGCAGCGTGTTCGCCAGGTCCGGGATCTCGTCGTCCGCCACGTCCCCGAATCGCGCCATGTGCCTGCGCGGAAAGATCCAGATGTGGAACCGAGACAGCGCAGCGTAGGGAATGAGCGCCACGAAGGACTTCGACAAGTGCAGGATGCGAACACCCTGGGCGATCTCTTCCCCGATCATCCGGCACAGCACACACTCGCCGTACAACGCGAGGTGCTCCTCCAAGGTGCGGATGCGATCCCGAACCTGATAGGAGATCACTGGGGTCCCTACGATTTGCGCGTGCGGGTGCACGAGCGAGGTCCCCGCCCCGGTGCCGTGGTTCTTGAACAGCACCACGTGGGCGATGCGCGGGTCGTGGCGGCATGCGTTGTATCGGTCCCGGTACGTGCGGACGATCGCCTCCATCTGCGCCCGCCCGAGCACGGCCAACCCCATGTCGTGCCGCGGTGTCTCGATGATGACCTCGTGTATCCCGAATCCCTCGACCGTGTGCATCAACCCCGCGTGCATGTGGACCGGCGGTCGGGTCGCGTTCGTGAGAACGGGATACAAGTTCTGCACCGCCCGGGTCAGCCAGGCTCCGTCCGGCCCGTCCACGCGCATCACCTCGGCCGCTGTCATCGACTCGTGGCCCGGACAGAACGGGCAGCTCGTGCTGAACGGCGGGTGCCTCGGCTTCGAAGGCGGACCGTGGTCGTTGGGCCGCGACGCTCGCTCGGGCGCGATGATGACCCACTCCTTCGTGACGACGTTGAGACGAAGCTCTGACATGATCCCCGGAGGGAAGTATAGGGCGCGGGAGGGAGAAGCGCGAGAGGCTTGGGGGCATCTACCCCAACCCGGGGCCATCGGAGTTGGCCGCAGATTCCGCAGAGAACCGCAGATGGTTTCGTTGCCTGTACGGATGCGGGAAACCGCGTGGCGACGGTTGCGACCGTCGGGACCGATGACCCGACGCGTGACACGGGTATCCGCCAACACAACCCAAAACCATCTGCGACCGTCGGCGGAATCTGCGGCCAACCGACCGCCTCACCCCGCCGACGCGGTCTACTCCACGCAGGCGCCCTGGTCGGGCTTCGTGCAATAGAAGTAGTTGTTGGGAGGGCCGCCGAACGCGCACACCTGGCCGTTGTCGCATTCTTCGTCCGTGTAGCAGGTCTCCGTCCCCTCGAACGGCGCACGACAGCAGTACCCGATCTCCTCGCCGTTCCACGAGCACACGGTCCCGCTGGCACAGGGCTCCCCTCCCATGCAATTGACCTCAGGCGGCGTCGCTTGCGAACACTGCGCGTCCGGGTGCGTCAGCTTACGGTTCTCGAACCACCGCTTGCCCCCGTCGCGGCACACCGTGCAGAAGTTCGAAGTCAGCGACCGCATCAGGCACGTACTCTGCGCGCGGTACACACCCGTCTCGCAGTACTCCGCGCCCTCGACCACCGAGTTCACCAGCGACTTCCACGGCGGGTTCGTCCGGTTCTTCGTGGTGTTGATGCGGTTGCCCGCCCGGCTGATCTTGCACCGCCATTGCTCGGTGTATTCGTCGCCGAGGTTGAACAGCGAATGCCCAAGCTCGTGCGCAAAGACATACGGCCCGTGGGACCCGATGGTCGTGGCCGACAACGGCCCCGAGGCGCACCCCCCGTGCTCCGTGCTGTTGGCAATGATCACCGTCGAATTCGAGTGCACGGCGCGCTCCGCCTTGCTGCGCAGCGACGCCGCCGCCGACGTGATGTTGCGGGGGAACACGCAGCGACGATTCGCTCCCGTTCCGAACGCCACGCCGAACGCCGTGCTCTTCGTGATGTTGTTATCCGGGTCCGAGATCCCCGAGTCCTTCGAGGCCACCTCGAGCGTCCACACGTTGACTTGCTCCCAGCCTTCCTGGAACCCGCCGAAGGTCTTGAGCTTGTTCGCGAACGTCTGGGCCTGCTGGCGGAACTGCGCCATCTGCGTGCTGGTGAACCCGTCGGGGATGATGAGGAGGTTGACGTTGTACGCGCACTCCCCATGGTCGATGATCTTGCGCAGCCCCGGGATCTTCGCGGCCTCCGGGTTCGTGCCCGTGGACCCCGCGGCCCCCGACCCGCCCGCCCCGCTCAAGTCCACGCTCCCGACCTCGTTACCCCCCTCGCACCCGTTCGACCGGAAAGACATGCCCGTGGGCGACTGCTCCAGCACCGTCAACGTTCCCGTGTTGACCTGCGTGTCGACCCGCAACAACGCCGACGGGACCCGATCCTGGATCGAAGGCTCCCCCTCCACCATGGGCTCGGCATGCGTCACCCGCGGGTCGGCCACGATCCCTGCATCCACGACATTGCCCGCCGAATCCTTGATCATCCACAACAAAGCGGGGTCTCCGTCAGGCGCTGGCGTGCTCATGACCTCCGGATCCTTCATCTCCACGCTCAGCAGCGTCAGGTTCGCCGTCTCGATGAACATCTCCACCGTGTAGGGGCGCGCGGCTGTGCTCGTCGAACCCCCACCCGTTCCCGCAGAACCCCCGTCGCCGTCCCCCTCGGTGATGCGCAAGCCTCCTTCGCCAGGTCCCCCGCAGCCTACGGGCGGCAGCAACCCCGCAGACGTGACCAGGGCCGTGGCAAGCGCGAAGGGCAGGGCGCGCCAGAGAGAGGACCGTCGATTCGCTCGTGTCGGAGCATGGGTACGCAAGGCAAGAGTCTCCTTCCAACCGAACAGGATACGCCAGACCATGAAGCAAGGGACATGCCGTGGACGGAATTCTACAGGCCTCGCCGAGGCCGCGGAAATGCCCGGATTGTTTCGATAAGGTGCCAATCCTGCGAGCCGGACCGACATCGTTGCCCTGGGATCAAGGCTTGCTCACCGTTCTGACGGTCGTGAGAATGAATCCTTCCCTGAGGCACGACCCCACGCAGGTCTATCTGGTGAATACGGAACCGGGAGCGGGCTAGGGGCAAGGGCTTCAATTCTCAATTCCCGGCTCCCCATGCCCGGCTCACCAGTTCTTGTCCGTCAGCCTCTACCCAGGCCCGAGCGCCGTCCCCTCCGGTACCTCTTCCACGACGACCCGGGCATGATCGCAGCCCCCGTGCGTCGTGCCCTCGAACAGGTACACCATGGCCGGGTAGGACATGTCGAGCACGGGCGCGTCGCAGCTCTGCTCCACCGACACGCAGTTGGGGCCCCGATCCAGCGTGACCAGGACGACTGACCTGCCGTTGTGACAGTTCGTGACCCGGATCAGCCCCCCGCACCCGTACCGGTCCGCGTCCGCCGCGAACCACTGAAGATCCGCCTCACACTCCGGACCGCTCTGCCCGCTCGGGCAATACCCCATGGCCCCACAGGCGAACTCGCAGTTGTCGTAGGGGTCCTCGTAAACGGTCCCGTCGTCCTTGCGATAACACCCGAACCAGCTCGTGGCGTACAGCCCGTTTCCCGGGATCTCCGAGGTCGTCTTGCCGCTCGACGCGTCGCAAACGCTGGGCGTGAGCAGGGGCTCCGTGTCGAAACCGTCGCACAGGGCAGGGGAGGTCACCTCGATCTGGATCGTGTGGGTCGCCACGGGTGTGCTGCCCCCGAGGTATCCGTGTAGGGATAGCGATCGCAGGCCCAGCCCCGAGAAGGCGTACGTCATGTCGTGGGAACCCGCCTGGGTCGGGTCCCAGGAGATCGGGATCTCGTATTGCCCTTCCGCGAACAGGGCGACGCTCGTCACGTCCCTCGCCTCGAACGAGAATCCCACGGGGTTCTCGACCTGGGCCCCGTCGGCCGGCGACACAATGGCGACGTAAGGAGTTGGGGCCCCGGCCACTCCTCCGGACCCCGCGTCCCCCGATGCCCCGCCGACGGCTCCGGCCCCCCCGGCCCCCCCGGCCCCCCCGGCGCCGCCCGGGTCTCCCGACGCTCCCGCGCTGCCTGCGGTTCCCGCCTCGCCTCCCCCGCCGCCCCAAGCCCACGAGGACGACTCCGCGTCCGAGCACCCAAGGGGGACGATCATCGCGAGCGCCAGTGGGAGAGCGGGAAGGGCACATCGCTGCACGGCGGATCGGCGGGTCGGGACCGGCATACCCCTCGATCTACAGGAACCGGACCGGTCGCGCCAACGGAAGGAACGGGGAATGGCCTTGCGTTGTCCTTGACCTGCCCGCGCCCCCGGAGTCTTATGCCCGGCTCACGAGGAAAAGCATGCCCATCGCTCACGCCACCTGGACCGTGCTCCCCCATGGCCCGATCGAGCAGCTCGACGACCACCTGTGGCGCGTCGAGGGGCACCTTCCCAACATGGCCCTCAAGCGGGTCATGACCGTCGCGCGCATGGCGGACGGGCGGTTGGTCGTTCACAGTGCCATCGCGCTCGACGACGGGTCCATGAGGCAGATCGAGCGGTGGGGTGAGCTTGCCTTCCTGGTCGTGCCCAACGGGTGGCATCGCCTCGACGCGCCCAGCTTCAAGCAGCGGTACCCGGCGATGCAGGTGGTCTGTCCGCGCGGCTCCCGCAAGGCCGTGCAGAAGGCCCTGCCTGTCGACCTGACCTACGACGCGTTCCCGGCCGACGACCGGGTGTCCCTCGAACATGCGCCGGGGACGAAGGAGGTCGAGGGCGTCCTGCACGTGCGAAGCGACGCGGGCGTCTCGCTGGTGTTCAACGACTTGATCTTCAACCTGCCGCACGGACGAGGGCTCTTCGGTCTCGTCTTCCGGCTGATGGGGTCGACCGGCGGGCCCAAGGTCACCCGGGTAGCAAGGCTGACCATGGTGCGCGATCGTCGCGCCTTGCGAGGCTATCTCGAGAAGCTGGCGGCCGAGCCGGACCTGGAGCGCATCCTCATGTCCCACGGCCGCCCCATCGTGAAGGATGCAGCGAGCGTGCTGCGATCGATCGCTGCCACGCTCTGACCTCATCGGAGACAGCATGGATTCGTCAGCGAAAAGACCGGTCCTCGTGGTCGGTAGCTCCAACTTCGACCTCACCATCCAGACCGAACGGCTGCCCGGCCCCTCGGAGACCCTGCCCGGCGGCGACTACCGCCCCGCGCCTGGAGGCAAGGGCGCCAACCAGGCCCTCGGCCTGTTGCGCCTCGGGTCCCCCGTCCAGTTCCTCTCCCGCGTCGGGCAAGACCACTACGGCCGTCAGATCCTCGCCCACCTCGAGGAGCAAGGGCTCGACGTGTCCCATGTGTCCGTCGACCCCGCGGCGCCCACGGGGCTGGCCCTCATCACGCTGGACACGGTGGGAACCCGCACCATCGTGGTGGCCCCGGGGGCCAACGCCAATCTGTCCGAGGAACACGTGGACACGTTCCTGCGTGATGCCCCCGATGGCGCTCTGCTCGTCACCCAGCTCGAGATCCCCGTGCCTACGGTGGCGCACCTGCTGCGCCTCGCAAAACGCAACAACCTCCACACGGTGCTTCACGCGTCCCCGGCCGTGACGTTTCCCCACGCGCTGCTGCGCCTGGTCGACGTCCTCGTGCTCAACCAGTCGGAGCTTCACGTGATCAGCGGCCGCTCCGCGCAGCACCTGGAGACGGCAAGGGAAGCCGCGGACTACCTGCTCGCGGCAGGCGTGGGCACCGTGCTCGTGACCATGGGGACGCGCGGCGTGCTCATGGCCCAGCGCAAGGAAGCCTGGCCTCCCTGTGCCGAGGAAGGAAGCCGCTTCGTTCCGGGCTACAAGGTCCCCGTCAAGGACAGCAACATGGCCTCCAGCGCCTTCATCGCCGGCCTGGTCCATCATCTATCCGACCCGGGACAGTGCGACGACCTTCGCGCGGCGGTCCGCTTCGGCCTCGCCACCATGGCGGTGTCCCTCGGACGTTCCGGGGGCCAAGCTTCTCTCGCCTCCGAGCAGGAGACCCGGGACTTCCTCACCTCGGCGTCCTCCGTGGTCTCCCTGCGACCCACCAAGCAGGGCGAGAAGGTGCTGATGATGGCGAACCGCGCCTCCGCCATCCGCAAGCGCATCATCCGCATGCTCTTCGCGGCCCGTTCGGGCCACCCCGGTGGGTCCCTGTCCATCGTGGAGCTGCTCACCACGCTGTACTTCCACACGATGGTGTACAACCCGAAGGACCCGAGCTGGCCGCACCGCGACAGGCTCGTGCTCAGCAAGGGGCACGCCGCGCCGGCGCTCTACAGCACGCTCATCGAAGCCGGGTTCCTCGACCCGGCCCTCGAAACCCAGCTGCGCAAGCTCGGAAGTCCCCTGCAAGGGCACCCCGACCTCAAGAAGTGTCCCGGCGTGGACATGAGCACCGGCTCCCTCGGCCAGGGCCTCAGCGCCGCGAACGGCATGGCCCTCGCCTCGCGTCACAACCAAGGCGGCTACCGCGTGTACGCCATCCTCGGCGACGGCGAGGTCCAGGAGGGTCAGGTCTGGGAGGCCGCCATGACCTCCGCTCACTTCGGCCTGGACAACCTCTGCGCCGTCGTGGACTACAACGCTCTGCAGATCGACGGCAACATCTCGCAGGTCAAGTCGCCGATAGAGCCGCTTGCGGACAAGTGGAAGGCGTTCGGGTGGAACGTGCTCAACGTGGACGGGCACGACCTGGTGGACCTGTGCGCGGCTTTCGACCGGGCGCGGGAGGTCAAGGGCAAGCCGACGATGATCGTGGCGCACACGATCAAGGGGCACGGCGTGTCGTTCATGGAGGGGGTCATCGAGTACCACGGGTCGACGCTCAGCGAGGACGAGGTCAAGCGCGCGTTGCGGGAGCTGGAGGAAGAAGCATGAAGGCACTGAGGGCCGTATACGGCAAGACGCTGGCCCGCCTCGGTGGCGTGATGCCCGAGATCGTGGTTCTGGATGCGGACCTGTCCAAGTCGACGAAGACCTCGGACTTCGCGAAGGCCTTCCCGAAGCGCTTTCACGACATGGGGATCGCCGAGCAGGACATGCTCTCGACGGCGGCAGGGATGGCGACGGCGGGTCTGACACCCTTCGCCTCGACCTTCGCGATCTTCGGGACGGGCCGCGCTTGGGAGCAGCTTCGCAACTCCGTGTGCTACCCCGAGCTCAACGTGAAGCTCGTGGCCACCCACGGCGGCATCACCGTTGGCGAGGACGGGGGGAGCCACCAGGCCATCGAGGACCTGGCCCTCACGCGCGTGATCCCCAACCTCCGCGTCATCGTCCCCTCCGACCCCACCGAGACCGAGCAAGTGATCGAGACGGTCGCCACCACCAGGGGACCTTTCTACGTTCGGCTGCCCCGCGGTTCGGCCCCGGACATTCACCCCGCGGACTACCGGTTCCGCATCGGCAAGGCCTGCGTTTTGCGCCAGGGCAGCGACGTCACCCTCGTCGGGATCGGGCTGATGGTGAAGGTTGCCCTCGACGCGGCGGTCCTGCTCGCGGAGCAAGGGATCGAGGCGACAGTGATCAACGCGTCGAGCCTCAAGCCGCTGGACGCGGACACGTTGGAGCAAGCGGCGAGGGCCACGGGCGCGGTGGTGACCATCGAGGAGCACAGCATCATCGGTGGGCTTGGGGGGGCCGTGGCCGAGGCGCTATCCGAGCGGTATCCCGTGCCCGTGATCCGGCAGGGACTGAACGACGTCTTCGGGCAGAGTGGTACGGCAGAAGAGTTGCTCGTCCACTATGGCCTCACGCCGGTCGTGACCGTGGAGCTTGCGAAGAAGGCGATCGCCCTGGCGCGCGGGTAGGCCAGCCAGAATCGCTGGCGAAGAGCCGACGTGCGCGGTTCGTGAGTGTCGGGACCTCGCGCCGGAGAACCACAGAGGTCGCAGAAGGCACAGAAGGGTGTGTGCCGCCCTCGTATCCGTCGTCGACGTCGCTCGTCGCCGTCGCCGTCGCTCGTCGCCGTCGCTCGTCGCCGTCGCCGATCCGGTTTCGCTTGCCTCTCGGTTAGAGGGTTGGGACTCCGGGCGCGCGGCTCTCGTTCTACCCGGGGGTGACCGGGGCAGGGGGCAAGGTCACGGGCATGCCCATCATTGGCCAGATGACGAGGATGTAGAGGGCGAGCACCGCCAGCAGCATGATGCTCGCGGGAATGCCGGCGCCGAAGAACTGTCCCGACGTGAATTGTTTGCTGCCGTAGGCGATGGCGTTGGGAGCGGCACCGACGAGCAGCATGAAGGGCATGCCGGCTGTGGCGAGGGAGGCGAACAAGATCACCTCGGGGGCCACGCCCAGGTAGGGGGCGATGACGAGGGCCACGGGCAGCGAGATCGCGATGGCCGCCACGTTCATGATGAAGTTCGTCATCACGAGCACGAAGAACGCGATCCCCATGACGAAGATGAACCAGTGGGAGCCCTGGAACAGGGTGAGCCAGTGGATGGCGATCCACTTGGCCGCTCCGGTTTGCCAGAGGCAGAAGCCGATGCTCATGGCGCCGCCGAACAGCAGCACGATGTTCCACGGCACGTCCTCGAGGTCCTTGACCGTCAGGATCTTGAGGAAGAAGAACAGCAGCGTCGTGATGAGGATGACGGCGGCCTTGTCGTAGACCTTCAGCGCGGGGATGAAGGAGCTTGCGCTCAAGAAGACCACGGCCGCGAGCACGATCACGATCGCGAGAATCTCGTTGCGCGAGATGGGACCCAGCCGGGTGTAGAGCTGGTTGGCGCGTTCCTTGAGCCCCGGGATGGTCTTTTTCTCCGGAGGAAACAGCACGAGCATGAGCAACCAGATCCCCACGATCATCGTCAGCCCGAGCGGGAGCATGTACTTGGTCAACCCGAAGAACGAGATCTCGCGTCCCACGATGTCCTTGAAGAAGCCCACGGCCACCGCGCCCCGCGCGGCCCCGAGCAGCGTGATGATGCTCCCGGCGCCTGCCGTGAACGCCATGCCGATGAACAGCCCCTTGCCGAACTTCGTCGGCTTCTCCCCCTCGTCGTACAGGCTGTAGATCGCCATGAGCAGGGGAAACACCGCTGCCGCCACCGCCGTGTGCGCCATCACCAGCGTCATGGCCCCGGTCATCGCGAAGCACCCAAGGTAGATCATGCTCGTCTTCTCGCCGACCACCCCGAGCATCTTGTAGGCCATCCGCTTGGTCAGGCCCGTTTTCGAGAACGTCATGCCGATGATGAGCGAGCCGAAGATGAACCACACCGAAGGGGTCATGAAGTCCGAGAAGGCCACGTCGGGCTTGCGGATCATGAACAGCGCCTGGAACACCCCAATGAGGATGGCCGTGATACCGATCGGCACGACCTCGAAGACCCACCACGTCCCCGCCAACAGAAACAAGGCGATGGCCGCCTTGCCCTCCTTGGAGAGAATGAAGTGCTCGCCCTTGGGGTCCACCGCGTCCGGGAACGATGGTGCGAAGTACACGAGGAAGAACAGGGCGAGCCCCACTCCGATAAACACCAGCCGCTTCCAATCGAACGGCTCCTGCGGGTGGGCGAGCTGGATCTTGTCCGGCTTCGGGGGAAGTCCACCCTTCGGGGCCGCGACGCTTGCATCACTCATGCTGCATTCCTCCTGGGGTCGCACGATCTCAGAGAACCAGCTTCGCTACCTCGTGGAAGACGTCCACCGTGCGAACCACTCCTGCCACGCTGCCGTCCCTGAGCACGGGCAACAGGTGCAGGTCGTTCGCCACCATCATGTAGATGAGCTTCATCACGTGATCGTCATGGTCCGCCGTCGCCCGGATGGGCAGCATTACGTCGCGCACCAGACGCTCCGCTCGCTCCCGAATCCCATCCACCAGCCGGTCGAACGACAAGCTCGCGAGGTCCGGGTCCCGCAGGTCCGGGAACCCGCTCTCCACCGGGTGCGACAGAAACGACGGCTCCAGGCCCCGAAGAATGTCACGCCTTCGCACGATCCCCAGCAGCTGATACCTCTCGTCGAATACCAGCACGACACGGGGCAGAGATTTTCGACCGTCGACGTCGAACTCCGACTGCTCCATCTCCGCCATGGCTTGGCGAAGCGTGAACCAGTAGGGAAGGTGAGGGTACTGATCCAGAGGGATCATGAGCTCACCCGCGGTTTTCAGCTTCATGGCTTCGCTCCTTTGCGTTGGCCCTGGGCGCCTTTGCGCTGCTCGCGCCCCGTGGGGTCAACCATCATTTCCTCGATCCGACGAGGGTCCAGCCCGCTGCGCTCCGCCTGCGATGGCAGGTCTCCTGGGGCGCGGGCCTGCAAGCGTCGGACATATTCCTGATCGAAGGCATCGCGAGCCTCTTGATAGGGCTCCCGTTCGACGATCCCTCGGAGCTGCACGGCTTCCTGCTGCGTTCGCGCGCAGCACATGGCCCGGTGCAGCGAAAAGAGAAACTCCTCTTTCCGAAACGGCTTGTGGACGTAGTCGAACACGCCCACCGAGAGCGCCTCCATCGCGGCGTCCAGACCTCCGAACGCCGTGATCAAAATCACCTGCGCGCCCCGTCCTCGCTCCCGCACGAGCCGCGCCACATCGAACCCGTCCAGCCCCGGCATCCGAAGGTCCGTCACCACCACGTCGAACACCTGCCCCTCGAGCAGAGCCGGAACCTCCAGCGAGTTCGACGTCGTTGTGATCCGATACGGCGTCTTGTCTTCGACGATCCGTTCCAGCAGCTTCAAGATGTGGGGTTCGTCGTCGACCGCCAGGATGTGCTGCGTCATGGGCCCTCCGACTGATTCCTCAGAACCGCCAGCATGGCTAAGCACGATTGACACAGACATAGACCGGAATCCGCCTACACTCCTACTTGTTCTGTCGTGAAAACGAACTGTCGCCGTCTCGTTTTCTGCGACATCACGTCCGCTTTGGCTGTCGGTTGAGCCCCAGTTTCTCGAGGAAGTCCTTCGTGTACCAGTCCGTGATGGCGTCGTTCGACAGGGCCATGTCCAGCTGCTTGGTCAGCATGGTGATGCGTCCTAGCAGGCGAAGCTTGTCCTGGATGGTGTGGCAGTCCGCGTGCGTGAACAGGGCGTCGAGGAAGTCCGCCTGGGACTCGTTGTCGAAGCCGAGGTGAGAGAGCAAGGAGGCCACGAGGCGGATGCGGCGCACCCGACGTTCGAGGGAGGCTCCGCCGTCCTTGTACTGCAGCCGGATGTAGTTCTTGCTGACGTCTTCGGTGCAGAGGGCCTCGATGGTGGTGAAGTGATAGCCGAGGTGCAGGCACAGCATCATGTAGTGGGCGCCGAGCACGGCGTAGCTCTTGAGGGCGTAGCGGCTCGGCCCTGCGTGGGACTCGCGCGTCTTGAACACCTTCGGGAAAGGGGTCTTGGTGGGTATCGGACCCGACGGCCACCCTTGCTCGCGCATGCCGGACCAGATGGCCTGCATCGGCCCGCTGCCCAGGTCGTGCTCCGAGATGCCTTCCCCCCGACCCAGGTCGGTGGCGGGCCGGTCGACGAACAGCACGCGGACGGGCAAGGGGATCTCGCTCAGGACCGGCTGGCCGAACTCTGCCGTGGCCTCGAGGGTCGACACCCGGCGGAACATCTCTTCCATCGCCTTCTGGTGTGCGTACCTCGTGATGTCGTGCAGCGTGCGGCACCTCTCCGGCACGAACGACGGGTCCGACGGATGCAGCAGATGCAACGGCGCGACCAGGTCCAGGATCTGGCGGAAGCCTTGGAACAGCGGTGTGTCCTCGAAGAGGTTGGAGGTCTCCGCTTGGCGCGCCTCCATCAGTTCGCGATGCTCACCCGACAAGATCCTTCCCCCGGAGGCATCGACCGTCACCACGCTCCCGGCGGCGAGTTGCGTCGCTCCCGTGGCGCCGACCAGGGTCGGAACCCGGTACTCCCGCGACAGCGTGGCCATGTGGCTGGCGACGCCGCCGACCTCCGTGACCAGGGCGCGTGCCTTGCCCATCACGGTGATGAGGCCTGGGAAGGGGTTGGGAGCGACCACGACCATGCCGTCGCCCACCGTCAGCAGGTCTTCGTTCGATCGCACGTGCAAGACAGGGCCCGCGCCGGCGCCCGGGCATGCCGTCGTGGCTCCCGACAGGATCACATCCTCCGCCCTCACCTCGAATGCTTGCGTCAACTTCGTGCGCTTGACGAGCTGCAGCGGGCGCGTCTGAAGCAGCTGGGGACGACCTGACCTGTCGATCGCCCACTCGATGTCTTGCGGGGAGCCATAGTGCTCCTCCAGCCGCAGCCCGAACGCCGCAAGCTCCGACAGGGCGTCGTCCGACAGCGATGCCTGGTCCTGCTGCCCCACAGGTACGAGCTCGTCCCCCGTTCCGCCGAGCGGCTGCAGCACCAGTCGCCTCGGCTTGTGCACGACGTTGCGGTCGACCACGCGCATGCTTGACCGCGACAGGCGAAAGACGTCGGGCGTCAGGGTGCCGTCGACGAGATATTCTCCGAGGCCCAGTACGGCATGAATCAGAAGGGTATCCTGATCGGGACAGACGGGGTCTCGCGTGTAGATGACGCCGCTGGAGCGGGCGTCGACCATCTGCACGCAGCCGACGCTCATGGCGAGGTCCGTCTCGCTCAGCGCATGGCTCAGCAGGTAGTAGATGGCCTGGGGGGTGAACTTGCTCGCCACGACCTTCTGGTATGCGGGCACGATTTGCTCGGCCCCGACGTTCAGAAACGTCGCGTACTGTCCTGCGAAGCTGAAGAGGCTGTCCTCTCCGAGCCCGCTCGACCGCACGGCGACCCGCCCTCCGCGGGTGCGTGCGATCAGCGCGGTGTGGGCCTGTCGGATCGCCCCGGCGAGGTCCTCCGGCACCTGCACCGCCGTGACCATCGCGCGGACCTGCTCGCTCACGCGAATCAGGTCCGCGTAGGAGCGCATGTCGATCCCGTCCACCAGAGATCGAATGCGGTCAGACAGCCCGTTGGAGTCGAGGAAGTGCTTGTAGGCCCAGGCCGTGATCGCGAAGCCCTCCGGCACGGGCAGCCGGAGCCGCGACCTCATCTCCCCGAGCTGCGCGTTCTTGCTGCCGACACGGAGCGCATGCTCCCGCCCGATCTCGTCGAACCACAGCACGAAGGGAGACGGCTCGATCGCGCGACGGTCGGGCAGCAGGCGTGCGATCTCGGCGTCGATCTCCACGAACTTGTGGCGCAGGGGTTCGCACCGACCCCCGCTCAGCAGGACCATCTGGTCGATGATCTGCCCTACCGCGCGCCGCACGTCCTCGAGGCTTGCGCGGATGTAGTTCAGGTCGAAGAGGTACTCTCCTTGGGACTTTTCCTCCATGTCCCCGATGATCTTGAGGACCTGGTTGTTCTGCTCGAGGAGGGTGAGGAAGCGCTTGAACTGCTCCTGGACAGTTCGGAGTTGTTCTTCGGCTTCCAGTCGCTCGGGGGTGGTCGTCACGGTGGGGTCTCGCAGGGCTCTCGTTCAGGTGGGCGCGGAAGCTTCGACGACGCCCTATCGCGTTGAGGCCCGGCTACGACGATGGACGGATGACGGACATCAACTAGGAGCTGAGAACACGGAAGGCGCTCCGGAGTGGACGGAGGCAGCTTTGCTGGCTGGAGTCCACGGAGGACGACGAAGCCGAAGGCGCAGTCCACAGAGAACCAGGAACGGTCGGAGTCAGGCGCAACGCGCACGGCGTCCCTCCGCATCACCCTTCTGTGCCTTCTGCGGCCTCTGTGGTTCTCTGGAGTGCGATCCCGGTACTCACTTCGGGCACAGGGTACTAGGAGGTGTGGGCCGGAGGCAACGGCCTCGGCCCTTCCCTGATCCGGAGAAGTCGCTATGCGGGTACCCATGTCCGCACAAGCGACGAGCACCTCTGCGGCTCTCTGCGGAATCTGCGGCCAACTCTGATGGCTCCGGATCTGGGCCCTTGTGTGACCTGTTCTCGCCCGCGTTCGCGATGGACGGTCCCCCGGCGACCCGATACGCTCCGAGGCACGCCAGGGAGAAAGGCGATGCCGCGATGAAGGAGAAGGAATCGCCCAAGGACAAGCCCGCCAAGGACAAGCCAGCGGCGGACAAGCCTGCGGCCGAGAAGCCTGGGGCCGCCACCGCAAGCCTGCGCCACTATCGCGAGCTGCTGTGGCACACGCTCGTCCGGCAGACCCTCCTGTACTTCCTGCCCTTGCTGCTGCTCGCGGCGTTCTTCCATGTGCAGTACCGGAGCATGATCCGGGAGAGCCATCGCGCGCATCTCACGGTCATTGCCGAGCAGCAAGCTACCACCCTCGACCTGTTCCTTCGCGAACGGTTGGTCAATCTCGCCAACCTGATCGACGACCCGCAGTTCGAGAGCCACGAGATGAGCGAGGTCTACCTGCAGCAGGTGCTGTCGAGACTCCGGCAGACCAGTCCCGCTTTCGTGGACGTGGGGGTCGTGGACGACGAGGGCGAGTTGGTTGCCTATGCGGGGCCGGTCGACTTTCGCAGTCCGGTCAATTACGGCAAGGAGCCCTGGTTCCAGCGCGTGCGAGAGGGAGAGCAGACGCTGGTGACGGACATCTACCTGGGCTTCCGGAGCGAGCCCCACTTCACCCTTGCGGTGAAGCGAGAGCGGGAACGCGGCATGCGCGTGGTTCGTTCGGCGCTGCTTCCTGAGCAGCTGCTCGCGCTGCTCGAGACGCTCGAGGGGGCCCAGGAGGTCAACGCGGCCGTGGTGAACGCGCACGGCGTGTTCCAGGTGGTCACGGAGCGCGTGGGAACGCCCCTGGGCGAGACCTCGAGCGTGCCGCCGCGAGAGCCGAACCGCGGCTTCGTGGAGGTCCCAGGCGTGCCCGGCGCCGGGGGATGGGCCTACGCCTGGCTGAGCGAGACCCCCTGGGCCCTCGTCGTGCACGAGCGTCCCCGGGAGGGCTCGTCCGCCGTGTTGAGCCCGCAGAACTGGCTCCTCGGCGTCACCGTTCTGTTCTTCCTCGGCATGGGCCTCGTCATCTTCGTGCGCGCGCGGCAGCTCGTGGGCAAACAGCTCGCTGCCGAGCAGCACGAAGCGGAGCTCTCCGGCCAGCTCGTGCACGCAGCCAAGCTCGCCTCGGTGGGGGAGCTAGCCGCCGGGATCGCCCACGAAATCAACAACCCCCTCGCCATCATCGCCGAGGAGGTAGGCATGCTCAAGGACACCATGAACCCGGAGTTCGGCGACACCTTCGATCGTGACGAGCTTGCCGAGCGTCTCGACATCATCCATGAAGCCGTGTTCCGCTGTCGCGACATCACTCGCAAGCTCCTTACCTTCGTCCGCCAGACCGACATCAAGATCGACAATCACGAGGTCGAAGGCATCCTCGACGACGTCATCGGCGGCATGCTCAGCAAAGAGCTATTGCTGGGCAACGTGGACATCATCAAGGACTACGACCCGGAGCCTCGCCCCGTGCAAACGGACCGCAACCAGCTCGTGCAGGTCTTCCTCAACCTCATCAAGAACGCCGTCGATGCCATGCCGACGGGCGGGACTCTCACCGTGCGCACCAAGCACGGCCCCGAGGGCGTGACCGTCTCCGTACGGGACACGGGCACTGGCATGACCGAAGACCAGATGAAGCGCGCATTCCATCCCTTCTTCACCACCAAGCCGCCCGGCAAGGGCACCGGCCTCGGACTGAGCGTCAGCGCGAGCATCCTCAAGAACTTCGGGGGAAACATGTACGTCGAGAGCGCCCCCGGCAAGGGAAGCACCTTCACCGTCGAGCTGCCCTATGAGATCTCAGCTTGATCCCGGTTCACCAGGAGTCCCCATGCGGCAACCCATCAAGCTGCTCATCGTCGACGACGAGAGCCGCTTCCTTTCCACCATCGCATCGCGCCTCCGCCTTCGGGGGTTCGACGTGCGCACGGCCGTCAACGGGTTCGATGCCCTCGAGTTGGCCCGCAAGGAGCCCTTCGCCCTCGCGCTGATCGACCTCAAAATGCCGGGGCTCGACGGCGGCCAGGTGCTCGCCCAGCTCAAGGCCGAGCACCGCTTCATCGAGGCCATCATCCTGACGGGGCATGGCACGCTCGACAGCGTCGTCGAGCTGTCCAAGGTCGGCGCCTTCACCTGCTTGCCAAAGCCCTTCGAGCTCGAGAAGCTCCTCGTCGTTCTGCAACAGGCTTACGTCGTGCGCATGAAGAAGAAGTTCGCCGGCGACCCCGACCTGGTCGATCGCATCGAAGGCATCGCCTGTGGGGATGACCCGCGACGCGTCCTCGAGCAGCTCAGCCTCCTCGATGTGGAGCCTTGACCGGTCCGCATCCTGGCTGACGAGGTCCGGTCCCCCTCGACGATCTACGTGGACCAAGCTATGTTCGCCTCGCACCAACCCGGACCAGTAAGGTGGATTCATGGCGATCATCACGATCTCGAGGGGGTCTCTCAGCGGCGGCAAGGAGCTCGCCCGGCGTTTGGGCGAGAAGCTCGGTTACAAGGTCATCAGCCGCGAGATCATCGTCGACGCGGCCAAGACCTACGGCGTGTCGGAGGACAAGCTCGTGGAGGGCCTCGAGCACGCTCCGGGGCTGTGGGCTCGGTTCACCGGTCACGAAGAGAACTACCTGCTCGCCATGCAGGCCACGCTCGCGGATCAAGTGTCCGAAGGCAACGCCATCTACCACGGGCTCGCGGGCCGCTTCCTGCTCAGCGGGTTGCCCGGCGTCCTTCGCATCCGGCTGATCGCACCCATGTCCTACCGCGTGGGCGCCGCCGCTTCCCAATTGGGCATCACTCGCGAGCAAGCCCTCCTTCACATTCAAAAGATCGACCACGACAGGGAGAAGTGGGTCCGAAGCCTGTACGGCGAAGATTGGGCCGACCCCAGCCACTACGACGTCGTCATCAACCTTGGCGACATGAGCATGGATACGGCCTCGAACCTCGTGCAGTGCATGGTCTCCAGCAAGGAGTTCGCTTGGACCGAGGAAGCCCAGCGTGAGGTAAGGGACTTCGCCCTGCGAAACCGCATCCGTGCCCACCTTCGCTTCCGCTCCCGCTGGCCCGACCTCCCCGTCAACGTCAAGGTCAAGAACGGCGTCGTCCAGCTCTCCGGGGACGACTCCTTCAACGCGGTTCGGGATGACGCCGAGCAGTTCGTTCAGAACATCGAAGGCGTCACGCACCTGGTGCGCGCCGGAAAGGTCGTCGAGGCCGAGAAGCGCACCGGTCACGAGCTCCTCGCCCGTGACATCATGATCCCCATCCAGCGCTATCCCCACATCAGCGATACCGTCACGGTGCGCGAGGCCATCGGCGCAATCGCCAGCTCCGCCGTACGCCTCGAAGACGGGTTCATGATCTCTCCTCGCTACGTCCTGGTCTTCGACTCCGGCAAGAACCTCGTGGGCGTCATCAGCCGTCGCGACCTGCTCCGTGGCCTGGCGCCCGGCTACCTCAACATGAAGCATGCCCTCGAGAACGTCTCCGGGGTACTGCCCACCATGTCCGATGGCTTCGAACAGGCCTTCGCGTGGAATTCCCTCTTCAGCTTCGGTGCTCTCAACAACGCCAAGGAGCCCGTCAAGACCATCATGGCGCCTCCCAAAGCCATGCTGAACGTCGACGACACCCTCGGCGCCGTCGTCAGCGCCATGCTCCAACACAAGGTCGACCTCGTGCCTGTCCTCGATGGCGGACGCGTGGTCGGCGTCGTCCTCATGACGGACATCTTCGACAACGTCGCGCAGTACATCATGGAAGGCGGCAATTCCTGACGCCTGCTTGATTCTTCCAAGCTCGCTTCAATCGCTTCCGGCCTCCCCGTCGTTCGTCGGATTGCTTGGCTTCCCACGCCCGACGTGGATAGAAAACCGCACGAGAGGGTACCCTGTGCGCCCTTCGGTTTTCTCCCATGCCCAACAAGCTCGCTCCCCTCTGTCGCCTCGGCATCGATGTCGGCTCCGTCCAGGTCAAGGTCGTGTTCTCTGGCGCCGACGGCGAGATCTCTCATCGTTACGTTCAGCCGAGTCAGGGGCGCCCGGTGGAAGCCGTCCTGGCGTGTGTTCGTGGCCTGTGTGAGGCCCACGGTGGCGGCGTGCGGGTGGCGATCGGCGTGACCGGCAGTGGTGGCGACCTTTTGGCGGGGGAAGGGTCCACGCAGGTCAACGAGGTGATGGCGTCCGCGGCGGGGGTTCGTGCGCTCCGGCCCGACGCCGCCACGGTGATCGAGGTAGGCGGCCAGCTGTCCAAGTGGATTCGCCTCGGAGCCCCTGGCGAGGATCTGGTGCTGGACTTCGCCACCAACGGAGCTTGTGCCGCGGGATCGGGTGCGTTCGTGGAACAGCAGGCGGGGCGGCTCGGGCTCGATGCCGCCGCGCTGGGAACGCTTGCCGCCGGCGCATCGCGCGCGGCCACCGTGGCTGGACGCTGCAGCGTGTTCGCCAAGTCCGACATGATTCACTTGCAGCAGAAGGGCACACCCACGGACGAGATCGCGCTTGGGCTCTGCTTCGCCATGGCCCGCACCTTCCTCGCGACCGTGGCCACGGGGGTGCGCCTCGAGCCGCCTGTCGTCATGGTCGGGGGAGGCGCCGCCTCCCAGGGCCTCGTACGGGCCTTCCAGCAGATCGCCAAGCTCGAGCCTCCTGCGCTCCTCGCCCTCGAACACCCCGTGCTCGCGTGCGCTCACGGCGCTGCTCTGCAGGCCAACCCGTCGAACGTCATGACCCTGCGCGACTTCGAGGACACCCTCGTGGCTCGCCTCGAGGATGTGGTGCGACGGCGGGCCCAGCGTGCGACCCTCGAGCCGCTGCCCGCGTTGCCCCCTGCGCTCGCCCTGGAGGAAGCGCCTGCCGCGCCCGAGGGGGACCTCGAAGTGTACCTGGGGATCGACGTCGGCTCCGTGTCCACGAACATCGTCGTCTTGTCTCCGACCTTCGAGATGTTGCACGGCGAGTACCTCGCCACCCGAGGGCGTCCGAGCGACGTGCTGATGGAGGGGATGCAGGCGGTGCGGACGAGGTTTGGGGACCGGTTGCGGGTGCTGGGGGTGGGGACGACGGGCAGTGGAAGGCATCTGGCCGCGGCGATGCTCGGCGCGGACGTGGTGCACAACGAGATCACGGCCCAGATGGTGTCCTCCGTGCAGTTCGTTCCGGACGCGGACACGATCTTCGAGATCGGCGGCCAGGATTCGAAGTTCATCTCGATTCGGGACGGGCACCTCGCGGACTTCGAGATGAACAAGATCTGCTCCGCGGGTACGGGGTCGTTTCTCGAGGAGCAAGCGAGTCGGCTGGGCCCAGATCCGGAGGCACAACGAATGCTGGCTGAGCGAGGGCGCCGAAGGCCGGCCCGAGCACACGCCGGGGAGGCGGAAGACGGAGTGTTGGGGGGTGGAGGGTGAGGAACAGAGGCAAGAAGTCGC